>Ga0209066_10000219_pt1 | contig 86826 bp, 87 predicted proteins | sample All_14_2_FD_187198 | JGI IMG/M metagenome (GOLD analysis project Ga0209066, IMG submission 187198) | Freshwater microbial communities in response to fracking from Pennsylvania, USA - Allegheny Zone_MetaG_DW_15 (SPAdes) (version 2) ...
TCTTACGCAATCGTGACGCCGCCATCGATGACAAGCTGCTGGCCGGTCATGAAGGCGCCGGCGGGGCTTGCCAGAAAAACGGCGGCACCGGCGATTTCATCGGGCATGCCGATGCGGCGGAGCGGCGCATTGGATGTCGAGGTTTCAAGGATTTTCGGATCGTCCCAGAGCGCCTTGGCGAAATAGGTTTTGATGAGGCCGGGCGCGATGCAATTCACGCGCACATTCTTCGCGCCATATTCGACCGCGAGATTGCGGGCGAGCTGGAAATCAGCCGCCTTGGAAATGCAATACGTGCCGATGATCGAGGAGCCGCGCAGGCCGCCGATGGAGGAAATGATGACAATCGAGCCCTCCCTGCGCTGCGCCATTTGCGGCAGGACCATGTGGCAGAGCCAGTGATTGCTCTTGACGTTGGTGCTCATGATCTTGTCGAAAGCGTCGTCGGGCGTGTCTTTGGACGGGCCGAAATAGGGGTTCACGGCGGCGTTGCAGACAAGGATATCGACCTTGCCCCATTTGGCCATGGTCGTATCCACAAGGCGCTGAAGGTCGGCTTTTTCGGAAATATTGCAGGGGACGGCGATGGCGGCATCGGGATATTTGGCGTTGATCTCGCCCGCGACCGTGTCACAGGCCTCCGCCTTGCGGCTGGAGACGACCACTTTGGCCCCATGTTCGGCCATGCGATGCACAATGGCCTCGCCAATGCCCCTGGTCGATCCGGTGACGATGGCCACCTTGCCCTTCAAATCAAACAAATTCATCGGGTTCTCTCCCTGTTTTTTCTCATTGTGGCGGAAAATCACGTTTTGCCTTCTTGCCGCTTCTCCGGGCGGCTGAGCTTTGCTACCCTCATTATGGCGGGTCGCTCAATCGTTTCGTGCAAAATATGCCGGAATGGCCGCCGGGGGTACGGGGCGGACGGAACGCTGCCCGCAAGCTGACGTTCCAGCATTTCGATGGTTTGTGCGCGTTCAGCGCCTCGATAACAATAACTGGAGACGACATGATGTTTTTCAAACGGACAATGGTTGTCCTGACCTGCTCCTCCTTCCTGCTTGCCGCCTGTACGACGCAAGACCCCTATACCGGCGAACAGAAGACCAGCAAGACAACCTATGGTGCCGCAATCGGCGCCGTGGCGGGTGCCTTGGGCGGGGCGCTGATCGGTCGGGGCGGCGCCAATCGCAATGCCATCCTGCTCGGCGCCGGTGTTGGCGCACTGGCCGGTGGTGCGGCCGGCAATTACATGGACCGCCAGGAATCCGAACTCACCCAGCAGTTGCGTTCAACGGGCGTCAGCGTGACGCGCGTCGGCAATGACATCATCCTGAACATGCCGGGCAATATCACCTTCGCAACCGATTCATCCGATATCAATTCGCGCTTCTATGACGTGCTGAATTCGGTGGCGATCGTCTTGAAGAAATATGACAAGACGCTGATTGACGTGACCGGCCACACGGACTCGACGGGCACGGCCCAGTATAATCTGGAATTGTCGCAGCGCCGCGCCTCGAGCGTTGCCAGCTATCTGATTGGTCAAGGTACGGATAGCCGCCGTTTCCTCATTCAGGGTGCGGGCGAAAGCCAGCCGATTGCCGACAACAACACAGCCGCCGGCCGCGAGCAGAACCGCCGCGTCGAAATCCGCCTGTCGCCGCTCACATCCTGACCGGCTGAGGCTCTCAGCATGAAAGGCCCGGCAGCAATGCCGGGCCTTTTTTCCTGGTGCAAAATGGGGGACTGGCTCAGGCGTCGAGCAGGTCTTCGATCTCGGCGATCAGCATGGCGTCCATCGGGCTTGTCTTGCTCGGATAGACATTGACCAGTTCGCCATCCGGGCCGATCAGATATTTGTGGAAGTTCCAGCGCGGACGTGCGCCTTCGCCCGCCACGTCGCCGATCCACTGATAGAAGGGGTGCGCCGCCTCGCCGATCACGCTCTGTTTGGCGGTGAGCAGAAAATCAACGCCGTAATTTACCTCGCAAAATTCAAGCACCTCAGCTTCACTGCCCGGTTCCTGCGCCCCGAAATCATTGCTCGGCACGCCGATGACAACGAGGCCGCGCGACTTGTAGCGCTCCCAGAGGCCCTGCAATTCGCGATATTGGGGGGTAAAGCCACAGCGGCTGGCTGTGTTGACGATGAGCACAGGACTGCCCTTGAAGCTCGCCAGCGACACAGCCTCGCCCGTGATGGTCTGAAATTCAAAGTCATGGGCTGACATGATGTTTTCTCCGCCTTGCCAACTTGGTAAGCGATGAGCCTAGCAGGACAAAGGGGCGCTTGATATGGGGGATCGGCAACCCAACCAGATATGTGCTTGAGTCAACGAGAGAGCCCCAGATATTCGACCAATTTATCTATTCCACCCCGGGCAAATTCATCTGGTTCTTCAAGTGATTGTCGCGAACGAGATCATAAGGATTGGCCGCCCTGACATCGTCTCTCCTTGCCTTGCGATAAATGTCCTTCAGGGGTTCACCGGCCAGATAATATCGGCCACGCTTTTCACCGACTGGTGTCAGGTATCCCAATTCACTCAATTTTCTCAGATCGCGGCTGGCAACAACGTCTGAAACCTGGTTTTCCTCCTGATACCGAGCGCTGCGAACCCGGTATCCAAAGGTTGCATCGATCAGCGACATGCTCATGCGTTCATGCAGAGCGTGGCGCTTGATGATTTTAGAGATTTCCTCGAATGCCTTTGACATGGCACGACTTCGCTGGATTAGCGTGGCAGCCTGCTGATAGTGCGCAAGCAAACAAAACCTGATCCAGGGCAAAGCATCATTTTGGGGCTGCCAACTACCCTGCCCCACGTCTTCCAGAATTTTGTAATACGCGTCTGTATTGCGCCCCAGCCATTCTTCAATGCTGCAAAATACCGGGCTTAGAACGCCATCACGCGCCAGCATCAGCGTTTGCAGGGCGCGCGCCATCCGACCATTTCCATCCTTGAATGGATGTATCATGGTCAAATTCAAATGGGCCATCGCACCGCGCACCATCGGGTCCGATGCCTCATCAGCCTTCAATGCCCTGACCAACTCATCCATCAGACTTGGCACTTTTGCCGGATCCGGCCCTTCGTAGACAGTTTCGCCATTCGGCTCGCGGACAACATAGACGGGGCTTGGCCGCCACTGCCCAGGCATTTTTGTCAGGTCATATGAGAGCATCACGAAGTGCAGGCTCTTGATGACCTGCGTGTTCAATTCGAAATACGGGTCATCATGCATCTGCAACACGAATGTCAGAGCGTTTCGGTACCCCATCAGAGCCCGATATGTTGCCGCCTCAACAGTTTCCGGCTTCTCGTCATCAATAATGGCCACCGCTTCGCTGAGCGATGCATTGATGCCCTCGATACTGTTTGAGCCTCTGAGCGCACGTGCAAATGTGTTCCTGCGCAAGAATCCGGTCCATCGATTTGGGCTTTGCGAGACCGCATAGCGAAGCTGTTGCCTTTGCTCGGCTATCAATTCGAGGACTTTCTTGTCTTCGGTTTCCAGTTTCGGGGTGGCGTAAATCATGTAGATTAGTCCATTTCATATCGTCTTATAGACTATATATAATATACCTTTAGACGGTATGATATTATATAATTTCGCTTTTCCAAGCTGAATATGTAAAACTTTCTTGTGTCATGTACCCGCCACATCGTCCCGGCCTGGTTAATCTTTTCTCAAGGCATGGGTCTTAGGGTGAAGATTGAATGAATTTTGGCCGAGGGCGCATTGTGCCTGGCGGCGCGAAAATGGGGCTTCACCATGCCGATCATCCGTCAGGCTCTTGCCATGATCCTCTATATCGTGCCGTCCGTCGGCATCGGATTTGGCGTCATGCATTTTGCCGGTTTTGATCCCAAGCTCGCGGTGATGACCGGCCTGATCGCGGCCATGCTCGGCGCGGAAGCCCATGCCGCCTATTTCCGCGCCAGGGAACGCGCCAAGGTCAAAGAGGAAATGTATGACCTGCGCGGCGTCGCGCTGGCGCTGGCCCGCGACCTTGACCACGCGGCGGACCGCATTGTTGAAATTGAAGATCGCTATGAACGCGAAACCGAAGAACGCATTGGCCGTATCTTTGCTGAAATCCGCGTCGTTGAATCGCTCGTCAAGCAGCTCGCCTTTGCGCGGGGCGGCATCACGGTCGCCTCACTCGTCAGCGAGCCGGAGGATGTTTCCCTGCCCGAGGGTGATGCCCATACGCAAGTTGCTGACATCGCCTCGCTGAGCGAGATTTACGCGCGCGTTTCAGAAAGCGGGATTGAAGACGCAAGCCCTGCCTATGACAGCAGCGCCCATGCCGCGCCGACTGAATTGTCGCAAGAGTCGCCCGATGAAGACCAGGCTGAGCTGATTGCCGCTTCGATTGTCGCGGCGTCTGAAAAAGCCGCACCCCCCAGGCCGCAAATCAAAGTGGCGGATATGACCGACGCACAGCTTCTTGATGAAGTGCGCCATGCGCTTGAAACCAATCGCGTCGATCTTTACTTGCAGCCCATTGTCGGCCTGCCGCAGCGCAAGACGAAGTATTACGAAGCCTTGTCGCGCCTGCGCACCGAGGGCGGCGAATTGATTTATCCGCGCGACTATATGCGCGTTGCCGAACCTGCCGGGATGATGCCCGCCGTTGACAATATCCTGCTCTTCCGCTGTGTGCAGGTTGTGCGCAAGCTCGTTCAGCGCAACAAGCAGGCCGGTGTGTTCTGCAACATCTCGGCCTTCTCGCTGCTTGATTCAGAGTTCTTCCCGCAATTCATCGACTATATGAAGCACAACAAGGATCTCGCGCCGAACCTGATTTTCGAGTTCAGTCAGGAAACGGTGACGGGCGCCGGGGCGCTCGAAATCGAAAGCCTTGAAGCCCTTGCCGATCTCGGCTTCCGCTTCTCGATGGATCAGGTGAGCAATCTCAAGCTCAATCCGCGGGCGTTGCATGACCGCAATTTCCGTCACCTCAAGATTTCGGCGGCCCGTCTGCTCGACACGGATGATGCGGGCGATATTCATGTCGGCGATCTCAAGGAACTGCTCGCCCGCAACGGCATTGCACTCATTGCCGACCGGATTGAAAAAGAGCGCGAAGTCGTCAATGTGCTCGATTTCAATGTGGAATATGGTCAGGGCTTCCTGTTTGGCGAGCCGCGCCCGGTGCGCGACGAGGCGGCCAGAGGCATGCCCCTCGCGATGGCGGCTGACTGAGGCTTTGCGCGCGTTCCCCTCCGGGTTTGGTTGACAGGGTGTCGCCCGGCGCTATCTTGCGCTCGCGCGAGGGAGCGTCCGCTCCCTGACCGATCCCGAGGAGACCCCGATGAGCACGGCCCAGATCAAATCCATCATCGAAACGGCGTTTGACGCCCGCGATCAGGTCGGTTTCGGCACCAAAGGCGAAATCCGCGATGCCGTTGAGGCCGCCCTTGCCGGGCTCGACAAGGGCGAATTGCGCGTTGCCGAGAAGTTCGAGGGCACGTGGTCGGTGCATCAGTGGCTGAAAAAGGCCGTTTTGCTTTCCTTCCGCCTCAATGACATGTCGCTCATTCCCGGCGGTCCGGGCAATGAGACGAACTGGTGGGACAAGGTGCCCTCCAAGTTTGCCGGTTGGGGCGAGGCTGATTTTCGTTCGGCGGGTTTTCGCGCTGTACCCAATTGCATCGTGCGCCGCTCGGCCTATATCGCGCCCGGCGTGGTGCTGATGCCATCCTTCGTCAATCTTGGTGCCTATGTTGATTCAGGCACGATGGTCGATACCTGGGCGACTGTCGGCTCCTGCGCCCAGATCGGCAAGAATGTGCATATTTCCGGTGGCGCTGGCATTGGCGGGGTTTTGGAGCCCTTGCAGGCCGGCCCCGTCATCATTGAGGATAATTGCTTCATTGGCGCCCGCTCGGAAGTTGCCGAGGGCGTCGTCGTGCGCGAAGGCGCGGTGCTGTCGATGGGTGTTTATCTTGGCGCCTCAACCAAGATCATCGACCGGGCAACGGGCGAAGTGCATGTCGGCACGGTGCCGCCTTATGCCGTCGTCGTTCCGGGCGCCCTGCCCGGCAAGCCGCATCATGATGGCACGCCGACACCGAGCCTTTATTGCGCGGTCATCGTCAAAACCGTCGATGCCCAGACCCGTTCCAAGACTTCGATCAACGAACTTCTGCGCGACTGAGCCCTGATTTGACGGGCCTGTGGCATCGCGTTACACGAGAGACCCATGGCCGCATCAAACACCCGCATCGTTGCCCTTGATCCTGTCGAGATCGCGCAGGCGCTGATCCGCTGCCCGAGCGTCACGCCAGCTGACGCCGGGGCGCTTGGCGTGCTTGAAGCGGCCTTGACACCCTTGGGCTTTGCCTGTGAACGGATGCGCTTTTGCGCGCCCGATACGCCCGCCATCGACAATCTCCATGCCCGTATCGGCACCGGGCACCCGCATTTCTGCTTTGCGGGGCATAGCGATGTTGTGCCCGTAGGTCAGGCGAGCGCCTGGACGGTTGATCCCTTCGCCGCGACGATCCTGAATGGCCGCCTCTATGGGCGTGGCGCGGCCGACATGAAGGGCGCGATTGCCGCCTTTGCCGCCGCTGCCTCACGCCTGATCCGCGATGGCGGCTTTTCCGGTTCGATCAGCCTGCTGATTACGGGCGACGAAGAAGGCCCGGCGATCAATGGCACGGTGAAGATGCTTGAAACGCTCGCGGCGCGTGGCAAACTTTTCGATCATTGCCTTGTCGGCGAACCCACCTGTGTCGAGCGTCTTGGCGACATGATCAAGATCGGGCGTCGGGGCAGCATCAATGGCTGGCTGAGTGTGCAAGGCATACAGGGCCATGTCGCCTATCCGCATCTGGCTGATAATCCCGTGCCCGTACTGCTTGAAATGCTGCGCCGTCTCGATGCGCATGTGCTTGATGAAGGCACACCGCATTTCCAGCCCTCCAATCTCGAAATAACGACAGTTGATGTTGGCAATCCGACGACCAATCTCATTCCGGGTCTGGCGCGGGCGACAATCAATATCCGTTTCAACGATCTGCATGATGGCGTTTCGCTCGACAAGTGGATGCGCGGCGTGCTGGACGAGGTCGCCAGGGAACGCGGCGCAAGCTATGAGTTTGTGACGCACAATTCGGGCGATGCTTTTCTGACCACGCCCGGGGCCTATTCAACGCTGGTGAGCGAGGCCGTGGCCAAGGTGAGTGGCGTGAGCCCTGAACTCTCAACCAGTGGCGGCACGTCGGACGCGCGTTTCATTTGCCGCTATGCGCCCGTTGTCGAGTTTGGCCTTGCCAATCAGACGATGCACAAGGCCGATGAGAATGTCCCCGTCGAGGATATTCGCATGCTCGCCGATATTTATGAAATGCTGTTGCGGGGCTATTTTGCGTCGCCGCCCCAAGCCTGAAAGCAGAAAATGATCAGCGTCGGCGAGATCCAACGAAGCCTCACCGGCGTCTGGCGCATTGTGCGGCGCCTGCCCGGCGCAAGCGATTGTTTCGATCAAACTTATGCAGGCTTTGCCCGCTCGTTCAATGCGATGCTGATTGCCGCACCACTCATCCTGATTTCGGCGGCGTCTGTCTTGCAGATGGCGATGACGCTGGAGGATAGCCGGGCGGCCTATGACGGCATATCGCTGACACAATATGCGCTGGTCGAACTGGGAGGTTCACTTTTTGGCTGGGGCAGTTTTTTGCTGCTGATGGCGCCGCTTTCACGTCAACTGGAACTCGGCGGGACCTATACGAGCTATGTCATCACCTATAATTGGGGTGCACTCGGCTCGCATATCCTGTTTGCCATGCCGCTCACCCTTTATCTGATGGGGTTGCTTTCCAATGAGGCAGCGGCCCTGCTATCTGTCCCTGCCATGGCGGTGACGGGCTATTATCGCTATCTCATCGCGCGGGAGGTTCTGGGTGCCAGCCTGACAAGTGCTGTCGGCATTGTGGCGCTGAATGTCATTTACAGCCTCATTATCAACCAGATTTCCGGGATGATGTTCTTTCCTTCCATTGGAGCAAGCTGAGCCTTGGCGACCCCGCACGATAACCGTCCCATCGGTGTTTTTGATTCCGGCATTGGCGGCATCACGGTGCTGAAAGCGCTGCGGGCGCGATTGCCGCATGAAGATCTCGTCTATCTTGGGGATACGGCGCGCCTGCCCTATGGCACGAAAAGCGCCGAGACGGTGACTGCCTATGCGACGCAGGCGACGCGGCACCTGATGACGCATGACATCAAGATGGCGGTCATTGCCTGCAACACGGCGGCTTCCGTTGCGCTTGGTCCGCTGTCTGAAGCATTGAAGCCGCTGCCCGTCATGGGCGTGGTGGGACCAGGCGCGCAAGCCGGTGTCAAAGCCTCCAGGAGCGGACATATCGCTGTGCTGGCGACCGAAGCTACCGTGCGCGGCGGGGCTTATGTGCGCGCGATCCATGCGCTTGATGCGAGCGCGCATGTCACGCAGCAGCCCTGCGGCCTCTTCGTGACGCTGGCTGAAGAGGGCTGGGTTTCGGGCGATGTGGCGGAAGCGGCGGCACGGCGCTATCTCGCGCCTTTGTTCAGGGGCAAGGACAAGCCGGACACGATTGTTCTGGGCTGCACGCATTTTCCCGTTCTTGCCAAGGTCATTGCCAAGGTTGTCGGGCGTGGCGTCAGGCTTGTCGATTCCGCCGAGACGACGGCGCGTGCCGTGGAAGCCGCGTTGCACGACAAGGGCCTTGCGGCCCATCGCCGTGGCAAGGGCAAGGTGCGGTTTCTGGCGACAGACAGCGCCGAACGATTTGCGCGTGTGGGCGGGATTTTCTTTGGCGAGGAAATCAAGCCGAAACAGGTTGAACTTGTGGACCTGTTGCCGGGGTGAGAAAAGAGAAACGAATGACATCCCACGCTGATAGATAGCTTATTGTCATTGCCGGGCCCCCTCTTGACCCAAGGGGGCCGACAATCCAGGGCGCAATGCTCAGGCCGTGGCTCTGGATGCCCGGATCAGGTCCAGGCATGACAAAAAAAGTGGATCCCGGCAACAAGTGCCGGGATGACAGTTCAAGAGCTACTCGTAATCCACACGTATCAGATAGAGCCCGTCAGGCGGCGCGACGGGACCGCAGGCGGCGCGATCCTTCGCCTGCAAGGCGCGTTCGACATCACGCGCCGACCATTTTCCCTCGCCCACCATTTTCAGCGTGCCGACGATGGAGCGCACCTGATTGTGCAGGAAGGAGCGGGCGCGGCAGATGATTTCGATTTCCTCGCCATAGGCTGAGACGCTGACCTCATCCATGGTTTTGACGGGTGACTTTGCCTGACATTGCACGGAACGAAATGTCGTGAAGTCGTGATGGCCGACAAGCACCTGCGCGGCGTGATGCATGGCCTGTGCATCGAGCGGCTTGTGCACGAGCCAGGCCTGATGCCGATCAAGCGTGAGCGGCGCGCGACGATTGACGATGCGATACATGTAATGACGCCTGATGGCGGAAAAGCGCGCCTCGAAGTCATCACCGACCTGCTCGGCTTCGACAATCGCCACGGGATGGGGACGCATATGGGCATTGACCGCATCGCGCAATGTGTCGGGCGCGACGGGCTTTTCGAGATCGACATGAGCGACCTGCCCGAGCGCATGAACCCCGGCATCGGTGCGACCGGCGGCACTGACGCGAATATCCTGCCCGCAAAAACCCCTGAAGCCTGCTTCGACAACATCCTGCACGCCACCACCACCCGTCTGGCTCTGCCAGCCGACAAAGGGCGATCCGTCATATTCGATGGTGAGTTTATAACGCGGCATCAGGACATGATCTCGCCAATGGTGAGCGGGAAGCCACGCAGAAACGCGTCTGCGCTCATGGCGCGCGCGCCCGCCCGCTGCAAGTGACGCAAACATAGCGCCTGCTCGCCGCAGGCAATGGTGATGCCGTCAACAAGCGAGAGAACTTCGCCGGGGTGGCCCTTGCCGGCAACAGGCATCGCCTCAATCACCTTGACGCGCGTTGCCTTGCCCTCGCGTGCGATTTCAAAATAGGCACCGGGAAAAGGCGTCAGCCCGCGAATATGGGCATCGAGATGCGCGGCGCCTTGCGACCAGTCGATATGCGCTTCGGCCTTGTCGATCTTGTGGGCATAGGTGATGCCCCTATCCGATTGCTCTTGAGCGACAAGATTGCCGCGCGGCAATTGTGCGAGCGTTTCGACGATCAGTCGCGCCCCCGCCACAGCGAGGCGATCATGCAGGCTGCCTGCTGTTTCGCGCGGCGCTATAGGCAGTTTCGTTGTGGCCAGGACGGGTCCGGTGTCGAGACCCTTTTCCATCTGCATCACCATGACGCCGGTTTCGCTGTCGCCTGCCATGATGGCGCGCTGGATGGGTGCGGCCCCGCGCCAGCGCGGCAGCAGCGAGGCATGGATGTTGAGGCAGCCATATTTCGGCGCGCGGAGAATGGGCTCGGGCAGGAGAAGCCCGTAAGCGACGACAACCGCCACATCGAGATTGAGTGCGGCAAAGGCCTGTTGCTCGGCTGCGTCCTTGAGTGAAAGCGGTGTCTTGACCGGAAGGCCATGATCGAGTGCGTAGCGATGCACGGGGCCTGGCTGTTCTTCCATGCCGCGGCCAGCGCGGCGGGGCGGTTGCGAATAGACCGCCACGACATCGTGACCGGCCTGCAAAATGGCGTCCAGCACGGCAACGGAAAAATCCGGGGTGCCCATGAAGGCGAGGCGCAGCCTGGTCATGATCTGCCCTCCGGCAAAGGCGACGCGCCGGTCAGGCCGGTTCCTGCTGAAGCTTTTTCGCCTTGGTCAGCTTTTTCAGCATCATGGCGCGTTTGACGCGCGAGAGACGGTCGATGAAGAGCACGCCCTTCAAATGATCCATTTCGTGCTGGATGCAGGTGGCGAGCAGGCCCTCGCAATCGATTTCGCGGATTTCGCCCTGATAGTCGAGGAAGCGCACGCGACAGGATGCCGGTCGCTCCACATCTTCATACATTTCGGGAACCGAGAGACAGCCCTCTTCATAAACGGCCCGTTCATCGGAGGTGGAAATGATTTCCGGATTGATGAAATAGCGCGGTTCGGGCGGCTCGCCCTCGCGCGCCAGATCCATGACGATGACCTGCTTTGCGACACCGACCTGAATGGCGGCAAGGCCGATGCCGGGCGCGGCATACATGGTTTCGAGCATGTCATCCATGAGCGCGCGCAATTCGTCGTCCACCCGTTCGACGGGTCTGGAGACCTGCTTGAGGCGCGGATCGGGCGCGGTGATGATTTCGCGTATGGCCATGGCGATGAAATAAGCCCGGCGGGCAAAAGGGTCAAGAAGGGGCTTGTCCCCGGTCCTGCGGAATCGGGGTATAGTCGGACAAAATCAGGAGAATGTGACCAAATATGACCGAATCCCTGTTCATAGCCGCCATTATTGGCGTCGCGATCATTGTCGCAGCCCTGATTCTGGGGCGGGTTTTGACGGCCAAACCCGCGACGCCGGATGAGAACCCGCTGGTGGATGAATTTGCCAAAATCAGGCAATTGCAGGCCGAACTTGCCGGACGGCTCAGCGCCATGTCGCAAGCCCAGAGTCAGGCGCAGCAGGCCATGACGCAGACCCTCAATGAACGTCTCGACAGCGTCAGCACACGCATGGGCCAAAGTCTTGAGGACAATACAAAGAAGACCGTCGAATCGCTTGGGACGCTGGCAACGCGGCTTGCCATCATCGACGAGGCGCAGAAAAACATCACGGCGCTCTCAGGACAGGTTGTCGGACTTCAGGATATTCTGGCCAACAAGCAGGCGCGCGGGGCCTTTGGCGAGGTGCAGTTGCGCGACATTGTACAAAACGCGCTGCCACCTTCGGCTTATGAATTCCAGGCGACGCTGTCGGGCGGCGTCCGCGCCGACTGCCTGATCCGGCTGCCCAACCCACCTGGCCCCATTGCCATTGACGCGAAATTTCCGCTGGACGCCTATCACGCGTTGCGCAATGCAAGCGATGAGGCGGCGCGGGCGACAGCACAGAGACAATTCCGCACCGATTTGCTGAAACATGTGAGCGCGATTTCTGAAAAATACATCGTGCCGGGAGAAACAGCGGAGTCGGCGCTGATGTTCCTGCCCTCCGAAGCGGTCTATGCCGAACTTCATGCCAGCTTCCCCGATGTGGTGACAAAGTCCTATCAGGCCCGTGTCTGGATTGTCTCGCCAACAACATTGATGGCGACGCTCAACACCGTGCGCGCCGTGCTAAAGGATGTCGAGATGCGCAAGCAGGCTGGCGTCATCCAGAAATATGTCGGCCTGTTGCTCAAGGATGTCACACGGCTTGATGAGCGCGTTGAAAATCTCGAAAAGCATTTCCAGTCAGCCGAGAAAGACATTCGCGAGATTCGCACCTCGGCCGATCAGATCACCAAGCGCGGCGAAAAAATCCATGATGTCGAACTGGGTGAAGATGGCGCCGAGGCTTTGCTTCCAGCGCCCACGATCGCGCCCGCCAACTAAACGGCGAATGAGAATGAGGCGCATCATCTGTCTACGGGACAATTTGTCCTGAGGGTGAGCGCTGAAATCCTGCCTTGCCCCGTATATGATCCGGAACGACGCCCCGCAAAAAGCATCGCCGCATCAGGATCGCATCATGTCAGACAAAGTCGCCACATCACCTGCCATCGCAACCGTCAAAGTCTGGGATATCTTTATCCGCATTTTTCACTGGGCGCTGGTGATTGCCTTTGCCATTGCCTTCTTCACCGAAGGGGAACCTTACTGGTTGCATACAAGCGCGGGCTTCGTTGTCGCCGGGCTCGTGGCGGCACGTATCGTCTGGGGCTTTGTCGGTCCTGAATATGCGCGCTTCAGGAACTTCGCTTACGGACCCAAGGCCGTGTTCGGCTATCTCCTCGATCTCGTCCGCTTCCGCGCCAAACGCTATATCGGCCACAGCCCCGCCGGGGGCGCGATGGTGCTTGCACTGATCATCATGCTGAGTGCAACAACGGCGAGCGGTATCGTCATGTATTTCACTGGCGACGAGGCACGCGATGGCAGGTCGGCGGCGAGCCTGACCGTCGGCGATGAAGGAGAAGAGGCGGACGGCGAACGCGACGGCGGATCACAGGAAGAAAGCCTCTTGCAGGAGGTGCACAGCGCCTTTGGTCATATCGCCTTCTTTCTGGCCCTCTTCCATATTGGCGGCGTCGCGCTGGCGAGCTTTGCCCATCGCGAAAATCTGCCGCGCTCCATGGTGAACGGCACCAAGCGCGCCTGAAATTAGTCCTGTCTGACCTTGAAAAGAGGGCGACGGCCGCCCTCGGCTTTTGTTAGGCTTTGCCCCGGAAATCTGCGTGCTGGGCGCAGGAAGGCTGGGGGACTTGTTGATGGCATCACTTGAAGCATTTGTTGGCTGGCTCGACGGCCTCCTTTGGGGTGTCCCCATGCTGGTGGCGCTGGCCGCTGTCGGGCTTTTCCTCATGGTCGGGTTGCATTTCATCCCGCTGCGGAAAATCCCGGCCGCATTTGCCCTGATGCGTCACCCCTCGCCCGGCGCTGGCGATATTTCATCCTTCCAGGCGCTGATGACGGCGCTCGCCGCAACGGTTGGCACCGGCAATATCGCCGGTGTCGCCACCGCCATTTACCTCGGTGGGCCTGGCGCCCTTTTCTATATGTGGCTGATTGCACTTGTCGGCATGGCGACAAAATATTCCGAGGCCGTGGCCGCCATCGCTTACCGTGAAGTTGATGACATGGGCAATCATGTCGGCGGGCCGATGTATTACATCAAGAATGGTGTCGGCAAAAAGTTTCCGCTCCTTGCTGCCGTGCTCGCGCCTGCCTTCGCCATTTTCACGGCACTGGCCGGTTTTGGCATTGGCAATGGCGTGCAGGCCAATACCGTCGCTCATGCGATGGATGTGAACTTCGGTGTGCCCGTCATTGTGTCGGGCCTTGTGATGATGGTCGGCACCGGACTTGTGCTCATTGGCGGCATCAAGCGCATTGGCGAGGTGGCAAGCGCCCTTGTTCCGGCCATGATCATTTTCTACCTGGGCGCGGGCCTCATCATTCTCATCATCAATTATGCGGCCATTCCGGAGGCTTTCGCGCTGGTGCTGCATCACGCCTTTGAACCGGCGGCAGCCTCTGGCGGCTTTGCGGGTGCAACTGTGGCTGCGGCCATGCGTTTTGGCATTGCGCGCGGTGTTTTTTCCAATGAGGCCGGACTGGGCAGTGCGCCGATAGCGCATGCTGCGGCCAAAACCAACGATCCGATCCAGCAGGGTCTGATCGGTATGCTTGGCACCTTTATCGACACGATCATCGTGTGCTCGATGACGGGCCTGGTCATTCTGACATCGGGGCATTGGGATTCGGGCGCAACAGGCGCGGAACTGACGAGCCAGGCGTTCTCTGCAACGCTCGGCTATGGCAATGCCATTGTGGCGATTTCGCTTGCGCTCTTTGCCTATACGACGCTGCTGGGCTGGAGCTATTACGGCGAACGCGCTGTTGCCTATCTCTTTGGCACCAGAGCCATCATGCCCTATCGCATCGTCTGGGTGCTGATGATCCCGATTGGCGCCATGACCAGTCTTGATTTCATGTGGTTGCTCGCAGATGTCCTCAACGCCATGATGGCCATTCCCAATCTCATTGCGCTTGTCATTCTTGCGCCGGGCATTTTCGAGATGACGCGGAATTACTGGGCCAAGGGCGGCATCACCACAGGCGATTGAACGTCGCTGACACAACAAAAGACAAGGCCGCAGCGTCATACGTTGCGGCCCTTTTATTTGCGCGATGGCTCTAGAAAGGTCGGCGCGATTTCATGGCGGCGGCGAGCGTGCCGTCATCGAGATAATCAAGCTCGCCACCCACCGGCACGCCATGCGCCAGTCGCGAAATGGTGAGGGGGATGCCGCTCAGCCGATCGGTGATGTAATGCGCGGTTGCCTGACCATCGACAGTGGCATTCATGGCAAGCACCACTTCCTTGATGTCACCCGCCCCTGCCCGCTCGACGAGTTTGCCGATATTCAGATCATTAGGGCCGACGCCATCGAGCGCCGAGAGGACGCCGCCGAGCACATGGTAGCGGCCCTTATGTGCGCCCGCACGCTCCAGCGCCCAGAGATCGCCAACATCTTCGACGACGCAAAGCGTTGTCGGTTCACGCATCGGATCACGGCAAATGGCGCAGGGATCCTGCGTATCGACATTGCCGCAACTGGTGCAGATGCGGGCCTTGTCAATCGCCTCGCTCATCGCAGCCGTCAGCGGCACGAGCAAGGTTTCCTTGCGCTTGATGAGCTGCAGTACGGCGCGGCGCGCGGAGCGCGGCCCAAGCCCCGGCAGTTTGGAGAGCAACGCGATGAGGCGTTCAATCTCGGGGCCGGTGACAGCACCCATTCCTAAAATCCGAAACCGGATGGCAAAGAGAGACCGCCTGTCAGCGATTTCATCTTCTCCGCCCCGGCGGCTTCGGCCTTGGACCTGGCATCATTGGTCGCCGCCACAACAAGGTCTTCGAGGATTTCGCGCTCGCTCTCGACCATGAGGCTCGGGTCAATATGGATCTTGCGCATGGCGCCCTTGCCATTGACCGTGACGCGCACCAGGCCGGCGCCGGCACTGCCTTCAACTTCAAGCGTTTCAAGCGATGCCTGCAGCTCCTCCATTTTCGACTGGAGGGCCTTTGCCTGCTTCATGAGGTCGGTGATATTTTTCACTCGTTACCATCCATATCGTCAAAATTACCGTCAATGCCTGCCAGTTCATCAGGATTTTCTGGCAGAAATATTTCGTCGGGCACATTCACAAGTGCCGGATCGCGAACTTCGAGAATGGTCGCACCGGGAAAGGCCGCAAGGGCTGCCTGCACCAGCGGATCGCGATGCGCCTCTTCCTTCAAACTATCGGCGCGGGTTTTTGCCTGTTCGCGCAATGTCGGCGCGGCAGGCGCATCGCTTCGCGCCACGGACACAAGCCAGCGTTCGCCCGTGGCGCGTGAGAGCTTGTCTGACAATTCGCTCGCGATGGCGGCTGACGTGCCTTCCAGCAAAGAGATTTCGATGCGGCCCTTTTCAAAGCTCACAAGGCGCGCACCGGCTTCGAGTGTCGCCTTGAGCTTGATGTCGCGCTGCCTGGCGAGAAGCGCGATGACATCTTCAAACTTCGCCAATGCCACTGTCTGCATTGGCGCAGCGGGCTGTGCATTCGGCATGGCATCGCCGCGTGCATCGACGCTTGAGGAATATCCGCTTCCACCCGCGACGGAGCGCAATTGAGCGCGGTCGCCGCCACCGCCAGAGGGGGCCGGACGCGAAGCGGGGCCGGTGGACTGCGCCCCGCCGCCCTTGAGCTGTTCAATCAGATCCTCGGGGCCGGGGCCTTCGGACACATAAGCAATGCGCACCATGACCATTTCGGCGGCGGCGATGGGCCGCGCCGCGCCCTGCACTTCGCCGATGCCCTTCAGGAGCATCTGCCATGTGCGCGAAAGCACGCGAATGGGGAGCTTGCCCGCCATGTCGCGGCCGCGCAGGCGCTCGGTTTCAGACATGGCCACATCATCGCCCGCGCCATCAACGAGTTTCAGGCGTGTCAGCCAATGGGTGAGTTCGGCAAGGTCCGAAAGCACGACAGCCGGATCGGCGCCGATTTCATACTGGGCGCGCAATTCGTTCAGTGCACCGCCAATGTCGCCCTGCATCAGGAAATCGAAGAGATCAAAAATGCGGGCGCGGTCGGCAAGACCGAGCATGTCGCGGATGTCAGATTCACGGACGCCGTTTTCACCGTAAGCAATGGCGCGATCCAGCAGCGAAAGTGAGTCGCGCGCCGACCCGTCAGCGGCGCGCGCCAGGAGCTTGACGGCGGCGTCTTCGATTTCGACATGTTCTTTGCCCGCCACACCGCTCAGAAGCCGCGTCAATTCTTCAACGCTCAAGCGCCGCAGATCAAAGCGCTGACAACGCGAGAGAACCGTGACTGGCACCTTGCGGATTTCGGTGGTGGCAAAAATGAACTTCACATGGGCAGGCGGCTCTTCCAGTGTTTTCAGCAGACCATTAAAGGCCGGCTTGGAGAGCATGTGGACTTCGTCGATGATATAGACCTTGTAGCGCGCCGCGACCGGCAGATAGCGCACGCCATCAATGATTTCGCGAATGTCATCAATGCCGGTGCGCGAGGCAGCGTCCATTTCCATGACATCGACATGGCGGCTTTCCATGATCGCGTCGCAATGGATGCCCGGACCGTCCATATGGATCGTCGGGGCGGTGACACCGGGTTTTTCGTAATTGAGGGCACGGGCCAGAATGCGCGCGGTTGTGGTTTTGCCGACACCGCGAACACCTGTCAGCATGAAGGCATGGGCAATGCGGCCCCTGTCAAAAGCGTTTGACAATGTACGCACCATGGCTTCCTGACCGATCAGGTCATCGAAAGTGGTGGGGCGATATTTGCGGGCGAGAACCTGATAGCCGGAGGCCTTGGCGCGGGGCGCGGCGGCGGCGGCGGCGGGCGGGGACGCATCGCCAAGATCAAAACCGGGCTCGGTGGCGGGATCGGGACGATGTGGCGCGTCGGGGAACATCCTGTCTGCCGCATTGTCCTCGTGATCTGCCATTTCTCGCCTTTTTGTAAAAACAGATGGAAATGGGTGGGAGGCTGGACGAACAACCCGAGGCGAACTCGTTGCGGCTGCTTCCTTCCGGACCTGACCGGGTTGGCGAGGGACTCGTCCGCCGCCAACCTCCCAAGGCGACTATATCAGGCCAAAGGGTCTGCGATGCAAGTCCCCGGATGCAAGTTCATGAAGCTCTCATGATGACAAAATCGCGCCATTGAGCCGCCTGCCTGGCTGTGCGAGGCTGCGCCACCTCGAAATCTTCCAGAAATAAGCCGGACAGACATGGCCCTTCCTGAAAATCCCAATATTTTCGCCAATAATCCCCTCAATCGCATGAGCGAAAAGCGCCCGGATCAGGCGTGGATCGCCGAGAAAATGGCCGATCCGTCGAGCCTCTTCGTCCCATTCTGGCGCTTGCAGCCTTTCGTGCTGCCAGAATCAGCGCCCAATGCGGGCAAGGATGTGGGCTGGCTGCCGATGAGCCATCTCAAGGCGCTGACAGGCGATGATCCGCTGATCGTTTTTCTCGGCATCAACAAGCGCGGCAAGGCGCTGTTCGCCGCCGATGTGAGCCGATTGTCTGATCCGGAAAATGCCCCTGCCCTCAAGGGGCTTGGCACATTTGGCGAGCTGCGCGGCTTTGCCATGGCGGGCGAATTGTCGCCCGGCGAACTGGCCATTCTGGCGCAGGCCAAATCCATGATCGACTGGCATTTGCGCCATGGCTTCTGTTCGGTTTGCGGCGCGGCCAGCATCCTGCAGGACGCGGGATACAAGCGTGTCTGCCCGTCCTGCAAGGCGGAGCATTTTCCGCGCACCGATCCCGTCGTCATCATGCTCGCAACGATTGGCGACAAGTGCTTTGTCGGCCGCCAGAAAATCTGGCCCAAGGGCATGTTTTCAGCGCTGGCCGGATTTATCGAACCGGGCGAATCGATTGAAGAAGCCGTCGCACGCGAGCTTGCCGAGGAAGCCGGGCTTTCGATTGCGTCCGTCACCTATCATTCAACGCAGCCATGGCCTTATCCCTCCTCGCTGATGATCGGCTGCCATGCGGTGGCCACATCCGAGGATTTCAAGGTCGATGGGGTGGAGTTGTCGATGGGTCGCTGGGTCAGCCGTGACGAGGCCAAAGCCGTCATTGCCGGCACGGGCGACGGGACCATGTGGTTCCCGCCGTCCTTTGCCATCGCGCATCAGCTCATCAAGGCTTTCGCCGAGGGCAAGGTCTAGGCCCGCAGGCTAGCGCCAGCGGCCACCCACCCAGACATAGCCATGCGGGGTATGCCGCCAGGTACCTGCCACCCAGACGCCACGCGGGCGCGGTTCCCAATAGCCCGTGACCCAGACAAAGCGCGGACCGACATACCGGTAATAGCCGCCGATCCAGACCGCGCGTGGACCTGGCCGCACGGGACGCACCTCGACGATGGGGGGCGGCGGGGCGCGATGGACATATACGACGGCAGGCGCCGGACGCGGCCCCACCCCGACAACAGTGCGGGCTTCAGCCGCAGTGGTGACGAAACCCAATGCGCCAAGACCCAGCGCCGCTGCCAGCAGCCACTTGCCACCGGTCAGCCTCGGATTTGATTGTGCCATTATTCTGACTCCACAACAGAATGCGCACCCCGCAACGCATCCAACGCAGGGAAAAACGGATTCCGTCGTGAAAAAAGCCGCGCCGCGTCGCTTAATCAGTTCACCGGGCGCGAAATATCCCGGCGATAGGGATGGGCCTTATAGACACCGAGAATCTTCAATTCAGAGGTGAAAAACTCAAGTTCTTCCAGCGCCAGACGCACATGGCGCGAGGCGGGGTGGCCTTCAATATCGGCATAGAACTGGCTTGCATTGAAGGTGCCTTCAAGCTGATAGCTTTCAAGTTTTGTCATGTTGACGCCATTGGTGGCAAAGCCGCCCATGGCCTTGTAAAGCGCGGCAGGCACATTGCGCACGCGGAAGATGAAGCTCGTAATCACGGGGCCGTCATCAGGCTCGGCGTCATTGGGCTCATTGGCCATGATGATGAAGCGCGTGGTGTTATGTGCGGCATCCTCGATATCGTTTTTCAGGATATCGAGGCCGTATATTTCAGCGGCAAGCGAGGAGGCGATCGCCGCGCGTGTCTTGTCGCCCGTCTGCGCGACAATGCGGGCCGAGCCTGCCGTGTCGGCGGCGACAATGGGGGTCAATCCCAGTTCGCGGATCACCTTGCGGCACTGGCCAAGCGCCATGACATGGCTTTCAACCGTCTTCAGATCGGACAGCCGGGTCCCCTTGAGGCCAAGCAGTTGATGGCGCACGCGCAGGAAATGCTCGCCAATGATATAGAGCGAGGAACCGGGGATCAGATGATGAATGTCAGCGACGCGACCGGCGACCGAGTTTTCAATCGGGATCATGGCAAGCCGCGCCTTGCCTTCCGAGATCGCCGCAAACACATCCTCAAATGTCGGGCATGGCATGACGCTCATGTCAGGAAAGGCTTCCTGGCAGGCTATATGCGAATTGGCGCCGGGCTCGCCCTGAAAGGCGATGATGTGATCGGCGGCTTTGTTGCCTGACTTGTTGCCTGTCATGGTCATGGGCATGGGCATGGGCATGGTGGACTTTCTCACCGGCTAGCGTGGCGCAAGCGCCAGACGGGCCTTTTCAAGATCGGCGGGAGTATCGACACCGAGCGGAACAGTGTCAACGATTGCCACTTCGATCGACATGCCCGCTTCAAGCGCACGCAATTGTTCGAGCTTCTCGCGCTTCTCCAGCGTTGAGGGCGGCAATTGCACAAACCGCGCAAGCGCTTCGCGGCGATAGCCGTAAAGTCCGATATGATGATAAAGTGGGCCTTCGCCCCAGGGGGCTGTGGCACGGGTGAAATAGAGCGCATGGCCGATGCCGCTCGCATCGAAGGTCGCAATCGCCTTCACGACATTGGGATTTGTGCGCTCTTCCTCGATGCGGATTTCGGCAGCGAGTGTCGAAATATCCGCCCCCGGACGAATAAGCGCCTGATAGGCCGTCATGATGAGCGCCGGATCCAGCGTCGGCAAGTCGCCCTGCACATTGATGATGATGGTGTGGCGGCCCTCCGGATCGATCTGGCAGAGCGCGTTCCAGATACGATCCGAGCCGGAGGGAAGATCAGGATCCGTCATCACGGCCTCGCCGCCAGCGGCGCGCACAACCTCGGCAACCTCGGCTTCGCAAGCTGCCACCACGACACGACCGAGGCCCGATTCAATGGCGCGACGCCAGACATGGACAATCATCGGCTCGCCGGCAATATCGGCCAGCGGCTTGCCCGGCAGGCGGGTGGAAGCCATGCGCACGGGAATCAGGATGATCGGGTCCCCGGCATGAGGGGTGCCGACGGATTTTGCTGCTGTCATGTCCTGCCCTTCATGGCCGCTTCGAACCTCTTGTCAGGCGCCTGGCTGCGACGGATCGCCGCAATTGGCCCTTGTCAATCTTCATTGCCCAAAATCCAGGCGGCGTCCAGCGCCATGCCGTCAGGGCGGCCTGACGGGCCAAATTCCCGGATTGCCATAGATTCTATGGGCTTGGCGCACTTATACGTCTTGCGGCGCAACGGCGGAAGCGGCTAATCTCCGCGCGAAATCCATGGGGGCTATGGGGAGCGCGATCAGTTGTCTCGCGCCTTTTGGGCTATTCTTGTCCCCATCTCACGAAACCGACCGGGCGGAGCTTTAGCCGATGAACGCGAACGAACGGAATAAAATTCTGATGGCTGTACTGTTTTCAGTACTCGCCATTCTCGGTGTGAAGAACCTCGCCGATGCCCTTTATGAAGCCGAACCGGCCAGCGACAAGGCCTATGTTGTGGCCGATGCGATCTCAGCGGGTGGCGAAGGGGCGAGCGAAGCCGCCGCGCCTGTCGAAGCAGAGGTTCCCCTGCCCGTTCTCCTCGCCTCGGCTGATGCCGCGCGCGGCGAAAAGGCCGCCAAGAAATGTGGTGCCTGCCACAACTTCGAAGAAGGCGCGGGCGCAAAGATCGGTCCCGACCTTTATCATGTGGTGGGCCGCAAGGTCGCCTCGGTTGATGGTTTTGCCTATTCGGCTGCCATGAAAGCCAAGGGTGGCGCGTGGGGCTTTGAGGAGCTCAATCACTTCATCACCAATCCCAAGCAATATATTGAAGGCACAGCCATGGGCTTTGCCGGCGTGAAGAAGCCGCAGGAACGCGCTGACATCATCGCTTATCTCAACACGCTGGGCAGCAACCTGCCGCTGCCTGCGGCACCGGCCGCGCCCGCCGCGCCCGCCGCGCCGCAATAAGGGCTGTCGCTTTCGGGCGCTCAGACATTACGCAATTTCAAGACGCGTCCGGAAATCTTCCGGGCGCGTTTTTCTTTTGGCGACGGGCCCGCCAAAAAGTGGTCACAATAAGCGACAAGATGACCTTTTGATCCGGCATGGCCGGAGGTGGCGCGATTGACGGGCGGGGATGAAATAATGGCTTTGGGTGTGGGAACAAAAACCGGTCGTGGCATGGGCCTGCGACTGCTGGCGGGGTTCGCCTTCTCACTCATGTTCATGGGTATCGCGCAGGCTGATGTTGAGCGCCATGGCTCATCGCTTTTTGGCAATCTCAAATATGCGCAAGGCTTCAAGCAATTTGACTATGTGAATCCCAAAGCGCCCAAGTCCGGCGAGGTGGCCATTGCGGCGATTGGCGGCTTTGACAGCTTCAACGGTTTTATCGTCACCGGTCAGCCACCGGCCGGGCTCAACCTGATCTACGATACGCTGATGGTGCCCGCACTCGATGAAGCCGGTGCCGAATATGGGCTGATTGCGCAGAGCCTTTCCTATCCGGCGGATTTTTCTTCCGTCACCTACAAGCTGCGTCCGCAAGCGCGCTTTGCCGATGGCCAACCGATCACGGCGGCGGATGTGGTCTGGACATTCAAGACACTCAAGACCACCCATCCGTTCTACAAAGCCTATTATGCCAATGTGACCAGGGCAGAGGCGCTGGACGCGCATAGCGTCACGTTCAGCTTCGCGGAAAAGGGCAATCGCGAATTGCCCCAGATCGTCGGGCAGATCCCCGTCCTGCCCAAGCATTTCTGGCTCGGAAAGGACGCCAGGGGCAAAAAACGCGACATCACCAAGACTTCACTCGAAATCCCGCTCGGCAATGGCGCCTACAAGATTGCTGCCTTTGTGCCCGGTCGCAGCATCACCTATGAACGCGTCGAAAATTACTGGGCCAGGGATTTGCCGGTGAATGTGGGGGCGAATAATTTTGCGAAAATCCGCTTTGAATATTTCAAGGATCCCACGATTGCCTTTGAAGCCTTCAAGGCGCATCAGGTCGACTTCTGGCAGGAAACCAGCGCCAAGAACTGGGCGACGGCTTATGACATACCGCCAGTGAAAGACAAGCGCATCACGCGTGAATTGCTCAGCACCAAGAATAATGAGGGCATGCAGGGCTTTGCCTTCAACATTCGCCGCGACAAGTTTGCCGATCCGCGCATCCGTGAGGCGTTTGACTGGGCGTTTGATTTTCCCTGGATGAACAAGAATATTTTTTACGGCCAGTATACGCGCTCGAACAGCTATTTCGCCAATTCGGAGCTGGCATCGAGCGGCATACCGCAGGGGCTTGAACTTGCCATTCTCGAACCCTTGCGCGACAAGCTGCCACCTGCGCTTTTCACCACACCTTATGTGACGCCGACCACCGATGGCAGCGGCAACAACCGCGCCAATCTGCGCAAAGCGCTTGCGCTGTTCAAGGCGGCGGGCTGGAGCGTCAAGAATGGCGTCATGAGCCATGACAAGACCGGCAAACCCTTTGAAGTCGAGTTCCTGCTCGACAATCCCGCCTTTGAACGGGTGGTCGCGCCCTTTATCTCGTCACTTTCGCGCATGGGCATCAAGGCGAGACTGCGGACGATTGACACGGCCCAATATCAAAACCGCCTGGACAAGCGCGACTTTGACATTGTGGTCGCAAGCTATGGGCAATCCATGTCCCCGGGCAATGAGCAGCGCAACTTCTGGGGCTGCAAGGCCGCCAATGAAGAGGGCAGCCGCAATGTGATCGGCATTTGCAATCGCGCGATTGAGGTACTGATTGATCGCGTGATCTTTGCCAGGAGTCGCGAGGAACTGGTTGCGGCGACCCGTGCACTCGATCGTGTGCTGCTGTGGAACCATTATGTGGTGCCGAACTGGTATAGTCCTTATGAGCGCGTTGCCTATTGGGCCGGTATCGAACGCCCCGCCAGGACGCCCGATTACGCCATCGGCTTCCCCACGATCTGGTGGCACAAGCCGTGAGCGCGGGCTTTCGTCCACATCGTCGTGACCTGCTGGCGCTGATGGGGGCGAGTGCGACGTTTGCCCTGATGCCCGCCTCCTCCTTGCGTGCCCGGACAAGGACACAAGCGACATCGACGCAAGCGGCAGCAACGAAAGGGGCGCACGGGCTTTCGTTTTTTGGCGACCTGAAATATCCACGCGGCTTTGCGCATTTCGACTATGTGAATCCCGAAGCCCCCAAGGGCGGCCTGCTCTCGCAAATCGGGCCGACAGCGGCTTACAACGCGGCTTACGATTCCTTCGACACGCTGAACGGCTACATCCTCAAGGGCAATGCGGCGCAGCGGCTTGATCTCATTTTCGACAGACTGATGGTGCGCGCCTATGACGAGCCGGATGCGCTTTATGGCCTCGTCGCCGAGACGGTCGAAACAAGCAGGGACGGTCTCACGCTCACCTTCCATCTGCGCGACACTGCCACCTTTCATGATGGCAGCAAGCTCACGGCTGAGGATGTTGCCTTTTCGTTTGATCTTCTCAAACGCGAAGGCCACCCCAATATCGCGGAAAACCTGCGCGAGGTGAGGCACTTCAAGGCGCTTGATGCGAGAACACTGCAAGTCACCTTCACCGGCAAGCAGACGCGCGACCTGCCGCTTTTCATTGCCGGTGAGTTGCCGATTTTCTCCAGGGCCTTTTACTCGTCGCACAGGTTTTCCGACACGCTCGACATGCCGCTTGGCAGCGGGCCCTACAAGATTGCTTCGGCTGATCCCGGCCGCCAGATCACCTATGAACGCGTCAAGGATTATTGGGCGCGCGGTCTCAATGTGAATGTCGGACAATGGAATTTCGACAGGCTGCAATTTGTCTATTACCGCGACCGCACCATCGGCTTTGAAGCCTTTAGTGCCCAGAAATATCTCTTCCGTGAGGAGTTCACCTCCAAGGTCTGGGCAACGCAATATACGTTTCCCGCCGTCAGGGATCATCGCGTCAAATTGTTGACGACGCCTGATGAAACGCCGTCGGGCGCGCAGGGCTGGTTCATCAATATCCGGCGCGACAAGTTCAAGGATCATCGCGTGCGCCAGGCGCTGGGTCTGGCTTTTGACTTTGAATGGACGAACAAGAACCTCTTTCACAATCTCTACAAGCGCACATCGAGCTATTTTGAAAACTCGACCATGAAGGCTGAAGGACTGCCCTCGCCTGCCGAGTTGGCATTGCTTGAACCTTATCGCATGAGCCTGCCAGAATCGGTTTTTGGCGCCGTGCCTGTGTCGCCTGTTTCAGACCAATCGGGGCAGGATCGCAAACTCCTGCGCCAGGCGGGTGATCTGCTGGACGCCGCTGGCTGGAAAATCGTCAATGGCAAGCGGCAGAACGCAGCCGGCACCGTTCTTTCGATCGAGCTTCTGGGGGATGATCCGCTCTGGGAACGTGTCTCGGGCAATTTTCTCAAGAACCTGAAACGCATTGGCATTGAGGCAAGTGTCCGCACCGTTGACTCCGCCCAGTTTCAGGACCGGTTGAAAAACTTCGACTTTGATCTCGGGCCGCAGCGCTTTTCCATGGGCCAGACACCGGGCATCGAGTTGCGCAGCTATCTCGGTTCGCGCTTTGCCACGATGGCGGGCAGCCGCAACATGTCCGGCATTGCCGATCCGGCGGTTGATGCGCTGATTGAAATCATCATTGCCGCCAGGAGCCGCGACGATCAGGTGAGCGCCATTCGCGCCCTCGACCGGGTGCTGCGCGCCGGATATTACTGGGTGCCGCACTGGTACAAGGCGGCGCATAATCTCGCCTTTTGGGACATCTATGCCGCGCCGGCAACAATGGCGCGCTATGATCGAGCCATCGAATCAACCTGGTGGGTGGACCCGGCCAAAGCGCAGCGCCTCGGCATCAAGGAATAAGCATGGCGGCCTATATTCTGCGACGTATCCTCCTCATGGTGCCGACCATTCTCGGCATCATGTTTGTAAGTTTCGTGATCGTCCAGTTTGCACCGGGCGGGCCGGTCGAGCAGATCATCGCCAAGCTCTCCGGCACAGAGATTTCAGCAACGGCGCGATTTGGCGGCGGCACGGGGGGCGACTTCTCGCAGCAGAATGCCGGTGGCGCCGCCGATCAGGCGATCAACAGCAAGTATCGCGGCGCACAGGGGCTGGACCCTGAGTTCATCAGGCAGCTTGAAGTGCAGTTCGGGTTTGACAAGCCGTGGTATCAGCGCTTTGGCAAAATGATCTGGGATTATTCGCGGTTTCAATTCGGGCAGAGCTACTTCCGCGATGTCAGCGTCTTGTCGCTCATCGCCGAGAAAATGCCGGTCTCCATTTCGCTTGGCATCTGGTCAACGCTCATTGCCTATATGATTTCCATTCCGCTTGGCATTCGCAAGGCGGTCCTGGATGGCAGCCGCTTCGACACATGGACAAGCGCCGTCATCATTGTTGGCTATGCGGTGCCGGGATTTCTGTTCGCGGTGCTGCTGATCGTGCTTTTTGCAGGCGGCACTTTTTTCAGCATCTTTCCGCTGCGCGGGCTTGGCTCGGACAATTGGGACACGTTGAGCTTCGGCGGCAAGGTGCTCGATTATCTCTGGCATCTGGTGCTGCCGATTTCGGCCATGGTGATCGGCAGCTTTGCCACCACCTCACTTCTCACCAAGAACTCCTTTCTCGATGAAATCCGCAAACAATATGTGGTGACGGCACGCGCCAAGGGGCTTTCCGAGCGCGACGTGCTTTACGGCCACATTTTCCGCAATGCCATGCTCATCGTCATTGCCGGTTTTCCCGGCGCCTTCATTGGCGCGTTTTTCACAGGCGCGCTGCTGATCGAAACCATCTTCTCGCTCGATGGGCTCGGCCTTCTTTCCTATGAAGCCATCGTCAATCGCGATTATCCGATTGTTTTTGCGACGCTCTATATATTCGGCCTGATGGGCCTTGTGATCTCGCTCATCAGCGATCTTACCTATACATGGGTCGATCCGCGCATCGACTTTGAATCGCGGGAGGTCTGATCCATGTCCTCGCTCGATTTGCGCAAAAACCTGTTTGCCATCCTGCCGCCCATCCAAATCAGTCCGATCAATATGCGGCGTTGGCGCAACTTCAAGGCGAACCGGCGCGGCTATTGGAGCCTCTGGCTGTTTCTCGTTCTGTTTTTCGTGTCGCTCTTTGCCGAGTTCATTGCCAATGACCGGCCCTTCCTCGTCACCTATCATGGCGAAGCCTATTTCCCGGTCTTTGCCGATTATCCTGAAACGACATTTGGCGGCGAGTTTGAAAGCTATGCCGATTATCGCGACCCCTATGTGCAGGATCTGATTCACAAGGCTGGCGGCATCATGGTGTGGCCGCTTATCCGCTACAGCTATGAAACCATCAATCTCAACCTGCCGGTGCCCGCCCCGGCCCCGCCCTCGGGCGAGAACTGGCTCGGGACGGATGATCAGGGACGCGATGTCGTGGCGCGGCTGATCTATGGCTTTCGCATATCGGTGTTGTTCGGGCTGGTGCTGACCATTCTCTCCTCCGTCATCGGCATTGCTGCGGGGGCTGTGCAGGGCTATTTCGGTGGCTGGACAGATCTCCTCTTCCAGCGCTTCATCGAAATCTGGACGAGCGTGCCCATGCTCTATCTGCTCATCATCATTGCCGCTGTCATCACCCCCAATTTCTGGATCCTGATGGGCATATTGCTGCTCTTTTCATGGGTGGCGCTTGTTGGCGTGGTGCGGGCCGAGTTTTTGCGCGGACGCAATTTTGAATATGTGAAGGCGGCACGCGCACTTGGCCTTTCCGACAGCAAGATCATGTTCCGCCATTTGCTGCCCAATGCCATGGTCGCGACCATCACCTTCATGCCATTCATTTTGAATTCCTCGATCACGACGCTGACTTCGCTTGATTTTCTCGGCTTCGGCCTGCCGCCCGGCTCGCCTTCGCTCGGTGAACTGTTATCGCAAGGCAAAGCCAATCTGGAAGCGCCCTGGCTTGGCCTGACCGGCTTTTTTGCCATTGCGGTCATGCTGAGCCTGTTGATCTTCGTTGGCGAAGCGGTGCGCGACGCCTTTGATCCGCGCAAGGTGCTGCAATGAGTACGCCCCTGATCAGCGTCAAAGATCTCTCCGTTGCTTTCCGCTCCGATGGCGTTGAGACCACGGCCGTCGATCATATTTCCTTCGATGTCATGAAGGGGGAGACGCTCGCCCTTGTCGGTGAATCCGGCTCGGGCAAATCGGTCTCGGCGCTTTCGATCCTGCAACTCCTGCCTTATCCGCAGGCCTCGCATCCGTCGGGCGAGATCGTGTTCGAGGGTGAAAATCTCGTTGGCGCGAGCGAGGACAGGTTGCGGCGCATTCGCGGCAACCGCATCACCATGGTGTTTCAGGAGCCGATGACATCGCTCAACCCGCTGCATACGATCGAGCAGCAAGTCGGCGAAGTCTTGAGCCTGCACAAGGGCCTGCGCGGTCCGGCCATCAAGGCGCGCGTGCTCGAACTCCTGCACCGGGTTGGCATTGCCAATGCGGCAGAGCGCCTCGGCGCTTATCCGCATCAGCTCTCAGGTGGACAGCGCCAGCGCGTCATGATCGCCATGGCGCTTGCCAATGAGCCGGACCTGCTGATTGCCGACGAGCCGACGACCGCGCTTGATGTGACGGTGCAGGCGCAGATTCTGGAATTGCTGCTTGAACTCAAGCGTGAGACGGGCATGGCGCTGCTCTTGATCACGCATGACCTTGGCATCGTGCGCAAAATGGCAGATCGCGTCTGCGTCATGACGCATGGCAAGATCGTCGAAGAAGGCGCGGCGGCATCGGTTTTTGCCTCGCCGCAGCATCCCTATACCCGGCATCTGCTGGCCTCCGAACCCAAGGGGCGCCCGCTTGGCGCCTCGGTTGATACGCCCGTCATCATGGAAACACACAACCTCAAGGTCTGGTTTCCGGTCAAGACCGGCCTGTTGCGCAAGACGACCGGCCATATCAAAGCCGTCGATGATGTGTCGTTGCGCCTGCATGAAGGGCGCACGCTTGGCGTCGTGGGTGAGTCCGGTTCAGGCAAGACGACATTGGGTCTGGCCATGCTGCGGCTCATCTCGAGCGAAGGCGCGATATGTTTTGACGGGCAAAACATTCAGGGTGAAAAATCGAAGGCGCTGCGCCCCTTGCGGCGACACATGCAGATCGTGTTTCAGGATCCCTATGGCTCGCTCAGCCCGCGCATGTCGGTTGGCAGCATTGTCGAAGAAGGCCTGCGCATTCAGCTACCTGACCTTAATGCAATGGAGCGCCGCCAGCGTGTCAGTGAGGCGCTGGCGGAAGTGGGGCTTGATCCTGATACACAGGATCGTTACCCGCATGAGTTTTCCGGCGGACAGCGCCAGCGCATTGCCATTGCGCGTGCCATGGCGCTGAAACCGCGCTTCGTCATGCTGGATGAACCCACAAGTGCGCTCGACATGTCGGTGCAGGCCCAGATTGTCGATCTGTTGCGCGATCTGCAACAGCGCCATGGCCTTGCCTATCTCTTTATCAGTCACGACCTCAAGGTTGTCCGGGCGCTGGCCGACGACATTATCGTCATGCGCAATGGCAAGGTTGTAGAATCTGGAAGTGCGGCAAAGATATTTGACGCGCCGGAAACAGACTACACCAAGGCGCTGATGGCCGCCGCCTTTGATCTGGCAGCGGTCCCTGCCGGCACGGTTGCGAGCTGAACCGCGTCACATCACAAAGACATATCCCTTGTCGGGTAGACATTTGCCTGCGAGCACAGCCTGAATGGATCGCTTCAGCGGCGCGCGAGGCGCTTGATCGAGGTGACATGGCCCGCATTGCGGGCAATGCGCGTCATGGCGATGTCGAGGCGTTCAATCGCAACACGCATGTGATGGCCATTGGCATGAATCAGGCGCTGGTCATCGACCATGATGCCGACATGGCCCTTCCAGAAGACGAGATCGCCGCGTTTGAGTGTCGTGAAATCAAGCGGCTCCGGCAAGGCGTCGCCCAAGGTTGCTTCCTGCATGTCAGTGTCGCGCAGGGAACTGATGCCGGCGCGCTCCAGACAGAGCTGCACCAGGCCTGAACAATCAAGGCCCAGCGTATCGCGCCCACCCCAGAGATAAGGCACGCCGAGACATTCCTCGGCAACGCTTACAAAATCGCGCACGGTGGAACCGATGGGCGCGATATGGGCGGTAAAGACCCAGCCGCCGCGCTCGACTTCGCTATAATCGCCGCTCGCCCCGGTCAGGCGCAGCTTGGCATTCATGCCCAGCGGTATGGCGGGGCGGGTTTTAAGGTCGGGTTTGGGATAGAGGAACGTGCGCAGCGCCACGACACTATGTGTTGGCAGATAGGGTTTGGTGCCGAGCGACCTCAAATCGATATAGCCGACATAATCGTCAAGCGTCGCCTGGCCCCAGCCCCAGCCATCAACCTCTTCATAAACACGGAAACGCTCGCCATAGAGCAATTGCGTATCCATGGGCGCATCATTGCGCGGGCGGCGCAGAAGCGGGGCTGTGGGCGTGATGATCTGGCGATCTGCCCCTTCAACAAATTGCGCAGCCATGACCTCGCCGCGCAGATGGGCGGCGGCCAGATCGTCACGATAGGGATTGAGCCTGCGATCAGGCCCACCGTCTCGACTCATGCGGGCAGTTTCCGGGAAATGTCGACAATGAGATCGGCGAAGTCACGCATATAATTGGAGCCTTTCACTGTACGCTGTACCAGAACATTGCGACGATCCGTTTCGTCACGACGACGCTTGAGCAAATCCAGCCCGCCCAACGTATCCAGCGCCCGCGTTATCGCCGGTTTTGAGACGCCCAGCGTACCGGACAGGCCACGCACCGTATGCGGCGGCGGATCGAGATAGATGGTCAACAGCACGGCCATTTGACGCGAGGAGAGATCGGGCCCTTCGCGTCGAACGGTTTCGCGCACCACATCGTGCCAGAGTGTGAGCGCCTGCAACGGATCAAGCTCCTGAGTCACAGCCATCGCCTCCCTGCGACAGATCCGCCTGGATGCCCGGGACATGCCGGGTCGCCCGCGAAGTCCCACCCGTGGCAATCGACGCCCCCCGCGCGCCGATCGTTCCGGTTGCCATCAGCTTATCGGTCTGCGCGTGGGCGGCGCAAGCCTAGCCGTAACGCTTGGCGATCAGATGGTAGAGCGCGCGAATGGCATAAGCCTCGCCGCCGACAGGCCGACCGGGCTTGGCCTTGGGTGCCCAGCCATAAATGTCAAAATGGACATAGGCTTGCGCATTCTCGACAAAGCGGCGCAGGAACAAGGCGGCCGTGATGCAGCCCGCAAAGGCACCATCCGAGACATGGTTGATGTCGGCAATCTTGCTGTCGAGCCAGCTGTCATAGGGCGACCAGAAGGGCATGCGCCAGACAGGATCGGCGGTGAGGCGGGAAGCGGTGTCGATTTCGCTCGCCAGCGCCTCGTTATCGGTGAAATAGGGCGGCAGTTCCGGGCCCAATGCCGTGCGCGCCGCGCCCGTCAATGTGGCCATGTCGATGAGCAGGTCGGGCGCTTCGCTATCTGCCTCGGCAAGCGCGTCGGCAAGGATCAGGCGACCTTCGGCATCGGTATTGCCGATTTCGACGCTCAGGCCCTTGCGGCTGGGCAGGATGTCGCCGGGCCGGAAGGCATTGCCGCCAATCGCGTTTTCAACTGCCGGAATGAGCAGGCGCAGGCGCACATCAATGCCTGCTTCCATGATGAGCCGGGCAAGCGCAAGCGTGGCCGCCGCGCCGCCCATATCCTTTTTCATCAGGAGCATGGCACTTGACGGCTTGAGATCGAGACCGCCCGTGTCAAAGGAGACCCCCTTGCCGACCAGCGTCACTTTGGGCGCATCGGCCCGGCCCCAGACCATGTCGATCAGGCGCGGCGCCACATCGGACGCACGGCCCACAGCATGGATCATGGGATAATTGCCGGCGAGAAGCGCCTCGCCGCGAATGACACCGAGGCTTGCGCCATTGGCCCGCGCCACATCCGTCACCGCCAATTCAATATCGGCAGGCGTCATGTCACAGGCGGGCGTGTTGATGAGGTCGCGTGTCAGAAAAACAGCGCGGGCGATGCGGCTCACTTCTTCACCATCGACCGTGTCGGGCAGTACGAGACGCGGCCAGTCGCGCGGCTTGCCGCTATAGCGCGTGAAACGATAGGTGCCGAGCGCAAAGCCAAAAACGGCCTTGGAAGGATCGGTCACGTCGCCAGCCAGACGATAGTCGCCTTGCGGCAAGGCGGCGGCAAGCGCCCCGGTCAGAAAGGGGTCGCTGCCGTCCCCCAGGCCGAGCAAGGCACCTGACATGCCGCCTGAACCATCGGGCAGCAGGAGCACCTTGCCGGCTTCGCTCTTGAAGCCCGAGGTTTCGACCCAGGCTGCGCCTGCGCCCGGATGGGAGGCACACCAGGATTCAATATCCCTGGCGCGCACCAGCCAGACCGGCTTTGCCGCCACATCCTTGCGGGTCACGAAGATTTCGAGCACCACTTGTCCTTTAACGCCGATTTTGAAATGTTTTCCAAGCCTCCGGACCTTATAGAGTGGCCAGAGCGCCTGCAACGGGGCTGCAAATGACGGGGAATAGGGACATGGCCAAGGAGTTTGAGCTTGTCATTGGCGACAAGAACTGGTCGAGCTGGAGTTTGCGACCCTGGCTCTTGATGCGGCAGGCCGGACTGGACTTCACCGAAACCCCCGTTCGCTTGCGCTCACCGGCAACAAAGTCTGCGATCTTGCAGCATTCCCCGAGCGGGCTCGTGCCGGCGCTGAAATGGCGCGGCAAGGTGATTTGCGACTCGCTGGCCATTTGTGAATTGATTGCCGATCTGTATCCGGAAAAGAAACTCTGGCCGCGCGATGTGCTGATACGCGCCATGGCGCGCAGTGTTGCATGTGAAATGCATTCAGGCTTTCGCGATCTGCGCATGGAAATGCCAATGGATATCGTCAATCACTATCCCGATGCGCCGCGCAGCGACGCCGTCAAGAATGATATTCGCCGCATCGTGTCGATATGGCGTGAGATGCGGCAGCTATATGGGCGGCAGAGCGCTGGCGATCAGGGATTTCTGTTTGGCCCGTTCACGGTGACGGACGCCATGTATGCCCCGGTCGTGACGCGTTTTGCGACTTATGAAGCGGATCTGGCGGAAGCGGGTGATGATGGCATGGCGCGGGCCTATATGGATTGTGTGCTGACACTGCCCGCCATGCGCGATTGGGCGGCAGGGGCGCAAGCTGAACTTGCGGCGCGGGAGCGCTGATCCGGTTCAAGGCGTCTCCGGTGCCAGCACACCTGCCTCACGATAATAGCGCTGCGCACCAGCATGAACCGGAATCGGCAGATGCGCCAGCAGCGGGGTCGCCAGATCGGCAGACGCAGCGGCGGCGCTGGCCATTTGCTCGGCTGGCAGAAAGCCCGGCAATGACTGGCCGGAGGCGAGGAGCGGCTTGTTGCCTGCGTAAAAGAGGGCGCGGGTGACGCCATAAATCACATCTGCATCGGCCTGTTCGTTACAGATCAAAACGGTGCTCACGGCCAGCGTGTCGAGTGCCGGTGCAAAGCCATAGGTGTTTTCGGGAAGATGCGCGACCTCAAATCGGCTGTCATCCGCACTCAGTTTTTGCGCCGGTTCGCCATCGACGCTCAATAAATCCAGAACGCCGCGCCCGATCAAATCCTGAAGCTCAGGCACCGGGTCGGCCCCCACGAGAAAAAAGGCATCGAGCCGGTTGGAAATCACCAACTCAATGGCGCGGTCCCTGTCTTCATCGACAAGGACCATGTTGTGGGTGCCAAGTCCATAGGCCTTGAGAATGGCCAGCGCATCCTGACGCTGGATGGAGCCGCGCGGGCCAATGGCGACACGCTTGCCCTTGAGGTCTGTGATGCTATGGGCGTTCAGGCCCCGGCTCGCCAGCACATGGATGGTCTGGTGATAGAGGCGCGATATGGCGCGTATGTTGCGATAGGGTTTTTCGCCCCGAAAGGGGCCGGTGCCGCGTTTGGCCATTTCGAGTGAACTGGCGCTGACGATGGCCGCTTCAAAATGTCTGGCATTGACGGCGCGAATGCTGGCGGCATCGCTTTGTGAGCTCTTCACGACGGCGACAAGCCCCGCGACACCACAAGGCCCGTTGCTCTCGCATGGCGGGGTGTCCGGGGGACGGCTGATGGCGGCGGCCAGACGTTCGCCAACGGCAAATTCCGTACCGCCGGAACTGCCGCTGCCGATCTGGAAAAAAACGACCTTTTCCGGCTCCTCTTCGAGCACGGCAGACGGTCGCAAATATATCAGCATGGCCAGACCCGCGACCACGAGACCAGCCAGACCAAGCAAAATCGGCCGGGCCGCTTCATGCGATAAAAGCCCGTCAATGCGCTGCCAAAGGGCATGGGCCTGAAGGCGTAGCCTGTTCATTCCGGTTTGAAAATCTCCCATGCCGACATCTTAGGCTGCGTCGGGTCATGACAGGAATCGATAAATCAAACTGGTCTTATAATTAATGCTTTCTTGAGGGGTCAGGTCTCAAACTGACCGGGAAAGCCGTCGGATATCCTTGTCCGGGGCTCGCCCATGAACAAATCGGGATATTTCGCCATGACAGTAACGGTCGAGATGCCACAGGCGCCGGTCATTGCCGCAGCGGCGCGTCTGACATCGAGGCGCACACATCTTTTTGCCTCTGTCGCTCTCGGGGCGCTGATCGCGCTGGGTGGTTGTGCCGGCACGGGTACCAGCACAGATCGCGCGACAAGCACCAGTCCGGCGGCATCAAACGTCACCACGAAGACTGCCGATGCCGCTTCGGCAAAAGAAGACCAGCCGGAACTCGGCTCTGACGACATTCGCAAGGCGGCCATTGAGGCAACACGCACACAGGATTATGTGGCGGCTGCGACCTATTGGAGCACGCTCTATGACCGCGACCCCAAGGATGTTGATACGGTCGTCCATTATTCACGCGCCTTGCGACAGATCGGATCGCTCGAGCAATCGGGCAATGTCATGCAGAAAATCTACCTGACACAGGCCGACAATGCCGATGTGCTGGCCGAATATGGCAAGGTTCTGACATCGCTTGGCAAGACGGATCAGGCCGTGGCGCTGCTTCAGCATGCGAGCGAACTCAACAAGAACGACTGGACGCTCTATTCGGCCTATGGCGTGGCGCTGGACCAGCTTGGCCGTTTTGATGAGGCGCAGGCCCAATATGGCGCGGCGCTCGCCCTGTCGCCCGACAACCCGACCATTCTCGCCAATCTCGGTCTTTCCTATGCGCAATCGGGCGATCTTGATGGCGCGGAAAAGGTCTTGCGTCAGGCGGTTGCCGATCCGCGTTGCGATGCCCATGCCCGCCAGAATCTCGCCCTGGTGCTTGGCATCAAGGGCAATTTCGCCGAAGCCACACGTCTGGCCAATGCCGATCTGCCCGCCCAGATTGCTGAAAATAACCTGACCTATATGCATGAGATGCTGGCGGCACCTGCCGTTTACAAACAGATGGAACAGCTCGACCAGCAAAGCGGCGGCAAACCGGCCTCAACCCCGGCAATCGCTCAACCCTGAGACTTGCAAAAGGCTGACATGAAAAAGGCGCCCCCCGTGAGGCGCCTTTTTGCTGTTGGAAAGGGGGAGAGTTCAGGCCCAGTGAAATACCTTGAGCACAGCCGGCCCGAGGATGACGACAAAGAGCACGGGCAGGAAGAAGACAATCATCGGCACTGTCAGCATGGGCGGCAGACCAGCGGCCTTTTTTTCCGCCTCGGACATGCGCATGTCACGATTTTCCTGCCCCATCACGCGCAGGGCCGTGCCGAGCGGTGTGCCATAGCGCTCCGCCTGGATGAGGGTTGTCGCGACCGCCTTGACACCGGGCAGGCCGGTTCGCGTGGCCAGGTTTTCATAGGCCTTTCGGCGCTCTGGCAGATAAGAAAGTTCGGCCGTGCACAGACCGAGTTCTTCGGCCAGTTCAACAGATTGCGTGCCGATTTCGGAAGCGACTTTCTGGAAGGCGGCCTCGATCGACATACCGGATTCAACGCAGATCAGCAACAGGTCAAGCGCGTCAGGAAAAGCCTTGCGGATTGAATCCTGGCGGCGCGAGATCACGTTCTGCACAAACACATTGGGCAGGTAAAAGCCGACAAAGCCCGCAGCGCCCGAGGCGGCAAACCGCGCCATGGTGGCCATGCCGAAGCTGTTGATGACAAAGAAATAGAACAATGCGACCAGAAACAGGATGATCGGCATGACGAAGCGGAAAAACACGAACGTGTAAACCGGTGCCTGGCCCCGGAAACCGGCCTGGCGCAGCTTGTTCTTGATTTCTTCGTTTTCCAGCACATTGCCCTTGCTGAGCTGGTCGACAAGCTGCTTGATGAATCCCTGTGGCGTCTGGCGCAGCCGCGTGCGCTCGCGTGAGAGGTTCTCACGCGCCTTGGCACGCAGGGCCTCGCGTTCTGTCGCCACATATTTCATGCGGGTGCCGAGCTTGTCGGTGGAAAGCAAGGGACCGGCAATCGTGACGATCGTGGCAAAGGCGGCCAGAGCCGTCAGCAGGGTCACGGCATTCTGCAGATTGAAGAGCTCAAGAAATGTGTGGAACATGGCGTGATCCTAGAACTTGAAATTGATCATTTGGCGCATGACAAGAATGCCGATCAGCATCCATGTCACACCACCGGCCAGGATTACATTGCCGATCGTCGTTTGCAGAAGCGGGTCGATATAGTTTGGCGACATCACCAGAATGAGGCCGAGAACGGCTGGTGGCAAAGAACCGATGATGCCGGCCGAGGCCACGGCTTCCTGCGACATGGCGCGGATCTTGGCGCGCATTTTCTTGCGGTCGCGCAGCACCTTGGAGAGGTTGCTCAAGGCTTCGGCAAGATTGCCGCCGGTCTTTTGCTGAATGGAAATCACGATCTGGAAGAAGTTCACTTCCGGCAGTGGCATGCGTTCATAGATGCGCGTGAGACCCTGTTCGAGCGTGATGCCAAGACGCTGGCCTTCCACAATATCGCGGAACTCCGAGCGTACCGGCTCGGGCGATTCGGTCGCGATGATGCGCAGGCAGTCATTGATCGGCAAACCGGATTTGACGCCGCGCACGATGATGTCGATCGAGTTGGCAAATTCTTCCGTGAACGCCTTTTGGCGGCGCTTGGTGATCCAGTTCAAAACCCAGCGCGGCAGGCCGACGGCGCCCACGAAACCGGACAGGAGCGCCACAAGAAACGAAAATCCGTAAATCATCGCGCCTGACGCCACCATCAAACCGGCAATCGCGCTCATCATGTAGAAGGTGCGGGTGGAAATATCGAGACCGGCGCGTTCGATGCGCAGCGCCAGATTGATCTTTTGCTTTTCTTGCCGCTGCTTTTCTTCAAGGCCCTTCAGGGTGTCCTGAACCTGCTTGCGGCGCTTTTCGCCATTATCCGTTTCAAGATCGGCCTTGCCTTGCCGGGCGCTGCGCGAAGGCCCCGCCACACGCGCCAGGCGCTTGTCACTCTGCTTTTCGCCACCTGCAAAAACAAAACCCACGCCGCCGATCCCGAGGGCCGCGAGCAGGGCAATGCCGAAAATCATGAGCGTGGTCTGGTCCATCTATCCCGTTCCCGCGCCTTAGCCTTGCGCCCGATCAAGGGCGGCGGCCAGCGCATGGTGCTGATTGTAATAGCGTGCACGCTCCCAGAAGGCCGGACGCGCAATGCCGGTCGACTTGTGCTTGCCGCGGATCTTGCCGGCCTCGTCTTCGCCATCCATCTCATAGACGAAGAGATCCTGGGTGATGATCACATCGCCTTCCGTGCCCAGCACTTCCGTGATGTGGGTGATGCGGCGCGAACCGTCGCGCAGACGCGCGGCCTGAATGACGACGTCGATGGAACCGCAGATCATTTCGCGGATGGTCTTTGATGGCAGTGCATAACCGCCCATTGTGATCATGCTTTCCAGACGCGAAAGGGCTTCACGCGGTGAGTTGGCATGGAGCGTCCCCATCGAGCCGTCATGACCGGTGTTCATGGCCTGGAGGAGATCGAAGGCCTCCGGGCCACGGACTTCGCCGACGATGATGCGTTCAGGGCGCATACGCAGACAGTTGCGCACGAGTTCGGTCATGGTCACCTGACCTTGACCTTCCAGATTTGGCGGACGCGTTTCGAGACGCACGACATGGGGCTGCTGCAATTGAAGTTCGGCGGCGTCTTCGCAGGTGATGACGCGTTCATCCGTGTCGATAAACCCCGTGAGGCAGTTCAGGAGCGTTGTCTTGCCCGAACCCGTACCGCCGGAAATCAGCACATTGCAACGCACCTTGCCGATGATACCGAGAACTTCCGCACCTTCTTGCGAGATCGAGTGATAATTCACCAGATCGTTCATGGTGAGCTTGTCACGGCGGAACTTGCGAATGGTGAGGGCGGGACCATCAATGGCCAGCGGCGGCACAATGACGTTGACGCGCGAACCATCGGGCAAACGTGCGTCGCAAATCGGGCTGGATTCATCGACGCGGCGGCCGATCTGGCTCACGATGCGCTGGCAGATATTCATCAGCTGGCTGTTGTCGCGGAAGCGGATATTGGTCAGCTCGACCTTGCCTGCGACTTCGATGAAGGTGCGATCACAGCCATTGACCATGATATCGGCAATGTCGTCGCGCGCGAGAAGCGGCTCGAGCGGACCATAACCCAGAACGTCGTTGCAAATATCCTGCAGCAGGGCTTCCTGCTCGGAAATCGACATGATGACATTCTTGATCGAAAGGATTTCGTTGACGATGTCACGAATTTCCTCACGGGCGCTTTCGGTATCAAGCTGGGCAAGCTGCGTCAAATCGATTGTGTCGATGAGCGCGTTGAAGATCGTCGTCTTGATCTGATAATAATTATCCGAGCGCTGGTCGGACAATTTTGGTCGAGCGGGCGCAGCTTGCGCCGCTTTCTGGGCGACGGGCTTTGCCTGGGACACGGGCTTTGGCGCAGCCGCAGGCGCGGCGCTTTCCGTTTTCGCCGGTGCGCTTGCTGCTGGCACCACCTTGCGTGGCGCTGCCTGTCCATCGTTTCGCCTACCAAACACGGGGACCTACCTCCGGCTTACCCCTTGCGGGACAGCTTCTTGAAAAACGGGAAGGACGATTTCGGCTTTTCGATCACAGCCTCGCGACCGCAAAGCTGCTTGGCGAGAAAGCGGAAACCTTCCGCTGCCTTGCTCTTGGCATCCAGCTCTTCGATCATCTGGCCATTATTGGCGGCTGTGCCGAAGAGACCCGGATTGAAAGGCAGAACAAGCGTGGGTTCGAGGCCCACAGCCTCGGCAAAATCCTTGACCGGGATCTCGGGACGCTTTGGCACACCCACCTGGTTCATCACCAGATGCGGCAGGCGATCATTCGGACGCGTCTGCTTGATGAGATCGACGAAATTTTTCGTGTTGCGAAGGCTGGCGAGATCGGGCGTTGCCGTGATGACGATTTCATCGGCTGCCACCATGACATGGCGCGTCCAGGGCGCCCAGAGATGCGGCAGGTCGATGATGACGCAGGGCACACCCGCACGGACAATTTCGAGCACGGTTTCACAGGCTTCGGCATCGAGTTCAAATTCGCGGTCGAGCACGGCGGGCGCACCGAATATGCTCAGACGGTCGGTGCATTTGACGAGCAGGCGATCAAGCAGCACATCGTCGAGTCGTTCGGGAGCCGTCAAGGCATCGGCAACACCTTGTGCCGGGTCCTGATTGAAATCGAGACCCGCCGTTCCGAAAGGCAGGTCGAGATCGGTGATGATCACATCCTCATTCATGCCCGCGGAAATGCACCAGCCGATATTATGCGCGATGGTGCTTGAGCCGGTGCCGCCCTTGGCGCCCAGGAATGCGATGGAACGGCCAATGGGTGGCGAATCCGGATCGGCATAGAGGCGCGATACGGCTTCAATGATCAGCATCGGGTTGAGCGGGGCCACCAGATATTCATTCACGCCCTGACGGATCATCTCGCGATAGACCGAGACGTCATTGAGATGACCGATGACGATGACTTTGGTGCCGGCGTCGCATACTTCCGCCAATGCGGCGAGCTGCGCGAAAAGTTCGCTCCCCATGGCACGGGTTTCAACCACGATCAGGTTGGGCGTTGCCGCCTGCTGATACTGGTCCACGGCCATCTGCACGCCACCCATATGAACGGTGAGATGGGCCTTGGCGAGACGGCGATCTTCGCCCGCGCGCTGGATGGCATTGCCCGTTTCGGGATGCTCGCAAAAGGCATGGATCGTGATACGCGGCACAGGCTTCATGACGGCTGAGGGACCATCATCCGTCGGCATGGGCGGCGCTTCCACAGCGAAATCATTCATGGCGAGGTTGCTCATTTATTCACCTTGCTCACAGCACCGGAGTCCTGATCTTCACGTTTCGTCGCGGTCATTTCGCCTTTGCGATACTTGTCGAGCACCGTGCTGCGACGATCCGCATCGGCTGCGTCCATCTCGCGCTGCCCCAGCAAATCGGCAGGGTCGGCAACCAACGCTGCAAGATTGGCCTGTGTCGCGCAGCCAAAATTGGCTGGCTCATTGTTTTCGGGCAAATAGGCCAGATCTTCCGTCAGCCCATGACAGGGTGTCGCCTGCGCTATGTAATGCGTGTAGCTCACCAGTACCGGTGCATTCACCTGATTGGAGGGCGCCTGGTAAGCGGTATAGGTGATGGCGTCCTTGGCGATGCCCGCTTCCATCAGCGCGGCGCGAATGTCCGAGACAAGGCTTGCCGCCGCGCCCGAGTTTGGCGCACCGGCTGGCGTTGCAATTGTCATGCGGCCATGGCCCTTGTCACGATAGGCATTTGCAAAGGCCGCAATCTCATTGCGATCGCTTGGAGTCATCGCGATCTGACCGCGATCCACCTCTATGCTGAGGGACGCCGTCTTCTGTTCTACCGAAATCGGATGCGAAACAAGGGACGAAAATTCCGCATTCTCGGCGCCGTTGAAACCGCCGCAACCGGACAGGGCGATTGCGAGGACAAAGAGACTCGCGCGTCCGTTACGGGCAGTTGACTTTACCGGTTTCATGATCTTGTCCATTTTGCGCACCTCATTCCACCACATAGCCAACAGGGCCCTTGAGCTTGCGATCAGACACTGAACCGCCCTTGCTGCCATAGGTTGCGTTGAGACGACCCATGAGAATTGTGTCCATGTCGCTGGCTGGCGCCACACCATCTGTGGGCAGGGTCAGCCTGTCGCGGCTCGTCGGGTCCACGATGTAAGGCGTGACGATGACGACGAGTTCCGTTTCGTTCTTGATGTAATCGCGACTGCGAAACAATGCGCCGAGAACCGGCAGGTCCTTGATGCCCGGTACGCCGTCAATGTTCTGGCGTGTCTGGTCAGAGAGAAGACCGGCCATGACCAGCGAACCGCCGCTTGGCAATTCAAGCGTTGTTTCGGCGCGGCGGACCCGCAGACCCGGAATGGTTGCAGAGCCCTGCCCGGGATAGACATAAGCGCCTTCGGCCGTGAGCTCGCTGACTTCGGTCGAAATCTTGAGGCTGATGCGACCTTCACTCATCACGACCGGCGTGAAGCTCAGACCCACACCATAGGGCTTGTATTCCAGCGTCACATTGCCATCGCGGTCACGCGCGATGGGCACGGGAAACTCACCGCCAGCCAGGAACTTGGCGGACTCACCCGAAATGGCCGTCAAATTGGGTTCCGCCAAAGTCCGCACGAGCGTATCGCGTTCAAGCGCCTTGAGGGTCGAGCGGATATCCGTGCTGCCGGCTGCATAGCCTGTACCCGTCGAGTCAAGACCGCCCAGGGCGCTGCCCTGAAGGCTGAAATTATTGGTCGTTGCAAGCTTCAGCGCGAAGTCGCCAATGCTTGCCACACTGGAGAGATCGATCCCCAATTGCTTGAGCACCGTGCGCTGCATTTCCGCAACCGTCACCTTGAGCATGACCTGCTCCTTGCCGGTGATCGAGAGCATGCTCAGGACATTTTCCTTGTTGCCGACATAGCGCGCCGCCATATCCCTGGCCTTGTCGGCATCAACGGCATTGGCGATCGTGCCCGAGAGAACGACGTGATCGTTCATCGCCTGCACATCGATTTTCGAATCCGGGAAATAGTCGCGCAGGCTGTCGCGCAGGCGCGTCAGATCGCGTTCGACCGAGATTTCGAGATTGAGGATCTGCTGGCCCTTCTCATTGAAGAAAAAGGCGTTGGTCTGGCCGACAGCCATGCCGATGAGATAGGTGCGACGGCTGGTGCGCACCACCGCATCGACAATCTTGGGATTGGAGACGAGCACGTCGCGGGCATCGACCGGCAATTCAATGATCGCCGCCTTGTCGAGACCCAGCACCATGCTGCGTGAACCCGAAGCAAGGCCGCTGGCATCGATTTTGACATGCGCGGGATCGCCGTCCGCATGGGCCACGGTCATTGGCGCTGTCGCCATGGAGAGTGCGCAGAGCATGACGAAAGCCTTTTTAAGGCCCCGCATGGCTGCCGCTCGCAAGCCCATAGGGCGCAATATATGTTTGAACCTGCTCATGCCAGTTCCCATGCCCCTATTTCACTTTGACGGATTGTTCGACGCCGAAGCGCACGACATTGATGACATTGCCGCTCGCCTTGGGGATCTGTTCGTCATTTTCGCCACCGGTTTCGGCAATGCTGCGCAGCGACAGGCTGATGTCGCCTTCAACAGCCGACAGTGTCAGCAACTCCGCCTGAGAGGGCGTCACTTCCAGCGTCACGGTCTTGCCGACCAGGGCTTCATCGCCGCTCTTGTTGTTGAACGACTGATCGACCGCGAGCACATGGACATTGCGCAGAATGGTTTCGCCCTGAACGGTCTGCGTGCCTGATTCTTCGTCTTGCGAACGGCGCGTCATGAGCACATCGACACGATCATTGGGCAGAATGAAACCGCCGGCGCTTGATTGCGGGGTCACATTGATGGCAAGGGCGCGCATACCCGGCTGCACCAGCGCCGACATGAAACCCGCATTCTTGAGATTGACGATCTTGCTTGCCATGACGGGTTCACCCGCGAGCATGGCGGCGCGCACGACACTGCCATCATAGTCGGTCAGGGCGGTGGGGGCGGCGGCCTTGGTTATGAAACCGGTGCTCACGGCATTGGCAGGCCAGGCCTGCCAGCGCAAGGATGTTGAATCAAGGCGCGCACCGACTTCGATATCCCGCGCAGAGACCAGCACTTCGGTGACCGGGGCAACGGCCACTTCGGCCTTCACCGGTTCTTTGGAGGCGACAAGGCTGCGGGCCAGCAAGGCGGCAAGACCGGCGGCGACAACGGCCAGAGCCAGAACTCCCATGCGTGCGGCGTTCACTGTTCAATTCCTTTCAGGCCAATGATGCGGAACATGTTCATGATGTTTCTCAGCTTGCTGTCGCGGCGAGCTTGAACCAGACCGTGTCGGGATAGATGACAAGTCCGGCGGCGGCGAGCGCGATGCCATAAGGAATGCCTGTGCGGCGGTCATGCAGATGCGCAATCCAGCCCTGATTTTCCAATGTGAGCGGAAGCGGGAGCTTGCGGAATGTCAGTATGAGGAGCGTCAGCCCGCCGCCGATGATGGAGGCGAAAAGCAGATAAGGCAGAAGCTGGCTCCAGCCGAGCCAGAGCGCGACGGCGGCCACGAGCTTGGCATCGCCGCCCCCCATCCAGCCCATGGCGAAAAAGCCCATGCCGATGGCAAGCATCAGCAGACCGGCGGCCATATGCAGACCCAGACCGCCAAGGCTCGTGCCGGCGAAGGGCGCCAGCACGAGAAAGGCGAGCGCCAGCGTCGCCGTCAGGGCATTGGGGATGGTCATGGTTGTCAAATCCCAGATCGCCGCAAAAAGCAGCGCCAGGGGAAAAACAATGAGGAGCATCGTATTGGCCAAGGGAGTCGCCCGATTTGTTTGAGATCAAATCCCGCCGCCTCAGGCGGAATTGCTTTCTGCACCGGCTGATACTGGGCCCATCTTCGTAAATTTGGCGTAAACGGTTCATTTTGAAGCGCTATTTTCCGGTGACCTGTTCCGGGTGACCTGTTTCCGGTGGCCGGGCCAAAGAAAAGGCCGCCAGACCTGAATCGGTCTGGCGGCCCCTTGATGTCCCGTCCGGCTTGTCGCCGGAACCCGGGTTTAGCCCGCCGGCGTTGCCGCCGTCAGGCTGCCGCTGATGCCTGTGAACAGGGCGGCCAGATCGGTACCGACCTGGGTGACGGCAACGATGATGGCAACAGCGATCAGAGCGGCGATCAGACCATATTCAATGGCCGTTGCGCCGGATTCGTTCTTCACGAAAGACTTCAGAAAATGGCTCATAAACAAGCCTCCTTGTACAAGTGACCTTCGACAGCACCAGCCCTCGGGACCGACGGTCCGGGGGCAGCCCTCAAAATCGGACTGGGGCTCACCCTACGCCGCTTTCCTTACTGAATGGATAATGCAGTCAGGCATTGAAAGAATAATATCGGGAACATTTACAATGCATATTCCTGAAATGAATGTATTTCATCGATATTTCATTAATTCTGTTGATTTCAATGGTTTATTTTTTCCCGAAATCAAGCAATATGCACTTGATTATACTTACTTGTTTATTAATCCGTCGGATATACTTCGAGACGCGCATCGGATTCTGTCAGGCGGTGGGCAGCAAAGCCTGCAAGGCGGCGGCGTTCTTGATCACGAGGCCGGGATATTTGCGCGCCGCAATGCCGCGTTTGACGAGATCGGCGATGGCCCCGGCGACGACTTCTTCCGTTGTGGTCAGACGCTGCGCAAGCTCGCGATGTCGCGGCAGGCGCGGCACAAACAGGGCCTCCCCGCTCACGCCCTCTTCGCCGGGTTGCGGCTCGGCCAGGCTCAGCACCTCGGCATAGACGCGCTGGGCGCCGGTTGCCCCCTCGTTGGCAGGTTGCGCGGGGGTGGCGACGGCCTCAATGCCTTGACGCAAGAGCCTGGCATATTGGCAGAGCAGGCGGCGCGAGACGGATTCTTCGCGCGCCAGCAATTCGGTGAAGCGCTCTTCCGGCATGATGGCGATCTGGCAGTTGTCACGGGCAATGGCGCTCAGATCGGCTTCGCTGACGCCAAGAACAGACATCTCGCCGAACTGACCCCCGGTCTCGACATCGAGAAAGGCGACACGGCCGCTAGCGCCCGTGATGCGCGCCAGACGCACCATACCCGAGACCACAAACATGACGCCGCCAAGGGCTGCGCCTTGTCCGGCTGAAAAAATGATGTCATCGCGTTCAAAATGGCGCCAGTCGCATTCGGCGGCGAGCAAGGCCAGTTCCCTCGGTGCCAGCAGGCCCAATATGTGAATGCCCTTGAGGCTCTGAGTGGCGTCCATTGCATGTGAACGCCCCGAAAACGCATCTTGCCGCATGATACTCTCCGTGCCGATGGGGGGATGCTAGGCGGGTCTGGCTTAATCAGGGATTAATCCGATCCCGGCCATTGAAGAAACGGTCAACAGATCGTTCACTTCTTGGCGTTAGGCTTCGGGATCAGATCAGCGCGGCATGAGCCGCGCTCAGGACAATCGAGGCCAGACATGACTTCTCGCCGCTTCCCATCCAATGCTCCCCGGCAGGCCGGTCTCGGTCATATGGCTGTTGGCGCCCTGGCGCTTTGCGCCCTGGCGATTTACAGCCCGTCGCCTGGCCGGGCCGCCGAAAGTTTCAACGTCGAACTCAACCAGACCAAGGCGTTGAATTTCTCGGAACCCGTGGCCTCGATCCTGCTCGGCAATCCGTCGATTGCCGATGTGCATGTGGACAATGCCAAGCGCGTTTATGTGCTCGGTCGCGCCTTCGGCCAGACCAACCTCATCGCGCTGGATGCCGAAGGCAAAACCGTCGCCATGATGAATGTCAATGTGACCTCGCAATCAGCCGACAACCTGACGCTCAATCGTGGCACGGGTCAGGTTTCCTATAATTGCACGCCACGCTGCGAGCGCGTCATCAACATCACGGACAGCTCCGACAATTTCAGCGAGCTCTCGGCCCAGATTTCCGCCATGGCCACCATGGCCAGCAAAGGCACCAAGCCCTGAGGGCGATCGCATCGGAATGAAAAGCCCGGCACGCGCAAGTGCCGGGCTTTTGTTTGTTCGCCTGTCTCGTCGCTGCGCTGCTATTTGCTGACGCGCAGGTTTGAGAGGGCGAGCGCGATCGATTTGAACACGGCGTCGAGTTCGCTTGACTGCGTCACCTCATAATACATGTCGGCCTTGGTGGCGCAGGCTTTCAGGAGGCTCGAATTGCCGTCGATCACACGGATTGTGTAGACCTGAACCGCGGCGGCACGCAACGCGTTACAAATGGCGGTTGTGCGCGCGTCAATCGCCGATGACGAAGAATTCGTGAAGCGATTTTCCGTATTGGTGCCGTCCGTCAAAAAGACAATGGCCTTGTTAAGGTCATCGGCGGGCGCCGAAGCTGCCGACAAGGGGGCGCCGGGCGTCAGCATGTTCCAGCCCCAGGCCAGCCCGATCGTCGTATTGGTGTTGCCGCTCGAAGCCATGCTGTCGATCTTGTTCGTCATATCGGTCCAGGTGGTCGTCAGCGGCAATAGGCTGACCGGCCCGCAGTCGGCCGTATCGACGGGATAAAGCGTTGCGTCCTGTCCGGTCACCGGCAGCGAATTGCTGGCATCATAATCCTGGTCACGGTCGGCGACGCAAACCGCATTGTTGGTCGGCGTGATGTTGTATTCATGGTCCTCATAGGTGCAGGTCCTTTTCTTGCCCTTGCCCGTACAAACTTCCGTCTGATACTTGGGTGTCGTCCAGGTCCATTTCAGCCAGGTTGCCGTCTTGAGATTGGACCCCACCTTCACGTCAACCGTGAAGGGCACGACGGCCACCTTGATTTCACCGGGCTGGGCACCTGAGTTTTGCAGGATGGCAATAAGGTTCTTTGCGGCCGCCTTGAGCGACGTCATCTTGTTGTTCGACGACATGGAGCCCGTATTGTCGAGCACCAGCGCCACTTCGAGCTTCTTGCCCTCGCGCGTGATTTCATTGGAGGCGCTGATGGTCACACTGTCCTTGCCAACGAGGCTCATCACCGTCGTCGGCATGGTCGCCGAAACACTGAGCGTCACCACCTGATCGGTTGAGGTGACGCTGACTGTCCCGGGCACGCCGATCTGGCCTGCGGGGTAATTGGCATCGAAATAGGCCTGCGCCACGGTTTTCATTTGCGCCAGTGTCAGGCTCGGATCCGTGCCGACGGCGAGGCCGGCGGCATCGAGCGCCGCGCGCAATCTTTCCTCGACGATATAGGCGCGTGACAGGTCGATTGCCGCACCCAGCGCAACAAGGATGGGAATGATGGAGAGGGCAAAAATCATGGCGAAATTTCCGCCGCGCGCATGTTGCCAGCGGCGAAGAAAATGCCAGACCTTTTGATTCAAATGCGACCGATCTGATTGCGCCATCTTGAGAACTCGTCACCCACCGAACCTGGAAGCTCTGGCTTCACATCTGGCCTGGCTTCGCATATGGAATGTAGGCGCGACCCCTTAAGGAGGTATGAATCATCAAGGCGCGCCTGTCGTGCTTACCGTTTCGTAACGCTTTAGGCGCTACTCATGGGCGTCGATCCGATCGTCAGGGCCCCGGATCGGCATGGACCAGAGCAGCATGATGAACACCGCAGCAAGATACGCAAAGGCGACGATCCGACTGGTGCGGCGTTTCCGGCATGCGCAAGGTGGCGTCACGGCCATCGAGTTTGCCCTGCTCGCACTTCCCTTTTTCGCCATGCTGTCGATGATCATCGAAACAAGCGTGATCTTCGTTTCAACCTCCTCGCTCGACAGCGCCGTCGCCCAGGCCGGACGCCTGATCCGCACGGGGCAATTGCAATCGTCCAACATGTCGGCAGCCGCTTTCACGGCTATCATCTGCGACAATCTGATGCTCGTCTCCGATTGCTCCTCGACACTCAAGGTCGATGTCCGCAATTTCACGACGTTTGGCAGCGCGACCTTTCCCTCGCTCATTGATGCCAATGGCAATCCGATCACGACAACGGCTTATCAGCCGGGTACGGCGGGCGATATTGTGCTGGTCCGCGCCTTCTACCCCTGGAAGATGATGTCGCCGCTCTCGCTTGGCTTTGACAATCTTTCAGGCAACCAGCACCTCGTTGCGTCAAGCGTTGCCTTCCGCAATGAACCCTTCAACAACTAGGCGCGATATGCATTTCCCGGCCGCACGGCAAAATAAGGGCATCAGCGGCGTGACCGCGCTGTGCGGGCGTTTTCTGCGCGACACGCGCGCCATTGGCGCTGTCGAATTCGCGCTGATTTTCCCGGTGATGCTGACCATCTATTTCGGCGTTGCGGAGATGACCAACGCCCTGATCGTGCAGCGTCGCGTCACCATGATCGCGCAGACGGCTGCCGATCTCGTGGCGCAGGCGGCCTCGGTCACCAATTCCGACATGACAGACATCATGGCCGCCAGCACGGCGATCATGCAGCCCTTCAGCACGGGGCCGATCAAGATCAAGATTTCCAGTGTTGTCGCCGACTCAACCAACAAGACCAAGGTTGCCTGGAGCGATGCCAAGAACACGACGGCGCGAACGGTCGGCTCCACGGTGACACTTCCCTCGGGCCTCACCTCTGCCGGCACCAGCGTCATCTATGCCGAGGTGAGCTATGCCTATGTCTCGCCGGTTCTGGGTCAGGTTCTGGCGTCAGGCATCGCCATGGGCGATCGGGCCTATTTGAAGCCGAGACGCTCTGTCACCGTCGCGCGGGTTCCATAATCAACCTTCGCTGGTGCTGTTAATCAATATTTGCCCCGCATTGTTGCCGATGCGCCGCAGCACGAGCCGGTGCGTCCAGATGACATGGGATCAGCGCCCTGAACGGGCCGCTGGAACGCCGGACGGGCCCGGCGCGCGGCATCATCCAAGCCTGCAAGATTATCGATAACTGCTTGTTTTCACGCCGCTTTATCGCTGGCGGAGGGAGTGGGATTCGAACCCACGTTACAGTTTCCTGTAAACACGCTTTCCAAGCGTGCGCCTTCAGCCACTCGGCCACCCCTCCTGCAACATCCTGTATGACAGGCGGCAGCGGGGCGCACTATACCCAAGCGCCTTCCATTATCAACCGCGATCCGCCCTTTCCCGCCGGTTGTCGCGCAACTGTGCTTGTTTGGGACAATCGCAGCGGTTAGCTTCTAGCCTGTTTTGATCCTGTGAATTGAGCTGGGGGGCTCGGACGATGGTCATCTTTAGACTTTTGGGACTTGTTTTGATTACCGCTGCCCTGATGGCGTTGGGGTCGGATGCGCTGCGTTCGCTCGAAGCGCATGAGGTGCAGATCCGCTCACTGGCCGAAGTCTGGTCACTGATCAGCCAGACGAGCTATGACGGCTTCACCGCCTGGGTCAGCGGCATGTCGCCATCGCTGGCAACGCCTGTCGCTTCCGTACTGGCCTTCCCGTCCTGGGCCGTGTTTGGCGTTGTCGCCATCGTGATTGGCGGCTTGATCGCTGTTGCCAGCCGCGACTGATCAATTCCCGTTCAGCAAAAAGCCGCAGAGAGCGATCCCTGCGGCTTTTTCCATGGGTTGAAACCAGCCCGATCGGGGTCGGCGCTTAATTGGCGTCCATTTTCAGCGCGGCGATGAAGGCATCCTGCGGGATATCCACCTTGCCGAACTGGCGCATCTTCTTCTTGCCCTCTTTCTGCTTGTCCAGCAGCTTGCGCTTGCGCGTCGCGTCGCCGCCATAGCATTTGGCGGTCACGTCCTTGCGCATGGCGGCAATGGTTTCACGCGCCACAATGCGTCCGCCAATTGCGGCCTGAATCGGGATCTTGAAGAGATGCTTGGGGATGAGTTCCTTGAGCTTCTCGCACATGGCGCGGCCACGCTGCTCGGCGCGCGAGCGATGCACGATGGTGGCAAGCGCATCGACCGGCTCGTCATTGACGAGGATCGACATTTTCACCAGGTCTTCGGTCTTGTAGCCGTCGATATGATAGTCAAAGCTCGCATAGCCGCGGCTGATCGACTTCAACCGGTCATAAAAATCGAGCACGACTTCATTGAGCGGCAAATGATAGACGAGCATGGCGCGTGAACCGGCATAGGTCAGATCAATCTGCGTGCCGCGCCGATCCTCGCAGAGCTTCAGCACCGCGCCGAGATATTCGTCCGGCACAAGGATCGTTGCCCGAATCCAGGGCTCTTCCATGTGATCGATCTTCATCACATCGGGCATGTCGGCGGGATTATGCATATCCACCACATCGCCATTCATCATGTGCAGATGATAGATAACCGATGGCGCCGTGGTGATGAGATCGATGTTGAATTCGCGCTCGACGCGTTCGCGCACGATTTCAAGATGCAACAGCCCCAGAAACCCGCAACGGAATCCGAAGCCCAGCGCGGCGCTGGTTTCCATCTCATATTCAAAGCTCGCATCATTGAGCCTGAGCTTGCCCAGCGCTTCGCGCAGATCCTCAAACTCGGCCGCATCGGTCGGGAACAGGCCGCAGAACACGACGGGTTGGGCTGGCTTGAAGCCCGGCAGCGCCTGGGCGCAGGGGCGACGTTCTTCCGTCACGGTGTCGCCAACGCGCGTATCGGCAACTTCCTTGATCGAAGCGGTGAAGAAACCGATTTCGCCCGGCGTCAGGCTCGCGACATTTTCGCGCTTGGGGCGGAAGATGCCGACCTGATCGATCGTATAAACGCCGCCCGACTCCATCATCTTGATGCGCTGGCCCTTTTTCATCTCGCCGTCGATGATGCGCACCAGCACGACGACGCCGAGATAGCTGTCATACCAGCTATCAACCAGCATGGCCTTGAGCGGCGCGGTCAGGTCGCCCCTGGGCGGCGGCAGGCGCTTCACGATGGCTTCGAGCACGTCGGGAATGCCGATGCCGCTCTTGGCCGAAATCAGCACCGCGTCCGAGGCATCAAGCCCGATCACTTCCTCGATCTGGGCGCGGGTCTGTTCCGGTTCGGCGGCAGGCAGGTCGATCTTGTTCAGCACCGGAATGATCTCGTGATTGACCTCCAGCGCCTGATAGACGTTGGCCAGCGTCTGGGCTTCAACGCCCTGACTGGCATCGACCACCAGCAGCGAGCCTTCGCAGGCCGCGAGCGAGCGGTTCACTTCATAGGCAAAGTCGACATGGCCGGGCGTGTCGATCAGGTTCAGCTCATAAAGCTCGCCATCGCTCGCCCGATAATCGAGCCGCACGGTCTGGGCCTTGATGGTGATGCCGCGCTCGCGTTCGATATCCATCGAATCGAGCACCTGCTCCTTCATTTCGCGGGCCTCAAGGCCGCCGCAAAGCTGGATCAACCGGTCGGCAAGCGTGGATTTGCCGTGGTCGATATGGGCAATGATCGAAAAATTGCGGATATGGGATAGGTCTGTCATCTGGCCTGTCATGCCTTGCGGGAGGGCCGGCAGCGCGAAAAGGCGCGCAGGCCACGCGCCATATAGCATTGACCGGGCCATTCGCCAATCGTGCTGGCGCCAATCGGCGGACGGGAAAACTTGAAACCCGCTTCAAAACCCAAGGACAGAAAGCCATAAAGGGGCTAAGTTCGCCCCCTTTTCGGACCCCCCGTCAGGACGCGCCAGATGGACCTCAGCCCCTTTGCCCGGCATATCCTTGCCGATGCCACGATCCCGGAACTCCCCCATCATTATCGGGGCAAGGTCAGGGACAATTACGACTTGGCCGACGGGCGCCGCATCATCATCGCCAGCGACCGCCTGAGCGCCTTTGACCGCATCCTGGCGGTCATCCCCTTCAAGGGCCAGGTGCTCACCCAGACGGCGCGCTACTGGTTTGAGGCAACGTCCGACATCTGCCCCAATCATGTGCTTGCCTATCCCGATCCCAATGTCGTCATTGGCCAGCGGCTTGATATTCTGCCCGTCGAAATCGTCGTGCGCGCCTATCTTGCCGGCACCACCGGCACGTCGATCCTGACGCTCTACAGGAAGGGTGAGCGGGAGATGTATGGCCATCGCCTGCCTGATGGTCTCAAAGCCAATGAGCGGCTGCCACAGGCCATCATCACGCCGACCTCCAAAGCCTTTGACGGTGGCCATGACGAACCCCTGACACCTGCCGACATTGTTTCTCAGGGCCTGCTCACGGTGGCGCAGTGGGAGACGGTGTCGCGTTATGCGCTCGCCCTCTTTGCGCGCGGACAGGAACTGGCCGCCAGGCGCGGTCTCATTCTCGTCGATACCAAATATGAGTTCGGCACCGATGCGATGGGCCGCATCATTCTGGCCGATGAAATCCACACGCCCGATTCAAGCCGCTACTGGATTGCCGAAACCTATCCCGCCCGTTTTGCCGCCGGCGAAAGGCCGGACAGCTTCGACAAGGACTTTGTGCGCGCATGGGTGGCCGAACGCTGCGATCCCTACAAGGACGAGATCCCGGAAATCCCGCAAGCCATGATCCTTGAAACGGCAGGCGTTTACATCAAGGCCTTTGAGGCGATTACGGGTCAGACCTTCGTGCTGCCAGAGGCGGGCGACGAGCCCGTGCTCGCGCGCATCCGCCGCAATCTCAAGGCGTTCTTCTGACACTCAACCGGACCAGTCCGCCTTGCGCTTTTCCATCCAGGCCTTGACGCCTTCCCTGTAGTCGGGATGGGTGCTCATTTCATCGAGCAGGCGTTCGGCATGGGTGACGGCGCTGGCCGCATCGCGATGCAGATCGAGATAAATCTGCCGCTTGGTTTCGCGCAGCGATCCCGGCGCCACGTTTTCGGCCAGCATGCGGGCATAGTCCATGACGTGCGGCATCAGCGCCCCGGCGCTCATCAGGCCGTTCAAAAAGCCCATGCGCATGGCTTCTTCCGCGGTGAAGACACGGCTTGAAAGCAGAATGTCATTGGCATGGGTGAGCCCGACAATGCGCGGCAGGATCCATGAGAGACCGAACTCGGCGGGAAAATTGAACCGGCCATGTGCGGCGGTAAACTTGGCGCCTTCCGCCGCAAAGCGCAGATCGGCATAGGCGGCCAGCACCAGCCCGACGCCCGCCGCCGGGCCATTGAGGGCGGCGATGACAGGCTTGGTCAGGCCGAAGTGATAGGCAAAGGTCGCGTCGAACTCTTGCGCCACGCCAAAGCCCGGTCGCGCGATCCCGTCACTTGTCCCCGGGTCGTAGCCACCCTTCTCGACATGACCTTCCAGCGCCTGCGTGTCAGCGCCGGCGCAAAAGGCCGCCCCTTCGGGATCGCCTGTGACGACGATCACCCGCACCTTCGGATCGGCCTCAGCCTCGGCAAGCACATGGCGATATTCGCCATGCATCCGGCCCGTCCAGGCATTGCGACGCCTGGGACGCGACAGCGTGATCGTCGCGATGAAGTCCGCCACTTTGTAGATGATCGTTTTCAGTTCCATCCCGTTCCTCCCTGACCAGAGGGAAATGGGATGCCCCGGCCGGTTTGTTAACTGGGGATAAGTTTTTATTTTGAGTGGCGCCGACCCGTCCCATATTTTCCACGCGGCCAGCCTTGACTGGTCAGTCGTGCTGATCAGTCGTGCTGGTCAGCCGATGGTGATGCTTGTGCGCATTCAGATGATCCTGGCGTTCGCGCAGTTTCTCCATGAAGGCACCGGCGAGGATACCGGATGGCAGCGCAATGACGCCGACGCCCATCACGGCAATGATGCTGGCGACGATCTTGCCAGCCACCGTTGTCGGATAGACATCGCCATAGCCGATGGTGGTCAGCGTCACCACGCTCCACCACAGCGAGCGCAGCACCGACCCGAAATGCACCGGATCGCTCGTGCGTTCAAAGAAATAGATCAGCACCGCCGAGACATAAATCATGCCGAGAGCGCCCATCAGGCTGACAAGCAATTGCGGCGCCACAAGCTCGATCACCTCAAGCACCATGCGCCCCCCCGGGAGAAGGCGCGCAAGCTTCAACAGGCGCAGCAGGCGCAGCGCCTTCAGTGCTTCGATGGAGGTGGTCGATTCCACACCCGTATAAACCAGCACAAACAGAAGCAGTTCCGGTGCGAAGGCAACGAAATCCAGAATCAGCCAGAAGGGGCCGGCATAGTCGACGCGCTGGCCAATGGTTTTCAGGCCACGATTTTCGCCCGCCGACCAGATGCGCAGGCAAAACTCGAGCGCAAAGGCGACAAGGATGATGAGGCTGACAACGCGAAGCTGCGGCTCGATATGGTCGGCAATCGCATTTTCGGTTTCGACAGCAAACAAGGCCGCGCTGAGCAGGATCAATGCCAGAATGAGGCCATTGGCCGGCGAGAGACCACGTCCTGTCCAGGACTCGATCACCAGTTGCCGATCCAACCATGACTTGACTTGATGCATTGCTTCCCCCGCTCGCGCCATCTCACAACAGCACGCGCCGGAATGCAATTGTCACGGAGGCCCCATATCAGCCGCGGAGCGTGCCGCCCGTGGCCTTTTCAACGGCGGCAATGATGCGCCTGGACATGGCATCGATCTCGTCATCGGTCAGCGTCTTGTCACTCGGCTGAAGCGTCACTTCAATGGCGAGCGATTTTTGCCCCTCTGCCAGGGCGCCACCCTCAAAGACATCAAAAAGCGTGACATCGGCGATGAGCTTGCGGTCAACGCCACGCGCTGCCTTCAACACTTGATCGGCACTTATGTCTGCCCCTACGACAAAAGCAAAGTCGCGGCGAAGCGGCATCAGATCGGACAGATCAAGCGGTGGTTTGGCTTTGGTCGCCTTGCGCTTCGGTTCGGGAATGGCGTCGGGGAAGATCTCGAAGCCGACCATGGGGCCTGCCACATCCATCTCGGCGAGAAGGCGCGGATGCAGTTCGCCAAAATAACCGATCACGGTTTTGGGGCCAAGCCGCAACACACCTGAGCGACCGGGATGATACCAGCCTGGGGCATCGGCTGAAATCTGGAACGAGGCCGCATTCGCGCCAAGTGTGGCGAGCAGCGCCATGGCGTCGGCCTTGGCGTCCATCGCCTCGACCGCACCCGCCTTGCCCTGCCAGTGACGGCCCGATCCCACCGGGCGCGCCGTGCCCGTGCGCAGTCCGGTGGCCGCCAGCACCTGTCCTGAAGGTTCGTCGCTTTCAAATTGCTGCCCGACCTCAAACAGGGCGATGTCGTTCAATCCGCGCGCCATGTTGCGGCCCGCCGCCGCGATCAGACCGGCAAGCAGGCTCGGGCGCATATGGCTCATGTCGGATGAGATCGGATTGGCGAGCCTCAAGGCTGGCGTTGCATTGCTGCCGCCGCCAAAGAGGGTCGCGGCTTCTTCCGAGATGAAGGACCAGGTAACGGCTTCCACCAGTCCGCGCGCGGCAATGGCACGACGCGCCAGTCGTTCGCGGCGCTGACGAGTGTTGAGCACGGGTCGCGCGACGGCATGGAGACGCGGCAGCGGTGTTGATTTGACTTCTGTCAGACCATGCACACGCACGACTTCTTCAACGAGATCGGCAGCGCCATCAATATCAGGACGCCAGCTCGGTACGCTGACATGCAGCATGCCGCCTGACGCCTCGCTGATGCCAAAGCCAAGCGCGCTCAGAATGCGGGTGGCTTCACTCACCGGCAGTTTGACGCCTGTGAGTTTTTCAATACGCGCCGGATCAAAGGCAATTGTCTTGGAGACATCGGGTTCAGCCCCTGCCACAACAACTTCCGAAGGCTCGCCCCCACAAAGCTCCAGTATCATTTTGGTGGCGAGGTCGAGACCCTTGAGCACGAAGGCCGGATCGACGCCGCGCTCGAAACGATAGCGCGCGTCGGAAATGATTCCCGTGGCGCGGCCGGTTTTCGCCGTGCGATAGGGATCGAAATAGGCGCTTTCGATGAAGACGTCGGTTGTCGTTTCCGACGAACCTGATTTCTCACCGCCCATGATGCCGCCGAGACCGAGCACACCCTCATCGTCGGCAATGACGCAATAATCCGGCGACATCTCATAGGTCTTGCCATCAAGCGCGACAAGGCTCTCGCCTTTGCGGCCAAGGCGGACATGGATATTGCCGGTGAGCCTGGCCGCATCATAAACATGCAAGGGACGGGCGCGGTCGAGTGAAATGAAGTTCGTGATATCGACCAGCGCATTGATCGGACGCAGCCCCACTGCCTTCAGGCAATCTTGCAGCCATTTCGGGCTTGGTCCGTTTTTCACGCCACGGATCAGACGACCGGCAAAAACCGGGCAGGCATTTTCCGTGCCCGGTGCAAAATCGAGCGTGACATTGATCGGGCTCTTGAATGATCCTGGTACGGATGAAAAATCACCTTCACGCAGACGGCCCAATCCTGCCGCGGCGAGATCGCGCGCGATGCCATAGACACCAAGACAATCGGGGCGATTGGGCGTGATGGCAATTTCGATCACGGGATCGTTCTGGCCGAGCGCCTCGGCAGCCGATGTGCCGACCGCAATATCATCGGAAAGTTCGATGATGCCATTATGTTCGTCGGAGAGTTCAAGCTCGCGCTCCGAACACATCATGCCGTTGGAGTCGACGCCGCGAATCTTGGCGGGCTTCAGCACCATGCCATTGGCCGGAATTGTCGCGCCGGGCAGTGCAAAAATGCCGGTGAGGCCGACGCGCGCATTCGGCGCGCCGCAAACCACCTGCAATTCGGTCAGCTTGCCATCAATCGGCGCCTGAACCTTGAGCACCTGCAACTTGTCGGCGTCGGGATGGGGCTTTGCTTCGAGGATCCTGGCGACGACAAAAGGCGCAAATTTTTTGGCCGGGTCGTCAACCCCTTCCACTTCGAGGCCGAGCATGGTCAGGCGCTCGCAGATTTCATCGAGCGTGGCCTGCGTATCGAGCGGCTGTTTCAACCAGGAGAGGGTGAATTTCATGGTCTGTTTTCCCTATCCTTTTTCCCTCTCCCCTCTGGGGAGAGGGTGGGGTGAGGGGCAATAATCTGTTGTCCCCCGCATCTGCCCCCCTCACCCGGCGCTCCGCGCCGACCTCTCCCCCCAAGGGGGCGAGGCAAGTTCTGATTACGCGTCACGATGTCAGCCCTCCGGCGAGAGTAGGGACATCCAGCGCCGCAAATCCATAGTGACGCAGCCAGCGCAGATCGGCTTCAAAGAAGGCGCGCAGATCGGGAATGCCATATTTGAGCATGGCGATGCGGTCGAGCCCGATGCCAAAGGCAAAGCCCTGATATTTTTCCGGGTCAAGGCCGACGGCTTTGAGCACATTCGGGTGGACCATGCCGCAGCCGAGGATTTCGAGCCAGTCATCGCCCTCGCCAATGCGAATCTCGTTGCCGAGACGGGCGCAGCGCACATCGACTTCCATCGAGGGTTCGGTGAAGGGGAAGAAGGAGGGGCGCATGCGCAGCTCCACACCCTCGACCTCAAAGAAGGCGGCAAGGAACTCTTCCAGCACCCATTTCAGATGGCCCATATGGGTCACTTCGTCGATGACGAGACCTTCGACCTGATGAAATTGCGGCGTATGCGTCTGATCGCTGTCGCTGCGATAGGTGCGGCCGGGGCAAATGAAGCGGAAAGGCGGCTGGCCCTTTTCCATGGTGCGGACCTGCACGGGGCTTGTATGGGTGCGCAGCAGGGCGCGCGATCCATCCGCCTTGGGATCAAAGTAGAAGGTGTCGTGCATTTCACGCGCCGGGTGGCCTTCGGGAAAATTGAGCGCGGTGAAATTATAATGATCGGTCTCGATGTCGGGACCGTTCTCGACGGCAAATCCCATATCGGCAAAGATCGCGACGACTTCATCCCATACCTGACTCAAGGGATGGATGCGGCCGGCTTCGAGCGCGCTCTCACGCAGGGGCAACGTGACATCGATTTTTTCGCTCGCAAGGCGCACCGAAAGGGCAGCCTCCTGCAGCACATCCTTGCGGTCGGCCAGGGCTTGCGTCAGACGATCCTTGAGCCCATTGAGAAGCGGGCCCATATCGCGCCGCTCATCGGGGCTCATGGCGCCGAGGCCCTTCATCATGTCGGAGATGCGGCCCTTCTTGCCAAGGGCCGCAACGCGCACGGCATCAAGCGTCTGCTCATCCATCGCATCGGCAATGGCTTGCGCAAAATCCGCTTCAAGGGCGTCGAGAGTTGCTTTGTCGGTCATGGTCGTCGGCTCACATCTGTCGCATGTCGGAACCCGCCGCACCCAACAACTGTCACCCCGGCCTTGATGCCGGGGTCCGGAACCGCATACGCACCACAAGAGGCAACGGATCCCGGCCCCCTATATCAATGGCGGGCCCGGGATGACATCAAGGGGCCGTCGAAAGCACAGCGAGCGTTCGAATTTCCTGAAAGATCAGGCGAGCGCGCCCTGTGCCTGATCGACCAGAACCTTGAAAGCCTCAGGCTCATGGATGGCGAGATCGGAGAGCACCTTGCGGTCCACTTCGATGCCAGCCCGCGAGAGGCCATCGATAAATCGGGAATAGGTCAGGCCATGCTCACGCACACCGGCATTGATGCGCTGGATCCAGAGGGCGCGGAAGTTGCGCTTGCGGGCGCGACGGTCGCGATAGGCATATTGACCCGCCTTCTCGACCGCCTGATTGGCGATGCGGAAGGTATTCTTGCGACGGCCATAATAGCCCTTCGCCTTCTTGATGATTTTGCGGTGGCGGGCGTGTGTTGTAACGCCCCGTTTAACGCGCGACATGGATGATCTCCTTTAATGAATGGAACAGCGGGCGCTCTGGCTTATTTCAGGCCGTAGGGCGCAAAGATCTTCACAATCCGCGAGGCATCCCGTTCGGAAACGATGGTTGTGCCGCGCAAATTACGGATCTGCTTGTTGGTCCGCTTGATCATGCCGTGACGCTTGCCGGTCTGGCCGCGCTTCACCTTGCCGGTCGCCGTCAAGCTGAAACGCTTTTTGACGCCGCTCTTGGTCTTCAACTTGGGCATTTTGCTCTCCGTATTTTGGGGCGCCTGCCGCTGAAGACCCTGATCTCCCTGAAGGAAATCATGAGAAGGCGGACGCCAAGACATGCATTACGGGCGGACTCGGCATGCCCTTTGCGCCGGACCGCCCCGAAGTCGCGGATTTATAAGGGTTTGCAGCCCAAGGTCAAGGGGCGAGCCGGACGGGCGCCTATGACTCGCGTTTTTTGCGCTCGATGCGGGCTTCAATCTCGGCAATCGCGGCCAGACCGCGTGGGCCAGTCCCTTCGTGCTCAGCGATTTGATGCAATTGCTCCAGGGTGAAATGGCTCAAGTCAACGGCCACGCCCGGCTTCAAGACCGCCTTGCGCATGATTTCCTGCGAGTCAAAAAAGGAAACCCGCTTCCGCGAGCGGCCTGTCAATCTACGCCAGATAGTCGCGATAGGCATGGGTCACCTCTCCGCCACAGCGAATGGTCCCGGATGTTTCCCAATGTCCTGATCTGGGCGGGTTATGGTCCGCCTCCTTATGCGGCTTCATCATAAGCGATAAGTTGAGTGTGGTCACGGCCTGCATCAGAAAAATCACAGAAAGTCTGACTATTCCTGTTTATTGACGATTATTTTGGGTGCTTTGTCCTCTGGCATTCAAATGCTGTGCAAACCCTCGCCAAGACTGAGAGGGGGCTGTTCGGACGAGGCATGGCCCGACCGGCCACACCGTTGGCTCAACTCACGCTCTGCGGCATGGACCAACGCCATATTGCTTTCGCCGGTGACAATCGCGCGAAGTTCACCGTCACTGAAGAGTGTGAAATCGACGATATTGTTGAGGAAAATACGTTCAACTGCGTCCTTCATGACTTTCCGGCAGTCATAAAAGGAGAGACGTCCCTCTCTGATGCCAATGAGCCGTCGGCAGAGTGATACCATGAATACGAGTGACCCCGTTTTGACGGAGCGGCAAAAGAAGTGGCGCTCACGGCGCGTAATTATATAAGTCTAGTTCTTTAGGTCTAGTCCATGGGTATTTGGGATTAATTTTCTGTGACCAAATTGATGATAAGTGAGGGATGCCGCCAAATCCGCCAGGTTGCGCATCGCGGCGGGGCAGGACTTTGGCCGGAAAACACGCTTGAAGCCTTCGCCCATGCCATTGCCATGGGGGTTCAGGGCATCGAGCTTGATGTGCATCTCTCTGCCGATGGGCACCCCGTCGTGCATCACGATGAAAGCCTGAAGCCCGCCATTGCGCGTGATGGGGTGGGCCAATGGCTGACCCGTCCCACCCCCCTCATCAAGTCGCTGCGTTTTGCCGAACTTCAGGCCTATGACATCGGGCGCCTGAAGCCCGGTTCTGGCTATGCTGGCCGCTACCCCGGGCAAAGGGCCATTGACGGGGCACGTATCCCGCTGCTCGCAGATGTCTTCTCCCTGGTCAAAGCCGAAGCCGACCCTTCGTTCCGGGTCTATGTGGAGCTCAAAACGGCACTGCTGGACCTCAGCCATTCAGCAACGCCGGAAGCGCTGGCGGAAAAGGTCGTTGCGCTGGTTCGCGCCATGGATATGAGCGACCAGGTCACCTTCGTCTCTTTTGATTGGCGGGCGCTCATTCATGCCAGGAAGCTCGCGCCCGACATTGAGAATGCCTGGACGACCTTGCCGTTTTTCCAGATCGATCCGGATGACGCGTCGGGGCCATCCTTTCCGGCCGGCTCGGAAGATGCCCTGCTGCGCGAGGCCTCAGCCAGGGGTGCCGACTGGATGGGTGGCTATGACTGGCATCATGAGACGGGGGCGACATTTGCGGCGCGCATGATCGCGGCCATGGGCCGGGGCCAGCGTGAGGGCGTATGCGATGGCTGGTTAGCCTGGCATGGCGATGTGACCCCCGACAACACGGCTTTGGCCAGAGCCGCCAGCTTGAGCGTTTCGTGCTGGACGGTCGATGAGGAAGACGAGATGCGGCGTCTCGCGGCGCTTGGCGTTGACGCCATCCTGACAGACCGCCCGGATCGTCTCGCCGCTGTCTTGAACGCTCAGCCCTGAAGACAGGCAAAGACCCGGCAGATGGTTCTGTTCCGCCGGGTCCGCATCCGAAAACCTGCCCTGGCGAGCGGCCTATTTCGGCGCCAGCACCATGACCATCTGTCGTCCTTCGAGACGGGGATAGGCTTCGACCTTGGCGATCGGTTCCACCTCGTCCTTGACCTTGTTCAGGAGAGCCATGCCGAGCTCCTGATGCGCCATTTCGCGGCCACGAAAGCGCAGGGTCACTTTGACCTTGTCGCCTTCATCAAAGAAGCGAAGCATGCTGCGCATCTTCACGTCATAGTCATGCGTGTCGATGTTGGGGCGCATCTTGATTTCCTTGACCTCGACGGTCTTCTGCTTCTTGCGCGCTTCATTGGCCTTTTTCTGGGCCGCATATTTGAATTTGCCGAAATCCAGGAGCTTGCAGACAGGCGGCTGCGAATTGGGCGAAACCTCGACCAAATCCAACCCGGCCTCTTCAGCCAATCTCATGGCTTCTTCCGTCGGGATCACGCCGCGCTTTTCGCCCTCGGCATCGATCAACAGGACGGATGATTCAGTGATGTCTTCATTGATGCGCGGGCCCTCTTTGGTGGGCGGCGCCTGCATTGGTCTGCGAGCTATGAACACTTCTCCTTTTAATGGTCCGACGCGCGGGATGGGTGTGTGACGTGAGCGATCGGGTGGCAAAGCCTGACGGCCCGCCCCTTGCGCCTCACCCGGATCTGACTTCAGACCCCTTGCCGGACATATGGTGCATGAAGCTATAGATTTGAAGCTCTGTTGCTGCAAGTCAAGAAAGGCCAAACATGCCATTTCGGCCTCGGCCAGAGGCAAATGCGCATGATCTTCGTGAAAAACGTGGCGTCAAAGTCATAAACCGCCCCGAAACCGGCCCATGACAGGCGGCGCATACGGGCGAGGAAGGCGCTGGCCCCGCGCCTGTCCCCGTCGCCCCAGACCTCCCCCACCCCGATGGGGGCGACCAGAGACGCGCTGCTTGAAAAACGTGGCGTCAAAGTCATAAACCGCCCCGAAACCGGCCCATGACAGGCGGCGCATACGGGCGAGGAAGGCGCTGGCCCCGCGCCTGTCCCCGTCGCGCCAGACCTCCCCCACCCCGATGGGGGCGACCAGAGACGCGCTGCTGGTGAGCAGTATGATTTCCGTTTCGGGCAACCGGGTCAAAAGTTCTGCCCCCTGCTGCGCGAACCGGTCGCGGGCCTCTGGCGAAATCGCGACAAGCAATATGGGGGACCGTCTCATGCCTGATGCGGCACCGGCTTGAGGAGCCGCGCATAGATTTCGAGCGTCGCATGGCACATGGCGCCAAGCGAGAAATGCGCCGCGACATGATGGCGGCCCCTCGCCCCCATTTCGTGACGCGCCGCCTCGCCCAATTCCATGACGGTCATCATGGCCTTGGCCAGCGCACTTGCATTGCCCGCCGGTACACTCAAGCCGGTGGCGAGATCTGCGCCAACATTTTCCATGCTCAGCACGGTTTCGCGCGCGGCGCCTGCATCACTGACGATCACCGGGCGTTGCATGGCCTGCGCCTCGACGGCCACGCGGCCAAAGGGTTCAGGCTCGATGGCGGGCGAGAGCACGATGTCGGCCAGTGCATAGGCGGCGGCCATGTCATTGCAATGACCGGGCAAAAAAACGTGATTGGCAAGCCCGCCTTTCGCAATCGCTGCGTGAAGCTCGGTGAGATAGTCCTTGCGTCCCTGCGCATCGCCGACCAGAAGCAGCAAGAATTCGTCCTCGACATGGCTTGCGAGCATTTGCCGCGCCGCTTCAATCGCCTGCATCTGACCTTTCCAGCGCGTCAGGCGGGCCGGAAGAAGAAAGACTGTCGCCTGCCGGTCGCCGATGCCCCATTGCGCGCGCAGCTCGGCCACATGCTCGGGGTCAAGGCGGCGCGGGTCAAAGGTCTGCATGTCAATGCCGCGCGGCACGGTGAAAATGCGGCTGGCATCTGGCGCATGAATGCGGGCGATGCGCGCAGCCGTGAAAGCGGAATTGGCGATGACGGCGTCGCCACGGGCGAGAACGGAATTATAAAAAACTTTCAAGCGCGGCTTCTCATGCACCTTGGCGTGATATGTCGTCACGAAAGGACGCTGTGTGCGTCGCGCCGCTGCCAGGGCGCTCCAGCCGGGTGCGCGCGAGCGGGCGTGAACGAGATCGACTTTTTCGCGGATGATCAGCCGCGTCAGATGTTCGACATTCAGACCCATGACAATCGGGTTCTTGCTATGGACGGGCATTTCAACATGCTCGCCGCCAAGGGCTTCAAGTTCACGGACCATGCGACCGCCGCGGCTCGCCACCAGGGCACGGCCGCCCGCCGCGATGATGGCGCGTGCCATGTCAATCGTCGTGCGCTCGGCGCCGCCCGTTTCAAGCGAGGGGATCACTTGCAGAATGGTGGGCCTTGAGAAACCAGCGAGCGGATTTTCGGGCAGGGGTGTCGTCACGTGTGTCAGCCTCTCGGGCTTGCATCAACTCAGCCAAGGCGACAGTTTAACACGCTCCGCCGCCCAGATGACACCGGGGATGAACAATATGGATAAACCGGGCAAACGCCTGCGCGACAATGGCGAAACGCTCGCCTATCTGCGTCATGAACCCAAGCGCCCTGCCGGACCAACGGGCATCATGTGGCTCGGGGGCTTCAAGTCCGACATGACCGGCACCAAGGCAAGCGCCCTCAATGACTGGGCGCAAAGGGCGGATCGTCCTTTCTTGCGGTTTGATTATTTCGGTCACGGGCTCTCTTCAGGCGACTTCGCAAAAGGCACGATCAGCCGATGGCGGGCCGATGCGCTCGACGCCTTCGATCACTTGACGCAGGGGCCCCAGATTCTTGTCGGCTCAAGCATGGGCGGCTGGATCGCCCTGCTGGTCGCTCTGGCGCGACCCGAACGCATCAAGGGGTTGGTGCTCATCGCGCCTGCGCCTGATTTCACGCAAGAACTCATGTGGAAAAGTTTCAGCCCCGAGATCCGGCAGGAAATCATGACACGCGGCGCCTATCTGCGCCCCAGCGCCCATGACGAAGCGCCCTATGCCATCACCCGCGATCTCATCGAGGATGGTCGCCAGCATTTGCTGCTTGGCGCCCCGATCGAGATCGGCTTGCCCGTTCGCATTTTGCAAGGTATGGCGGATGCCGATGTGCCATGGAGCCATGCGGCTCGACTGGTTGAGGCTCTCACGTCACGCGATGTGACGCTGCATCTGTCGAAAGACGGTGATCACCGCCTTTCGACACCTCAGGACATTGAACGCCTGACACAGGAAATCGGAAACCTTCTGCGCCAGATTGAAGGCTGACAGCACTCAATCCAGTTGTGGCAGCATCCGGTCCTTTTTGTGGAAATAGTTGCGCGCAAAGTGGGTCAGTTGACCATCGGTTGGATGATCTACCGTTTCAATGCCGACAACCTTTGCCGCCAAGGCAGCATGCCTGGCCTGCAAATGCTTGAGCAGTTCAAATTTGGCATTGGCCGGCCCGACAATCAGAATCTCGCCAAAGCCTTCCAGCTTTTTTGCCACGTCTTCGTAATAGGCCGGATCTTCCGGTGTGCGCCAGCCACGTGACTTGCCGGCGCTGTGCTGGCTGTGTTTCACCGAATGCGCCGCAACCGTCTTTTCATCGCTTTCGTCGGGGCTGAAAGAAATGACGCGGGCCTCGTGATGATCGATCCAGATGGCGGCATGAAAATGAGACATTGGTTTCTCCCTTTATCAATTCAGTCTAGCGCATCATGGGCCCGGAAGACTGAGACAAATGGTTGCGGGCCCCTCGAATCAGGCCAGCAAGGCTGACAGACCTTCGCGATATGTCGGATAAGCCAGTCGCACGCCCAACTCGTCATGGACGCGGCGATTGCTGACGCGTTTTGATTCGGCATAGAAACTTTTCGCCATGGGCGAGAGATCGGCATCTTCAAAGGCGATTTCGGGCGGTGGCGTCAGACCCAGCAACTGCGCCGCATAGGCGACAACATCCTGCGGCGGGGCTGGTTCATCGTCGCAAACATTATAGGCGCGACCGGGATTGGGGTGATGGATGGAGGCGTCCAGAATGGCGGCGATGTCATCCACATGAATGCGCGAAAAAACCTGACCGGGTTTTACAATGCGGCGCGCCGTGCCGTCGCGCAGGCTTTCAAGCTGATTGCGACCGGGGCCATAAATGCCCGCCAGACGAAAAATATGCAGCGGCAGGCCATGTGCCTGAGCCAGCGCCTGCCAGCCCTGCTCGGCGGCCAGACGCCTGGCGCCTCGCTCGGTGCTCGGCGCCAATGGGCTTTCCTCATCAACCCAGTCGCCCCCCCTGTCGCCATAAACGCCTGTTGTCGAGAGGTAGCCGATCCAATTGAGAGACGGGGCAAGACGGGCAATGTCAGCCCCATGCGCGGCGCATACAGGATCGCCTGCGGCACCGGGAGGGACGCCGAGCAAGAGATGCGTCGTGCCGTGGAGTGCCGCTTCGGCATCAACCAACTGATTGTCAAAAATGAATGACTCAACCCCCGCTTCCTTGAGGCGCGCGGCTTTTTCGGCGGTGCGGCAAGTGCCGGCGATGGCAAAACCCTGCGGGCGCAGGCGCGCGGCGAGCGCGGCCGCGCTGAAGCCATAACCGAAGCAAAAGAGGCGCGGGCGGGCCGTCATTTTGTCATCCTGTTTCACTTGCAACTCGCATGAGACTGGCGGACCTTAGCGCCCATGACAAAAAACGCACAGAAAACTATTGGCCTGATTTCGCTGCTTCTCGCGCTGGGGGCAAGCGCCCCCGCGCTTGCCACTGCGCCGACAAAGCCGACGCCGGGCAATTATGATGATTGCATCGCGCTGGTCGAGAGCGATCCGGCGCAAGCGCTGGATTATGCGCAAACACTGGAAACAGAGACAGGTGGCATCGCTGCCATGCATTGCCGGGGCTTGGCCTTGTCGGCGCTTGGTCGCCATGACGAAGCCGCTGCCTTGCTGTTCGATCTCGCCGAGCGCATCCCCTTTGCCGACGAGGGGGCGCGGGCGGATGTTTATGCGCAAGCGGCGGATGATTTTCTGGCGGCTGACAATATGGCCCAGGCACGGATTGCAATTGATCACGCGATCGAGCATGCGCCCGATGAACCGGACTATCATCTGACACGCGCCCGGTTGCTGGCGCTTGATGGCGAATGGGAGGCTGTTCGCGATGATCTCTCTGTTGCGCTCGCTGAAAATCCGAACTCTGCGCCCGCGCTCACATTACGCGCCACAGCCAATCGGACACTCGGGCATCCGCAGGCCGCCCTGGTCGATATCGGACATGCCATCGAACTTGCGCCGCATTCGCTTGATGCGCTTCTGGAGCGAGGCCGTGTGCGCGCGGCCATGGGAAATGTCGCTGATGCGCGCCTCGACTGGGAGGCCCTCATTGCCTATGCCAAGGCGACAGGACGCAGTGACGATCCAGCCGCCAAAGCGGCGAAAGGCTATCTCTCTCAGTCGCCGCGGCCCGCCACACCCTGAAGCTGCCACTCGCCGCGCACATCAGGATCGGTTTCAACAGCAAGATGCGTCTCAGCCATCCGGGTGAGTGCCGCTTTCCCGCCCAGTTGCGCCAGAGCCCAGACGGCCATGGCGCGGACAAGCGACGATGGATCATCCATCAAGGCGGTCACATGCGGGATGAGTTCGGGCGCTTGCGCATTGCCCATGGCAATCAGCACATTGCGAATGAAGCGGTCGCGCCCGATGCGCTTGATCGGGGAGCCGGAAAAGAATACGCGGAAAGCCGCATCATCCAGCCTTGAAAGTTCAGCAAGCAAGGGCGCCTGCAAATCCTCGCGCGGCTGCAAGGCCGCTTCGCTCGCTGCCTTGGCAAACTTGTTCCAGGGGCAGACCGCCAGACAATCATCGCAGCCATAGATGCGATTGCCCATGGGCTCGCGGAACCCGACCGGAATATGGCCTTTGTGCTCGATCGTGAGATAGGAAAGGCACCGACGCGCATCAAGTTCATAGGCACGGGGAAAGGCTTTGGTCGGACAGATATCAAGGCAATTTCGGCACTGGCCGCAATGATCTTGATGCGGCGCGTCAACGGCGAGATCAAGCGTTGTGAAAATCGAGCCGAGGAAAAACCAGGATCCCAATTCGCGCGAAACGAGGTTGGTATGCTTGCCTTGCCAGCCAAGGCCGGCCGCGGCGGCGAAGGGTTTTTCCATGACAGGCGCCGTATCAACAAAGACCTTGACCTCGGCACCGCTGGTTTCGGCGAGCCAGCGCGCCACCTGTTTCAGGCGCGACTTCACCAGATCATGATAATCGCGGTGTCGTGCATAGACCGAAATCGCCGCATGGGTTTTCCGGGTGAGGCGCTCCAGCGGATTTTCATCCGGTCCATAATTCATGGCGAGCATGATGATGGTTCTGGCTTGCGGCCAAAGCAGATGAGGGTCAGCGCGGCGGTCTTGTGTCGCGCGCATCCAGTCCATGCTGCCATGGCGTCCCGCCTCGAGCCACTGGTTGAGCGCGGCAGGCAGATCGGGTCGGGCGGTGACGCGCGTCAATCCGATATCGTCAAAGCCTGAAGCCCTGGCGCGCTCGATGAGCGCGGTGCGGAGCGCGGCGGGATCAGAAATCGAGATTGGCATAGAGCTTGGGTGGCGGCATACCGGCCACATGATCGGCGAGGAGGGGCCGGAAGGAGGGGCGCGACTTGATGCGGACATACCAGTCCTTGGCCCCGGGATACTGATTCCATGGCACGTCGCCAACATAATCAAGGCAGGAAAAATGCGCCGCCGCTGTCAGATCCGCCAGGCTCAACGCATCGCCCGCGAGCCAGTTGCGCTCTTCCATGAGGTAGCAAACATAATCGAGGTGATAGCGCAGATTATGCAGCGCGGCGCGCACGACCGTCATCTCCGGACCGCCACCGCCCTCCGCCGCGCTCAAAAAACGCTTGGTGACTTTTTCAAACAGAAGGCCCTCGCCCACTTCAATGGCGAACTTCGTATCGAACCAGTCAACCAGTCGGCGAATTTCGGCGCGATTGCGCGCATCGCCGGGGAGGAGAGAGACGGATGTCACGGTTTCTTCGAGATATTCCACGATGGGCGTTGCGCCACAAATCGGTTCGCCGTCATCTTCGAGCAAAACGGGCACGAGACCTGCCGGATTCAGCGCCAGAAATGCATTTCGGCGCTCCCAGTCGCGCTCCTCAACAAGCTCAAATGACAATGCCTTTTCAGCCAGGACAAGGCGCACTTTCCGGCAAGCTGGTGAAATGGGCAAATGATAAAGCTGGCGCATGGTCTCACAGTTCAGGAAAGCACGAGGTCAAATATCGGCGTCAAATTAAGGATCGTCAGTTTTTCCGGGCCGCCGCCAGATCGTCAATGATCGGGCAATCGGGGCGATCATCGCCATGGCATTTGCGGATGAGCATGGCGAGCTGGTCGCGCATTTCCTTCAACTCGATCAGTTTCCTGTCGATCTCGAGGATGTGATCTTGCGCAAGCGCCTTCACATCTGCGCTTGAGCGGCTGCGATCACGATAGAGGGCCAGCAGGTCACGGCATTGGGCAATGGTGAAGCCCAGAGATCGGGCGCGCGACACGAAACGCAGCAATGCGACCTCATCGGTTGAGTAATCGCGATAGCCATTGTGGGCGCGATCGGGACTTTCGATCAGCTTGATATCTTCATAGTAGCGGATCGTCTTGGCCGGAACGCCTGAAGCGCGGGCCGCCTCGCCAATGTTCATGTCAACCTGCCGTGACTTGCTCGTATTGGCCCGTGCGACGGAAACGGTAGAGATAGGTTTCGAGAATGGCTTGCGGCGCTGTCGGTTGAATGCCGAGATCTTCGATCGTGCGGCCCTCGGCGAGAGCTTGCGCTGAAACCACATTGTCGCTGCGCAGAAGCCTGACCTGATCGACCGTCAGAAGCGGCTTTGGCAAAAGCTGCATGAAGCGGGCCTGTATCGAGGCGACGAAGAATGGCAGCGGCAACAAGAGACGTTCACGACGGATGACCTTGAGCGTGAGCTTCATCAAATCGCGAAAGCTCATGACCTCCGGTCCCCCAAGTTCGTAAGTCTTGCCCGTGATGCCACGCTCGATGACACGTGCAACGGCTTCGGCCACATCCTTGACATAGACAGGCTGGAACTTCGTCTTGCCGCCGCCGATCAGTGGCAGGAAGGGCGAGAGGCGCGCCATATCGGCAAAGCGATTGAAGAAATCATCTTCAGGGCCAAAGACAATCGAGGGCCGCAGGATGACCGCCTCCGGCATGGCCTTGCGAACGGCGGCTTCGCCATAGGCCTTGCTGCGCGCATAAATCGACCCGCTCTGCGCATCCGCGCCAATCGCCGACATCTGGACAAAGGTGGTGACGCCCAATTCGGCGGCGTGGCCGGCCACACGGGCCGCCCCTTCAGCCTGAACACTGACGAATTTCTGTTTGCCGCTTTCATGCAGGATGCCGACGAGATTGACGACGCCCTGCGCGCCTGTCAGCGCGGCCTTGACGGAGGCATCATCGCGGATATTGGCCTGTACCAGTTCGATCTGGCCAACGTCGCCCATGGGGCGCAGGAAATGCGCTTCATTGGGCCGTCGAACCGCAACACGCAGGCGATAGCCACGACGCGCCAGCGTCTGAACGATATGGCGCCCGAGAAACCCGGAACCGCCAAAAACAGTGATCGTGGCGCCTGCTGGCAGTGCCTTGGCCGTGGAAGTCATGTTCGCTCCTGATATCTGCCCGAAACTCTGGCCGCAAGCCCCCCTGAAATCTGTCACCGGGGGCACGGGGGGACGAATTACGCCATTCTAGATAACCCATGCCCGCCCGCCGGGCAAAGGGCTTGGCATCAACCCGGCATATTCGCTGATAACGTCCCGTCCTCATTGACATTGCCGGGCGGCCTATTTATGTCTGCGCACCTGTGTGCCCAGGTGGCGGAATTGGTAGACGCACTAGCTTCAGGTGCTAGCGCTCGCAAGGGCGTGGAAGTTCGAGTCTTCTCCTGGGCACCAACCTTATTTAGCTTGCATGGCCCCAGAGGCCAAGGCGTGGCGCCAGACGCACCAGGTCTGGCATATTCAGGTCTGGCATGTCCAAATCTGGCATGTGATGATCTGGCGGATGTTACGCCCTCACGGAGCAAATCCCATGGCCATTACGCTGCATAAGGGCGATTTGCCCGATGGTCTCTCCTTCGGCAGCTCGGTCGCCGTTGACAGCGAGACCATGGGTCTCAATCCGCAGCGCGACCCGCTCTGTGTCGTCCAGCTTTCCGCCGGCAATGGCGATGCCCATATTGTCCAGCTCGATCGCGGCACCTATCGTGCGCCCAATCTGCGCGCCCTGATGGCCGATCCGGCGGTCTTGAAGATATTCCACTTTGCCCGTTTCGATATTGCCATGTTCCAGCGCTATCTGGGCGTGGTGACGACCCCGATCTATTGTACCAAGATCGCCTCCAGGCTCGTGCGCACCTATACCGACCGGCATGGACTCAAGGATCTCGCCCGCGAAATCCTCAATATCGATATGTCAAAGCAGCAGCAAAGCTCTGACTGGGGTGCCGGCGAATTGAGCGAAGCCCAGCTTGCCTATGCCGCCTCCGATGTTCTTTATCTGCACCAGCTCAAAGCGGCGCTGGATGGTATGCTGGCGCGCGAAGGCCGCAGCGAGCTCGCCAATGCCTGCTTCGCCTTCCTGCCGATCCGCGCGACACTGGACCTGACAGGCTGGCCGGACGAGGACATTTTCGCCCACTAGGCACCTCTCGCCGATTGGTGCCAAGCCCTTGAGCCCTCATTCTTTTCGATCTGATCGCTGGCTCGTTCGTTGACGCCCAACAATGCTTCCGCGCATACTGCGGGCCACATCCGGTCCCGATACCCCCCAAAGGCCGCCCTGACCTCGCAAAGCGTTGTTTGATACGTTTTGATCCCATGTTGATTCCATGCCCGCCTCCGCTTGCGAGGCCCCAGAAGAGCGCGCCCCTTGGACAGACCCCGCCCACGACCTGTGCCAAAGCAGACCCCCGACACGGCGCGAGGCGGCTTTGACTATAAGGCGCGGGCCGCCGCCGGACCGACCAGTCGATACAGCCGCTTTGTTTCATGGATGAAAATCGGCCTGCCGGTTGCCGCTGTCTTGCTGATTGTCGGCTTGTTGTTTTCAACCGGTGTCTTTGACCGACGCGAACGGCTCGGCGTCTCGTTCAGCGAGATCGCGATCAAGAATGATGATCTGCGCATGGTCAGCCCGCGTGTGACCGGCCTCAACAAGGATGGCCAACCCTACACGCTGAGCGCCGACACAGCGACGCAGGATCTCAAGATGCCCAATCATGTCGCGATGGAAAATATAAACGCAGAGATGAAAATCGACGATGCCAATGGCTGGATGAAACTGCAGGCAACAAGCGGACAGCTTGATTCAGAAGCGCAAATCCTTTTGCTGCGTGACAATATCAATCTCACGACCACGCTGGGTTATGCGTTTCACGCGAGCCAGGCCGAAATCAATTTCAAAGCGGGCACGATGTCCAGCCAGTCTGCGGTTTCCGGCGAAGGTCCGCTGGGTGCCATTTCCGCCGACAGCATGTCGGCCAATAACGCCGCACAAACACTCCGCTTTGATGGACATGTCAGACTGCGCATTGAAGGCGAACAATTGCCCCGCGAGGGAGAGGAAGGACAGCCATGAAACTATATGCCACGCGTCTCTGGCTTGCAGGGGTGATGACCAGCTGTCTGATTTCGGGGACGGCTCTTGCTGCAGAGGACGCGGCGGTCGGCGGCTTTGCGACGCGGCCCAACGCGCCGATCGAGATTGAAGCGGATTCGCTTGAAGTTCAGAACAAGGCCCAGAGGGCCACCTTCGTTGGCAATGTCATTGCCACTCAGGACGACATGAAACTGCGAGCCGACCGTCTGGTGGTTTTCTATGCCCGACAGTCCAATACCGCCGCCGGGGCGGGCAAGGGCGGCCGCATCGACAAGATCGAAGCCAAGGGCGGCGTGCATATCAGCAGCAAGGACAATCAGTCGGCAGATGGCGACTGGGCCAACTATCTGGTCAAGGGGCGCCAGATCGAGATGGGCGATAAAGTCGTGTTGCGTCAGGAAGGCAACGTCATCAGTGGCGAAAGGCTGCTCGTTGATCTTAACACTGGCGTCAGCCGCGTTCTTGGCGGGGCCTCGAATGCGGCCAGCGGAACGGGTGAAAATGGCGGAAAAGGTCGCGTCAAGGGCCTATTCCAGGCCCCTGCGCAATAAAATCCAAATCAGGGCTTGGTTAATGGACCTGCTTTATACAATTTTAATGCCAATTGCTGTCTGATGGGCAGCAACAGGTTTGGGAGCTGACATGCCGAGTGAGGCTGAAATCGCTGATGCAGGGCCAGGATACCAGGGGGGACCAACCCTCGTGGCGGATAATGCTGGCCTGGCCGTCGCCAAAATCGGCAAGAGCTTCAAGGGCCGACCGGTTGTGCGCGGCGTCAGCTTCGAGGTCAATCGGGGCGAGGCTGTTGGTCTTCTCGGTCCCAATGGCGCCGGCAAAACCACCGTCTTTTACATGATTACAGGTCTCATTCAGCCTGACTACGGCACCATCATGATGGACGGGGTCGATGTGACGGGCCTGCCCATGTATCGCCGGGCGCGTATGGGCATCGGCTATCTGCCGCAGGAAGCCTCGATTTTCCGCGGCCTGTCGGTTGAACAGAATATCCGTGCCGTGCTGGAAGTGGTTGAAAGCGACCGCGACCGCCGCGAGAGCATGCTGGATGATCTGCTGGCCGAATTTTCCATCACGCATCTGCGACGCACGCCCTCGATTGCGCTCTCTGGTGGCGAACGTCGCCGCGTTGAAATTGCGCGGGCGCTTGCGACACAACCAAGCTTCATGCTGCTCGACGAGCCGTTTGCCGGGATTGACCCGATCGCGATTGGCGAAATCCGCGATCTCGTCGGTCATCTGAAAGATCGCGGCATTGGTGTGCTGATTACCGACCACAATGTGCGCGAAACACTTGAGCTGATCGACCATGCCGTCATCATCCATGACGGTCAGGTGCTGATGGAAGGCGCGCCGTCGGTTATTGTTGGCAACGAAGATGTCCGTCGCCTCTATCTTGGCGACAGGTTCAGTCTTTAGCATGAGCAGGGGGAGGCTGGACCACATATGGCGCTAGCACCGCGGCTCGAAATGCGTCAGGGCCAGTCTCTGGTCATGACGCCGCAGCTTCAGCAGGCTATCAAGCTGCTGCAGCTTTCCAACATAGAACTCGCTGAATATGTCGAGCAGGAGCTTGAGCGCAATCCGCTGCTTGAGGCCACCACATCCGATCCGGCTGAGCGCAGCGCGGAAGAAGCTGAGCGCCGCGATGATCGCCGTGAAGCGCCCGAAGCGCCGATCAGCAGCGAGACGGCGTTGTCGCTGACCGATGATGGCCCCCTGCCCTCGCGCGATGGTGATCTCGACACCGATTATGACAATGTTTATGCCGATGAAAGCCGCTGCGACGCGCAGAATGAAGCCGCCGCACAAGCCCCGGGGCCAACAGGCTCGGATTGGCAGAATGCCAAGGGCGGTGGTGGCGGCACGGGGGATGGCGCGTTCAGCCTTGAATCAACGCTGACCAGCGAAATCACCCTCAGTGAACATCTGACGCGTCAGATGCATATGGCGTTGCGCGATCCGCGCGACCGTATGGTGGGTGCCTATCTCATCGATCAGGTGAATGAGTCCGGCTATATCGTGGCGGATATGGACGAGGTGGCCGAGAAACTCGGCACCGAGATCGAAGATGTGATGAGCGTGCTGGGCGTCTTGCAGACCTTTGATCCGTCCGGCATCTGCGCACGCAATCTGAAAGAATGTCTGGCGATCCAGCTTGCCGAACGCAACAGGCTTGATCCGGTGATGCAGTGCTTCCTCGACAATCTTGAACTCTATGCCAAGCGCGAAATTGAACCACTCATGAAGCTTTGCGGTGCCGATCGCGAAGACCTCGCCGAGATGCTGGAAGACATACGCGCCTGCAATCCGAAACCGGGCGCCGCCTTTGGTGGCGAGCCCGTGGTGCCGGTTATTCCGGACGTCTTTATCCGGCAGCGCAGCGATGGCGGCTGGGCGGTGGAACTCAATGCCGAAACGCTGCCACGCGTCCTCGTCAATCAGCAATATTATTCAGAGGTCGCCCGCATCGGCGATCCGGGCGCCAGGGCCTATCTGTCTGAATGCCTCAACAATGCCAACTGGCTGGTCAAAAGCCTCGACCAGCGGGCGCGGACGATCCTCAAGGTCGCGTCTGAAATTGTCCGCCAACAGGATGGCTTTCTCGTGCATGGCATTGCCTATTTGCGGCCGCTCAATCTCAAAACGGTCGCAGAAGCCATTTCGATGCATGAATCGACAGTCAGCCGTGTCACCGCCAACAAGTATATCGCGACGCCGCGTGGCATCTTCGAGATGAAGTATTTCTTCACCTCCGCCATCGCCTCAAGCGAAGGGGGCGCGGCCCATTCAGCCGAATCGGTCCGTCACCGGATCAAGGATCTGATCGATCAGGAGCTTGCCGATCACGTGCTCTCAGATGATCATATTGTCGATATCCTCAAGGCTCAGGGTATTGATATTGCGCGGCGCACCGTCGCCAAGTATCGCGAGGCATTGAACATTCCCTCGTCGGTTCAACGCCGTCGCGAAAAAAGAGCCTATGCCTGAGGCTTGACTGCCCGCAAAAAGCCTCAAAACATGCGGTAAGATGCTGTTGTTGAATGACTTTTGGCAATCCACCCCGGCTCTGTTGACACCTCATGACCATGCCACTAGTTTCCACGCGCTCGAAGGCCCCAAGCGATCAAGGATACGGGGGCCCGGCGGCGAGGCAACGACAAAGCAAGATCAGGGCAAGATCGGGACAATGTGTCATGACAAGCCCTTCGACCTTTGGAGATGTCAGCCTATTGGAGCGAAGCGACCCGGAAAGGTCTCCCATGCAAGTTCAGGTTAGTGGCCACCATCTCGATATCGGAGATGCCCTGCGCGCCCATGTTACCGACCGGCTGATTGCCGGCGTTGGCAAATATTTCGACCGCCCTGTGGATGGCACTGTCACCATCACCAAGGAAGGGCACGAGTTCCGCGCCGATTGCGCCGTGCATCTTTCCTCAGGCCTGCGTGTCAACACGCAGGCGCATGATACCGAGGTTTATGCCGCCTTTGAGGCTGCTGCCGAGAAGCTCGAAAAGCGTCTGCGCCGCTACAAACGCAAACTGAAGAATCATAACAACCACAACAAGTCAGCGCTGCCCGCCGAGGATGTGCGATCCTTTGTGATCGATGCCGGTGATGAGCATGTTGAAGTTGAAGAAGATGCCCAGCCTGTCATCATTGCGGAAGGCACAACATCCATGCCATTGCTCAGCGTTGGTGACGCGGTCATGCGCATGGATCTGAGCGGTGCTGATTTCATCATTTTCCGCAATGGCGCGACGGGCGGCATCAATGTCGTGCATCGTCGCGAAGATGGACATATCGGCTGGATTGAAGCCAGTCGCGATTCAAACAAGGCTTGAGAGACTGAAAGCGTACCCGACCATAGCCGGGCATGAACGGATGCCGATTGAGCCTTCCGATATTGATCGGAACATTTCATTCGCCTCCGTTCGACCCGTGCAAAACAGGATCCGGAACATGGAGCTTGAAGATCTGGTATCTCCTGAAGGGGTGATCGCTCACCTCAAGGTCACCAGCAAAAAGCAGGCGCTGCAGGAGTTATCCGAACGCGCCGCCGAAATCACAGGCCTTTCCGAACGGGCCATATTCGAGACGCTGCTGGAACGCGAGCGTCTGGGCTCGACGGGTGTTGGCCAGGGCATCGCCATTCCACATGGCAAGCTCGCCGAGCTCACGCGTCTGCACGGACTTTTTGCCCGTCTGGACACGCCGATCGAATTTGACTCGGTTGATGATCAGCCGGTTGATCTGATCTTTTTGCTGCTGGCGCCTGAAACAGCCGGTGCGGACCACCTGAAGGCGCTGGCCCGCATCTCGCGCCTGCTGCGCAATCCGGCGGTTGTCGAGAAACTGCGCGCAAGCGAAGAACCAGCCGCCCTCTTTTCCATATTGACGGAACCGGCCGCGACCAACGCCGCCTGAAGCCCGTCCCTGAAGCACGTCATGGACCCAGGAAAAAGCCGTGCGGGATGTCTCCTGCACGGCTTCTTCTTTTAGAGCTTTGCGTTGTCAGTGAACGCTGACCGGATCGAGGTCATATTGACGAGCGCCCGCAAAGGCCGTATCGCGATTATCGACAATCGCCATGCGTGTGCCATTGGCGGCATGAACCGCATAGAATTTCGCGTCCAGCGGCAACTCCGCCTCATTGGGCAATTCGTCTTTCAATTCGGCGCGTGAGACTTCGCGCACATAAACGATATTCGGCATGCCGATTTGGGCAAAATGCTCCGGCGTGATGTCGCGCGTGGCGAGAACGCCCCAGAGCGGGGCCGCGGGAAACGGATATTCGTTATTTTCGTTTTGCATCACTTTACTCCTTTCACAGCAACCCCTGTCGGCAATCGCTGCACTCACCTCATCCGGCCTGCTGTGCACGACCGGTGGATTCCATTGGCGCCTGCTGCCCCGTGCTACTTGGCGCTTCGCCATCGTCGATCTCGATGATCTTCACCTCATACTTAAGCGCTGGACGCAGCAAATCAATCCGTAACAGGCCTTGTGCCAGATGGGCGCCAGTCACTTCCATGCCATCGGCCAGGACAAAGGCGCGGCGAAACTGGCGCGCGGCGATACCGCGATGCAGATAAGTCCGGTCTTCAGCCTCGCGCTGCCGACCTTCAATGACAAGCTGGTTCTCCGCCAATGTCACGGCGAGCTCCTCACGGGCAAATCCCGCAACGGCCAGCGTTATTCGCAAGGCGTCGCCCTCCGAGGCGTCCAGGCTTTCAACATTGTAGGGCGGATAGCCATCAGATGATTTGGCGACACGCTCCAGAAGCCGCTCCATCTGCCCGAAACCAAGCAGCAAGGGACTGTTGAATGGCAATATGCGCGTCACCTTCAAAGTCCTTTCTGAAGCGACCTTGTCATGATTTCCGGGTGCCAGCCCGAAGCGATCAGTATCCGTTTTGGCATCGCATAATTCATGTGGGTTGGCTGGCGCCAAGTTGCAAGCGCCGTCAGGCCCCAAAATGGCGGCCCCGTGCCCGCCGCAGGCCCGTGAATCGGCTGTCACAGATTTTGTAACGTGCGGCAATCGGGGAGGAATTATATTCCAATTGGAAAATAAAAAAATTGCGTGTTGTCCCAAGGCCGGGGTGCAAAAAAGCTCAAGGCTGAGGGAGCGGCTTGGCGCGGAATACAGGGACACCGAAGACCTGAATTCCTGGAACAACCGGCATCGCCAGATGACCTTTGGCTGAATAACAAGATTGTTGGCATGATGGGTCTGCGTGACCGTATGGTGTAAAATGAGGTCCGATTCCCCTGATGGGTACGCGTCATGTGCGCACCGTGCTCATTGCCCTTTCAGGAGCCACTGACCATGCCGCCGGTTGCACATGCTGCAAATGAGAAATCAGCGACGCCGACGCCTGCCAAGCGCGGACGTGGTCGCATCAGCAGCAAGGGTCAGGATCCGGCGAGCCTGGTCAATACACGCGCCCTCATTCTGGACAGTGCGCTGCAGGTTTTCTCCGAACGTGGTTTTGCCGGGGCCTCGACGCGCGAAATCGCCTCGCGGGCCGGCGTCACCCATACGATGATCACCTACTATTTCGCGACCAAGGATGATCTTTGGAAGGCCGCCGTCGACTTTCTGTTTGAGCGGCTATCCAGGGAAGTAAGGCTTGAGGGGGTTCTGCTGGACGATAGTGACAAGTCCCTGCTGGCCGCTGCCCGCGAAGGCGTGCGCAATTATGTGCGATATTGCGCCCGGCATCCCGTCCATCATCGATTGATGATTCAGGAATCAGTCTCTGACACGCCGCGCCTGCAATGGGCGATCGAAACCCATATCGCCGGCAATCATTTGCCCGGCATTGAACTTTTCAAGGTGCTGATCGCCCGAAAACTGGTGCCGCAGGTTGAGCCCCTGACCCTGCTCTATATGGTCGTGGGCGCCTCACAGTTGATTTACACCCTGTCCCCCGAGGTCAAGGCGATCTGGCATATCGACCCGCAATCGGCCCCCATGATCGAGCAGCATGTCGATGCCATGTGCCGCATTTTCTTTCCCGACAAGAACAGCTGATTGAAGCCTGCGCCGTCCCGCAGCCCCCTCCGCGGCCCCATGATTTTCCGCTTGGAGGAGTTATAGGCTCGCCCAGGACTTCGGGGCGGCATTTGTCCAAACCGTTCCAGGAGAGGCGGGTGCCACAACAAGAGCGGGGAGAAGCAGCGTTTTGATCGGCCCTGGACTGGCCCATTCCGGGTTATGGGCTGGCGGGGCTTCTTTTCAGGCAGGGGCTTGTCTGCTTACTTGCGGAAGTTCGACAAGGCGTCGCCGATGCGCTCGGTGATGGGCGCGGCGATGTGGCGGAGAGAGTCACCGGCGATCTTGTTGATCTCGCGCGTGGCGGCAACATTGCGCTTGAGCGTGGCACGGACGAGCTTGCCCTGAAGCTCGATCGCCTTTTTCAGGCTGCCGGACCTGACCACCGCACGGGCAGCTTCAACGGTTTCTTCAAAATTCGTGCGCGCCAGCTCGGTCAGGATCCTGGCAATGACTTCAACCTGCCTGGTCTGCTCAGCCTTGGCGGGTTTGGGTGCGGCCGTTTCCGCCGCAGGCCTGGCTGCCGGTTTGGAGGCTTTCGTGGCAACCGGCTTTTTTGCCGCTGCCTTGACAGCAGGCTTTTTGGCGGCAGGCTTTTTGGCGGCAGCAGGTTTTGCAGCTTTGGTTTTTGGTGTGGTTTTTTCGGCCAACTCAGTCTCCATTCTTGTGCATCAGGCACCCAAGGGGGGTGTTTCCGCGCCGTTCCGACTGAGATTATCATGCAGCGCACAATCGAAATATGGCGACATTCCCTTGATGTCAATAATAATTTGTGCATCGCAGCATTTGTCATGGGATCAACAGATAGCGGGCCAAAAGAATCGGACGAAATGTCAACAAATGAGCCGGTTCGTCTGGCCTGATTCGTTATAACTTCGTCGTCGTCGCAAAAACAGGTTCGGTTTCTGATGGTCTTGGCTAAAATGAACCGTCGCTCAAATTACAGGTCCATGCCGTGACCCCATTCAAAGACCCGATCTTTCGCAATGAAGCCCGCGCCCGCGAGCATTTTGAGAAGCTGCGTTGGCGGGGGCGGCGCACCTGCCCGCATTGCGGCGAGAGTGAAAAGACCGTTCCCCTGCAGGGCCAGAGCCATCGCGACGGGCTTTATTACTGCAACAACTGCAAGGGTCAGTTCACGGCCACGGTCGGCACCCCGCTTGAGGGCTCGAAGGTGCCGCTGCACAAGTGGCTGCTGGCCTATCGCATGCTCAACGACAAGAGTGAGACGGTGAGCGTGAGCAAGGTGCAACGCGTGCTCGGCGTGTCCTACAAGACCGCCTGGCTGATGGCCCAGCGCATTCAGGCCGCTGTCATTCTGGGCATCCTCACGGATATGTTCTGAGTCCGCCATGATACTCAGGCAGATCAGCGCCAGGAACGCGTCCTGGCCGCTTGACTGAGGCCTGTTTGATTTCCGCCCGCCCATGCTAGATTTTGCGACGTGGTGAGCAAGGCATGGGGGGCAAGTGGGTAAGCCGCATAAAAGTCCGTTTGACGTCAATTTCCTCGTGAGTCTCGTGCTTGCCCTGGGAATATGGATCACGCTGCGTGATGAGGCGCTGTGGGGGAGCTTTCTCGGCGATGCCGACCGGGAGGCCTTGCAAATCGCCTTCAATATGCGCGTCAACAAGACCCTGCCAGGCACAGGTCCCATTCTCTTCCTCAATCTTGATGACTCGGTGTGGCATGGCGACAGTGATGACAGTCCGCCTTTGGCCTATGCGCCGCGCCCGGTCATTTTCAACCTGCTCAAAGCCGCCTATGGGCAGCCCGGCATGCCGCGCCCGAAAGTCGTGATTGCCGACTTTGATCTCTTCTGGCGCACGCCCGATGAAGGCCCCGAAAAACAGATTGATGAACTTCTGGAAGCCTGGGGCAAGGACCCGGAGGCACCCCTGCTCATCCTTCAGCGCGAGGTGATGGACGGGGATGGCAGTCTTCTGGCCCCGGCGACGGTGCGCATATCGCCTCGCGAACGCTTTATCCGTGAAGCGCCGCAACACAATATTGTCTGGTCAAGTGCGCTCTTCTCCGGCGATGAGGTCGTGGGCGCAAGGTATTATGATCATTTTCTGTGCCTGAAAGAAGTCAAGGGGGCGAGCGTTGTTGCCAATACGGCGCTCTATGCCGTTGCCGGGCGATATGCCGACACGCCGCGCGAGGCGATTGCCCAAGTGCAAAGCGCGATGAAAAATCCGTCACGCTATTGTGTCAAAGGCGGTGACGTGGATTACGTCCTGTCACCAACTCATCACAAACCGATACAGTTCAATGGCCGGAGCAGCCTTATTAACTATAGCACCCGACCGAATGACAATTTCGACTTTACAAGTCCCGATCTCGTCTCGGCGGACATGTTCATCATCCCGGCAGCGGCCGTCAGTCCCGAAATGGTGGGCGGACTTGCCGCAAATAACGGCATTGTGATCATTGGCTCGGCAAGTCTGACCGCCCGCGACCGCCACATGTCTGTCTATGGGGAAATGGGCGGTAGTCTGATCATTGCCAACACGATCCGCGGATTGGAGGTTGGTGGCGTGGTTCACCGATTGCATTGGTACATTGAAGCCGTCATATTGTCCGTATTCGTCACTTTAATCGTTCTGGCATTCTGGTATTGTCGGCGGGCTCGCGATTTGATGAAGCCGCTGGCATCGCTCCCTTGGTACATCAAGCCGTTTGAAGTGCCGCTGCATGTGATGACCAACCCTGTCATTGTCAAAATCCTGATCGGGGTTTCAGTATTCTGGCTTGGTGCCATTGCGACCTACTTCATGCTCGACTACGGACTATGGATTGGATTTGCCGCCCCCGCTTATGCCGCCGCTCTCAATGAAGCGCGTGAAGACTTTGAAGAATTGATGGAGAACCTCCGTGAAAAACAGCTACATGCAGAATAGAAAGTTGTTTCTCGCTACTGTCCTTGCCTTTGGCGCCCTTGGCGCTCAGGCAACAGTAGCAGCGCCGATCAAGCCCTGCTCAAGTGCGACTGTTGCCTTCGTCAAGAGCATCAAAGGCGATCCGGCGAATGTGACCATCGCGCGCGCTGGTGAAGTGGCGCCGCTCACCCCGTTTTCACCGCTTTGCAAGGGCGATGTGCTGACGCTGAAAACGGCGACAGAAGCTGTTGTGCTCGGCGTTGCCGGCAATCCCGGTCCCAATGAAGTTGCCGGTCCGACCAAATATACCGTCGGCCCTGCCAATACAGGCGCCGACTCCGTGTCGGAAGTTTTGCAAGATCGCCTGATGCCGCTTGGCAACCGCACCATCGGTCAGGGATTGGGTCGCTCGGGCGAGCCGTTTGAATTTGGCCTTCTTGATCTCGAAACGGAATCGGCGCGCATCAAGGCGGGCAACCGGCCTTTGTGGATTGGCTGGAATGGTGGTCAGGGTCCCTATGAGTTGACAGTCACGGGCGATGCCGGTCAGGCGATTGTGTCGCAGAAAGTTGATGGCAATGCCGTCACATTGCCTGCCATGGATATTGCGCCGGGTCATTACGCGATCGCCGTGAAAGACAGCAATGGTCGCACGCGCCAGACGAGCTTTGAAGCTGTGGGCGAGATCCCGGCGGAGCCGACCGTTGCCGTGCCGAGCTGGATGGGTGCGGATTCCGGTGTGATGCTCTCAGCCTTTTGTGTCGCCGCTCAGGACCCTTACACATGGTCCTTTGAAGCTGCCCAGCAGCTGGCCAGTGCACCTGATGATGGTCTCGACAAGCAAAGCGCTCTCGCCTTGATCAGCTCCGGTGACTCGGCAACCTTGTGCCCCGGTCGTAAAGGCTGAAGCCAAAGCGTTCCACTTGAAAACGGGCCCCTTGATCGGGGCCCGTTTTTTGTCAGAGACGCATTGGCCTATTTGCGGCTTATTTGCTGGATGAGACCCGCGCCGCACCATGGGTCAGCGGACGGCTCGCATCGCCAATCACCACATAGGGCCCCCAGAAATAGGGATGGCTGTAATCGGGGTCGGCGATCAGTGTTTCCTGGGCCAGACGCAGCGCATTATCGATGGGCTTGATATCTGCGCTGGCAAAGAAGCGGCGCACAATGCGGTCAGCGGCTGTGTCATCGGCCACCCAATGCGTCGCCATGACGGAACGAGCGCCTGCATAAATGAAGCTGCGCACAAGACCGTCAAGCTGGGCGCCATCAAAGATGGCGGCAATGCCCTGCGCATCTTCGGCGGAGCGGGCCGTATCACAGGCAGCGAGGAGGACGAGATCGGCATCAAGTTTCAGATCGAGAATTTCCGTCGCGCTGAGCAGGCCATCGCCGCCATCCCTGGATAGCGATGTCAGCAGGGAGGGCTCGGTGATGCAGAAGCCGTCCCCAAAAAAGCCATGCGTGACAAAGACCAGGACCTGCTGTGCCGCCAGATCCTTGTCCTTGACGATGCCCTGATCGGTGAAACTGGCCCCGATGACATTGGTGCGCCGGAAACGGCCCGCCACGTCGCCTGCCAGCGGTGTGAGCGGCTGCTGCAAGGCGCGTTCGGACTGGAAGATGGTGCCGCAACGTGCGGGACGCCCTTCGGCAACCATGCGACCGGTGAAATCTTCAAGCCAGGCAGACGTGTCATTGGGCGCAACGGGCGGTCCAAAGACGGTGACGGTGCCCTCTGCCTTGGTGGGGCCAGCGCGGCGGGCCGCCACAAAACTTGCCGCACTTGGCGCACTCATGAAGTTGAAGTCGCTCGCGAGAAACTTGACGCTGCTATAATCGCGCGAATTGCGAATGGCTTCTGCATCGGCGGGTATGGCCGAAACGAGTATGGATGGCGGCACGGAGCCGACAACGCCGCGCGGTGCAAAAATGATGGTCTGGATGTTGGCCGCTTTCAGTTCGTCGAAAACCGGTCCGAACATGCCTGAGAAAAGATCAAAGGCCTGATCCAGTGCGAAGGGAGGGATGCCTGCTTTTCGGCTGCGCAAGGTGGCGCGCAGGCGACGCACCAGCTGCTCGGCCTTTTCACGCGTCAAATCCGTTTTGAAGACTTTTGTTTTGCCGCCAAAGACCGCATAGCCGAGACCGCCCGATTGCGTTGCCACAAATGCGATCAACGCTTCTTGCGGCGCTAGCGTTTTCGCGACATCGGTTGTGGCGACGCCACGATTGACGAGCTGCATATATTGCGGGTTGGCGCGACGTGCTGTGGCTTCGGCGGCGGTAACTTCCGTTTCTGCCGCATCTGAGTCGGCCTGCAATTTGGCGAGCTTGTCGGGATCATCGATGCCGACGGCGGCTTCAAGCGCCTGCAGGGCGTCGCCATATTTGCGCTCGGCGTCCTGAAGTTTGCGGATTTCTTCCGATACCGTGTCCGAGCCGATACGCGCCGAGGCCAGCGCCATGGCAGCGGCGGCGCGAGGTTCAACAACGGCTTCGAATGCCTGAACGTAGCGTGCGGTTTGGGCGGCACTATCGCTGCCGTTCCGGTTGATGCTGTCGGCGAGCAGGGAAAGATATTCACCCGCATTGTCTGGCGAAACACCAAACGAACCCTGGACACCCAGATAGAGATTGAAAGCCTCATTGTAGCTGGCCAGTGCCGCAGCTTCATCGCCCGCCGCCAATTCGGCACGGCCAAGGCTCGTGAGGAAGCGCGCCGAGAGCAGCGAACGCGGTTCGCGCTTTTGCCAGACGCCCAGTACCGATTTCAGCTTGGCAACGGCCGTCGCCGCATGACCTGCCTCAAGCTCGTCGAGACCACGCTTTTCTTCGATCAGCGCTTCAAGCCAAGGTGCCGAACCATTGGGTGCCGACATGATCAGCGAAGATGCCTCATCCAGTGCGGCACCGGCTTCGGGCTGCTTGAGGAAAGTGAGCGTGACCGCCTTGATATAGGAGCGATGCGCCTTGAGGATGGCGGCGCGCACATCGGGCCGCAACTCGGCGTCTGAATAGAGCGGCGGGCCGCTCTTGCCCTGCCGGTGATTGACATATTCAGCCTCTCGCGCCGTGATGACATCAAGATCGCCTGAGGCGTTGCGCACAAAAGAGGAGAGGACGGCCCCCGTTTCCGGCGTGAAGGGTTTGCGGGCTTCGGCAAGCGCGGCGATGTAGTCGCCCTTGTTCAGGAAATGCACGGCGCGATAATTGATAATCTTGTCCTGTATCCAGGCCGCCGTCTGGGATCCAAGCGAATTGGATGTGTCGTCGAAGAGTTTTTCCGCTTCGGCAAAGCGTCCCTGATTGCTCAGATTGAGCGCGAGATCGAGGGCGATGTCGGCGCGCTTGGTCGGATCGCCGCCAAAGAGGCTGTCCTGAATGGTCACGGCCTTGGCGTAATCCGCTGCGGCAAGCGCAAACTCATAGGAAATATTGCGCTCATGGCCGCGCTTGCGCAGCAGTTCCTGATCCTGCATGGCCTGAACGCCGGGCAAGGCGGCCAGGTCTTCTTCCGACAAGGCGACTGGCGCTTCCTGTCCGGTCAAGACCGCGCCTGCGCGCTGCATGGCCGGGAGGGCGCCCGGCAATCCACGCGCTGTCACAGCCATGGATTTTCCTGTGGTGACAAGCGCGATATCCTGGAACAGCTTGCCTGATTGAGCCCCGGGACAACGCAGGATGACGCCCTGCTCGGCGCCAAACTCATCGCTCGATTTACAATCATCAAGAATGGATTGCTGCGGCGTATTCTTGGTCGGCTCGACGCGGATAATGGCTGCGGCACGGCGCCACTCGCCACAAAAAAGATCATATTGCGCACCAGCGCCACCCAGCACATCGACATCATCGCGGCGCGTGGCGCGACAGGCTTCCTTGTCAGCGCTTTGACCCAGATCGATCGCTTCGGGAAATTTTTCTTCCTCAACCGTGACGCAGGCAGAGAGCAACGGCAGCAGCAGGACGAGCACAAGGAACAGGTGATGCTTCATCGGATGCCCACTCCCCACAGGCTTTCATTGCCTGTGGCTGCCACGCCGCCCAGATCATCCTCTTCCTCCTCATCCTCGTCATCATCCTCAAAGGTGAGGCCCACGGGACCGAGATAAGGATTGGGGTCGGTATCGGAGACGCCGCCAGTCGGTTCGGCCTCGCGCAGCAATGCGTTTGAACAGCTCACTGGATCGCCAATGACGCAAAGATTGAAGTGATATTCTCCTGTCTGCACAAGGGGGTCTTCAATGTAGTCGCCATTGATGTCCTTGATGCCGGGGAACAGGATGCGCGGCTCAAGACCTGCCGAAAAGCTCGTGATGCGTGTGCCATCGTCGCGAATGACCTGACCGAACAGCACGACTTTTTCCGGGCCGTCATCCACCGGATAGAGGACGCCTTCATCTATTGCCGCCACCTTGAAGACAATACCCTTGCCATCGACGCCACTGCCGGTGTTGAGCTGAACGATGTCGCCGGGCGCATTGAGCTTGAGACTGTCCGCCGCAATGAAGATGTGACCTGAAGCAACACCCATGGCTGCGAGGTTCGGCTTGCCAAGCTGGGAAAGTGTCGGATCTGAGGTCTCATAATAGGTCTGGAAAGCCTGCGACCCGATGATGATGTCCTGCGACGAATTGAGTTCGACCGATCCGAGCCGTCCGGTCGTTGTGTCGAGGCCCAATTCACCCGAAACGAGAATGAGGCCGGGGCGGCGGTCATCAAGCCCGTCGACATAACCCAATGTCAGGGTGTCGAGACCTGTCACGGTGCCGTCGGCGATGATTTGCGATGCGGTACCCGCGCCAATCGTCAGATCGCCCAGCGTCGCGCCTGCAAAGTTCACACTCATCAGAAGGGCGTCATTATTGGCGGCATCGATGCGCAAATTGCCTGCCGAGATGCGTGAGAGCTCGTCGGCATCAATCGTCAGCCCCTGCGGATATCGCATGGTCACACTGCCCGTTCCGCCATCGCCACCCAGCACAATCGTCGTGCCGCTATCAAGCGAGGCGAGGCGCACTTCATCGGCAGCCGAGATCGTGCCGGACAGGTCAAGATCAAGGGCAATGATACTGACATTGGAATTTGAGGCGATGTCATTGATGACCGCATCGCCATGGGCTGCATCCAGCAACAGCAAGCCGCCATTGGCTGTCACGGATCCCTGAATACCGACATTGCCGAGCAGCGCCTGAAGTGTCACCGCGCCTTGTGCGATAATGTCGCCCAGAACATCGACCGCGCCGCCGATAATCGTGGTGTCGCTCTGGCTTTCGACATCATTGACGGAAGCCTTGGCGGTTTTTGCTTCGACGTGAACCGTGCTGCTGCTGGATTTGGTCAATCCGCTCAGCGTCGCATTGCCGGTCAGCGCCTTGAAGATGATATGACCATTGGCCGTTGCATCGCCGCTCAGTTCGATTGAACCGCCTGTCACATCTATTGTTGTTTCGGCGACCAGCCTGGTCAATTTCACAGCCGCAGGGTCAATGTCGATATAACCGACCGTGCTCGTGATTGTGTCATCAGCCGTCACATCACCCACGGCTGTCAGCTTGACATTGGCGGCATCGACCGTGTCGTGAAGAGAGATATCGCCCGCCTCGGCGGTCATGTTGAGATCA
>Ga0209066_10000221_pt1 | contig 86462 bp, 61 predicted proteins | sample All_14_2_FD_187198 | JGI IMG/M metagenome (GOLD analysis project Ga0209066, IMG submission 187198) | Freshwater microbial communities in response to fracking from Pennsylvania, USA - Allegheny Zone_MetaG_DW_15 (SPAdes) (version 2) ...
TTCTAAAACAGTTAGCATGAGAACAAAAAAAACACATCATTGTGCGTACTTAAAAGGATGGCGTCCTATGAAAAATACCCCAATTATCAGAGCGTTTTTTATTCTTGCCCTTTTAACGCTGTTCAGTGTACGTGGTTACTGCACTTCTACCCGATGGCAGGTAACAGCACCTTCATCGGCACCCACCGGTGCCACCAGTTTTTGTCAGGGATCGGCAGGGTCTTATACCAACGTTGCCAATGAGACATCCTGTAGTGGTAGCGGAACTTCCAATATTATCACATGGCAATGGCTGTATGATGGCAGTAATGTAATTTCCGGTGCCACCGGCTCATGGGATGAACAGTCGGAGTCCCCGCCAACGGTAACGTTAACCGCGGCACAGGCAAATACAATACCTGTGGGTGTACATACATTACGGGTGCGATATTCCAAGTCTCAAAGCTGGTGCACAAATGGTAGTGCTGTATATAGCCCCAATCTTACGATAACAGTCAACGCTTCACCCACTGCCGTATCAGTTTCGGGAGGTGGCACTGCCTGTGGCAGCGCCACGCTCAATGCGTCCGGGGGGAGTGGCGGTACTATTTATTATCAGGGTACTACGAGTAATGGTACCTCTACGGGTACTGCATCATCGTCGCAGGTTATATCTTCTTCCGGTACTTATTATTTCAGGGCACGTTCATCGGCAGGATGCTGGGGAAGTCAGGGTAGTGCCGGTGTAACCATAAATTCACTCCCGGGTAGCGTATCTGTTACCGGAGGAGGAACATTTTGTGGCAGCACTACTATCTCTGCATCAGGAGGTAGTGGTGGTACTATTTATTTTCAGGGTACAACCTCAAACGGAACTTCTACTGCCACTGCATCATCTTCGCAGGTTATTACTTCTTCCGGCACATACTATTTCAGGGCGCGTACATCGGCAGGGTGCTGGGGCACACAAGGTAGCGTTTCTGTCACTATCAACCCCTTACCTGGAGCTATATCAGGAGCGTCATCTATCTGTTCTGGCACCAGCACTACACTTACCAGCGCCGGCCCGTCAGGTTCGTGGTCTGTAAGTGCACCCTCGGTAGCAGGAATAGGTATTGTATCCGGTCTGGTGAACGGGCTTTCTGCAGGCACTACAATGGTTACATTTACCACCAGCGGCGGCTGTACCGATACGATGCCTCTTGTAGTTTATCCTACTCCGGGCATGACGATAGCACCATCGTCTGATGTTGCTGTCTGTCTGGGAGACGGAGCTACATTTACGGTGACACCTACTAATACAGAAATGAATCTGCTATCGGAGGACTTCAGTTCGGGTTTAGGTAGTTGGGTAACAAACACTACTGCCGGGGCTCCGGCTGATGGTTTTCAGGTAACAAGTTCGCCCGGTGCGGCAGGTACAATAGGGGATGGCTCTGATTTTGTACAGGCAAACGGTTTTTCCGGAACTATAACCAGTACACTTACATCTCCATCTTTCTCAACTGTAGGGTTTCCTGTTGTAAGACTGACGTTTAATCAGTTCCTGTTATCTGCACCTCCCGATGCCGCAGTTAATGTGGAATATTCAGTAAATGGCAGCAGTACGTGGACTGCGGTTTCGCCATCTACGGTACTGCTGAATACTACAGTAGGAGATGGTACATGGGACCAGGCAACACCTCAATATAATGTGCTGTTGCCAGCCGGAGCATTGGGGCAGTCCGATGTTCGCCTGCGCTGGTCATACAGTGGTAATTATATATGGGCTTTGGATAATATTAAGGTAAGTGTGGAAATGGCCCCGCCTGCGTTTGCATGGACTTCATCATCAGACCTGTCCTGTACCGGATGTGCATCGCCGGTTATCACTCCTGCTGCAACGGGAGAAAATACTTATACCGTATCTGTAACACAGGCATCATGCACATCGGCAGCGGCAACAATTACCGTGACAGCCAATCCGCTGCCCGCAGCCATAACAGGGTTTCTTGACCCATGTGTAGGTACGTCAACTATGTTAAATTCCCTCACGTCAAGTGGTACATGGGGTACTGCCAGCTCGGCTATCGCAACAATCAATAGTACTACAGGAATGCTTACCGGTGTTGCTGCTGGTACCACACATGTTACATACACGGCACCGTCCGGCTGTTATATTACTGCAATAGTATCTGTACAGCCGGCGCCAGCCGTCATAAGCGGCACCGCATCTGTATGTGATGGATTTACAACAACCTTGTCACATACTTCCCCGGGAGGAACCTGGGTAAGCGGCACTACCGCTGTAGCCACAATAGATGGATCGGGCAGTGTGTCTGCCATAGCAACCGGTATATCTGAAATTACTTATACACTTACTTCAGGATGTACCGTATTCAGGGAAGTTACTGTCAATATACAGCCTGCTGCTATAACCGGCACCTCAGTAGTATGTGAGCATGCCGATGTAACTATGTCATCAGCTACACCGGGAGGTACATGGAGTACTGCCGATGCAATGATTGCAACAGCGTCATCAGGTACCGTACACGGTGAGGGTATGGGAACAACAACTGTTTCCTATATAATGCCGGAAGGATGTTATGTAACAACCTCGGTAACCGTAGATCCTGTGCCGGCAGATATTACCGGTACACCGGAGGTTTGTGTGGGGCTTACAACCATTCTTGCCAGTTCAACCACGAGTGGTACCTGGAGTACCTCTTCTGTGCCAATAGCGGCTGTAAGTGCTACAGGTGTAGTAACCGGTGCCACTGCCGGTGAGGCAACGATATCCTATACAATAGCAAACGGCTGCTTTGTAACATCGCAGGTAACGGTACATCCGCTCCCTGCCAACATTGCCGGTCCTGATAATGTATGTGTAAACAGCGATGTGACTTTAACCTGTAGTGATGGAGGTGGTGCATGGACCAGCAGTAATACATCTGTTGCCACTGTAAACATGTTTGGTACCGTAACGGGTGTTGATGCCGGTACTGTAGCTATCACATATACACTGCCTACGGGTTGTATTACTATACATGAAATGACAGTTAACCAACTACCAGCAGCTATAACAGGCACTCCCCGTGTGTGTGAAGGCAGCACAGTACAGCTGTTTAACAGTGGTGCCGGTGGCACCTGGAGCACGGGTGCAGTAGTTACTGCTACAGTGAGTACCGGCGGGCTGGTGTCGGGAGTGGCACAGGGCACTACTGATATAACCTACACAAACCCGGTAACAGGGTGCTACCGCACCGTGAATGCAACTGTGGACCCTACACCGGCAGCAATAACCGGAGATGCCAATGTATGTGTGGGTAGTGTTACTGATATGATGAATGCAGATGGTGGTGGCGTATGGGCTGTGAGTAATGCATCTGTTGCCAGTATTGATGCTGCAGGACACCTGACCGGGGTGATGAGTGGCGCTGTAACTGTAAGCTATACACTACCTGAAGGTTGTTATGCATTGCATAACGTTACAGTCAACCCTCTGCCGGCAGCTATTACCGGTGCCAACCAGTTGTGTGCAGGCGCTGTAACCACACTGGAAAATATTTCAGCTACGGGTACATGGTCATCAGGAGATATAACTAAGGCTACAATAGACCCGGCTACAGGCATAGTTACCGGTATAGCTGATGGGGTAGTAAGTATCAGCTACACACTTGCTACTGGTTGTAGTGTATCATATGTGATAACTGTGAATCCTTTACCGGCCGATATTACAGGTATAACAGAAGTCTGTAAGGGGCTTACTACAGTGCTGTCTTCGGCATCGCCCTTAGGAACATGGAGCAGCAGTGCCACCGGAACAGCGACTATAAATGCTTCAGGCACGATGACGGGTATAAATGCCGGTATCGTAAATATCAGTTACACATTGCCCACAGGTTGTTTTAAAGCAACACAGGCTACAGTAAACCCGCTGCCGGCAGCTATTACCGGTACTCCTGTAGTATGTGAGGGTAGTACTACAACACTTGCCAGCGCTTCTCCGTCAGGCGTATGGAGTGTAAGTACTCCCGGTATCATTTCGGTTGATGCATCAGGTATGGTATCCGGTATTACAGCCGGTACCGCCGATGTTACTTACACATTACCTACAGGATGTATAGCTACTAAAACGGTTACTGTTAATCAGTCTCCGGGCGCATTTTCTGGTAATAATGAAATTTGTCCCGGAGCTACATCTGTACTCAGTAATGCTGTGCCGGGCGGTGGATGGTCCGGTGGGTCTGCCGCGGTGGCTACTGTAGTAGGAGATGGTACTGTTTCTGCTATATCGGCAGGTACTGTTATGCTTACCTATACATTGCCCACAGGCTGTAAGGCTACCACACAGGTGTCTGTTCACCCTACACCTGCTTTACTGAGTGGTACCGCTCAGGCATGTGAGGGCTTTACATCAGTGTTATCTTCTACAGATGCTGCCGGCTCCTGGACATCTGCCAATACGGCTATTGCGCAGGTTGATGCTTCAGGTACTGTCTCAGCCATACTGGCCGGAAGTACACGTATTACCTATACGCTGCCTACAGGATGTTATACATCCAGAAACTATACGGTAAAACCATCACCAGGCACTGTTACCGGAAATATGGCTGTATGCGAAGGGCAGAGTTTCCCGCTGGCTAATACTGTAGCCGGGGGTACCTGGACAGGTGGCAGCAGCAGCATTGCTACAGTATCATCGTCAGGCGATGTATCCACAGTGGCTGATGGTAGTACAACGGTAACCTATACATTGCCCGGAGGCTGTAATGTGACTGCCGATGTAACAGTTAATATGTTGCCGGAAGTAATAACCGGTGTTACACAGGTATGTGCAGGTAGTACTACATTGCTTTCTTCTGCTACACCTTTAGGTGCATGGAGTATAAGTGGCAGTGCCGCCAGTGTTGATGGTAGTGGTAATGTATCCGGCATCTCGGCAGGTACCAGTTCTGTTACTTATACACTGGCTACCGGCTGTAGTGTTATGGCAACGGTTACCGTAATGCCATTACCTGCATCTATCACAGGTAATACCGGCCTGTGTGTAGGAGCGCAAACCTCCCTCGGAAATACATCCGGTGGGGGTACATGGTCCAGCAGCAATCCTATAGCAGCAGTCATCAGCTCACTGGGGCAGGTAAGTGGTGTCAGTGCCGGATTTACAAACATTTCCTATACACTGCCTACCGGTTGTTATAGGGTATTCCCTATGAACATTATGCCGCTGCCTGCGCCTATAACAGGTACGTTTGAGGCATGTGCAGGTGCTACATCTGACCTGGAAACAATATCTACAGGTGGCACATGGTCCACATCATCTATGGTGGCTACCGTAAATGGTGGTGGTCTTGTATCTGCGTTGGGCGCAGGTACCACAAGGGTATCCTATATGGCAGCCAGTGGCTGTGCTACATCGGTTATCTTTACGGTGCATCCGCTGCCTGCCCTGGTGCTGGGTGCTACTGGTGTATGTGAAGGAGATATAGCTACCGTTCATAACAGTACCGGAACGGGTACCTGGTCATCGACAGATGCAGGTATTCTTACTGTAGATGCTTCCGGGCTTATAACAGGTGTTACTCCGGGTACTGCTGCAGTTGTTTATACATTGCCTACTGGCTGCGCAAGGTCCAGAGTGATTACGGTATATGATGCATTACCAGCCATTACCGGCAATGACCATGTGTGTGCTACTGCGCAGACAACTATTGCCAACAGCGTGACAGGTGGTGTATGGACATCGGCCAATACGACTGTGGCTACAGTAGGTGCTATCAGCGGTATTGTGTCAGGTACAGGAGCCGGGAATACAACGCTTACCTACACTGTACCGTCTACCGGCTGTAAAACAGTACATCACATTACCGTCAATCCTATGCCTGCACACGTAAGCTCACAGGCTATCTGTATGGATCAGACAGCTACTTTCTCCAGCCTTAGTGGCGGCGGTACCTGGACTATATCAGACCCCGCAGTAGCTACGGTAGATGCCGTGACAGGTGTTGTAACACCGGTGGCAGCAGGGGCTGCGGTGGTTTCCTATACATTGCCTACCGGCTGTGAAGTGGGTGCAGCCCTTGTGGTGAATGACCTTCCTGTAGTGCAGACGGTATCAGGTGCAGGTACTTATTGTGCAGGTACTCCGGGGGCAGAGATTACAATGGCATCTTCTGAGCCATCAGTAATGTATCGTCTTTACAGAGGTGCGGTAAATGTAGGTAGCTTGTCGGGTACAGGAGCGCCTGCCGGTTTTGGCAGCTACGCAGTTTCTGGTATTTACAGTGTGGTAGCAACAACTACAGCAGGATGTATGGCTGCAATGTCGGCACCGCAGGATGTAACCATACAGCCACTGGTAACACCGGTAGTAACAATTACATCAGACATTGCCGATACTGTTTGCCAGGGTACTACGGGTACATTTACCGCAGTGCCTGTGAATGGTGGCACAACACCTGCTTACAAATGGCTGGTAAACGGCAGCGAAGTAGCGGCTACTACCACTCATAGTTATGCGCCGGTAAATGGAGATGTGATAACGGTTATTATGCATACCAGTGAGCTTTGCCCGTCAGACACGGAAGTGTCGGCATCGGCGTCGGTAACCGTAATGGAGCGTCTTACACCGGGAGTATCTGTAGTGGCACATCCTGGTGATACCGTTTGTGCAGGTGATGGTGTCTCTTACTCAGCTACGTTAGTCAATGAGGGAGATAGTCCCGTTATTACCTGGCTGGTAAATGGTAGCATTGTATCCGGAGCATCTGGCCTTACATACAGTAATTTCCCTGCCGATGGCGATGTGGTAGTATGTCGTCTCAACAGTAGTTACAGATGCCCTGTTATCAATGATGTGCCCAGTGTGCCGGTAAATGTGAAGGTTTATGAGCTGGCGGTACCACATGTTATTATAGACGCAGACCTGGGTACTACAATAGCCAAAGGACAGTTGGTTACATTTACGGCTACTGTTACTCATGCAGGCACCGCGCCGGTTTATCAGTGGCAGCTCAATGATATAGATATACCCGGAGCTACCAGCACAGTATATGCCACAGCAGCGCTTGAAGACGGTGATGTGGTGAAGTGTAATGTTCAGGCAGAAGGTATCTGTGGTAAGCAGTCTTTCAATTCAGTAACGATGCGTGTAAATGGGGCGTCTTCTGTGAGCACAATTACTGAAGCTACTGATATACGGCTGATGCCTAACCCTAACAATGGTGTGTTCTCCGTAAGAGGCAATATGTCTTCTGCTGCCGGAAACGTTATTGTAGAGGTTGTGAACCTGATGGGGCAGACCATATATAAATCAGCCGAAGCATTACGCTCTGGAAAACTGGATGCTCATGTAGCGCTGGGTAGCGAACATGCCAATGGTATGTATATGCTGCGTATCAACAGCGACAGTGGTGTGTATACTATTCACTTTGTACTTAACAGATAGTATTGTCATTCATTTTTACAAAAGCGGGGGCCCTGTATGGTGCTCCCGCTTTTGTTGCATTGTATGGTATCGGTAGGTTCGGTTCAAAATCCCGGTTTTATGGTTTATGTGTATAGATAAATGAAGGCCTGGTAGTTGTGCCGGCAATATAGCCTGGTGTACACTCTGTATCTGACAGGGTTATTCCCTGGCACTATGTTAATTGTAGCCACAGTTTTGTTTTAGTTGCCGATAGTAAAATATAAAGAAAGATTTTAGTATTATTTTTCATACCTTTGCGCCCGCATTGCCATTAGTGTATATGCATTTACAATACAAACGTTCTTTTAATGACTTCATTTTCATCGTTCTCCCTCAGGGAAGAACTGACGCAGGCTATTTCTGATCTTGGTTTTGAAACTCCTACTCCTATCCAGCAGAAAGTAATTCCTACTCTTCTATCAGATCCCAAAGACATAATCGGGCTTGCGCAAACCGGAACCGGCAAAACTGCCGCATTCGGACTGCCCTTACTTCATCATGTTGATGTATCGGTAAAACACGTACAATGTCTGGTACTTAGCCCTACCCGGGAACTATGTATGCAGATACAGGAAGAAATGAGCAAATATGGCTCATGTATGCGCGGCCTCCGTATCACAGCTGTATATGGTGGTGTGTCTATTGGTGGACAGATCAGAGACCTGAAGTCTCATCCTCAGGTAGTTGTGGCCACACCCGGTCGTCTTATAGACCTCCTTGAGCGTAAAGCCATTAACCTTGATGAGGTGGAATATGTGGTACTTGATGAGGCCGATGAAATGCTTAATATGGGTTTCCGTGAGGATATAGACCTGATATTAAAGAATACACCTGCCCGGGAATTTACCTGGCTTTTCAGTGCCACAATGAGTAATGAGGTGAGAGGCATAGCCAAACGCTTTATGAAAGACTGGCAGGAGTTTTCTGTAGCTACAGCCAATACTACCAACGAGAATATAGACCATCAATACTATATCACACAGCATCACAATCGTTTTGAGGCGCTTCGCCGTCTGCTCGACTTTACGCCGGGTTTGTATGGTATCATCTTTACCCGCACTAAACAGGATTGTCAGGAAATATCAGAGAAGCTTATGAAGATGGGCTATCATGTAAGCCCGCTGCATGGCGATATGGATCAGAAGATGCGTAGCAAAGTACTGGAGCGTTTCAAGAATAAAACCCTACAGTGTATTGTGGCCACAGACGTAGCTGCACGAGGTATAGACGTAAATGATATTACACACGTTATCAATTACGAATTGCCTGACGACCCTGAAGTGTATACACACCGTAGTGGCCGTACTGCCCGTGCAGGTAAGAGTGGTATCTGTATGAGCATTGTTTCTCCGCGCCAGATATCAAACATACGCCAGATAGAAAAACTGGTTAAACAGCGTTTCCATAAGAGCGATATACCTGATGGTGCAGAAGTAATACGTAAACGCCTCTTTTTCTATATGGAGCAGATAGCCAATGCTGAGCCCCGCGCCGATTTTGGCCGCCTGTATAAAGACAGCATGTTGGAGCAGTTTGCAGATGTAGATAAGGATGAGCTGATAAGGAAGCTTATATGGCTGCAGCTGAAAGATACAATTGATGCTTATCAGGAAGCAGAAGACCTCAATGCCGGCTATGAAGGGAAAGCAAAAGGTGCTAAATCTTCCAAATGGGTGCGTATGTTCATCAATCTGGGAGAGAAAGATGGTTTAAATCCCCAGAGGCTGGCCCAGTTTATAGCTGAGTCTACAGACCTTGATGCCAATATTATTGAGCGTGTTACAGTAAAGGATATGAGTAGCTTCTTTAATGTGCCCGGCGATGCTGCTGAGTATATTAAAGAACATATGGCATCGAAGAAGTTCAAAGGACGCAAGGTACGGCTGGATGAGGCTGAGCAGCGTCGTGGCGGTGACAGTAGCGGTGGCGGCAGAGAATTCAAAAGTCGCCCGGCATCAGGAAGCAGGTATAGTTCTGAGTTCCGTGGTTCGGGTCACCGTGGCGAGGGTGGCGGATATAAAGGGAGAAAGAAATATTAATATACTTACTTCATATTCCCGCCAGGGTAATATGGGAATACTTTACAAACAGCCTGCTTGCAGGCTGTTTGTGTATGCAATAGAATTATGGTAGCTTTATAATCTATAAAAGCTACTTATGCCATCGGAAAAGAAAATATTCATAGTAGATGACAACGAAATGTTATCTATGGCTCTTGAAGACTATCTCACACGCAGGATAGGCCATGAAGTGGCAACATTCACTACAGGTGAGGAGTGCCTGGAGCAGATAGCTGATATGCCCGATGTGGTAGTGCTGGATTATAACCTGGATTCGGAAGATAAGAACGCAAAAAACGGTGCTCAGATATTAGCAGATATTAAGGCTTTCAATGCTGCTATTAAAGTCGTCATGTTATCCAGTAAAGATGCCCATGGTACATCATTGCAAACGCTGGCCGGCGATGCAGATTTTCATGTATTCAAAAGCGAAGAGGCATTTGAAGAAATAGCAACTATTGTCAATAGCCTTCCATAAGCCTGCTCTTTACTTCCTTTAAGGTAACTTTGCAGCCAAATGCAGAAAAGACCTTTGCCTGCCGAACTGAAAAAAGGAGGCGTTTTACTACTGGACAAGCCATATAAGTGGACTTCTTTTGATGCCATCAATCAGATAAAATACACATTAAGAGCCAAAATAGGCCACTGTGGTACACTTGACCCCCTTGCTACGGGACTGCTCATTTGCTGTACCGGAGAGATGACCAAAAGCATATCGGCATACCAGAGGTTACCTAAGGAATATACCGGTATCATAAGGCTGGGGGCTGTTACTGATACCTATGACCTTGAAAGTGAGCCTCACTCCGAAAAAAGTACGGAACATATCACCCCGCAGGACATTAACGATGCTATAAGTAAGTTCACCGGCGATATCATGCAGGTGCCTCCTATACATTCTGCTATCAAAAAGGATGGTAAGAGAGCCTATGACCTGGCCAGAGCCGGTAAGGATATTGTACTTGAGGCTCGTCCGGTTACGATTGGTGAATTTGAGGTTACAAAAATTGCAATGCCGGATATTCACTTCAGAGTTTTGTGCAGCACAGGAACATATATTCGCTCACTGGCCAATGATGTGGGTGAGGCGCTGGGATGTGGGGGCTATCTGGCAGAACTGCGCCGTACTAAAATTGGTAACTTCAGTGTTGACGATGCGCTTGCACCTGCCGAATGGAAAAGTTTCTGGAATGAGTCTGTACCGCTTCATGAAGAAGGTGAATAGACTCGTTTTATTTGCTCATTTTTTTGAATTTTTTATGTCGTCCCGCAATACAAGCGTTTTCTGATAAATGCGGTAATACGGGAAATGAAAATATTGAAGAATGGAAGACTTTATTTTTTCTGATAAAAAGCTCATTGCAGAGATAGAGCAGTATTCCCGTGTGAAATCACTGGATGGCGGAAGTACACTGATACAGCCCGGAGATGAAATTGTATTTGTGCCTCTGGTACGCAAAGGAGTCTTACGCATTGTACGTCAGAATGATGAAGGAAAAGAAATATTCCTGTATCATCTGTATCCGGGACAGACCTGTGCCATGGCCATTAACTGTTGTCAGGGGCGAAAGAAAAGCAGTGTAAAAGCAATCGCTGAAGAAGACACTGAAGTATTACAGATACCGGTGGCAAAGGTGGAAGAATGGTTCCGGTTTGATGAGTGGAAAGCATATGTAAACAGTACATACAGCCAGCGTTTTGCCGAGCTGCTGGATGTCATAGATCTTATTGCATTCAGCAATATGGACAAGCAGGTATTGCATTATCTGCAGGAGCGTTGCAAGGCTACGGGGAGTAATGCACTCTTTATCACCCATCAGGCAATAGCAGACGAACTGCATACCCATCGCGAGGCCATAAGCAGACTATTACGTACTATGGAGCAGAAGCATATACTAAAGCTGGGACGGAATACTATAGAGCTGCTTTAGTCTTATGTAACAAATGTTCCCATATATGATGTGGCGGTAACGGACCTTTATGACTGTAAAACAAAAACACACAGTCTATGAAAAAGAACGTAGGTACTACCGACCGCATTTTGCGCATTTTACTGGCTGCCGTAATAGCAGGATTGTTCTTTACCAATGTAATTACGGGTACATCAGGCATTGTACTTATGGTACTGGCGGGTATTTTCCTGTTTACAGGCTTTATTAGCTTTTGCCCGCTCTATGCAATATTTGGAATAAGTACCTGCCCCGTAAAAAGGCCTTAACAAAACATTTTATTATCCCGGCCGTATTATCCAACAAATGTTCCCGAATACACTCTGCAAACGATAGACCTTTGTTGTAACAAATAAGAGATGCAAATGTTGCTGAAGTATAAACTGGAGTTGATAGGTATAGCTGCCGGGGCGCTGGTGGGGTGGAGTTACTGGTATTTTGTAGGCTGCGCCTCAGGTACCTGTGCCATTACTTCCAGTCCGGTAAATAGCTCAGTATATGGGGCACTCATGGGAGGGCTGCTACTGAGTACATTCAGAAAGGATGACAAAAAACAAAACAATCAATAAACAAAATAAAAAATAGAAAAATGATAGGAATGCTGAAAAGCCTTTTTGGTGGTGGTCCAAAGGTAGATATGGGACAGCTGATAGCTGATGGTGCTGTAATAGTAGATGTGCGTACTCCGGCAGAATATGCTGGTGGCCATATTCGTGGCTCGGTAAATATACCATTGCAGAGCCTGCAGGCGGGAATGAGCAAGCTGAAGAAAGAAAAGGCGGTAATAACATGCTGCGCATCAGGTATGCGCAGTGCATCTGCCAGAGCTATGCTGCAGTCCAATGGCTTCAAAGAAGTACATAACGGGGGCAGCTGGGTGAACCTGAAAAAATATGAAAAATGAGTGATTTAAAAATGAAGTTAACCACCAACTGGCATGCTATGCGCATTCTGCGGCTGGGCATAGGGCTACTGCTGGTAGCATCTGCGGTTCAGAGCAAAGACTGGGTTATGGGGATGTTTGGCGCGTTTTTTCTTTATCAGGGAATAGCTGATGTTGGTTGTTGCGGTGCTGCGGGCTGTGCCCCACGCACAGGAAAAAGCACAGAAAGTGTACAAACCACTGACATGGTGGATTATGAAGAAGTAAAATAAACAAGATACTATGCAAACAAAACCATTTGCGCAATTGATAGCTGGGGACAAGCCGGTGCTTGTAGACTTTTCGGCAGAGTGGTGCGGACCATGTAAAATGATGGCACCCGTATTGAAACAGCTGAAAGAGAGTATAGGTGATGGTGCTACAATACTGAAAATAGATGTAGACAGAAACCCTGCGTTAGCAAATGCATACCATATTTCAGGCGTGCCTACATTAATACTGTTCAAAAAAGGACAGGTGTTATGGAGGCAGTCAGGTGTAGTTCCTGCCAATCATCTGAAAAGTGTAATAGAGCAGCACGCAGGCTGATATTGACAGATATATTATCTGTGCCGGAAAAGAAATTATCTATAAAGAAGAATCAAGCGGAATGAAGTATATAATAGTAGGTGGCGTAGCCGGCGGTGCAACTGCAGCAGCAAGACTAAGGCGTATGGATGAACATGCAGAAATTGTGTTGATAGAGCGGGGAGAACACATTTCATATGCCAATTGCGGGCTACCATATTATATAGGTGATGTTATTACAGACAGGAGCAGATTGCTGGTGCAGACACCAGAAGGATTCAGGGGCAGGTTTAATGTAGATGTAAGGATACATGCAGAGGTAGTAGCAATAGATGCAGAAGAGCATGTGGTGGAGGTAAGGGACATGCGTACCGGGGATATATATAAAGAGCCATACAGCAAACTGATATTATCTCCGGGCGCAGAACCCTTCAGGCCTGTATTGCCCGGTAGTGATACTGCCGGAATTTTTACACTGCGTAATGTGAATGACTCGGACCGTATAAAGGCGTATCTGAAACGGGTAAATGCAACACGTGCAGTTGTGGTAGGTGGTGGCTTCATTGGTCTTGAAATGGCTGAAAACCTTCATCATGCAGGACTCAATGTAACCATTGTAGAGCTGGGCGATCAGTTGATGGCACCTCTCGATAAACCAATGGCTGTCATCGTGCAGCAACATGTAAGGGAGAAGGGAGTTTCACTGCGACTAAAGAATGCAGTAACTGAGTTTGCACAGTCCGAAGATGGCAGTATTTCGGTATTACTGCAGGATGGTGATAAGTTGAATGCAGATGTTGTGATACTGTCCATCGGTGTGCGTCCCGATACCCGCCTCGCAAAGGCAGCAGGTTTGAGTATAGGAAAAGCCGGAGGTATCATTATCAATGAATATCTGCAGACATCCCACCCTGATATATATGCTGTAGGGGATGCAGTAGAGTTTGCTAATCCGGTTACCGGAAGAAGTATGTGTACCTATCTGGCTGGCCCGGCTAATAAACAGGCCCGGATATGTGCCGATAATATTGTTCTGGGTAATAAGCATGTCTATAATGGCTCTGTAAATACCGCTATTGTCAGAGTCTTTGACCTTACAGTAGCTACAACCGGTGTAGCCTTTAAGCATCTTTCTGCGGCGGGTATGCCACACATAGTCTCTGCTACACATAGTGGTTCTCATGCGGGCTATTATCCCGGGGCACAGGATATGACTATTCAGCTGGCTTTTTCACCGGAGAGTGGCCGTATTCTGGGTGCGCAGATAGTAGGGCATGAGGGGGTAGATAAACGGATAGATGTTATTTCAGCATTGCTGCAGCATAGTGGTACAGTACATGATCTTGTTGCTTACGAGCATGCCTATGCACCACCATATTCTTCAGCTAAAGACCCTGTAAATATTGCAGGTGCTGTAGCCGAAAACATAATTGCAGGACGGCACAGGATAGTTCATGTTAATGATATTATGGATGATGAGAACATAATTATTATTGATGTTCGCACTCCGGAAGAGTACGCAGCAGGAAGTATCCCCGGTGCTGTGAATATTCCTATCGATGACCTACGCACATCTATAGCACAGATACCGGCACAGGGTAGGGTAGTCGTATTTTGCCATGTGGGGCAGCGTGGCTACCTTGCGCAGCGAATACTGTTACAGCATGGCTACGAAAATGTATTCAATTTGTCTGGTGGGTATAAATTATGGCAGTCGTACCATAAAGAAAATGTCCGCATAAACTCTGTAAAAACTATATAGATCTCATATTTATGAAACAACTGATTACCATTGCTTCGGTTCTTGTATTGTCTGTAAACATGGCTTCATGCCAGGATGCCGGAAATAATGGCACGGCAAGCAGCACTGCTGCAAATGCAGGTATTAATAAAACAATATCAGGCGATGAATTTGCCTCAGCTATAAATGCCGGCGGAAGCATACAGCTTATAGATGTAAGAACCCCCGGCGAGTATGCCGGCGGGCATATAGGCAATGCAGCGAACATTGATATCAACTCCGATGAATTTGCTCAGAAGGTGGGCGCGCTGGATAAGAGCAAACCGGTATATGTTTATTGCCTGTCTGGTGGCAGAAGCGCATCCGCAGCCAGTGCATTACAGCAGATGGGTTTTCAGGAGGTGTATAACCTTGCCGGGGGGGTAATGAAATGGAAGGCTGAAGGAAAACCACTGGGCAATGCTGTAGCAGCTACCGGTAACGGGATGAGTATGGATGATTTCAGCAAGGCCACATCGGCCAGTGAGTATGTACTGGTTGACTTTCATGCTACATGGTGTGCCCCTTGTAAAAAGCTTGCCCCTATTGTAGATGAAGTAATACGCACCTCAAAAACCGGAGTGAAACTACTGAAGGTAGATGCCGACGAAAACAAAGCTGTGGTAGAAGCTAAACGTATAGATGGCATACCATTACTGGAATTGTACCATAATGGCAAGTTGGTTTGGTCCCATGCAGGTCTGATAGAAAAAGATGACCTGATGAAAGAGGCTGGACTGTAGTTTATTGCTGTGTTCCGGTAAACTTTTCCATAGTAGCCGATGTGGCAGAATTGATTCCTTCTGATTTTACTACGTTGCGGATAGTCATGAAAATGATACGGATGTCCAGCAGGAAACTTATGTTGTCTACATACCATACATCATAGTCAAACTTCTGCTCCCAGCTTATTGTGTTGCGACCGTTTACCTGTGCCCATCCTGTTATACCTGGTCTTACTTCATGTCTTCTTTTTTGGGTGGCATTATATAACGGCAGGTATTCGGGCAGTAATGGGCGTGGTCCTACGATGCTCATATCGCCTTTTATCACATTCAGCAGCTGAGGTATTTCATCCAGAGATGTTTTACGTACAAACCGGCCTATGGGGGTAAGGCGTTCTGCGTCAGACAGCAGCGCTCCGTCCTTATCGCGACGGTCGTTCATAGTCTTGAACTTGATAACGCGGAATATCTTTCCACCCCTTCCCGGTCGCAACTGGGTAAAGAAAGGCTTGCCTGAGTTGGCAATAGTAAGAAAGATAACCACCAGCATGAATATGGGAGATAGCAGGGCAAATGCAATGAATGCTACCAGAAAGTCCCCTGCCGGTTTTATCAGGTCCCTGTACATATTACTCTGGCTTTTCCTGTTCGTCTGTGAGCTGTATGCCCGTTTGTGTAAATGCAATAAGACGCTTCTTATACAAGGCCCCCAATGCTACCTTGAATGAGCGTTTACTGATACCAAAGCGTGAATAGATTTCGTCCGGGTCCGATTTGTCATTAAAGGGCAGGTAGCCGCTATTGTTTCTGAGCATTTCCAGAATGCGCTCTTCCTCATTCTGCACACGGGCATATCCACGTGTTCCCGGCGATACATCCAGTTTGTTTCCGGGGCGTATGGTTTTTATAAATCCCCGCAACTTTTCCCCGGGTTCCATATCGCGGAACACTTCGTTGTAGTGTATTACCCCTATATGACGGTTATTGACAATTACTTTGTACCCAATGTCCGTAAGCTGAAACACAGTAACGTCTACTTCCTCATTTTCCTTTACGCTCAGGTCATAGTTGCTCAGGTATTTATCTATTTTTTCTGTTGCAGTAACTCTCCCTGTTCTTTCGTCTGTAAACAATCTTACCAGCCGCTTTTCTCCCGGGCGCATACGGCGGTCCTGCAGCGCTATGGGTATAAATACATCTTTCATGATGCCCCACTTCAGAAATGCGCCCTGAGGCGTTACGTCAGCCACTTCCATCATGGCTATTTCGCCTACTGTTGCCACTGGAGTATCAGTAGTAGCTATGAGCCTTCCTTCATTATCATGATATACGAATACTTTTATTTCATCTCCCTCTTTAATATCAGCGGGCATGTAACGTTTGGGGAGCAGGATTTCGTCACCGTCACCTGTGAGGTATGCACCGAAATCTACAATGCGGGCAACCGGAAGTATATGATAATAGCCTGAGGATGTCATGACGGGCGAAAGATACGCTTCAGATGTTGAAATCTGATACTATTGTGATTGTTTTGATTTTCCGGAATGCTGTATAGACTCTGTAAGAGCCTTATAAACACGCTGCCACTGCGGATGTTTTGACAGCAGTTCTATCTGCTCATCTATTGTTTTTTTATCACCCCGTTGTGCAGGTCCTGTCTGTACAGTTGAGGGAGATGACTGTCTGAATCTGGTATAGGTCTGTTCTATAACAGGCACCAGTGCAGAGAACGGCAGTTTGTTGTCTATACATATTCTTTCACATATAGCCATCAGGTGGTTCGTGAAGTTGTTGCATATCACAGCCGACAGATGCAGCCATTTACGCTGGTCAAATTTTGCTTCAAAGAAAGTATCCGTAATTGCATGCGCCAGCGATAAAGTATATTTTTCTGCTTTGGGCGATGAGGCTTCCCATGCCATAGGTATATTTCTGTGAGATGGCAGGTTGCCGGCAGAGATAGAATATACAGGCCACAGCACAGCATAGTCTGGTGCAGAGGCACTGAGTACATCAATCTCCACAGCCCCGGCAGTATGTACCAGTACTGTTTTTTTATAGGAAAGCTGTGCCGCTACTTCCGGTATGGCATCGTCAGATACAGCGATAAAGCAAACGTCAGCTTCTGTTTCTCTGGCCAGTGAAAGGTCTCCATGACAGTTACATAGTAAAGCTTCAGAAAGGCGTAGTACTTCTGCTTCATTGCGGCCGAAAACACCTTTACAGAAGTGCCTTGCAGCTACCAGTCTGTTGCCAATAAACCAGGCTATGTTTCCCGTTCCTATTATGGTAAATGTCATGACAAGAGGTTTTTATTAGTGACAAAGTATGATTTCATTAAGTCGTGTACTTTTTGCTTCAGTTCCGGCACATCCTGCAGGGTAAGCCCTTCAGTAGATATTGGTTCCAGAAAGTGTATATGTACAGGCATAGGTCTGGCCCATCCTTTACTGTTGTGTGGCAATACTTTACCGGTATTGAATATTAGTCCCGGCATCAGTGGCTTTTGTGTGCGTACGGCAGTAGAGAATGCGCCATCATAGAATGGCTGTAGCGGTTCGCTGGTCTTGTTTCTCGTGCCTTCGGGGTAGAGACACAGATGAATACCCATATTGAGCGTATCCTGCATGAGTGAAAAGCTTTCGCGACGGCTTGCTTCTTTTTTTCTGTCAACAAGGATGGAGCCGGCTCTGTAAATTACACCAAATAATGGGATACGGGACATTTCTATTTTTGCCAGTGTTTTATTTGGGCCAGGTATCCATGGCGAAGAAACAGGAATATCCATAAATGAGTTGTGGTTCAGCACTACCACATAATTTTCATTTTTCTTAAAATGCTCTTTCCCTTTACGTCTTACAGGGCAAAAGATGAGCGGCATGTAAACTCCCATCCATAGCCTGAAGACTTTGTGCAGCATATGTGCGCGCGCAGGCTCTTTCAGTACTGAAATAACCCATACGGGAATCAGTATCACCAGCATCGTAGCTACAAACACCAGTAGTGCATAGACTGCATAAATATAACCCGCAATGGTTTTCAGTGCTTTCATCATTTATTGGCAAAAGTAAAACGCGACAGGGAGAAAAATTGGTATAGTATAGCATAAACAAAAATGACCGCCCTGTTCAGAACGGTCATTTTTGTAAAGCAACTGAATATCATTAGTTGCGGATAAGATTTCCTGTATAAACATTGTTGCCACTTACTACACGGTAGAAATACATACCGGTAGCCAGTTCAGAAGCATTTACAGTGTTTACTGCACCTGCTCTGAGCTGCTTAATCATTGCCACACGGCCATCGGCTGTGTAAAGCGTAAATGTAGCAATTGTGCCCAGATCTTCATTAAGCGCTATTACCCATTCTGAAGTAGTAGGGTTTGGATAAATTTCAAGAGCACCATTTGATTTTACATCATCAATGCCGCTTACACCGTAAGCATAGAATGCGCCGCCGCCATATGGAGTTGTCGTCTGGAATGTAGCCAGCATAGTTGTTGCACTTCCAGATCCCAGTGTAGTCCATTTGGTTGTAGATGCAGCAGTACTCTTTGTATATACATTTATGTTTGCAGCAGTAGCACCGGTAAGTCCTGCTGATGGGTCAGGATTGATAGTGGTGGTCTTTACTGTATACATTCTGAAGTTGGTAAATGGTGCTGTAGGACCAGGTACACTTCCGTTTACATCGGTAGTATCAGCTGCCAGCATAGGGAAGCTGATTTCTACCGGTGACGTCAGTGCAGTAGTGTTTGTTGGTGTTATTTTCCAGAACCTTCTGATAGCCCAGTTATTGGCACCTGTAGCTACACCCGATGTGCCTGCAGGGAATGTGATGGACTGAGCGGTGCCGCCGCCATAGCCACTGAGGGTAGTAGCAGAAACTGAGAATCCTGTCTGGTTCAGATTACCAATGTTATTTCCGTTTTTCTTCACCATCAGTACCAGGGTATCATCGGCATTCTGCACGTTATTACCGCTTTTCCAGTAATAAGTAACACCCGATGTAGGGTCTGTACACTCCCTGTCTGCTGTAATGGTTCTTCCGGCTTTAGCCAGTGCTACATTGGGTTTATATACCTCGCCGCAGAAACTGCTTGCTGTAGAAACATAATGACGGATAGTATCACCAGGCTGCTGGCCGAAACCGTTGGCAAAGCTGATGCCAATACCAGATACCAGATGGCAATAGCTCATAATGGTACCTTTTACAGTAGGGGAGGGATTCCCGGGGTTAGGGCAGCTACCTTCTAAGGTATAGCAGCCGTCAATAGCGGTAGTACGTGTAGGACCCCATTTACATGCATGCGTATGGGGAGAACCCAGATTGTGCCCCATTTCATGGGTAGTTGCCGATATGTCCCAGCTGTATGAAGGATATACAGGCGATATAACAGCACTTGAATTAGTATTTATTTTACAGAATGCATATGGTCCATAGTGTTGCGGAGGGCCTGCATATCCATCACAGAGTGCATTCAGCCACGCTACACCACCCATGCTGGATGATTTAGTTGTAAGAAGAATAGCAAGGTCACAGCCATGCATCGTATTCTGTGTTACCTGACCAAACTTGCTGAGCCACTCACCAGTAGAGCTGGCACTGGAAGGCAGAGACTGATATGCATCAGGAGCAGTGTTGATCTGAACGTATTTTGATACGATAGCAAGACCTTCATTCATGTAAAGAGCGCCATTGCCATTTACCAGGGCTGTGATATAGTTGGTACAGTTTGTAGATCCTTTTGCCTGATACATGTAATAATCACAGTTGTGAAACCAACGTATCTGCCGGCATTGTGGGCTGCCATATACTTTGTTGTTAGGCGTAGTTGTGGTTTTGCCGGCCACATCTCTTTTGTCATCCCAGTCATCAGTGAAGCACTCAGGCATCAACTCTTTATGAATGATGTCCATATCATTATAAAGGAGATAGTGCTCATTATAATTCTCTCCTCCCAGTGCTACATGCGGCTCTATAACATAGTTGCCTACACCCGGTATGGAAAAGAAGCCATAGATCTGATTGTTAAAGAATGAGAAAGCTGCAATAGAGCCTTCAACTCCGTTAACTACACCACGGTAGTAAAGACCCGGAGTATAGTCAATTTTTGTATCTGTGTTGTAGGCGCCCATTTCATGTACTTCAAAATCATTGGAAAGTACCTGATGCTGTGCGAGATCTAATGTGTAAGTACTGCCATCTTCTGTTGGTATTACCAGCGAGATAGCAAAATTCTTCGCGTCCATAAAGGAAGCAAGCTGAGAATTACTAAGGGTAAGAGGTTGAACCTTTGTGTACACCTTGTTCAGTTCTGTCTTGTCCAGATTTTTGTCAGCAGACCAGATTTCACTTACTGTTACCAGCTTACTGTTTTTCTTCACATTGTATATGAAGGTCTCGATATGCGTGCGATCTTTTGCATACCCGACAGAAGCGCCTAATAGCAATGAGGCGGCAATACCGTTAAGTAGAATTTTCCTTAACATTTTAAAAGTTCGTGGTTTTTAAATATTAGCAGATAATCAAAAATATGATTTTCAACACAATAAAGTATCATGTGCCGATAAAAATAGAGTTAGAATTTTTTATTGATATTATACAGGGTGTTATAACGCACTTTGTATTAACAAATCGTTTTTTATACCTTTACCCACATCACGAGGTATAAAATTGGTGCCTCTGGTATATGGAGTATAGTCATAGTAAATCTTCGAATTTTGTTGTCTGGATATAAAATATTGGTGGCAGAAGATAATCCACTCAATCAGAAAATAGCGGTATTCCTGCTTACCAAGCATGGTGCTGACGTTACAACCGTTACTAATGGTCAGGAAGCTGTTAAGTGTGTGGAGAACGAGGATTTTGATATTGTATTGATGGATCTGCAGATGCCGGAAATGGATGGTTTTGAAGCTGCAGGCGTTATCCGTAATACATTGAAAAAAGATATGCCAATTCTTGCTTTGTCAGCTGCCAGCTATGAAGATGAAATTGAAAAGTGTACATTGGTAGGTATGAACGGATGTATTACAAAGCCATTGGATGCAGACCGTCTCTATGCCATTATAGTTGAGTTAGCAAATCAGAAACAAGCTTCCGCATAAACTTCAATAATGATTATGCCCATTCTGGATCTTGAATATCTACAGGATATCTCCGGCGGTGACCCGAAATATGTTTATGAGGTTTTGACGTTGTTTGTCGAAACGTTTCCTGTTGGATTGTCTAATCTGGAAAAGCTGATAAAAAATACGGATGACTATGATGCTATACACAAGCAGGCGCATACATTAAAGTCCAGTGCAGGTGTAGTGCGTATAAAGAATACTTTTGATGATCTTACCCGGATAGATATGCTGGCCAGAAATAAGGTTGGAAAAGAAGAAATTGTCAGCAGACTCGATAATATCCTGTTTAACTTCGGTAAGGCGTTGCCTTTTATTCAGGCCGAACGCCAGCGCTGTAGTGCGGCAGGTACAAATATTTAACTGCTCATCACAGGAGTTGTGTATGAGTCCTATGCTATCCACATCGGTTATTAGCACCCTAAACACTATATTCGCTTTCAGAATTGACTTGGTATGGCATTGGGAAAAGACACAAAACATATTGCTGTAGCCGGAAATATCGGCTCAGGTAAAACAACGCTTACAAGTATGCTGGCGCGCCATTATAAATGGCAGCCTCATTATGAGGATGTTGAGCACAATCCTTATCTGGTTGATTTCTATGAAGATATGCACCGGTGGTCATTCAATCTTCAGATATACTTTCTCAATAATCGTATAAAACACCTTATAGAAATTCATCAGGGTACAGAAACCGTAATACAGGATCGCACCGTATTTGAGGATGCATACATTTTTGCTCCCAATCTTTTTGATATGGGCCTGATGACAAAACGCGATTTCGAAAATTACAGCTCCTTTTTTCAGAACCTGAAAACACTTATTCAGCCACCTGACCTCCTTATTTACCTTAAGGCTTCAATACCTACGCTGGTAGACCAGATTCAGAAACGGGGACGTGGATATGAGGAAAATATACGTCTCGATTACCTGAAAAGACTGAATGGTTTTTATAATAAGTGGATTGATAGCTATACAGACGGGCCACTGCTGGTAATAGATGTAGACAACTGCAATTTTGCTGAAAAGGAGGAGGATTTTGCTGATGTTGTAAGGCGTATAGACGCACAGATACACGGACTTTTCAGTGAGAAGTAGTAATTATGTCAGCATTGTAACTTTTCTGCTTCTTGTGCCATATAGTAGTGTAATAAATGGTTAACAGGAATTCAATGTTTGACGTGAAATATATTTACCTGCTGTTTTTTATTATTTTAAACTGTCCCATAGCATACAGTGGTATCTTAAAAGGGCGTGTAACAGAGGATGGTGGTGGCCCACTGCCATATGCTACCATATACATAGAGGGAACTACAGTAGGTACCACTACTAATGGGGATGGTTATTACGAACTGTCTGCGGGTAATGGAACTTTCAGGGTTGTATGTCAATATGTGGGCTATAGGCAAAGCTCAGCATCCGTTACGTTAGATGCCGGTGAAACAAAGAATCTGGACTTTCGGTTAAGTGCAGAAGCTCTGGAAATGAAAGAAGTGGTTATAAGAGCCAGTGATGAGGACCCTGCATATCGTATTATCAGGAGCACTATAGCCCGTAGAAAACATCATCTGGATCAGGTACGGTCATTTCAGTCATCTATTTACTTTAAAGGGGTAATGCGCTCACGGAAAATGCCCGGAAAATTTATGGGGCAGGATCTGGGATTGGCCGACCTGGGAGTAGATAGTCAGGGCAGAGGGGTATTATACCTTACAGAAGAAGAGGCAGATTATTACTCAGATGGAGCGCAGGAAAAAACTATTATCCATTCTGTACATGAAAGCGGTGACCGTAACGGATTGGGGTTTTCCCAGTTCCCTTCTGTAATATCTTTTTATGAGAATAATGTTTCAGTTTTCGGAAGAACATCGCGTGGGTTTATTTCTCCTGTAAGCGATAATGCACTTTTCTATTACCGTTACAAGCTACTGGGAGAGTTTCAGGAGCATGGTCATACTGTATATAAGATTAAGGTAACTCAGAAGAGAAATTATGAACCATGTTTTAATGGCACTATATATATAAGTGATAGTGATTTTGCTATTCATAGCTTGGATATGATGCTCATAAAGCAGTCTGGTATGGATATGGTAGATACATTGACACTCTCTCAGGTGTTTGTTCCCGTAAGCAGTGATAACTGGGTAATAAAGAGTCAGGTACTGTACTTTACCATTAAGTTTATGATGTTTGATGTAACAGCTACCGGTGTAGCTGTATATAACGGGCAGAAAATAAATGAACAAATACCGGATGGTGTGTTTTCAGGCAAGGTGACAAGCCTTTATGATAAAACAGCCAATAAGAAAGATAGTACACATTGGGATTCGCGCCCGGTACCATTAGAGGCAGACGAGCGTCGCGATTTTGTAGTAAAAGATAGCATCAGTAAAGTGATAAATAGTCCCCGTTACCAGGATTCTGTAAGGAGGGCAGGTAATAAAGTGAAACCGGTGGCAATATTATTGGGCGAGCCGTCTTTTACTTCCAGGGAAAACCGGCACACCTACTCATTTAACTCCCTGCTACTGGGGCTGGCAAATGATAATATACTCAACTATAATACAGTAGAAGGGCTTAATGTGGCGCCAAAAGTAAGCATCCGCCATAAGCTGGATTCATCACACACCCTGCATACCAATGGTGCTGTACGGTATGGGTTGAGTAATAAGCACTTTAATGCAATGACAGGTATTTACGTCGTTTCGCGTAACAGGGAGTGGCAGGGCAGGAACTGGATATACGGGGCCGAAGGTGGCAGATACGTATTTCAGTTCAGTCCTGAAAATCCCGTAATACCTATGTTCAATACATGGCGTACATTACTGGTAAGGGAAAATGACATGAAGTTGTATGAGCGGTGGGAACTGGCAGCTTTTCTGCGCCGCAATTATGGCAACGGGCTGGAGTGGATGCTGAAAACATCGTGGCAGCGGCGGCTGCCTCTGGAAAACAGTACAGACTATACTTTAGCTGCAGAAGGTAAAGGCAGCTTCACCGAAAATAACCCTGCTTACCTTATCAATGAAGCAACTACATGGGAGCAACACAATGCCGCTATCGTGAATATTCATATTTCATGGAAGCCAGGATATACCTATACGCAGTACCCCGATTATAAAGTGGCCAATGGCAGCTCGTGGCCACGCATTGCCATTGATTATCAGAAAGGCATCCCAGGTATTGCGGGCAGTAAAACTGATTTTGATAAATGGCGGTTTGGAATAAGGGACGATGTTAATTTTCATCTTCTGGGACGGCTCAGATACCACTTTGCAGCAGGTGGTTTTCTGAATACCAATTATGTATCAGTACCTGACCTGAAGCATTTAAGAGGTATGCGAGGTATAGGATATGCAGCACCATATCTTACAGGGTTTCAGTTTGCACCATTCTATACTTTCAGTAATAAAGATCCGCTTTATGGTGAGGCGCATATAGAGTATCATCTTAACGGACTACTCAGTAACAAGATTCCATTGTTGCGCCAGGCTCGTTTTTATCTGCTGGTGGGGGGGAATGCTTTTTATACATCTTCTGGCAATTATTATTCAGAAGCTTTCGTCGGACTGGATAACCTGGGTTGGAAATTGTTAAGGATACTCCGTGTAGACTTTGTGCAGTCCTGGGATAGTTATATGGGGCGTAATTCCGGTATCCGGTTCGGACTGAATATGCGTGGTGTATCTGTTGTGCGCAATAATATGTCTGAAAGTGAATGGTAATACCTGTTATTTACGCGAGTGATATCATAAAAAAGTGCCCTGTAGTGTTACTGCAGGGCACTTTTTTATACATGATGATCAGCTTGATTTTTTTCTGCTTGTTTTCTTTGGAGGATTGGCTTTAGCTTCTTCTATTATTGCTTTTACCTCTTCTATAGTAAGTGAAGCCGGGGTTTCCATCTTCTCCTTAGGCAGCTTATAGTTGCGCAGCCCTTGTTTTATGTAGGGACCATAAGGGCCTTTCAGAATACGTATTTTCTCCTTTTCAAATACTTTTATCTCACTCTCGGCTTTTGCTTTCCGCTTTTCTTCTATCAGGGGAGCTACCTCTTCCAGCCCTACCGTGTAGGGGTCCATTTCTTTCTTTAGTGAGTAAAACTGTCCTGAGTGCTGAGCATAGGGGCCGAAGCGTCCTATGTTCACAACCACGTCAGTATCTTCAAAAAGCCCCAGATTACGTGGTAGCCTGAATAGTTCCAGTGCCTCCTCCAGCGATATGGTTTCTATGCTCTGGTTTTGTCTCAGCTTGGCAAAGCGTGGTTTTTCTTCCTCATCAGCATTACCAATCTGTACCATAGGGCCAAATCGCCCCAACCTTGCTACAACCTGTTTGCCGCTTTCAGGGTCAGTGCCCAGTATATGTTCACCCTTTGCCCTTTCTGCGGTTTCTATTGTATGCGCTACGTTGTCATGAAATGGATGATAAAACTCATCTATCATTGTATTCCATTGCTTGCTACCCGATGCTATCCGGTCAAACTCTGCCTCGATATTGGCCGTGAAGTCATAGTCCATCACATTGGCAAAGTGTTCTCTCAGGAAGTCAGTAACTACCATTCCAAGATCTGTTGGGAATAACTTTGACTTTTCTGCACCGGCATTTTCTGATGTAGTTCTGGATGACACCTTATCTTTTTCCAGCGTGAGAATTTTATATTCACGTTTTACACCTTCTTTATCACGACGCTCCACATATCCGCGCTGCTGTATGGTACTAATTGTTGGTGCGTAGGTCGACGGACGACCAATACCCAGTTCTTCCAGCTTTTTTACCAGTGATGCCTCTGTGTAGCGTGGCAAGGGCCTTGTGTAGCGCTCGGTAGCCAGCATTTTCTGTAGCTCAGGCTGTTGCCCAGGGGTAAGTGGTGGCAGCATACCTTCTGCCTCATCTTCACCATCTTCCTCATCACGGCCCTCGGTATATACCTTAAGAAATCCGTCAAAGCGTATTACCTCACCTGTGGCTGTAAGTAACTCAGAAGTAGTTGAAATTGATATTTTGGCTATAGTACGTTCTATCTGTGCATCAGCCATCTGGCTGGCCATAGTACGCTTCCATATGAGCTCATACAGGCGCGATGTGTCAGCATCACCTGCACTCATTATGTTCATATCGGTAGGGCGTATGGCTTCGTGCGCCTCCTGTGCCGATTCATTTTTTGTTTTATAGATACGCTGTTGGTGGTATTTGGCGCCATAATGGCTCTCTATTGCTTCGCGTGCACTCTCCAGCGCTGTTTCTGACAGGTTTACAGAGTCAGTACGCATATAGGTTATATGCCCGTTCTCATATAGCTTTTGTGCCAGCAGCATTGTTTTTGAAACAGAATAGCCAAGCTTTCTGCTGGCTTCCTGCTGTAGGGTAGAGGTAGTGAACGGTGCCGAAGGCGACTTCTTTCCCGGTTTTACCTGTACATCTTCTACCTTATAAGTAGCACCTGCACATTTTTCCAGAAATGCCTGTGCGCCATTTTCATCCTTTATCTTATCCGGGCCATCCGCTTTAAAGGAAACCTTACGTTTATTGATGTCGTCGGCGCTGAATGTAGCCTCAACTTTGAAACTGCTGGTAGTATTAAAGCGGGTAATTTCCCGCTCACGCTCCACAATAAGGCGCACTGCTACCGACTGTACACGGCCTGCAGAAAGGTTATTGCGCATGCTCATTTTGCGCCACAGCACAGGCGATAGCTCAAAACCCACTATCCTGTCCAGTACGCGCCTTGCCTGCTGAGCATTCACAAGGTTCATATTTACAAATCTGGGATTTTTTACCGCTTTCTGTATAGCTGGCTTGGTAATCTCGTGAAATACTATGCGCTTTGTCTTGTAGGGGTCTAGTCCCAGTACCTCACACAAATGCCATGATATAGCTTCTCCCTCACGGTCCTCATCGGTAGCGAGCCATACATCTTCCGATTTTTTTGCCAGTGACTTTAGCTCTTTTACTACTTTCTGTTTATCATCAGACACTACATATCTGGGCTTATATCCGTTTTTGATATCTATGCCCATGTCCTCACGCTCCAGGTCGCGGATATGTCCGTAGCACGACTTTACTTCAAAATCACTACCCAGTATTTTTTCTATAGTCTTGGCTTTCGCCGGAGACTCCACTATCAACAGGTTTTTTGCCATCCCTACATTCAGTTTAGCTGCTTTAATACCAGCAAGAGTGTGCAATAATAGAATATTGTTTTGAAAAACAAAAAATAGGGCAGACTCATGAGGGTTTTGAAAACCAGATACTTTTATGACTTGTCTTACCTTAAAAAATAGGATATTTATACACAAATACCTGGAGACCTGATGTGTATAAACCGCCGGATAATAAGGGCAGCTGCCGGATTTATTGTGTTGCTGGCATTTATATTATATGCCCATTCCTCATACGGGCAAACCGCAAAACACACTATACGAATTCAGAATAACGCTATATCTGTTGCAAAAGCAACGGATTGGATGAGCGCTGCTAATAATAATAATTTACCCGCACAGGTTATCATTAGTTTTGAGAAACTGCCCTCTGCCGCAGAACGGCAGGCACTGGCCGATAATGGAATTGTTCTACTGGATTATCTTCCTGAAAACTCATTTACTGCTGTTATTTCCCAAAAGCTGGAGCAAAGTCGTATGGCTGCTACAGGCAACATATGGAATGTTGTTGACCTCCGGCCTGAGTGGAAAGCCGGCAGCTACTTATGGAGCCGGGCACATGCTGCACAAAACAAGCCGGTACAGGTTATCGTATCTCTTTGTGCCGGCGCTACCGCTCAGGATTTAAAAACGCTGGTTGCGGCTATGGGGGGCAGTGTTACCAACTCACCGACTACAGGGCACTTACTGGTTACTATAGCGGGAAGCCATATGAAAGACCTGGCAGGGTGGTATGGTATACGCTTCATTACCCCATATTTTGAGCCGGTGGCGCTAGACCGGCAATCTGTACCTGCCGTACGTGGCAACTCAGCTATAGCCCCTCCGTTATGGGCAGGCTATGGCCTTGATGGCGATAGTGTTACCGTGGGTGTAGGCGATAATACTTCCGGTGTTTTCCATCATGACCTTGTAGACCGGATTGTAAACTTTAATCCCGCATCGGTAACCAATCATGGCATACATATAAATGGAATAGCGGGAGGTGCAGCCATTATTAACCCTCTTGCACAGAGCATGTCACCTAAAGTAAAGCTGTTAGATTTTTTCTTCAGTACGGTGCTCTCTGCTACGGGATCTATGTTCACACAGTATAATATGACCATTACCAACAACTCTTATACGGTTGTAGCCGGTGACTGTGATTATTTTGGCACCTATGACCTCTATTCCCGCTATCTTGACACACTGGCATTAATGTACCCTACGGTGCAGCATGTTTTTGCCGCGGGCAATGATGGTAAAATGACCTGTGCCCCATATCCTGCCGGTTATGCTACTATGGGTGGTGGTTACCAGCCGTCAAAGAATACCCTGGTCGTTGGTAGTACTACACACAACCTGATACAGGCCGATGACCAGTCGCGCGGGCCGGTACGGGATGGCCGTATCCGCCCCGATATTGTAGCCGTAGGTGCCAGTGTTTTTTCCTGTCTGCGCTTCGATACTTATGGATGGGCAGGTGGCACCAGTATGGCATCGCCTCAGGTAGCCAGTGGGCTGGCCGTACTCACACAGCATTATAAACGAGTGAACTCAGAACAGCCACGTGCCGACCTGTTGAAAACAATACTTATCGGTACGGCTACCGATATGGGTAATCCGGGCCCGGACTTCAGTTTCGGTTTCGGTATGATGGATGTAGGCCGCGCACTACGGGTTATATCAGATAACAGATACTTTACCGGCAATGCATCTTCCGGCGATTCTGTTTCATTTACTATCAATATCCCGGATGGAGTAGCGGCGGCAAAAATTACGCTTTACTGGAATGACCAGCCAGCCAGTCCTGCTGCTGCCACTCAACTTGTAAATGATCTGGATCTTACTGTAAAGGGTCCGGATGGCACCAGAAGGTTACCATTTGTGCCAGACCCCGCTATAGCTAATGTATTGGCCCCTGCTACAGAGCGGGAAGACCATCTTAATAATGTAGAGCAGGTTTCTGTAAGCAGCCCTGCTGTGGGTAGCTACACAATAACAGTACGTGGGCATTCCGTTCCTTTGGGCCCGCAACATTTTGTAGTGGTGTACGACCTGCTGCCCCGCGATGTGGAACTCACATTTCCCCTGGGAGGGGAGCAACTGTCTAATGTTGACAGTGTCAGGATATTCTGGAGTGCGGTTACCGATGGAAACACTTTCAAAGCAGAGTTTTCATTTGACGGCGTAAACTGGAGTGTGATAAAAGATAATATTCCTGCCAATGTAAGGTATTGCAGCTTCATGCCATCGGGCTTTAACTCTGGCAATTGCAGGGTGCGTATCAGCCGTAATGGTACTGCTCAGTCTATGGCTTCACAAAGATTTGCAGTGTCTGATACGGTTCATGTGTCCCTGTCAGATCATCAGTGTCCGGGATATATGAATATCCACTGGCATCCGGTACCTTTTGCCACAGCGTATGAGGTGTTGAAGAAAACAGGAGCAGCAATGAGCATTGTGGATACGGTTACAGATACTGCTTATGCTTTTGCGGGCTTACCGGTAGCAGAGCGGGCTTTCGTTGCTGTGCAGCCCATTCTGAATGGTCTCTCCGGATACCGTAGCCTGGCTGTCTCCCGTATCCCCTCCGATGGAGATTGTATGGATGCGGTATCTGTCGGAGACCTGATGATTGAAAAAGTATTGTCGCCGGCTCATGGTCGCTTGTATACATCTTCTGCCCTGGGTGCTACGTACGACCTAAGAGTACGTGTAAGGAACCTCTACAGTGTAGTATGTGGTAGTTACAGGTTCTCATATAACATTGATGGCAATGGCTGGCAGCAGCTCACAACACCTGCAGGTATTCTCCCCGCAGGAGCGGTGCGTGAGATTGTGGTGCCCGGTCTTCCTGCCGTCACCCCGGGAATACATCATATAGTTGTTGCATTGCATAATGATGCCGTAGCGGACCCCCGTACAGATAATGATACGCTGCACCACTATTATTCAATCATAGCAAATGACCCTGTTGATTTATCAGTGCCATATGTAAGTGGTTTTGAAGATATGACCGGGGTGGAAATCAGGCATGATACACTTGGTTTCACTCCCGACGGACATTGGGACTTTGCCGACAATGATGATTCGGGCCGTATCCGCTCTTTTGTATATGACAATGTCCTGATTACTGGTACCCGCTCCATAAGTATGGACCAGTTCATGCCATGTGCCAATGGTAGCCAAAACCAATTTACTGGCACTTTCAATCTGGCAGCATATGACACCGCTGCCGATGAAGTAAGGCTGGATTTTGACTATCTGTTACATAGTATTCCTAACCATAAAGAAGGTAATATAGTGCAGGCTCGTGGCAACGAGAGTGCATCGTGGTCTCATTTGTTTGATTATGACTTTGATGCATATCCGGGATTTGTTCGTCAGGCACGTTCATTGTCGGTGACAGATGCTGTACGCAGGGGAGGGTATAACTTTTCTACGGCTACGCAGATAGCTTTCGGGCAGAATGACACTACCCTCATTGCCGGGCGCGATTATGGTAATGGTATCACCATTGATAATGTCAGATTATATACGGTACAGAATGATGCAGTCCTGGCGGGTATTGTATCTCCTGCTACTGATAACTGTGGCCTGCCGGGAGAGGTGCCACTTACCGTAAGGGTGCGTAATGGCGTAAATAAAACGCTACATGATATTCAGATAAGCTATGTGATGGATAACGGCGCCGTATATACGGGTATAATAGACTCCGTTGCTGCCAAAGACTCTGTTGACTATTCTTTTCAGCAGGTGTTGGACATTTCTGTAGGTACTGCACATAAACTGAATGTTTGGCTATCTGCTGCCGGTGACAGCTATAATGAAAACGATAGTGTCATGGGTTATAGCTTTCTCAATAGTCCGGTCATTACACAGTATCCGTATCTGGAAGATTTTGAAAACGGCATGGGTGGCTTTCATGCTACCGGCTACCTGAGTAGTTGGGAGTATGGTACCCCGGCAGGGAAGCGCATCAGAGGGGCCGCCAGCGGCTCCCATGCATGGAAAACCAATCTTGATGGCGTTTATAACAGTCTGGAGCGCTCATATCTCTACTCTCCGTGTTACGATATCTCTTCCTTATCGGTACCCATGCTCAGTTTCAGCATGGCACAGGAGCTGGAAAACTGTGGTAATATACTGTGCGATGGGGCATATGTGGAATACTCGTTCGACGGACTGGTGTGGGAGCGGCTGGGTAAAGCTGATGCCGGTACAAACTGGTATGGCAATACATTCAACCTGTGGAATGCACAAGCCCCCTCAAGATGGCGGGTAGCTACAATACCATTGCCGCATCCACCGGCTAATAAGGTGCTACATCTCAGGTTTGTACTCTTTGCCGACCCTGCCGTTACTTTTGAAGGAGTAGCTATAGATGATATTCATATTTACGATATGGGATATCCTATTCTGCCGGTAAATGAAGACGTATACAGGATTGCTGTAGACCCAACAGGGGGGATATGGAAAGATGTAACCGTATCAGGACAGATAGCAGCTTCTATTATGTCTGCTACATCTATGGGCAGTACTGATGTGTCAGTTTACCGTCATGACACTTTATACGACCCGGATATGCAACAGTATATCCTGCCACGAAGCTATCATATTGCTACCCCGGAGGTATTGACTGATAGCCTTAACATTCGGCTATACGTAGAAGAGAAGGATATAGAAGCCGTAATAAATGATACTTCCTGCCGTTCATGTCCTGTACTGCGGGATGCTTATAGCTTAGGCGTGACACAATATGTAAATACAAACAACAAAGCGGCAGAAAACAGGTGGCTGGCAGATGATACCGGAGGTATATTTAATTATTACAAGGCTTCTGATATTCACTGGGTGCCTTATGCCAATGGCTACTACGCCAGCCTTAAAGTTCATCCTCTGTCAGAGTTATGGCTTAATGACGGTGGCCCTACAGGCAGTTTCCCGGCAGGTGTCAGCTATTTGCGGTTCCTGGCATATCGCTCATCCGGAGGCAGCCCGGTAGTATACTGGCATTCACTTATAGATACCGTAGTGTCTGATTATATACTGGAGCGTTCGTACGACGGAGTATCATTTACAGATATAGCGCATATCTCCTCCCTGCGCAAGCCCACAGCCGGGTATCAGTACTACGATACTGCGCTGTTATCGTTACAAACAACATATTACAGGCTAAGGTGGCAGGTAGACGGGGCAGATGTGGTATCCCGGTCGGCCGTCAGAAAGCTTGGAGAGGCCGATACCCGTGAAGGTCTTGTCCACTTCACTGCGGGTATGACGGGAGCCGGCAAAGTACAGGTAGGGTGGACATCATGGATTGATGGTATGGTACATCACTATGTTTTGGAAAGAGCTACAGGCAATGGAAACTTCGTTAATATCGGCTCTTTTGCCGCCAGTGGACGGTATGGGCAGCAATATGCATATACCGATATGCCCGGCGATGTCTCTGCCGGTGTGCATATAAAATACAGACTCACTGCCATTATGCACGATGGCAGTAGTGTCGTAATGCCGGAAAGAACTGTTGTATGGGTAGATGGTGCAGCGGTAACTGCTATATACCCCAATCCTACGGGTGATGGCCTGTTTTATATATACTGGAATGCCGAAGCCGGAGAGCGCATGCAGATAGTAATATCAGACCTTTCTGGCCGTAACATAGAGCAGCATGAGGTTACAGCTACCAGCTGGCAGAATGTAACACCTATACAAATGCGTGACATGGCACCCGGCATCTATATTGTCAGGATGTCGGTAGGTTCATGGTCTGGTGTAAGGCGCATGGTACGTTATTAGGATACATTCCGTGATTCTTTCAGGTCTTTATATGCCTTGTCGTTGCTATCTGTAGCCACAGTAAGTTGTATTATGTGTGCTGTAATGTTATTCCATGTACTGATGCCGGAAGTAACCTGCACCGCAGATACTGTCCCGTCATAGCGCTTAATCCTCCATGTTTCACCTGCATCTGCCGGTACTTCGTACCATTTATGTATAGCAGGGATTCGCAGCATCGCATTATCTGGCCATAGTTCGGGGAGTTTCATTTCAGAAATGGAGCTTCTGGGGTATCCCAGCATTGTAATGCCCGCATTGTTCACTGCAAGTATCTGTAATGTGTCTGCTGCCACTACAAGTGTAGGTTGAGGCAGATTGTCAAACAGTAAACGATAGTTCTCAATGGCATTTGCGTTAATGTCCTTATCGGGATAATCTGCTATGATTCTTATAAACCCTGTAAGGCCCACTATATTTGTATCTGTATCGCGCCTTATTACAAGCTCTGCACCTATATGCCTTATGTCTCCCCGTGGGGTAATAATACGGCACTCATATTTAAGCCGGTTCAGATTGGCAAATGCATGATCGTGAACATCTTTTACATAAGTTACATCTTCCGGATGCACGCGCGACATAAAGTTGTCAAATGATGGGGGCACTTCGCCCGTTGTATATCCCAGAATCCTGTATTTTTCGTCCGACCATGTACTGATACCATTTACAAGGTCTGTCTGCCAGCTACCGAAGTTTGCCAGTCGTTCGGCTTCCTTCATTAGCGACTCCCGGGCTATAATGTCTGTCATATGCTGCCTGCGGTCCATCGTTGCCTGGTAGCGCTCCAGAGCGTTTGTAACGGCGCTGGGCAGGCGTTGTAGCCTGTCCTTTAGTATGTAGTCCCATGCACCCTCCTTCATCGCATTTACAGAATACTCTTCCGATACAGTGCCGGTTACCAGTATAAGTGGTATATCTATGTTTTTTTCTCTTAGTATTTTCAGCGCGTCCATGGCTGTAAATTGTGGCATGGAATGGTCTGCAAGAATGATGTCGTAAGTATTCATCAGTATTGCATCCATAAATGCGCCCTTGTCAGCAACAACATTTATGTGAAATTTCAGCATTGCACGGTCAAGTACCTTTCTGACCAGATAGGCGTCCATAGACTCATCTTCCAGGTGTAATATATTGATCGTTTTTGTTGACATTTTACAGTTAATATTTGGTATCAGAACATGGAGGCTTGTTGTCAGTTTTACCTTGCCGGCGGCCATTGGTTAAGTAACAGCCAGTATACTTTAAGATCTGACATTGCAGACACAAACGATTCGAAATTAACTGGTTTTACGATATAACTATTCACTCCCAGCTTATAACTCTCTATAATGTCACGTTCTTCTTTTGATGATGTAAGCACTATTATTGGTGTCATGGCTCTTTTTTCATCGCGCTTCATCTGTTTTAATATTTCCAGTCCGTCTATTCTTGGCAGGTTCAGGTCCAGTAGTATCAGGTGCCTTTTGCCATGAGCTATGAAGTCATCATGCATGAGATATTCTAGTGCATCAGCGCCATCGTCTATATGAATGATGGAATTCCCAAGGTTGCTGCTTTGCAGGCTTCGCATGGCCAGCTCTGCCTCATATGGGTTGTCTTCTATCAATACAATATTTATTACGTGCTTTTCCATGTGATGTCATTGGTCTGTAAACGGTAATGAAAAGTAAAAGGTAGCTCCTTTGCCTGCGCCCGCCTCTGCCCATATATTCCCGCCATGTTTCATTATTATCCGCTTTACGGTAGCAAGGCCTGCTCCCTGTCCGGGATACTCTGTGCGCTTATGCAATCTCTGAAATATGCCAAACAGTTTTTCTGCATACTGCATATCAAACCCCACACCATTGTCCTTTATATAATATACCACTTTATCTCTTTTTCTTTCTGATCCTATGGTTATGTGAGGAGTTACTTCCTGTGTGGTAAACTTCAGGGCATTTGATATCAGTTGTTTCCATACACACTTTATGAGTACATTGTCGCAGCTGGTAGATAGCAGGTTTCTGATTTCAATAGTAATATTCTCTTTATTGTCCGCAACTGACAATTGTTCGTCTATAATACTCCTTACAAGCGTGGGCATATCTATATCAGTTATAAGCAGATCTTTCTGGCTGATACGGGAGAGACCAAGCACTGCCTCAATCATCTGATTCATGTGGCCGGTGTTTGCCAGAATAATATCAAATATTCGCCTGCATTCTTCACTCATTTCTGCCCCAAAGTCTGTTTCCAGTATGTGTGCGTATCCGTTTATAATCCGCACCGGTGCCCGCATATCATGCGATACAGAATAAGAAAATGCTTCCATTTCCTTATTCAGGGCTTCCAGCTGACGTGTAAGATCTGCAGCCTTTTGTTCCAGAGCCGATACATTATTTTGGTGTTCCATATTGCTTCTGTATAGCTTGTCAATATTGGATATCTGCAGCACTTTATACACACCTCCTTTACCTGGCAGGATGGTGATATTGCTCCATTTATAACTACCGTCTCTTACCCTGATTCTTAACTGTACACTGTCGTCTTGCACCTGTGCCGACAAATTCTCTGCTATTGAATTCCTGTCATCCGGATGGAACAAGGAAGAAACAGCTAATGATGTTGCGGTATGGTATGTGTCTGGTATCATTTCCCTGAGCCCCGGACTTACATACAAAATATTGTTCGTTGTATCTGATACCAGAAACGGGCCACATAGTTTTAGCAGGTCAGATGTCTCAAATTCTTTTTCTGTAAACATTTGCTTGATTGCATCTGTGTCATCGTCAGATAAGTTTAGGGATGTTTCCCGCACATAATCACCGCCATGTCGTATTTCAGACTCATTGGCATATGCTGAATCAGGAACAATTTCATCGGCATCAGATAGCCGAAATCTTGTCAGACCGGATTGGCTGGTCATAGAAATAGTTAGTTTTATAGTAAAGGAGGTAATGCAATTTACTTAAGTCCGTACAGGCATACAAGTAAAAGAACATATAATTTATCAATCAAATTTTATAGCTCGTTAACAAGTATTAAAAAGTAAATTTGTTTTTACTAAGCATAGATAGCCTGCTGTAACATAGCAGGAATCTCACATACTCCACATAATTCTTATTTTTATTGACTTTAATGTCTGTTTATGAAATGGATATACACCTTTTTATTCAGCGTATTGGGCTATGTGGCTATTGCTCAGTCGGGAATAACAAGTACAGATACTACTGCGGCAATCGTAATGATGGGAAACTATTCACCGGCAGCATATATGCCTGCTGTGCCTGTCAGTGATCCATACACCATTGCCACGGGTGTGCGCGACCGTATTTCTGCCGATTCATTGCATGAGTGGCTCAATGTATTGCGCACATTCAGAAACAGGAATACCGGGTCTGATACATCATCGGCTGAAATTGGTATTGGTGCTGCCAGGCGGTGGATATACTCAAAGTTTCAGCAGTTCAGTGCAGAAAATGAAGGAAGGCTTATCCCGTCATACCTGCAGTTCAATAAGATAATATGCAGCATGGCACAGCACCGCAATGTATTTGCTGTACTGCCCGGTACTGATACGTCAGACAAGTCAGTCATTATTATCGAAGCACATATGGATAGTCGCTGTGCAGACGTTTGTGATACTGCCTGTATTGCCGAAGGCATGGAAGATAATGGCAGTGGTACGGCACTTGTTATAGAGCTGGCGCGTGTCATGAGCCGTTATGCATATCGGCATACCATCGTATTTATGGCTACTACAGGCGAGGAGCAGGGACTGGATGGTGCACAGGCATTTGCTATGTATTGCCAGCAGCATGGTATTAAAATAAGGGGTGTGATGAACAATGATGTTATAGGTGGCGTTATTTGCGGGCACACCTCTTCGGCACCAGGCTGTCCTTACTTCAAGCATATAGACAGTACACAGGTTCGGCTGTTTTCAATAGGCGGGTTTAATTCCCCTCACAAGGGATTATGCAGGTTTCTGAAGCTCGAATACAAAGAAATGCAATTGCCGTTTGCAGCAGTTCCTATGACAGTGAGCATTATGACCCCGGAAGATCGTACCGGCAGGGGAGGGGATCACATCCCATTCAGGGTGTTAGGCTATACTGCTATGAGATTTACCGCTGCCAATGAGGCGGGCAATGCAGATGTTACAACTGGCACTTATGAAGACAGACAGCATACATCTGCCGATAGTCTGGGAATAGACACAGATGGCGATGGCATCATTAATGATTACTTTGTTGATTTTAACTACCTGGCCCGAAATACACTTATTAATGCTAATGGAGCTGCAATGATGGCTTTAGGTCCCCGTACTCCCGATTTTACGCTTACTACATCCGGTGGCAGTCTTGTTGTTACATTAACTGCAGAGACTGGTTACCCGCAGTATAGGGTGGGTGTGCGCACTACTACATTTGACTGGGATTCTGTATATACGTTTTCCGGTGGCGCTACTGCGTTCAATATTCCTTTGTCCGCTTCGGGTAACTATATCGTTAGCATTGCATCGGTAGATGATGACGGTGTGGAAAGCCTTTTTTCCAGAGAGTTGCAGGTATCGGTTGTTGTGGGGTTAAATGAAGTTGTAGCAATTACCCGCCCTGTCGCCCTGTTACAGAATAAGCCCAACCCTGCCGATGAGTCTACTATGATTAGTGTGCTGGTAAATGCAGGGCTGCATTACAAAGATGCGTTTATTACTATCAGGGATATGTCAGGCAGGGAGGTGTACCGGAAGCCACTGGAGTTAAGCGAAGGCATGAATGAGATTATATACGACCATGGATATAATATGAGCGGTACTTATTCTTACAGTCTTATTTTGGATGGCGACATTGTAGAAACCCGGCAGATGGTATTCTCAAACTGATCGTATTGTTACAGCTATTCTTAAAGTATTCCCAATTTCGCCTTTTGGCGTTTTTCGGATTGCTTTTGGCATTTAGCTTTAGCAGATAATATGCGTCACTGGTACCTTTCTGTTATTGTATTGTTTTTTATACTGTCTCATGCATCTGCACAGTCAGTACAGGGAATAGTGTCAGATGCTGTTACGCATAAGCCGGTATTTCCTGCCACAGTAGTTAATGTACGCACACAGCAAGCCACTTATACCGATGCCAATGGATTTTATTCTATCCCTGCCGCTATGGGCGATGTTATAGCATTTACCTGTATAGGGTATAAAAACTTAGAGCGCATAAAGCCTGTATCTGTTATTGTAGCAACGATGAATGTGCGTATGGAACATATAGAGTATCAGCTGGATGAGGTTATCCTTCGCCCCGGGGTACTCACGCCTTATCAGATAGACTCCATAGAGCGCAGAAAAGTATACAAACTACCGCTGCAGCGCACACACCCATCTGCGGTAATGAATCCTGCATCGGCTATTGCAGAGATGTTTTCAAAGAAAGCAAAACGCACATACCAGTTTCAGAAAGATTTTGCCCGGGAAGAGTTGCAGAAATTTATTGATACACGTTATTCACAGGAGCTTGTAGAAGAACTTACCGGGCTGGAGGGGGATAGCGTTGGTTACTTTATGTATGCATACCCCATGCCTTACGATTTTGCCCGGGCTGCTACCGATCTGGAGCTGCGTATGTGGATACGTGATAGTTATAAAACGTGGCGTAGAAAGCAAGCGCTGGATAGTGCTAAAGGCACATCGTCAGAATAATAATGGCGCCCCATACAAGGCGCCATTATTATTATATACCAGTTATCAGGTCTTATATCAGACTTACACTTCTGTTTACAAACTCTGTCAGGTCAGCACCGGTTAGCATACCCTGCGATAGCATTGCCAGGTCAAAAGCCTGCTTTGCAAGACGGGACTGCTCATCGCCACTGGTATTCAGTATACGGCTTATGAGTTTATGGTTGCTGTTGATGCTTACATTATAGTTATCTGGCAGTGAGCCGTAGAAGTTAGGTCCACCACTCAGTGCCGACATGTCTTTCATTCTACGCATAAACTCGTCCATGGTTACGGTAACAGGCAGCTCATCAGGGCTTAGTGCTTCTACCTTCACAGTCATGTTGGGTTTATTGATAGCGCTTTCAAAAACCGATTTTACAGTATTGCTCTGATCTTCAGTGAGTATAGATTCTGTTTTTTCATCTTTTGCTATCAGCTTGTCTGTAACATCAGCATCCACACGTTTCATACTGGTTTTCTCCAGTTTACGCTCCAGGGTATGTACAAAGTGGTTGTCTATTGGTGAGTTCATCAGCAATACGTCGTAGCCTTTTTTGTTGGCACTCTGTATAAAGGAGTCCTGCTTTGCGGGGTCTGTGGTATAGATATATACCAGTGTTCCGTCCTTGTCTTTTTGCAGGCCTTCTGTTTTTTCCTTGTACTCGGTCAGGGTATAGTGCTCTTCTTTGGTATTGGTAAGCAGAGCAAAGTCTTTGGCCCGGTCATAGAACTTCTCATCACTTATCATGCCGTACTTAACAAAAAGGCCTATATCACTCCATTTATTTTCATATGCGGCTCTGTCGTTTTTAAATAACTCAGCCAGTTTATCGGCAACCTTTTTGCTGATGTGGCTGTTTATCTTTTTCACATTACCGTCTGCCTGCAGGAAGCTGCGCGATACATTCAGCGGTATGTCTGGTGAGTCTATAACGCCATGCAGCAACATCAGATATTCCGGTACTATATCCTTTACCTCGTCTGTGATAAATACCTGACGGGAGAATAGTTTTATTTTGTTGCGCTGAAAGTCAAAGTCATTCTTCACCTTAGGGAAGTAAAGGACGCCGGTAAGTGTAAACGGATAATCTACATTCAGATGTATCCAGAACAGAGGCTCCTCACTCATTGGATACAGCTCTCTGTAAAACTTCAGGTAATCTTCATCTTTAAGGTCCGATGGTGATTTTGTCCATATAGGAGTGGTATCATTAATTATATTGTCTACCTCACGCTCTACCGGCTTGGTGTCTTTCTGTTCTTCTTCACCCTCGGCAGTTGTTTCAGGATAGTCATATTCCTTTTTGGTGCCAAATTTTATAGGCACAGGCAGGAATCTGCAATACTTATCCAGGATACCCTGCAGCTTATATTTATCCAGAAACTCTTCTGAGTCTGCATTTACATGAAGTATTATAGATGTTCCTCTTTCTGTTCTGTTACCTTCAGATATTTCAAACTCCGTACTGCCATCACATAGCCATCTTGCCGGTTGCGCACCTTCCTGATAGCTGAGCGACTGAATTTCTACTTTATCCGACACCATGAAAGCAGAATAGAAACCCAGACCGAATTTGCCGATAAGCTCATTGGCATCTTTTGCGTCTTTGAATTTCTCTACAAACTCCTCCGCTCCGGAAAAGGCAATCTGGTTGATGTATTTTTTTATTTCTTCACTGGTCATACCAATACCGTTGTCCGATATGGTTATCGTTTTTGCCTCTGCATCAAAAGCTACTTCTACAAGCGGCTCGCCAATAGCACCCTGATACTGGCCCAGTGATGACAGGCGCTTCAGTTTCTGCACTGCATCTACTGCATTCGATACCAGCTCACGCAGAAATATCTCATTGTCTGAATAAAGAAATTTTTTAATGATGGGGAATATGTTCTCCGTGTGTATGGAGATGTTACCTTTTTCCTGCATAATATGATGATTTTCTTTTTGTAGTAATCACTCAATTTGCGTTCCAGTTTGATTTTCGGTGACATAATGTCAGAGAAAAGACATTTACGGGGTACACTGTTTATCGCCACATTTTGTTTATTTTATCTATTTTTGTAACATGGGAAATTTGTACCATGTCCGGATAGTTATTCTTTCCCGGCTGGTAAAGGTTTGGCATTAAGCAGGAGTGAATGAAGGAAACTGTGTTACGCTTTTTGTACAGTCTTGCCGGCAGGGTGGCTGACAATAGATTTTGGGGACTTATGACGCTGTTGTTGTGTAGTGTATACACAGCAGAGGCTGTTGTTTCGGTAATGCCTGCATCCGGCGGTACTGGTATATGTTCCAATAAAGCTGTTACCGGTTCTGCACCGGCATTTACGGCACTGGGTCTTATTGTTATTACAGAGGGGCTTAACAGTGACTTTAGTATAGGTACTAATACGCTCGTACTGTATCCGCCGGCAGGGTGGCAGTTCAGTACCACACTTCCCACACTTACTTATATTACCGGGTCTAATATTACGGGAGTATCAGGTGCTGTCACCGCATCTGCCCTTACTGTCAATGTTACAGTGTCAGCCATTACCGGTGCCGATCAGTTCACTATCAATGGACTGCAGGTACAGCCACTTACTACAGGTGCAGCAGGTGGTGTTATACGTGCATCTTCAGTGTCCGGTATTGCCGGTATCGTTACCGGAGCTGCCGGTACTGCTTTTGCCACATTGTCTGTCAGCGCTCCTGCTACAGCCTCTGTTTCCATAGCAGCCAGCCCTTCAGGTGCATTCTGTCCCGGCACTAATGTTGTATTTACTCCTACAGCTACCAATGGCGGAACCCCTACGTTTACATGGGCGCTCAATGGTGTAGATGTTTCTATCGGTGCCACTTATTCCAATAATAGCCTCACTTCCGGCAATACGGTCTCATGCCGTATGAATAGTAGTCTTGGCTGTCTCACAGCCAATCCTGTATTTTCAAATACAATTACAGCATCTGTGCTTCCCGCACCGGGTGCCATAACAGGCAGTAGTGCCGTATGTCCGGGCAATACAATTACTCTGGGCAACAGTACCGGTGGCGGTATATGGATTAGTTCCAACCCCGCAAAGGGTGCTATCAGCAGCAGTGGGGTAGTGACAGGCATTGCAGCAGGTACTACAACGGTCTCCTATATAGTAGGTGGCTGTGCCGCTACTAAGACAATATTTATTAATGACCATCCCTTCCCTCCGGCAGTATCACCGGTCAGTGCTACTATTTGTGATGGCACTACCCTTACTGTCTCTGTTTCTGGAACACCTGCTTCACCCAACATACTTTCACAAAATTTCAACTCCGGTTTAGGAGCATGGGTTGTTGATACCACAGGCAGTATCAATATACTGCCTGGTGCAGAGTGGAAAGCCTGTGCCGACAGCTATTTGAATGAGCAGGGCTGGTACCGGAGCCCCGACCATAGTACATTTATTATGGCAAATGCCGACACCTCAGGCTCATTATCTACACTGGTAACAAAGCTCACGTCACCATCTTTTTCCCTTGCCGATTACAGCTCTGCAACACTAAGTTTTCAGCACGCATATGACTACTGGCCGGCAGGAGATGTATATGTAAATCTTGAGATTTCCACAGACGGAGGTGCCACCTGGAATACAATTAATAATTACCGGGGGGCCAACATAGGTACAAAGATGGGGTTCGTCAGTCAGTCGGTATCACTCAATGCCTATCTGGGTAATCCCAATGTAAAGATTCGTTTTTACTATCATTCTGCATTTGGCTATTACTGGGCGCTGGATAATATTGTCATTACTGGTACACCGGGATATGTAGTACCTGTATGGTCGCCGGTTACCTGGCTATATATGGATGCCTCTCATACCATACCATATGTGGCAGGCACACAAGCCAGTACTGTATATGTGCATCCGTCATCAGTGTCAGTGCCTACGCCGGTTACCTATACGGTCACAGCAGCCAGTGGTACCTGTGCTGGCGTGGCACACAGCACTGTTACGGTCAATCCCCTGCCCGGTGCTATGTCAGGAACGCTCAATCTATGTGTTGGCACTACTACCACACTCAGCAATACCGCTGCCGGTGGCACGTGGGTGAGCGGCAATGCTGCTATCGCTACGGTAGATGCCTCTGGTGTTGTAAGTGGGGTGGCGGCAGGCACTGCCAACATATCATACGTACTTGGCTCCTCCTGTTCGTCTGTAGTTACGGTAACGGTCAATATTACACCAGCTCCTATTGATGGCAACCGCAATGTATGTCTCGGATATACTTCTGCCCTGTCAGATGTTACTACAGGCGGTGTATGGTCCAGTGATAACAGTGCTGTAGCACCAGTTAATATTACTACCGGTGAGGTTTCCGGTCTCTCATTGGGCACTGCCAATATTACCTATTCTCTGGGCGCGGGCTGCTCTGCCACGGCTACCGTCACGGTACAGCCACTGCCTGCACCTGTTACAGGGCCCTCGGTGGTGTGCGCCACTCAGTCCATTACATTGAGCACAATTTCGGGTGGCGGCACCTGGGTAAGCGGCAACACTGCTATAGCTACTGTGAACCCGTCCACGGGAGAGGTAACCGGTGTAGCCGCAGGCAATACCGGAATATCATATGCATTTACTACTACTGGTTGTTTTTCATACCGCCTTGTTACAGTAAATGCACTGGCACCTATAGATGGTCCGGGTAACGTATGTGTGGGACATGATATTTCATTGCTCAATAGTGTAGCCGGGGGAACATGGTCCAGTGCCAGTCCGGGTATAGCTACCATCAATGCATCTTCAGGCTTCCTCTCCGGTATAGCGCCCGGTGTTACAGCTATTGCATATGTATTGCCCAGCGGTTGTACCGCCAATAGAAATATCACAGTAAATCCGGTACCTACTGACATCACCGGCCCCACATCTGTCTGTGCTGGTAGTACCATCACTCTTTCCAATACCGTTCCCGGCGGCACATGGAGCAGCAGTAATGCTAATGCTTCAGTAAGTTCCGGTGGTGTTGTGTCGGGTCTGCTGGCAGGTAGCGCTACCATTACTTACACCGTTGCCGAAGGCTGTTACAAAACGCATAATATTACGGTTCAGCCACTACCTGCAGCTATTACCGGTGGGGCTACGGTGTGTGTATCTGGCGCTACATCCCTATCATGTGTTTCGGCAGGAGGCATATGGAGCAGTAGTAATACATCCATAGCTACAGTAGCAGGTGGAGCAGTAAGTGGTATAACCGCAGGTACTGCTATCATCAGCTATACAGTACTCAGCACTGGGTGCAGCTCAGTAAGGGTAGTCACGGTCAACCCGTTGCCATCTGCCATTCTTGGCAGCTTAAGTTTGTGTCATGGAGCCACATCAGTGCTTACCTGCGCGGCTCCTGGCGGCTCCTGGCTTAGCAGTAATAGTGCTGTTGCTACTATCGGCAGCACATCAGGCATCGTTAACGGTGTAGCGGTAGGTACTGCGTTTGTCACTTACACCCTTCCTACAGGATGCCGTACCACATCTGTAGTTACGGTGAATACATTACCCGGTACAATATCGGGGCCATCTATCGCATGTACGGGTGCTTCTGTAACATTGTCATCAGGAGTGGCAGGAGGTACTTGGTCCAGCAGCAATACCGCTGTAGCTACGGTAGCCGCAGGTGTAGTTTCCGGTCATACAGTTGGCCTTGTAAATATTACTTATACATTATCTACAGGCTGCTTATCAGTAAAGACAATGACGGTTTATCCGTCCCCCGCATCTGTTACCGGTGTTACCGATGTTTGCGATGGGCTTTCCACCACTTTATCCAGTCTCACATCGGGTGGGGGATGGACATCGGGCAATACATCCATAGCTACAGTTACACCCTCTTCCGGTATCGTAACCGGTATTACTCCCGGCACTACTATTATTACCTACATGGTAGCTTCAGGCTGTACGTCTCTTGCTACTGTAAACGTATTGCCACTGCCTGCACCTGTAACGGGTGATTTCAGCATCTGTCCCGGCACCTCATCCACACTTGCCAGCGCATCCTCCGGTGGTACATGGAGTAGTAGTTTGTCTCTGGTAGCTACGGTTGGTAGCTCGTCTGGTATTGTTACCGGAGCGCTCACAGGTACTGCCACTATAAGCTATACGCTACCTACAGGATGCTATAGCACTGCCACCATTCTGGTCAATCCGCCACCTTCATCCGTTATAGGTGCATCGTCAGTATGTGTCGGCTCAGTAACCACATTTACCAGTGCCACATCAGGTGGTACGTGGGTTAGCGTCAATCCATCAATAGCTACCGTAGGCAGCACCACAGGACAGGTTACCGGCATCTCAGATGGTATAACTACTATCAGCTATGTACTCCCTACAGGTTGTGCCTCATCTAAAAACATTACTGTTAACCCATTACCATCGCCGGTTTCTGGTCCGGCAAACATCTGCCAGAGCAGTGCTTACACATTTACAGCTACACCATCAGGTGGCACCTGGAACAGCAGCACCCCGGGCATAGCATATATAGGTGCCAGCTCAGGTATACTTACGGGTGCTTCTGCTGGTGCTGTAGCAGTTTCATATACTTTAGGTACGGGTTGCCGCACCTCAATGCTGGTTTCTGTTACAGCGCTGCCTGCGGCACTTACAGGCTCATCTGCTGTATGTGTCGGTGGTAGTGTTTTATACACCAGTACCACAGGTGGGGGCACGTGGTCATCTGAGAATCCGACTATTGCATCCGTTTCAGCATCGGGCGTGGTTTCCGGTCTTACGGCAGGCACCTCTGTTATCACATACACAATTCCTCCCGGTTGCTATACGGTTAAGGCGGTAACGGTCAACCCATTACCATCCCCTCTTACCGGCAGTACCAGCTTATGCATTGGTACTCCATCTCCATTATCCAGTGCGCCATCCGGCGGTGGCTGGATCAGCAGTAATGCTACAATAGCATCAGTTACAACAGCAGGTGTGGTTACCGGTCATGTGCAGAATACTGCACGTATCAGTTATATATTACCTACGGGCTGCATTGCCAGTACTACTGTTACAGTTAATCTTACACCTTCGGCTATTGTTGGCTCGGGCAACCTTTGTGTGGGTGTGCCCGCTACATTTTCCAATCCGGTAACTGGTGGTACATGGTCGTCTTCACAGCCATCGGTTGCTTCCGTTTCTCTTTCGGGTGGGGTAGTATCCCCGGTCTCTGCAGGTACTGCCCATATCACATACACATTATCTACCGGTTGCTATGTTACAAAGCTGGTTACCGTATATCCTTTACCGGCAGCGGTGTCGGGTGTCCCCGCATTATGCGCTGGATCCACTGCTACATTTACCAATGCCACTACCGGTGGTACATGGAGCAGCAGTAATAGTACTGTAGCATCTGCCGGTAGCGCTACAGGCATTGTCGCTGGTTTGTCGGCGGGTACTGCATATATTTCATATACTTTGCCATCAGGCTGTGCTACTACATACCTGGTTACTGTACATCCGCTACCTTCCGGTATCACAGGCCCGGGTACGGTATGTCTTGGTAGTACATCTGTGCTGTCATCTGCATCCCCGGGTGGTACCTGGTCATCTTCTGTACCATCAGTTGCTTCAGTGGGACCGGGAGGTGTAGTCTCTGGTATATCACTGGGTACTACCAGAATTACATATACGCTTGCAGCCGGTTGCTATGTCACCCGCTTAGTTACCGTTAGTCCTTTGCCTGCTGCTATTACAGGACCATTGACCAGCTGTCCCGGAGTAGGTTTTACATTATCCTGTGCTACAGCGGGTGGTGCGTGGAGCAGTGGGACGTCCGGTATCATTACAATTAATGCCACTACCGGTGCCGTTACCTCTATTGCTGCGGGTACTGCTCTGGTCACATATACTATGCCTACAGGTTGTAGTGTATCTGAGACAGTTACCATTAATGCCGTGCCTGATATTACAGGCCCTTCCGGTATATGTGCCGGAGCCGCTACATCATTTACACACACCACATCGGGAGGCACATGGAGTAGTAGCAGCTCTTTGATAGTTGGCATCAATCCGTCTTCAGGTATTGCAGTGGGTTTTGCTGCCGGAACAGCTACTATTTCCTACACAATGCCGACAGGGTGCATCGCATCAAAAACGATAACTGTTGCACCTGCCCCATCAGCTATTACCGGTACTGCATCAGTATGTCCCGGAGCGTCCGTAACACTTTTTTCAGCTACTTCAGGTGGCACCTGGAGTTCAGGCAATGTACTTGTTGCTACCATAGGGGCCACATCTGGCATAATGACCGGAGTAGCGCCGGGCATTGCTTCAGTATATTATACACTTCCGTCAGGCTGCGCTGTATCGCGCACTATTACTGTGAATGCTATCCCTGCTACTATTAGTGGCAGTACATCGCTGTGTGCAGGAACTACAGCTACATATACCATTGCTGCTACAGGTGGCACCTGGTACTCATCAGCTACCGGCATTGCTACCATAGGTGCCACTACCGGTATTCTTACAGCATCAGCTGCTGGTACTACCACTGTTTCTTACAGTGTGGGCTCAGGCTGCCCTTCCGTAATGACGGTAACAGTCAATACGGTTCCTCCTGCTATTACAGGAGCAGGCTCTGTTTGTAATGGTTTTGATGTAACACTATCCAACTCACTGTCCGGTGGACTATGGAGTAGTACTGCCACCAGCGTAGCTACCATTGACGCTTCTTCCGGGCTTTTAACATCTTTAAGCCCGGGCACTACAGTTATTTCATACACTACAGTCGCAGGCTGTGCTGCTACACGCATTTTCAGCGTTAATGTTCAACCAGCGCCTATAGATGGTGCCCCTTCTGTATGCGTAGGTTATACTACTGCATTAAGTAGCTCACCGGCAGGCGGCACATGGTACTCCGGCAGCTTAGGTATAGCATCAGTAACAGCTACCGGCGGACTTGTTTCCGGCATATCATCAGGCACTGCTGTTATCTCTTACAGAATGGCTTCAGGTTGTCAGTCTGCAGCTACGGTCACGGTCAGCCCGGTTCCGTCGGCTGTTAGTGGTCCATCCTCATTGTGCGTAGGTAGCACTGCGGTATTTTCAGATCCGGCTCTTGGTGGTGGTACCTGGAGCAGTTCTAATGCAGCTGTTGCATCTGTGGATGTTGCTTCCGGCTCCGTTACTGCCGTATCAGCAGGTACCTGTACTATCACATATATGATTGGCTCCGGCTGCTTTATTACTGTGCCACTCAGTATTATGCCGGTACCGGCTCCCATTACCGGCATAGCCAGTGTTTGTACGGGAATGACCACCACGCTCAATTGTACTACACCCGGAGGTTCATGGGTGAGCTCTGTAATGATGCATGCTACAGTAGGTAGTACTACTGGTTTGGTTACCGGTAGTCTTCCCGGCAGTACAGAGGTTTCCTACGTATTACCTTCCGGTTGCAGCGCATCTGTCACCGTTACTGTCAATCCGCTCCCTGGTCCTGTATCCGGAGTTTCAGGGGTCTGTCAGGAGTCTGTCGTATTGCTGGACAACTCTGTTAGCGGAGGTACATGGGCAAGTAGTCTTCCGTCTGTAGGCACTATCGATGCCTTATCAGGTATGTTTACAGGTGTTAGCGCAGGCATTACTGATATTACGTACACAGTAGGGGCAGGTTGTTATGCTACCCGTTCTTTATCTGTACACCCGCTTCCCGCATCCATCGCAGGTAGCAGTACGGTATGTGAGGGGCAAAGCATATCGCTGTCTTCTGCTACATCAGGGGGCATATGGACAGCCTCAGGTGTTGCAGCCATCAGTAGTTCAGGTGTGCTTACCGGCACTACCGCAGGTACAGCATCAGTAAGCTATACAATACCGGGCACCGGCTGCACTACTATAAAGCTTGTTACCGTACATCCGTTAGCGGCCAATGCAGGTAGCCCGGTTACATGTCCCGGATTCAGTGTTACCCTTACAAACCCTAATCCGGGTGGTATATGGTCCAGTGGCAACGCTGCAGTGGCAACGGTTTCCGGCAGTGGGGTAGTTACAGGTGTTATGCCAGGTACTGCCACTATCAGTTATACACTGTCTTCCGGCTGTGTTGCTGCAACTGTTGTTACGGTTAATGGGCTATCTGCCAATATCGGTCCTGCCGCGGCATGTATTGGGGAGGCTGTTACATATGCTAATGCTGCCCCCGGCGGTACCTGGACTTCATCCGATATGTCGGTAGCCACTATTGATGCAGCAGGTAACGTTGCTGCACTTAATGCAGGCACTTCTATTATTTCCTACACCTATGGTGCCGGCTGTGTTGCTACGTCTCTGGTCACAGTACATCCTGTATCTCCGGTAGGTGGTAGTAGTGCTGTTTGTGTTGGTCTGTCTGCTTCCTTATCCACTCCCATATCCGGCGGGTCATGGTCATCCCTATCTCCTTTGGTTTCTGTCAATACGGTAACGGGTAGCATTACCGGACTTTCAGCCGGCACAGCCGTTGTGTCTTATACACTTCCCACAGGATGTGCCACCACTGCTACAGTTACGGTGCATCCGCTTGCCGATATCACCGGCACGGCTTCAGTTTGCGGCACATCATCTGTTACGCTTTCCAATGTTGTCCCGGGTGGTACATGGTCTTCTGCTGTACCTTCCGTTGCATCTGTCAATGTGCTTTCGGGCGTTGTTACAGGTGTTACTACTGGTACTGCCGCTATATCGTATCACTTACCTACAGGTTGCAGCGCAGGTAGGGTTGTAACAGTTTTTGCAACGCCAGCTCCGGTTACGGGTACCCTCCGTTTTTGTCAGGGACAATCCGTAACACTTGCCAGCGCTACACCGGGAGGTTCCTGGTCCTTATCTCACCCTGCCACAGCTGGTATAGACCCGCTTACCGGTACCGTCACAGGTCTTGCAGCAGGTACAGCTATTGTTTCATATATCATGCCGTCGGGCTGTAGTGCAGTAGCTACAGTTACGGTAGATGCTGCGCCACCTGCTATTACCGGTACTACCGCTGTTTGTCAGGGGGCGGGTGCCATACTTGCCAATGCTATGCCATCCGGCAGCTGGAGTAGCTCTGATATATCGGTTGCTGCTATTGGTACATCATCAGGTGCAGTCACTGCGCTCATAGCGGGCACCTCTGTTATCAGCTATACATTGCCATCAGGCTGCGCTACAGGTGTTGTACTCACGGTCAACTCATTACCCACGCCTGTTTCTGGTAGTTCTCTGTTATGTGTAGGATATTCACTTACACTCAGCAGTAGCCCTTCAGGAGGTTCCTGGAGCTCTTCCAGTGCAGTAGCTGGTGTTAGTCCGGGCTTTGGTATCGTTACCGGGCTTTCTGCAGGTACAGCCGTAATAACGTACACACTTGGTACAGGTTGCCGGCAAACTAAAATTGTAACAGTACAGGCACCACCTGCTACTATCTCCGGTCCGTCGCAGGTTTGTGTTGGCAGCTCGGCTATGTTTTCTTCTGCTACATCCGGCGGCGTTTGGGTAAGCTCTGCTACTACCATAGCATCAGTAGATGCTGTCTCCGGACTGGTTACGGGCATTGCTCCCGGTACCGCTGTTATCTCCTATTCTCTGTCTTCGGGTTGTAATGCATTGTTTACGGTTTCAGTAGCGCCGCTTCCTGCTGCCATTTCCGGTACGTCCGTAGTATGTGAGGGTAGCACTGCCTCACTTACTAATGCTACAAGTGGAGGCTCATGGTCTTCTGCTGCAACTGCTGTTGCTTCGGTTTCTGCATCCGGTGTGGTATCCGGTATTGCGGCAGGCACTGCTCTCATCTCTTATACATTACCTACAGGCTGTGCCACTACTGCCACAGTTACCGTACATCCATTGCCTGCATCGCTTTCAGGTTCTTTTGCCCTCTGTGCAGGTGCCAGCACTCATATAGTTTCGTCTCCCGCATCAGGTACATGGAGCAGCGATATGCCAGCAGTAGCATCTGTCGATGCTGTTAGCGGTTTGGTATCAGCAGTCACACCTGGCACTGCTGGTATCACTTATACATTATCTACAGGCTGCGCTGTTAGGCGCATTGTTACGGTACATCTTACCCCGGCTCCCGTTTCCGGTCCATCTGTGGTGTGTGCTGGAAGCACTATCCTTCTTTCTGATATGACTCCGGGAGGTGTATGGACGTCACTTGCCGCACCCATAGCCACCGTATCATCCTCCGGGCTGGTGTCAGGTATTGCAGCAGGTAATACAACTATATCATATACACTGCCATCTACCGGCTGTGGCGTTGCGTTCCATCTTACAGTAAATCCGGTACCGGCATCCATATCAGGTATTGTACCACTTTGCCCAGGCACAGCTACCGCATTATCCAGTGCCGATGCCGGTGGCTCATGGTCTGTTTCTGCCCCTGTGGCTGTTATTGATGCCACCACAGGTATAGCTACAGGCGTGTCATCCGGTACAGCTACTGTTACATATATGTTCACCACCGGTTGCTATACTACAGGCGCTTTGATAGTTAACCCTTTACCGGGTGCAATAGTCGGTTCATCTGCTATTTGTGAAGGCGCAGCAAGTATATATAGTTGTACCCCGTCTGGCGGCTCATGGTCATCATCTGCTTCGGGCATTGCTGCTATTCATCCGTCTTCAGGCCTGGTTACCGGCATTTCCTCAGGTACGGTGTCTGTGAGTTACACACTCCCTACCGGTTGCCGAACTATACGATCTGTAACTGTTAACCCCTTACCTGATGTTATATCCGGCGATACTGTTGCTTGTATCGGTTTGCCTATGCATCTGCTCAATGCCGTGCCGGGTGGTACATGGTCAGGTTCTGCTACATCAGTAGCTACGGTCGGCTCTTCCAGCGGGATAGTTACGGGTGTGTCAGCCGGTACGGTTACGGTATCATACACATTACCTACGGGTTGCGGAGTTGCAACTGCATTAACAGTTCATCCGGTACCGGCCCCTGTTACAGGCCCGTCTGTATTGTGTCAGGGTAGTTCTGTATTGCTTTCATGTGCTACCGTTGGTGGCAGCTGGCAGAGTGGTACCCCTCTTGTAGGCACTATCAGCACTGCCGGTATATTTACGGGCATTGATGCCGGTGTTGCCGCGGTTTCCTATATATTGCCCACAGGCTGCAGTGCTATAAGCTATCTCACTGTCAATCCTTCTTTACCTGTTACTGGCCCATCATCAGTTTGTGCCGGAGATTCTGTGAACTTGTATAATGGAGTACCCGGTGGTACATGGTCATCTTCTGCACCTGCTGTCGCTGCCATTTCATCTACAGGACGGTTATATGGTAATATTTCCGGCACAGCGGTTATTACATATGCATTACCATCCGGTTGTTACAGCACACACCCTGTAAACGTCAATCCCTGGCCTATTGCGTATTATGTTACCGGCGGTGGTGTTTTCTGTGAGGGTGGGGCAGGCGTGCCGATAGGGCTCACGGGCTCTATGTCAGGATTTGTGTACAAACTGTATAATGGCACCACTGAAGTATTGTCAGTACCCGGTACAGGTACTGCATTCAGTTTTGGCATTTATTCCGTAGCGGGCACTTATACCGCTATTTCTGTAAATCCCGTTACCGGCTGCCGTCGTGCCATGGCATTAGATGCCACGGTATCACCCACGCCTTATGGGCCACCTTCAGTATCAGTTATACCTGATGCCGATACGGTATGTGCCGGTACTCCGGTACATTTCTCACCCATTCCGGTAGGTGGTGGTGCAGCTCCTGCATATCTGTGGTTTGTCAATGGCAGTCTGGCAGGGCTGGATACCTCATATACATATATCCCTTCATCCGGAGATGTGGTTACATGCCGTCTCTCCAGCAGTTCCCCATGTGCTGTCCCTGCCACAGCAGAAGCATCTGCTTCAGTATCGGTACTTCCCCTTGTTAATCCCTCTGTGTCAATAGTGGCTACCCCGGGCACAGTCTTATGTGCCGGTGTACCGGTGTCATTTACATATACATCAATGTATGGTGGTGCTGCACCTGTATATCTGTGGCAGGTTAATGGAGCCGTTATTGGTTCTGGAGCGTCTTATAGCTACACACCATCCGATAATGATATAGTAGCCTGCCGTATGGTATCTGATGAGCGTTGTCCGGTTAGTGACACTGTTATCAGCAATATCATCACAATGGACGTAAATCCACAGCTCATTCCGGCTGTTACGGTCAATGCTGCTCCCGGCTTTAATGTTGTGCCGGGTACCAGCATCACATTTTCAGTAACTGCGGTTAATGCCGGTTCTGTTCCTTCATATCAATGGAAGATTAACGGTACTGCCATTACTGGTGCTACAAGTGCTGTTTTTGTATGGAGTGTATTTGCCGGTGGGGAAGAAGTTAGTTGCGAGGTTACCAGTCATGGCGACTGTGGCGGCTACACTACGTCAGATGCCGGTATTGTCTCATTCAGCACTGGCGTGTCTGTTACCGGTGCACATTCTGAAGTCTGGTCTATGTTCCCTAATCCTTCTAATGGAACGTTTACTGTTTCCGGTGATGCAGGCAATACCGGCTTTGTACATATTACAGTCACTGATGTACCAGGCAGGGAGGTATATCATACTCAGGTATCTGCCGTTAATAATCATGTGCGGCAAACTATATCTCTTGGTGGTGAGCTGGCCAATGGTATTTATCTGGTAACTGTAAAAGGTGCAGATGGAAATATTGCGGTGTTTCACCTTATGCTGCAGCGGTAGTGCTTATGTGCTTCTAACCGGCAGCTAAAAGAGGGATTCTTTATTTCAGGAAACGTTTCATTTCACGCTCTGCATCCCGCGACTTTATACTTTCCCTTTTGTCATGGAGTTTTTTGCCGCGTCCCAGTCCCAGCTCTACTTTCGCATATCCGTTGTCCGATATGAATACGGCCAGCGGCACTATTGTAAGGCCTTTCTCCTTTATTTTCAGGTGCCACTTTTTCAGCTCTTTACGTGTGAGAAGTAGCTTGCGGTCATGAACGGCTATATGTCCGGCATACCCTGCATTTATATATTCTGCTATGTGCAGATTTTTTATCCAGAGTTCGTCATCGCCAAAGTAGCAATAGCTGTCATTGAAGCTTACCCGTCCCAGTCTTATAGACTTTATTTCAGAGCCAGTAAGCACAATGCCGGCAGTAAGCCTGTCTTCTATCGCGTATTCAAACGTAGCAGGGCGGTTCTTGATGTATATTTTTTCCGGCAACTGTGGTTGTGGTTTAATATTTAACTGGCTTCACTTTTCAGAAACCATTCAGCAGCAAGGCTGAGTTTGTTTTTCAGCACTTTGCGGTCTGCAATGAAGTCCAGAAATCCGTGTTCAAGCAGAAACTCAGAACGCTGGAACCCTGCAGGCAGGTCTTTCTTGATGGTTTCCTTGATTACACGTGGTCCGGCAAAGCATATCAGGGCGTTTGGCTCTGCTATGTTTATATCTCCCAGCATAGCATATGATGCTGTTACACCACCAGTTGTAGGGTCAGTCATAAGAGATATGTACGGAAGCCCTGCTTTAGCCAGCAATGTGAGCTTTGCTGCTGTTTTTGCCATTTGCATCAGAGAGAAGGCACTTTCCATCATACGCGCTCCGCCCGATTTGGAGATGATCAGCAGGGGTAGCTTATGTGCTATAGCATAGTCTATTGCTCTGCTTATTTTTTCACCTACTACTGAGCCCATTGAGCCGCCAATGAAATTAAAGTTCATACAGGCCACTACAAACGGAATACCATTCATAGTACCGGTACCTACAGTCATAGCATCGTTTAGCCCGGTCGAGTGCTGGGCATCATCAATACGGGTTGTGTAAGGTTTCATATCCACAAACCCCAGAAAGTCGCGGGGAAGGATATTTTCAAACAGCAATTCGTATTTATTGTTATCAAAGAGGATATTGAAGTAGTCAAGAGCATCTATACGGTTATGGTAGTTGCACTTAGGGCATATATGCAGATTGTCCTGTAGTTCTTTTACCGTTGTAGTATTCTTACACTCCGGACATTTATGCCAAAGGCCATCCGGAGTCTCTTTCTTATCACTGGTCGATGTAAGTATTCCCTTTTTATTGCGACGAAACCAAGTTGAAGACATAATCTGTATATTGTTAGGCCGACGGCAAAGATACGGTTATGAGCAATAACCTGGTGCGGCGAGTTGTTTAAGGTTTATTCCTGAAAGGTTTCTGTTTGCAGATGTCCCTTTTACATAGGTGGGAGTAACATAGAAACCCCTTTCAGCGGTGCTCCCCATAGTCCGGGTGCCAGATATACAACAAACGAAAAAAGCGCTATTGCAAAAAACAGATTTACAAGTGCTACATATTTTATTCCAAAGTGGTTCTTTGAAGGCACATGATCTTTTGACAGTCTGAAGAATCCCAGCATATAAGCACCTCCTGTGGCGGCTATGAGCATAATGGTAATGATAAACAGCTCTCTGTCTATCAGATTCCAGCCCAGTGCTATATCGGTACGCGAAAGAAATTTAACCCCTATCGTAATAGCTATAAAGCCCATCACCACCTTTACTCTGTTCAGTACCTCTTTCGATGGCACTAGCACATCCAGTATTTTGGGGAAAAGAAATGGTAATGACAGTCCTGCCGAAAAACCGGAGAGGCTGATAAAAGGCCCCAGTACCCCGGCAGAGTAACCTGTAAGTGCTGCTACTACTACCATAGGTACTATTGATGATATAGACATGGCTGGTAGTGTAAGTGCCATATACATAATACCTCTTATGTTTCCGGTTTTTGCCCTGGTAGATGCGGCATTGGCCCATGAAGCCGGCAACTTGAAGTCAAAAACGCCCAGCAGGGATATACCCAGCCCCAGAAACAATCTGCAAAGTGCAAAGTTCAGCAGCCAGTGTGAGGTAAATCTCAATAGTCCGGTTGCATTGGCTATTACAGAACCCAATGCCCCTACTAAGGAGAACATAAAGAAAAGTGTGATGGTATATATGAGTATATTCCGGTTCCCCTCTGCTTTAGGTTTGCTTTTAGGTGCCAGATATCTCCGGGTAATGGGCAATACAGCATAAATAAAAGGCGTAATTACAGTGAGCAGCCCCACTACAGCTGCTTTCAGAAATACGCCGGCTATCATTACCGCATAGCTCAATATATGAAGTTTGGGTGTTGTTAATTCAGTCCATCAATGATGGCCACTATTTTCTCAAATGCATCTTCATCCTTTATTACATAATCTTCAGCGCCCTTACGTATTGTCTGTAAAGCAGTGCCATATGCATCCTGGCTGGATAGCATGATCACGTGTATATACTTATTAATCTTCTTTATTGATTCCAGAATCTGCATACCATTTGCAGCAGCCTTATCTTCCGAGTCCAGGTTAAAGTCCAGAATTATTACATCCGGCTGCTCTCTTAGGTGCTTCAGGCACTCTTCTCCCGTCTTGTAAAGCGTTATTTCATGAAATGTTCTGGTAGACAGATAATCTTCCAGCAGGGTAGACATCATTTCATCATCATCTACCACAAATATTTTCTTAACCATTTTGCCTGCCATAGCTCCGGAGAAATTAGGTTTTCGTTCTTACTTAGCATATTCAGGCAGTGAAAATTCACTGCCTGCCATTACCTATCAAATTTAGTACTACTTTTTCTAAAAGTCAATTATGCAAAAATGAAATGTACGTAATCACTATATCATCATTGTCTTTTTTTGAAGAATACGAATCCGTTACTGCTTCCCGTTTGCTCCAGCTCTGCTATCTGATTGTATTTAGCGCTATCCTGTATTTTGCATATAAAATAGGCTGGCTTGTCAGTTTGCCCGTGCAGTAGCCATTCTTCATTGGGTTGCGGGGTTTCTCTGCCGGTCTTGTCTCTTCTCATTCCTTTATAAGCTGCGGCCCCACCAGGCTGCTTATCGGTATAAAAAAGATTAGCATAGCTTTTATATCCCAGAGGGTGTACATATACATCCTGTCCTTTAAAGCGCTCAAAGTAGTTTATAGCTGCTCTTTGCGAGTATCCCTCTATACGTGGTGTAAAGTAGAGCATCACACATTGTATCACTACTATATGTACCACCACCGCTACCGTCATACCCCGTGTCGGATTCGTTTTCAGGAGGCGCCCTGTTGTGAATATACTTACCAGGTATATGAGGCCCGGCACACATGCCGCATAGCTCCATACCACATCTGCCCTGAAGTTCGCCACGGCAAACGGGTCTGCTATATAGGGAATAATCAGCTCCTTATTCATAGCTACCAGCGGCAGCAGGGTTATCAGCAGCCCAAACAGTGTACCTACTACCATATACATTATAGTGGTCAGTTTTCGGGCATCATGCTGCCCCTCGGTTATTTCATACACTTTTATTGCCGCCAGCCAGGTAAGTGGGAAGTAGCATAGGGAAGAGTAGTGAACAATCTTGGTTTTCACAATTGAGAATAGCAGCAGCACTACCCAGAACATTATCCACATCAGTCTGGTGAAATCTGTATGGGTATTAGGGATTGATGACTTCTTTTTATACTGAAAGAGAAATGCCGATGCCGGAAAGCACCCCAGTAGCAGTACAATGAAGTGATAAAAGAATGGCCCTCCATGGTCAGAGTCTTCTGTGCTGAACAGGCGTATCTGGTATTGAATAAACTCTTTCAGAAACCATCCTCCCTGCTCCGCACCATATACCATTGATGTTGCCGTCATCCACATTGCAAACGGTATGGCAGCGCCCACAGCTATTATGATGAGGTCACGCAGCCGGTATCCGTTCAGTCCTTTATAGATGATGAAGTACACAGTTATAGACAGTATCGCTACCAGTATGGCTACAGGCCCCTTTGTCAGCACTGCCAGCCCCAGCAGTAAGCCTGCCGCTATGGCTCTTATAACGCTGCGCTCGCTTAGTCGCATCCTGTACACCTGGTAGAATGCCGCAAATATGAAAAGGTTGAACAGGGGGTCTATGATACCGGTCTTAAAGTAAAAGTGTGGTAGCCATGATGCTGCATATAGTACTACCCACCACAGGCCTGCCTTTTCATTTACCAGCCGTTTACCGCAGTGATACAGGGTCAGTAGGGTAGCAATGCCTGCCAGTGCATTGGGTAGGCGTGCCGCAAACTCCCCGCTTCCAAACATTTTCATAGAGAGCATTTGCAGCCATATAAACAGGGGCGGCTTTTCCCAGAAAGGCATAAAGTCTATTTGTGGCCGCAGATAGTCGCCGGATACCATCATTTCCCGGGCGCACTCGGCAAAGTTTATCTCGTCCCAGTCAAATAAATGAACGGCTCCCAGAAATGGTAAAAAAAGTAAACAGGATATAAATGTGATGATAATATGGTTACGGTACTTATGCAGCATTATTATTTTCAGACTGCTGTTCATCAGCCCGTGCTGCAAAACTAATAAAACGCTTCCTCGAAATGGACGATTTCCCGCACATGGTCTCCTTCGGTCATCACGCTTATTATATCATATCTGATATTCCGGTATTGAGGATACATATTCATAAATGCCTCTCCGGCTGTTTTAAGGTGATTTTGTTTTGCTTTGGTTACCGCCTCTTCCGGAAACTGCAGTTTAGAGGATGTTCGGGTTTTTACTTCAGCAAATATCACCATGTCTTCTATGCAGGCTATGATATCTACCTCCTTTTTCCCATGCCGCCAGTTCTGGTGTATTACATCATAACCTTTGTTTTTCAGAAAGTTAGCAGCCGTATGTTCGCCTTTCAGGCCTGTTTTATTATTATTGGGCATCAAATGTTAAATGTACTGTGATTTGTCTTTGTTATGATTTTTCTTCTGAAATTGCAGCCCGGAATAAATTAACGGTATTTTCTATCATAAAAGCCCACAATAACAACTTACGATGAAGCAATTAGTAACAGACTTTCCATTGCAACTGCAGGAAGCGCTAATAATTGGTAAAAATCATAAATTTATTACATCGCCTGAAAACTTCAGCAACATTGTTGTTACAGGGTTGGGTGGTAGTGGTATTGGTGCCACTATTGTGCAGAACTATGTTTTTGATAAGATACGTATACCCTTCATTGTTAATAAAGATTACTTTCTTCCGGCATTCATAGATAAAACTTCACTGGTTATCGTTTGTTCCTATTCCGGAAATACGGAAGAGACACTTATGGCTATGCAGCAGGCACGTAAGAAGCGTGCAAAAATCATCTGCATTACCTCGGGAGGTAAAGTAGCTGAGTTTGCCCGTGCCAAAAAACTCGACTGTATTCTGGTTCCTGCTGGTATGCCTCCACGCTCATGTCTGGGGTATTCACTCATTCAGATACTTGCAGTACTTAGTCATCTGGGGTACATAGCAAATACATACGAGCGTGAAGTAAAGGCTGCTATAAAGCTCCTGAAGGCCGATGCTGAAAACATTAAAAAGAATGCAACTGCTCTTGCAAAGAAGATAGTAGGTAAAACACCTGTAGTTTATTCATCTTCTTTTATGGAAGGGGTGGCTATACGCTTCCGTCAGCAGCTTAACGAGAATAGCAAAATGCTGGCATGGCATGGTGCTATACCGGAAATGAACCATAATGAAATGGTTGGCTGGCGCGATGATGCATCTGATAAAGCGGTTATTATCCTCCGCGATAAAGATGACTTTGAGCGTACGCAGCTCAGAATGGAGATTGGTAAGAAGATTATCAAAAAATATCACCCTACCATACTGGAGATACAGTCAGAGGGTAAGACTTACTGGGAGCGTGTATTTTTCCTTATTCATATCACCGACTGGATATCAGTATATCTGGCCGATATGAGAAATATGGATGCTGTGGAAGTGAAGGTGATAGACTACCTGAAAGGGGAGCTGGCAAAAGCATAATAAAGTACAATAACTACAATAATGGAAGCCCTGCATCTGCGGGGCTTTTTTATGCTCGGTCAACAAACGTAAATTGCAGCTACACAAAATGTATACACCAGATGGAACAACACAAATTCAATACCGCAGTACTTTCTGCCCTTTCTATGATTCTTGCCCGTCAGGAGTTTCTTACCGGCCTCCTTATGGAATCCGTAGCTGTAGGTAATCCTGAGTTTCTTAATACGTTGCGTGAGTCACACGCTACGCTGGTTGAGGAGTCATCCCGCGAGTGGCTGGAAAGACTCTCTCAGATACATGAAAGTATGTAGCCTCAGCGTGTTTTATGACAATTACAGGCAATCACACTCCCGCTTTATCAGAGTGTATTGCCCCAACTACTATTTTTGCATCTCCAACAAAAAAACACCGACTGCATGAAAGACTTTTCAAATGCAATTATTGAATGCGTCCCCAACTTTAGTGAAGGACGCGATATGAATATCATTAAACAGATTACTGATGAAATAGAAAGTGTAGAAGGTGTAAGCCTGCTCGATGTAGACCCCGGCAAGGCTACTAACCGTACGGTTGTCACTTTCGTGGGCAATCCGCATGCTGTTATTGAAGCAGCTTTTCTGGCTATCAAAAAAGCAGGAGAGCTTATAGATATGCGCACGCACAAGGGAGAGCATCCGCGTATGGGAGCTACAGATGTCTGTCCTTTAATCCCGGTTTCCGGTATTACAATGGAGGAAACCGTTGCTTTTGCCCGTCAGCTGGCACAGCGTGTTGGTAATGAAGCAGGTATACCTGCATACCTCTACGAATACGCTGCTACCGCCGATTACAGACGCAACCTTGCCGATATACGCAGTGGTGAATATGAAGGCCTGCAGTCAAAAATGCAGCAGGAACAATGGAAGCCGGACTATGGCCCACATGCATTCAATGCTCAGGCAGGTGCTACTGTTATTGGTGCCAGAGATTTCCTCATTGCATACAATGTAAATCTGAATACAACATCTACCCGCCGTGCCAATGCGGTAGCATTTGATATCAGAGAAAAGGGACGTCAGAAAAAGGATGAGAATGGTAAGGTGGTAAAAGGAGCCGATGGTGAGCCTGAGTGGCAGCCCGGCTTGCTGAAGAATGTAAAAGCCATTGGGTGGTTTATTGAAGAGTATGGCATAGCGCAGATATCCATAAACCTTACCAATATGAATGTAACCCCGCTGCATCAGGTGTTTGATACTGCATGTGAGCGTGCTACTGCCCGTGGGCTCAGGGTTACCGGTAGTGAGCTTGTAGGCCTTGTGCCGCTTCAGGCTATGCTTGAGGCCGGTAAGTTTTTCCTGCGTAGGCAGCAGCGTAGCATAGGGGTAGGTGAGGCAGAGCTGGTACGTATTGCCATCAGGTCTCTGGGGCTGGATGAGCTGGGTCCATTCGACCCTCAGAAGAAAATCATAGAGTATCGCCTGCGCGATGTCAATACAAAACGTCTGGTAGATATGTCAGTTACCCGTTTTGCACAGGAAACCGCATCTGAGTCACCTGCTCCGGGCGGTGGATCGGTATCAGCGCTCTGTGGTGCATTAGGAGCTTCACTGGGTACTATGGTGGCAAATCTATCATCTCATAAAAAGGGCTGGGACCATAGATGGGAAGAGTTTTCAGATGCTGCAGAGAAAGGTCAGGAGCTTATAAAGGAAATGCTTTATCTGGTAGATGAGGATACAAATGCATTTAATGCTATCATGGCTGCATTTGGCCTGCCTAAAGCTACTGATGATGAAAAAGCAGCACGTAAGGCAGCTATTCAGGCAGCTACCATTTATGCTATTAAGATTCCATTCCGCACAATGGAGGTAGCGCTCGATGCTATGGCGCTGGCTATAGATATGGCAGCTAAAGGAAATCCCAATAGTGTCAGTGATGCAGGTGTAGGCGCATTGTGTGCCCACACAGCAGTGAAAGGTTGCTATCTTAATGTGCGCATCAATGCACAGGACCTGAAAGAACACCCCGAGGTAAAACCACTTTTGGAGCGTGCAGAAACTATTCTTGCCGAAGCCGCCTCCCGTGAGCAGCAGGCCTGGAAAATTGTCCTGGATACAATGAAGTAACAGATAATAACTCAGGTATAAAAAGAATAGCGTGTGGTTTACCGCCACACGCTATTCTTTTAGTGCTTACATTATGTACCGCTATCAGGCATTCTTCGCCTGCCACGCTTCCATACGCTCTTTTTCGTTAATGGATATGGACTGTATTATTTTCCACATATCATTCTTATCCAGCTTCATGGTATACAGGTAGTCACAGGTATAGAGCAGCTCCTCTTTTTCATTCATATAACGCCAGCATACCTTCACATTCGCTATTCTGGGTGTTATATCTCTCCGCGACCATACTTCATGCCGCACCTTCGCTATACCAAACTGTCTGTAGAAGGTAGCTCCTTGGTTAAAAAAGCCTTCCAGTCGCCCGGCATCATTAAACAGTGACATCGCATCATCAGAGAGCATGGTACAGGGTATGTTATACATGAATGAAAGCCCCTTTGTATTGTACTGTTCCAGAGCTCTGGCATAATTCTCGAAAAAATTATTAATCTGCTGCATGAAAGGTGTGATTGTTATTTGCGTGGTAGTACGCTTTTTCCCGGCGCCACGAAATTACCACTTTCGCAAATCACGTTGTTGACTTAAAGAACATTTTTCCCTTACTAATTCGTAAAATAGGTATCGTATTGCTAATTTTGAGGGCGTAAATAAGCTTTGCCATTGAAGACACTGCTAAATGAAGCTCAGCTGGAGTTAACACTACAGCGGCTCGCACATCAACTGATAGAAAATCACAGTGATCTTGCTAACACTGCCTTCATTGGTATTCAGCCAAGAGGTGTTTTCCTGTCAGACCGTATTCTGGAAAAATTGAAAAAAATCAGCCGTCGTAAAAATCTCAATTATGGCAGGCTGGATATTACTTTCTACAGGGATGATGTTCACTCATCTTCCGATATTCAGGTGCCATCACATACCGATATTACTTTCAGTATAGAAGGTAAGAAAGTGGTATTGATAGACGATGTGCTGTACACTGGTCGTACCATACGTTCTGCTATGGATGCATTGATTGACTTCGGTCGTCCGGCCAGTGTGGAGTTGCTGGTACTTGTCGACAGACGTTTTAGCCGGGAGGTGCCTATACAGCCCGACTATACAGGGGCCAGTGTTGATACCATTCTTACCCAGAAGGTAAAAGTATGCTGGAAGGAAAAGGATGGAATAGACGAGGTTATTTTGATTGATAAGAAATAAAGTTGCCTTGATTGCTATACACAGTCAATGGTAAATCAGTTTTCACATATCCGATTAATATTTTAGAATGCTATCAGTAAAACATCTGCTGGGAATTCGGGACCTTACACCCGGTGATATTGGTTTGATTTTTAAAACAGCAGATAATTTTAAACAGGTATTGCAGAGACCCATAAAAAAGGTACCATCCCTGCGCGATACAACTGTAGCAAATATCTTTTTCGAGAATTCCACCCGCACAAGGCTCTCATTTGAGCTTGCAGAGAAACGCCTCGGTGCCGATGTGGTAAACTTTTCAGCTTCCGGCTCATCGGTTTCTAAAGGAGAAACGCTTATTGATACGGTAAAGAATATCCTGGCCATGAAGGTAGATATGGTTGTTATGCGCCATGCCGCCAGCGGTGCTCCCTGGTTTCTGGCCAATCATATCAATGCAAGCATTATTAATGCAGGTGATGGTACTAACGAGCACCCCACCCAGGCATTACTGGATGCATATTCCATGAGAGAGCGGGTCGGCGACCTTAAAGGAAAGCACGTTACTATTGTAGGTGATATCATGCACTCCCGCGTAGCACTCAGTAATATATATTGTCTTAATAAATTAGGTGCTAAAGTTACCATTGCAGGACCTCCCACACTTATCCCTAAGCATATAGAGATGCTGGGTGTAGAAGTACAGCACAATCTTAAAAAAGCGTTGGAGAGCTGCGACATTGCCAATATACTGCGTATTCAGCTGGAGCGGCAGAATAAGCCACTGTTTTCTACATTGAGGGAGTACGCATTGCATTATGGTGTTAATAAAGCGATGTTGGATAGTCTGGGTCGTGATATTGTAGTCATGCATCCCGGTCCCATAAATCGTGGTGTGGAATTAAGCTCCGATGCCGCCGACTCAAAACAGTCCATAATCCTTGATCAGGTAGAGAATGGAGTAGCCGTCCGTATGGCAGTTATATATCTGCTTTCTGGTAAGCGCGAAATAGAATAAAATAAAAACTGTACCCGGTTAGGTACAGTTTTTATTCTCTTGTTCAGTATTTATCTCTTTATTTATTTGCCTCATGTACAGAGCCATCCACAGAAGCATGGTAGTTGCTCACCTTATAGAAGTGTAGCGTATCACTATAGTAATAAGGATTGTTCAGGTGCTTTGCTATCCGGCTGCGCACTTCCGATGTGTTTTTCAGGAATCTCAGCGTGGGGTCAGCTACAATTGCTGTTACCAGTGAGTCTTGTGTCAGCTTTATCACCTTTACAAAGAAGTATCCTTCCTCTCTTGTGCCGTCTTTTGCCTCTTTTTCTACATTCCTGTATGCCACATTCAGAAACCGCACATTACCTATTTTAGATAAATAGCTGTGCCATTGGAAATAGTGAGGGTTAGTGCCATCGTTTTCCTGGCGGGTCAGATAATAAAAACGACTTGTTTGCCTTAGCAGATTACTGTTGGCCGCTACCATTTTTCTCTTTCCTGCCGCCGACAGTTCTTCATTTGCTACCTTGTCCGATGTAATACCATAAAGGTCAGTAGCATTCTGTACCAGTATGTAGTCTAGTTTGTTGGTGTCTTCTACAGCTTTCCATATACCCAGCAGGTTATTGTCTGAATTAATGCGCGGATTTTCATCAATTGGAAAACGTGAATAGTTACGGCAACTTGCAAAAGCCGCCGCGCATGCCAGCAAAAGAGATGCATACTTTTTCATACTCAAATGAGGTTTTATGACCGCCAAGATAATAAAATAGTCACTGGTTATATATATCCCGGCAGATAAATTGTAGATGTTTTACTTAATGACCGCTCATCGTTATCAGATAGCGCAGTATTTTATCCTGTTTTTCACTGGTCAGTACCATTCCTTTCGAGTTTATTTTCTTTGCCATTACTGGTACTATTCTTTGCCATTCCGCCTCACTTTCTTTCGTTGGTGGGAATAGTGCATGGCATTGCCCGCAGTGGGTTTCATAGAGTGCTTTTCCTTCGTTCAGCTCTGTAAGTGTGTATCCGGGAAACTTTGATGCCACCCTGTTCACATCTTCCTGAGTTGGTGCCGATGATACACTTTTCTTGTCAGATGTTGTCTTTTTTGAGGAGAAACAACCTGCCAATACTATGGTTGTCAACGCTATTATGGCTCTTTTTTTCATCGCAGGTTACGTAATTGATTTCAAATATACGCAACCACTTCGGCTGGTGCAAGGCAAAGTTTTGCAGGTGATATTCACCTGCATACATATAGTGCTGCTTTTATTAAAAGAGTAATGGCACCCTCTACCAGGGTGCCATTACTCTTGGTAGTAGCAATATGTTTTACAGTACGGTAAACCGTACACTTTGGTTATTATTACCGTCACTCATGCGTAGCAGGTACACTCCTTTGGGTAAACCTTCAAGATTCATGTATTCTGTCACTTTACCGTTATTGGATACTATAGTTTGTTTTTTTACAATGTTACCCATTGCCGATATAATGGATATCTCTGCTGTAGCGCCGGAGATATGTCCGTTCAGGCGGAAGGTGCCGGTATTGGGGTTGGGAGAGATTGTCAGCATTCCCGCTGCCATGCCGGTATTGCCTATCCCGGCACTGCCCGTAGTGTTAATTACCACAGACTCCAGGGTAAACCGTGCACAAGGGTCAGTATTGGTTACTTTACATGTTACAATGTCACCGTCGGCAAATGTGTCAGTAACAAATGTATTATCAGTAGCGCCGGGTACAGCTGTACCATTAATGTGCCATTGGTAGGTTACCGCGCTTGTGCCTCCTGTATAGGATGCTACCAGTGTTACCGCAGTACCCGGGTCTATTGTTGTGCCGGGGGTGGCTGCTATTGTAACTTCCGGCAGCGATGCCGATGCCTGCGTCATCATAGATATAGTGCTGCTTACAGCAGTATCACTCAGCCTGCACAGGTAATTGCTTGTCAGGGTACAGTACACCAGGTCTCCCATTGCCGGTATATAGCTGTAGGTAGGCCCTGTAGCTACATTCACGCCATTTTTGGTCCAGCGGAACATAGGAGCAGTTCCTCCCAGCGCAGGCAGTGCCGAGAATGTTACCGGCTCACCCAGGCAGGATGGGTTGGATGGCCCTACCGATATTGCTACTGAAGGATTGCTGAGTGGCGTTACTGTTATTGTCTGGCTGCTGTTTGCACTGTCTGGCGATACACATATACCACCGGGGTATAGGGTAGTGCTCACCACATCTCCGTTTGTGGGAATATATGAATACGTATTTCCTGTTCCTGACGGAGTGCCGTTTACATACCATACATAGGATGGTGTCGGTCCCTCGTTTACAGGATTGGCTGTGTAGGTAACAGAAGTCCCGGCACATAGCATACCCGGTACTGACGATGAAATGCTTACTGACGGTACTACCGGACTGCTCACGGTTACCGTAGCAGTTACCGTACAGGTGCCCCCTGTATGCGTTATAGTAGCAGTGCCGGCAGTGATGCCGTTGATATCTGCCGTTGTGGACGTTGATGCTCCTATAGATGCAATTGTTGCATCACTTGACGACCATGCACCTCCCGGTGCCGGGTTAGGACAGTTCAGCGTTATTGCGGCTCCGGGGCATACGGTATAGGTAGCTGCGGCTATAGCCGGGCAGTAGGTCACAGATATGCTGTCTACTGCAGGCACGCCCAGCGGATTGGAGCCATCATTTACATGCGTAAACACCAGGCGTATGTTATTTCCGGCATATGCAGTCAGGTCCAGAGGCCCTATGGCGGTATAGTTTGTATATGCAGTTGCTGTGTTTACATATATTCTGTCATGTGCTGGGCTCACCGTTGTTCCTGCCACAGGTGTCGCAGTTACGGTGGGGGTCACCGACACTATGAGAGAGTCCCATCCCGGGTCTGCTACCGGCTGGCGGTATAGGAATGTAAGCTGCACGTTTGTCGCATCCGCAGGTATTGCTATGCCAGGATTGGAGCGATAAAAGTGGTTGATATTCGTTGAGCCGGAGTTGGTTCCCGCATAGGTAGTAGTATTACCTATATATGCGCCGCGTGTGCCTACCGCACTACCCGTACCCATAGCCCATTGATTGGCTCCTGCATTTACCGGGGTCCAGCCATTGGCAAAAAAGTTGGCCGGGAAGCTTTCAAATCCACCATTCCCGGTACCACTCACAAGAGTTATCTGAGCAGTGGCCGTGAGCGATAAAAAACAGCCGAGTAGGGCTATGTAGCTTTTTTTCATGCTTAAATATCTTTATGAATATGTGTTATTGATTAATGCTTGTTGGTTTTTCTCATTCTGAGTCAGTTATAACTCTTTAAGATAGCTTATCAGGTTTAAAAATAGTACAATTTATGTTAGGTTATAGCAGGTATAAGCATTTGTTATTGGTGCCGTAATAAATCATACTTGCCGGAAAGTCATAATTTGCCGACCTTTGTGTTCTTATATAAACCTGTATTCTATGTCACCTGATTCCCATATCACCCTATGTCTCCTCACGACTTTTTTTAACGGCAGCAGAATTTCATATAGCAAATTTTCCGCGAGTAATTTTTGTAACCTTTTTGAGCAGAAATGATATTGTATTAAAACATTGTTTTCTGTACAACGTGTTTTATTTTATTCTTTTGTGCGGGTTGTTGCAACATTTGCTCACTTTGAAAAAAATAACTTCCCACTACACTTTCAGTACGATAAATAATAGGTACAGGCATCTGATGGAGATGTCGTTATCAACACCCTTACCACATTCATACGGTTCGGTATTACCTTTATTATCCGCTATTTCAAATCACTCCTGTTATGAACAGACGCCGTTTTATTTCCGCAGCATCTATGGCCGGTGCTGCTTTGCTTACTGCCCCATATGTCAGCGTATTAGGTGCTGCCAATGATGCATTTCCGGTAGTACGTATTGCACCTGGCAAAAGAAAGTTTACCAGTTCTGCCGTAGAGCAGCTCATTGCAGAAGTTACTGCCGGTATAGAGAACAAAGAAATAGCCTGGATGTTTGCTAACTGTTTCCCCAATACGCTCGATACTACTGTCGACTTTTCTATAGAAAATGGCCGTCCCGATACATATGTGATTACCGGCGATATTGATGCTATGTGGCTGCGCGATTCTTCAGCTCAGGTATGGTCCTATATCCCCCTATGTAGTAAAGACGATAAATTGAAGCAGTTAATTGCAGGCGTCATTAACCGGCAGACAAAATGCATCCTCATAGACCCTTATGCAAATGCATTTTATAAAAATGAGCATAAGGAAAGTGAATGGAAGAGCGATGTCACAGATATGAAACCCGGTATTCATGAGCGTAAATGGGAAATTGATAGTCTCTGTTATCCCATAAGGCTGGCATGGGGTTACTGGAAAGAAACCGGCGATGTATCAGTTTTATCAAAGGAATGGGTAAATGCTATGAAGCTGGTGGTACAAACATTTCGTGAGCAGCAGCGTATGAGTGGCAAAGGACCATACTCCTTTATGAGGCGTACAGAGTTTGCTACAGATAGTGTGCCTTTGCGTGGCTATGGTTATCCTGCCCGTCCCAACGGGCTTATTTGTTCTATGTTTCGCCCCAGCGATGATGCTACAGTTTACCCATATCTTATCCCTTCCAATTTTTTTGCCGTAGAGTCGCTACGTCAGATGGAGGAATTATTGCTGGCAGTAAAGGCTCCGCAGGAGTTAATTATAGATTCAGTCTCATTGCGTACAGTAGTAGAAGAAGCTTTGCAGGAGCACGCTGTTGTTAATCATAAATCATACGGCAGTATATATGCCTTTGAAATAAATGGTTACGGCAGTGTCAATCTGATGGATGATGCCAATATTCCATCTCTGCTGGCGTTGCCATATCTCATCCCGTCCATGGCAGATGGTAATACATATAAGGCTACGAGGAGTTTCATTCTTTCTTCAGATAATCCTTTCTTCTTTAGCGGCTCTGTAGGAGATGGGGTAGGAGGGCCACATGTAGGTATGGATTATATATGGCCTATGAGTATCATAATGCGGGGTATTACCAGCAATGATGATATCGAGATATCTTATTGCCTGTCAGTTTTGCAGCGGTGCCATGCGGGTACAGGGTTCATGCATGAAGCTTTCCTGAAAGATGATGCCTCAAAGTACACACGTTCGTGGTTTGCCTGGGCCAATACTTTGTTTGGGGAGTTTATATGGAAGGTTTACCGGGAGCGTCCGCATTTATTGAGCTAATGTCATTGTTTTCACATTTAGTTGACAATGAAGGCCCGTATGCTTGCTATCTTTGCCGGGAATGGGGATGAAGGCGCGCGCAGCTGCATTGTTTTTTTCGTGTATGTCAGCACAGTATTTGTTTGCTCAGCCGGCAGTAGATACGGCTTTGCTCACTGCTAAATTGAAAAAAGATTCAGCCCGCATATACCGTCCCCGTCCGGTGCAGTTATTGCTCTCGCTGGACCAGCGGAATACTTTTTGGGAAACATCTGCCAGCCGTAATACTCCTGTAGATATGCAGGGAGTAAAAGTAGGCTTGAAGCTTCATAGTCGCCATAGGGGCGGGGTGGGAATATATCGTATTACGGATGCCCGTTCACAAAAGGCAAAAAGGGAGGCTGGTGAGCCGGTCGAAGTCAGTTTCCGGTTCAATTATCTGACAGTCTTTTATGAATATTACTTTATTCATACCAGAAAGTGGGATGTTGGTCTTCCACTCGAGGCAGGCATCGGGCGATACAAAGCGCTTGAGATTCAGAATGATAATAATGAAGGTTTGCTCTATCCGCTAGGCCTTGGGGTAAGCGGTCATTACAAGCCGCACCGCTGGGGAGCGCTGAATGTGATGGGTGGCTACAGGCTGGTGGCTAATAACAGTGACCCGCTGAAACTCAGCAATTGGTTTTACGCCTTCGGTATATCGCTGAACACCCGTAACCTGTATGACGATGCACGTTACGCATACCGAAAACGTTGGTATCGCAGGCAGCTGGCCCACATTGGTAAAATTTCAGGTTAGCATACATCACGGCATGGTTATAACAAAAGAGCCATCCTTTTTTTCGGATGGCTCTTTCTCTTAGACCACAACTGCTTCTGCTATGGCTTCTTTATGCTTATTTTTCTTTTTCCTGCGGCCACTTACTCTTTCCCTTAGCTTATCTACGAGGTAGTACATCACTGGCACTACCAGCAGCGTTAGTAAAAGGGAGCTGGTTAGTCCGCCTATTATTACCCAGGCCATACCAGCTTTTACCTCAGCACCCGCACTTTGCGACAGGGCCATAGGCATCATACCTACTATCATGGCTACTGTTGTCATAAGTATAGGTCTGAAACGTTCTCTGCCGGCATCAACCAGTGCTTCTATAAGGCTTGCCCCTTCAGCTTTTCGCTGGTTGGTAAAGTCCACCAGTAGTATACCGTTTTTAGCCACAAGACCCATAAGCATGATCAGGCCTATCATCGCAAATATGGTCATGTCATTCATGGTCAGCGCCAGTGCCAGGATGGCGCCTATCATTGCCAGCGGCAGGGCAAAGAGTACTACAAATGGATACACGGCGTTTTCGTACAGCGCCACCATTATAAGGTACACCAGCAGTATACCCAGACCCAGCGCACCCAGCAGGCTGCTAAATGATTTGGACTGGTTTTCCATGTTGCCTATAAAGTGCCATGATACACCATCGGGTAGCTGTAGTTTGTCTATTGATGATTTTATCTCTGCACCTACAGTACCTGCAGAGCGTCCTACTACAGCTGCGTTTATGTTTATAGACGATAGTCTGTCCATGCGCTCCAGTGCTGTTTCACCCATGGTTTCCTTTATGTCGGCAAACTGTCCCAGCTCAAATGACTGTCCCTGACTATTGGTAAACTGAAGCCTGCGCAGGTCGTCAGCACTGGTTTTATCAAACTTGTCGGCCTGTACCATAATATCATATTCGTTACCCTTGTCGCGAAACTTGGTACGGTCATTCCCTCTGAATGCGTTGGAAACAGCAGCGCCTACTTCCGATGCATTGATGCCCAGGATAGCCATCTTTTCACGGTTCAGTTCTATGTCCAGCTGTGGTTTCGGGTCGGCAGTGCTGTATTTTACATACTGTATGCCGGGTGTGCCGGTTACTATTTCACGTATCATTTCTGCCGCCTTACGTACATTATTCCTGTCTGCCGATTTGATAGCTATCTGCACATCAGCCTGATTGGTATTCCCGGTAATGCCCACAGGTGTTATGGTTGCCTTTACGCCGGGTATTTCACCTATCAGTTTCTTCATCCTTATACCAAAATCATCTGTTGATATTTTACGTTCTTTTCTTTCAGTAAGTGATACGTTGATGTCTGCAATGTTGCCATTACTGGATGTAGCAGTACCGTTAGAGCTGTAGCCTATATTAGAGAAGACATTCACTACTTCCGGCTGTTTGAACAGCAGCTTTTCTACCTGTTGCGTCAGCAGGTTAGTCTGGTACACGGTTGTCTGTGGTGCCAGCTCCAGGTGTATGCTTAGTTCTCCACGGTCACTGGGGCTCACAAATGCCGAGCCTACAAAACCGCCTGCCAGCAGGCCAAAGGAGCCAAAGAACAGTACCAGTGTACTACCCAGTACCCAGCGTTTATGCTTCAGCGCCCACTGCAGTATGTTGGTATAGCCATCACGCATGCTGGTTATTAAGTTTTCAAACCAGATGTTTACTTTACCCCACAGTGTTTTAGGGTTCAGATGCTGCACCTTGCCAAACCGGGCCGCAAGCATAGGCGTAAGTGTAAAACATACCAGAAGGCTCATAAGGGTAGAACATACCACCACCAGCGCAAACTCACGCAGGATATTACCTATCAGGCCACCGGCCAGTGATAATGGCACGAATACCACCACATCCACCAGCGTTATCGCTATCGCGGTAAATCCTATTTCTGAACGCCCCTCTATAGCAGCAGTTTTCCGGTCTTTACCCATCTCCATATGGCGCATGATGTTTTCCAGTATCACTATAGAGTCATCCACAAGGATACCTACTACCAGAGACAAGGCCATAAGGGTCATAAGGTTCAGCGACATGCCGAATGCATTCATAAATATGAACGTAGGTATCATAGATGCCGGTAATGCCACCAGTACAAAAAGCGCACTCCGGCCACTGTGCAGGAAAAACAGCATTACCAGCGATACTATGAGTACTGCCAGAAACAGGTCTTCCATCACGGCATCGGCAGATTCCAGCGTATATACCGACTGGTCCGATGCTATTGAGAACTTCATATTCATGCCGGTGTAGCTCTTTTCTATAGCAGCTACTTTGGCTTTTACCAGTTCACTTACCTTCACGGCATTGGCATCAGACTGTTTCAGTATCTGTACCCCCAGCGATGGTATACCATTATAGTGGTTGATAGCGGTAACGTCCTGCTGTGCATCTACCACCTCTGCCACATCTTTAAGATACACCTTGCCGCCATCTGTACGTTGCATTATTACCAGGTCGCGCAGCTGTTGCGTATTGTTGAATTTGGCATCGTATTTTATAGAGTATTCAGTTTCGGTAGTTTCTATATTACCTGCAGGAGACGAAAGGCTTGCCGCACTTACAATATTAGCTATCTGCGATACAGTCATATTATACGCAGCCAGCTTGTCCTTATTCATATTCACCTTTATCTCGCGCTTATTGCCACCCACCAGGCTCACCTGGCCCACACCTTCCATATTGGCCAGCTGTGGCGATACCTGGTTGTCCATGATATCATAGAGTTCTGCCGGGCTGGCATTGGCAGTTACACTCATACGCAGCACAGGTATATCATCGGTAGAGAATTTATTCACTACCGGGTTGTCTATATCCTGTGGCAGTACAGCCAGTATCTGATTCACTTTACGCTGCGCATCATTCAGCGCTTTGTTCACATCCACACCATCTTTCAGGGTTATGGTTACTATAGAAGCACCCTCCTGAGATGTAGAGGTAATACGGTCCACCCCCTCCAGAGAAGATACCGCATCTTCTATCTTACGTGTTACCACGTTTTCTATTTCCTCTGCCGATGCACCTCTGTAGCTGGTAATCACAGTTACCACATTGGCGTCAAATTTGGGCAGCAGGTTATAATTGAGTGCCCTGTAGCTGATGAAGCCGAAAAGTATCAGCGTCACAAATATTACGGTTATCAGCAGCGGGCGGTTGATAGCTAATTCTGCCAGTTTTTTCATCTTGTCTTATTTTATTTGTTTTTACATCCGGAGCGTATATCACTCCATTATGCGCACTGCCGATCCGTCAGTAATATTTATCTGTCCGTTCACTATTATTTCATCACCTTCTTTCAGTCCGTCAATTACTTCTATGTTTGCTCCTGTCTCTTTACCTGTAGTAATAGCACGACGTTTTGCTTTTCCATCTTCTACTACATACACATATGGGTCTTTAAGGCTCTCAGCCAGTGCAGAGCGTGGTATCTGCAGCACAGGGCGCTGGCTGCTGGTCACAAAGTCGGCATATACAAATGTGCCGGCTTTCAGTGGGTGTGCCTGTGTATTGTTTAGGGATATCTGTATCTGATAGTTGTGTGTAGCATCACCCTGAGCATTTACAAAGAGTACTTCTCCTGTAAACGTTTGTCCGGGATACAGGTCAGTGGTAATATTTACCTGCTGTCCTTTATGTATTGTATAGGCATCCTGCTCACTTACCTTCACATCTACTTTCAGTCGCGATATATCTACTATGTTGGCCAGTATCGTTCCTGGGTTCACATATTCACCATTCTCTACACGCTTCTCTGTAACCTGCCCGCTTATAGGAGCTTTTATTTGATTATCGGCCAGTTGTTTTTTTATCTGCGCTATCTGATTGGTGGCATTATCCAGGTTATACTTAATGTCCTGCACATTGTTCTCTGTTGTGGCATCTCCTTTCAGCAGTACAGAAAAACGCTCATAATCACGCTGCAGTTTCTGTTGTTGTAGTTGTGCCGCTTCCAGTCTCAGCTGCAGCAGCCTGCTGTCTATTTCGGCCATTACCGTGCCTTTGCTTACATAGCTACCTTGCATAAATGTTACCCGTGTAAGATTGCCTGCAGCTGTAGCAGATACCGCTGCTTCCTGCCATGGCAGCAGTGTCCCGGTTTTTATCAGCTTTTCAGTCAGGGTATCCATGGTGGCATGGGCCACATTTACAGGTATCTGTACGTTAGCATCAATAGTTACTTTCTTTTTTTCATCTATTTTATGCTTATTGCCCGCAAGCTTCAGGCCCATTAGTACTACTACGGCGGCTATTGCCCCTATTATCCATATCCTTTTCATTTTCTGTTCTTTTATTTACTCGGGTTGCGTGTTCGTTATAGTTTGTTGTAATATGCTTCCAGTGTGCTGTTGGTACGTTCTATATCCAGCTGAGCCAGATAAAAACGTATCAGAGATGAGATGTAATTATTCTGTGCCTCTCTGTATGCCGATTCTGCATTCAGCAGATCACTCAGTGAGCCTACGCCCTCTTTGTATTGCAGGCTGGTATTGTCATATACCTGTGCCGCCAGAGTCACGTTTTCCTGGTTGGTGCCCAGTGTGTTACGGGCCTGTGTCAGCTGGCTGCTCGCATTACGAAACTGCTGCAGTTCATTTGCCAGGTTTATCTCCTGTGTAAGTCTTGCATTGTCGCGCTGCACTATTGCCTGATGGTATTGTGCGTTTCTGCGGAAGCCGTCAAAAAGGTTCCAGCTTACTTTTACACCTATGGTAGAATAGTCAAACTGACGGGCGAAAACATCGTCAAACTGTGAGCCAAATCCGTTAAGGCCGTAGCGGGCAAAAGCCGATACTACTGGTATCCCTTTCGCTTTAATGCTGCGGGCATTGATGTCATATAGCTCTATCTGCTTATCCTGTATCTGATAGGATAGTGTGTTTTTGATTCTATAGTCCACCTTTGTAGCTGCCTTTGGCTTATAGCCCAGCCATTTTGCTGTGTCGGTAAGTACTATCGGCCGCTCATCATATACTCCCATTGCGTTCCGCAGCGAGTTCATGGCCAGTTCTATTGTGTTTTCAGCTACGGATATCTGTGCATCTACGTTATTCAGGTTTACCTCTACCTGCTTTACCTCTACCTTTTTAGCTACACCGGCATCAGCCTGCAGCTTTGCTACCTGTAGCAAACGTGCTATCCGCTCTTTGTTGCCACGCAGCAGCTCCAGTTGTTTCTGAGCTGTTATTATCTGGTAGTATGCCGATGCTATGTTGTAGATAATGGTTTGTCTTGTCTGTTCACTGTTCAGCGTAGCCAGCTCCTGGTTAGGCTTGTTGGCTTTTAGTCCTGTTATCAGTGACTGATTGTAAATGGGCTGGTCAGCCTGTGCCACAAGTGTGCTGGAGTACTTGTTACCAAATGTCAACCTTGTTTCTGTAGGTGACAGAGCACCTGCTGGTATAATATTGGTCTGTAGCTTCATGTTATTATCCAGCTCGCCGTTAATGTTTACCTGTGGCAGGTAGGCTGCTACTGCTTCGCGCGATGCCTGCCGTGCATTTTCTACATTATTACTGGCTACCATCATAGATGGATGGTGTTTCAGACCATAGTCTATACAAGCTTTCAGTGTGTAGCCGTTTTGTGCCATTACTGGCGCTGTAGCTATACCGCTTATGAACAGAGACAGTGTTATTACAAAATACTTTTTCATTTCTGATGATTTATCAACTATTGATATGTTAACTATTGATATGATGACTATTGATGCATCAACTATATAATGCAAAAAAAATTAATCCTTTTCCAGTTTATCGGCTATTTCCTTCATATTATAGATTGCTATACGCTTTTCATCTTCTGCCAGTACAGAGAATGTTTCGCTTTCTACTCTGCGCATCAGTTGCTTTATTTTTTCTGCCAGAAACCGACCTCCGTCTGTTACGTATATCAGATTTCTGCGCTTATCGTTTGCATCCTGCTCTATGCGCACCAGTCCCTTCTTCTCCAGTAATACCAGTGTACGCTGTATAGAGGATTTATCTCTTTGGGTAATATCCGCTATTTCCTGCTGGGACAATCCATCCAGTGCATATGCTGTAAGCAGTATCGGAAACTGTTCCAGTTGCAGTGGTATCTTTTCATCCTGAAATATCTGGTTACCTCTTCTGAACATTGTTTTCTGTATCCGGTGTATCTGGAAAAAGAAAGTATCCCGCATTTCTGCAAACAGCTTTTCAGCTAATAACTCTCTTTTAGATATATAGGCCAAAAATGGTTGGTAAAATCGGCTGTAATCCTTTACTGCATTGCTTTTGGAAGAAGTTTATTGAAATTAGTTTCAATAAACTTCTTTGCTTTATGGTTACTTCAAAAAAAAGCGATGCTGGAGTTGTGGTAGTTTAGATGTAATTAAATGGGGTAAGAGAAACAATAAACAGCGTTACAAATGCAGTAGTTGCGGGATACTTTACACATCGAACAATAAATCGGTGAGCCATGCTAACCGGTTTGTTTGGTTTAAGAGCTGGGTAGTTGGGCGTCAAACGCTTAGTCAGGTTTCTAAAGCCAGTGGGTATTCTGAACGAACACTCAAGCGGCATTTTGATAAGTATTTGTCGGAGTGCCCAGTCCTTAGTGTCAGGCCTTCAGAAAAGGTTAATCTGCTAATAGACGGTACTTATTTCAGCAATAATCTATGTCTGGTTCTTTACAGAGATAACACGATCAGGTACACACAGCTATATAGACTTACAGATGGTGAGTGGTATGAAGAAATAAAAGAAGATCTGGAAAACCTGCTCAAAATGGGTGTTCAGATTGAAAGCATCACTTGCGATGGACATAAAGCGTTGCTGAAAGCAATACGGAAGGTCTGCAGACATGTGATCATCCAGCGGTGTCTGGTACATATACAGCGCATGTGCCGCATCTGGCTTACAATGCGACCTAAAAGTCAGGCTGGTATAGAACTGCGATCCATTGTAAACAGAATGCATACTATTAAAACTCATGAGCAAAAGAACTATTGGCTGGTCAGTCTTGTAAAATGGCAAAAAGAACATGACTTATACCTTAAGGAAAAAAGCTACGGTCCAACAGGTAGATACTGGTACAAGCATAAGCTGCTAAGAAGATCATTCACTGTTATTCGCAGAGCATTGCCAGATATGTTCCAATACCTTGACAATGAAAGAATACCCAAAACCACAAATGGACTGGAATCTTTTTTCGGGCATCTGAAAAGCCATATAACGGTGCATAGGGGCCTTTCCAGACAGCACCGTCGAAACTTCATTAAATGGTATCTGTACTTTAAGAATGTATGAGTTTTCTTAGCCATAATGCTTACCGATAGATAATGAAAAGGGCGACTCTCTGAAAAGTCGCCCCCTTATCGTCTAAGCATCAGTCTTATTGCTGGCAGGTTGCTCTCCAGCAGAGCCCGATTCCTCTTCAAACTGACAGCCGTATATTAAATATATTTTCGCTAAAACTCACCAACCATTTTTGGCCTCATTACCTGAATAAAAAAGGAGTATACAGCAAGTGCTATATACTCCCTGAGTAACGTGTTATTAATTAAGTCTATACCGCAGCGCCTACTTCCGGCATCTCCTGTGGATATAGTTTGTTTTCCAGCTTCTCACGTATTGCTGAGAATGCAGCCAGAGTTTCATCTACATCTTTATCGGTATGTGCTGCTGTAGGTATGATACGCAGCTCTATCTGTCCTTTAGGTATTACAGGATATACTACTACAGAGCAGAAGATGTCATAGTTTTCACGCAGGTCATACGTGAGCTGTACGGCATCATACAGGCCACCCTTCATAAATACAGGTGTTACAGGGGTATTGGTAGTACCCAGGTCAAACCCACGCTCTTTAAAGCCTTCCTGTAGTCTGCGCACATTATGCCACAGCTTTTCGCGTAGCTCAGGCATAGTACGCAGCAGCTCCAGACGCTTCAGATTACCTTCTACAAATGCCATTGGCAGCGATTTGGCAAATATCTGCGAGCGCATGTTATAGCGCAGGTAAGTAAGAATCTTCTTGTCAGCAGCCAGGAAACCACCTATGCTTGCCATAGACTTGGCAAAAGTAGAGAAGTAGATATCTATGTCATCCATACAGTTCTGCTCCTCACCTATGCCGGCACCATTAGGTCCCATAGTACCAAAGCCATGCGCATCATCTACAAAAAGACGGAAATTATATTTCTCTTTCAGTACGGCAATCTCTTTGATTTTGCCCTGATTGCCACTCATGCCGAATACGCCTTCAGTAATAACGAGTATGCCACCACCGGTCTTTTTTACCATTTCAGTAGCACGTGCCAGCTGCTTGTCACAGTCAGCTATGTCGTTGTGTTTGTATACATAACGGTGGCTGGGTATCATACGCAGGCCATCTATAATACATGCATGAGACTCAGCATCATATACTACTACGTCATGACGGCCGCAAAGCGAGTCAATCGTAGACACCATACCCTGATAACCAAAGTTGAACAGCATGGCATCTTCTTTACCTACAAAGTCAGCCAGTTCACGCTCCAGTCGCAGATGCAGGTCTGAGTTACCACTCATCATACGTGCTCCCATAGGGGTAGCAAGCCCCCAGCGTGCAGCACCTTCAGCATCGGCCTTACGCACTTCAGGATGGTTAGCCAGTCCCAGGTAGTTATTAAGGCTCCATACAATCTTTTCCTTACCACGGAACATCATGCGGTTCCCTATCTCACCCTCAAGCTTGGGAAATGCAAAATAACCCGGCGATTTCTCAGCATAGTCCCCTATTGGTCCCAGTCTGTTCTCAAATTTGGCAAATATGTCCATGTGTAGTTTATTTTGTTTTTGGTACAGTTGCGAAATAATAACCTGTTTAATGGGAATTAAACGGCGCAAAATTAATAAAATATTACCGCCAAACAGAATAGCTGTTTTCACTTTTACAATGTGGGTTACATTTTTTAACATTGTGATTCATAATTTCTGTTGGGAATCAATGGTTTTGTTGAATACCTGACTTAAATATTATAACAAAAAAAAGTCGTAATCAGAAGGACATGAAAACCAGTAGATTAACAATGTTGTTATTGTCAGGCATACTGGCATCCTGTGGTGTTCATCGCGAGGAGGTGTCCCGCCCCCGCATAGCAGTAGGCATCGTGGTAGACCAGATGCGGTGGGATTACCTGTATCGGTATTATGAGCATTATGGGCATAGTGGCTTTAAGCGGCTGATGAGAGATGGTTATAATTGTCAGCAGGCAACGATTAATTATCTGCCTGCATATACCGCGCCGGGTCATACCTGTGTTTACACAGGTTCCGTGCCATCGATACATGGCATTGCTGGAAATGAGTGGGTGGATAGAAATACCGGGGAGAAAGTATATTGTACTGACGATGCTTCTGTAAAACTTACAGAGGACGGCAAACCCATGAGCCCGGCCAACCTGCTGGTTACTACAGTTACAGATGAGCTGCGTCTGGCCACCAATTTTGAATCAAGGGTATATGGTGTAGCTATCAAAGACCGGGCTTCCATATTGCCTTCAGGTCACCTGGCAAATGCAGCATACTGGTACAATGAGCAGACAGGCCACTTCGTGAGCAGCAGCTATTATAGTAATCCCAGCCCTGCATGGCTGCAATCTTTTAACAATCGTAATGTTGCAGACAGTCTTTTGGGTAATGGCTGGTATCTTTTGCAAAACGAAGAAGCATATACAGAAAGTACAGCCGACTCAACCCCATATGAAGGTGCATTTCCCTGGGAAAAAGAGCCTGTTTTTCCTCATAGATATGATACTGTTACCGGTCCGCGCAGAAATGCAATTGTGAAAACAACCCCTGCTGGTAATACCTTAAGCATTATGATGGCTAAAGCGTGTATAGAAGGCGAGATGCTGGGTAAAGGTGCTGCTACCGATTTTCTCACACTCAGCCTCTCAGCTACCGATTATATAGGGCATAGGTTTGCCCCCAATTCAGTAGAAATGGAAGACACTTACCTGCGTCTGGACCGTGACATCGCCGATTTCCTTTTGTACCTGGATAAGCGTTATGGTCGTAACGGGTATCTGGTATTCCTTACTGCCGACCATGGTGGCGCCCATAATGCACAATTTCTTACTGACCACAATGTGCCGGCAGGAATGGAACCGGCAGGAACTATAAGTGGCATCAATGAATATTTACAACAGATATTCGGATTGGAAAATATTGTAACATTTACGGATAATTATCAGGTATGTCTGGATGAGGCTTTGATAGCACGCAGTGGTAAAGACCGTGCTGCTATCAGACAAACAATAATCAACTGGCTGGAGCAACAGCCTGCCGTAGCATACACATTAGATATGGAAAATCTGTGGAGCAATACCGTACCTGAGCCCATAAAAACAATGGCGGTGAATGGGTATAATAAAAACCGCAGTGGCTCTATTCAGATAATACCCGCTGCCGGCTGGTATGGTGGTAATGGACACAAAACCGGCACTACTCACGGCACATGGAATCCCTATGACACGCATATCCCCCTCATATGGTTCGGCTGGAACATAAAGCGTGGCGAAAGTAATGAGCAGGTACACATGACTGACATAGCACCAACAGTAGCATCATTATTACATATACAAATGCCCAATGGTTGTGTTGGTAAACCTATAAATGTTGCATTGCACTGATTGTATCTCTATAAGTGATAGAAAAGCTATAGAGGCGATCCGTACGGATCGCCTCTATGCTATTTAATCGTTTTTATGAAGCTGGTCAGTGCAGGTATCAAACCGGGAGCCAATGGCAGGTCTGGTATTGAGTAGGTAGCAATATTCCGTGTACGGTCTTCCGGTGCCATCTTTAGTACATGATTCATACCCTTTATTATTTTCAGTGAAGCACGTGGGTAAGCCTCCTGCAGCGTAATGGCCTCTCCTTCCGACACTTGTATATCGGTAGTACCCTGTACTATCAGTACTGGGATATTCAGTCGTTTTATCTCATTTTGTGGGTCTATATTTATCCATGATTTCAGGTATGGCTGTACCGATGGCCGGAACAGTGTACTCAGTTCATCCCCCGGGTCGGTTATTTGTTTACCATTCTTTACACTATCCAGCAGAAACGCTGCTTTGAGCGACAATTCTTCCGACTGTGCCGCTATCTGCCGCACCAGTATTTTATCTGCACTGTTAGCCAGGCCTGCTACTGATATATAGGCCGCTACAGGCTCCTTTGCAGCCGCCATCATACCCACCAGTGAGCCTTCACTATGTCCCAGAACTATTACAGACGAAAATCTTTTATCTTTTTTCAATTCTGCTATTATGCCTGCAGCATCATCTACAATATCGTCAAATCGCATCTCTGATTCATCTCTTAGTGCTGCAGCGCTCTCACCCGTACCACGCTTATCATACCGCAATGATGCGATCCCTGCTTTTTTAAGAGAATCAGCGATCAGCTTATAAGTATTTGCTTTTACTGTACCCTCCTGATTGCCATTTCTGTCAGTAGGTCCTGAGCCTGCTATTATCAGTACTACAGGTACAGGTTTATCTCCGTCAGGTATAGAAAAGGTGCCGTAAAGATGCCCTTTCCCACCCCGGTAGTCAAAATCTGACTTTTCTGAGGGGTTAGCTGCCTGTGCTGGCAGAAACCTGAATGTTTCCAGTTTTTGCTCCTTGTCCAGAGAGGTAACAAGGGTTAGTGTGCCCCCTGCAAACCCTGCATTGTAGTAGCTCAAACCCTGCTCTTCTTTCAGAAAAGTATATTCTTTAAAGTCGCCATATTGCTTATGCATCTGGCTCATGGTCTCTATTGTTTTGTCTTCAGGCAGCAGCTTTTTTATCCTGTCAGATAACATCCCGAAGATATCTCCCCCTTTATCTGCATTGAAAAGTGTCTGAAACCTGTTCACAGCAGCATCAGTAGCTGAATGGTCCTGTGCATGAGCGCTGGCAGCATATGCCAGCATAGCAGCAGCAACATATGTTTTTAATGTCATTCTAAATGGTTATTAAACGGTCTGGTCGTGTACCTTACGGCTGACAGTGACAAATATAAGCCCCTGTGCCAGATTCACATCGGGTTTTAACTTTTTACAGCTATACAGGCGTATTTCTTATCAGTTTTGTTGGTTTGCACCCAGCTGAATGAAGAATGTTGTACCAGCCTTTTCAGCACTCTGAAACCACAGATATCCATCATGGAGCTCTATTATCTGGCGCGTAATGTAAAGTCCCATTCCTATTGACTTTTCACCACGGGTACCCAGTCGCTTTGCTTTTGTGAACTTGTTGAAAATATATGGCTGGGTAGATAGTGGTATCCCTATACCACTATCTTTTATTTTAATAAGCAGGCTGTTGCCATCTACAACAGATGAAATGCCTATTGTACCGTTCTCGGGTGTGAACTTAATACCATTTGATATCAGATTATTTATTGCCCGTTTCAGCTTGGAGCGGTGTACCGGAAAATAGTAGTCTTTTTCCACCAGTTCACAGGCTATTTCTATGTTTTTAGCTGCAGCCAGTGTCAGCATACTTTCTGTACATTCTTCCAGAAAGCTGTTTATCTCTGTAAGCTCAAACTCTCCTTCCTCATCCTGGTCCCCTTCCAGCTCCGGTATCAGTAGCAGGTCATTGATTATATCACTGGCATAGGTACAGGCTTTGTCTGTATAGTCCAGCAGTTCTATATTTTCTTCTTTTATCAGATTGGCCCTTAGTAGTGACGATAAACCCATGATGCTGTTTATAGGGTTTTTCAGGTCATGAGCTACACTTTGCACTATTGTTTTTTGCTCATTCACTACACGCGACAAAAACTCAATAATATCGTCATAGCTGATTAGCCCTATAAATTTCTCAGCTTCAAATACCGGCAATACCCTGAAACGGGTTTCCCGCATTACATCTATTGTGTCATTTACAGAATGTGATGGAGACACTCCCGGCTTCTCTATGATACAGTCTATTGCCAGATTGTATGGATGCAACAGCAGGTCAGTAGCAGTTAAAATACCATGAAAAATGCCATTTTCCATTACTACTACCGCGCTGCTTTCGGCCACAAGATGCCTCAGGCTCTCAATGCCCGCATATGGAACTACTATCGTGTAGTTTTTCTGAATCAGGTTTCTGATGACCATATATACTACGATTCAAACTCAATAGCATTTAAGGAAACGTCCACATGAAAATCAACCTTCACTAATTCAGTAGACGTTACGTAAGGAAAAACACGTTTGCGTAGCGTATGAACAATTTTATCTGCATCTACCTTAGCCAGTAAGGTGGTACTTACAAATATAGTACTGATGTTTTCATCTGCTACATCTATCGCTTCAAATCCATCGGGAGCCAGTAATTGCAATACTTTATTTATACCATTACGCCCATGCGACGACCGCCGCCCCAGAACAAGTATATCGCTGAACGGAGGTAATTTTATAGTCTTAAAAGAGACCCTGATATCATATCGCACTTCAGACTCATTCATTGTTGCATTCTTTCTTACTTTTTATAATGTTATACGCAAGGTAATAAAGTTTATGTTACATTGTTTTTTTTACTTGAATAGTTGCATTAACAGAAACATTTTTTAAGTTTGTTATTCGTTAACACATTGACGCTAATAAATAGTTGAAATATTAATGTTATGTACAGATTAGCATTTGTTATTGACGATTCAACTATTGATCGTACACTGTCCATGGCAGTGATACGAAAAAGGTTATTTGCAGATAAAGTACAATGCTTCAGTAATGGTATTGATGCACTTGCTCATTTGCACACTAACAGGAATAATCCGGAAGAGTTACCAGATGTCATATTTCTTGATATTCATATGCCACTGATGGATGGTTTCGGTTTCCTTAATCAGTATCTCATTCAGGAAGCAGACAGGGTTAATACACCAGATATTTTTATCCTTTCCTCTTCTATTAATGAGTCCGACCATAGAATGGTAAATAAATATCCTATCGTAAAAAAGTTTATCAGCAAACCTATGACAATGGAGGTAATGGACGACCTTATTCAGTCACTTCAGTAAATACACCATAAATGTCCGTATTTAGCGAACCGCCCTCCCTTTCCATTCATATCCGCCTCTGAAACCCATAAAGCCTGCTGATACGATATATGCTACATGCAGCGGCTGCAAAAACGGAAACAACAATAACACCCCTGACGATTTGAAAAACTTTGCTACCGGTATCAGGTATATAAGTTCCGAAAGTGTTTTGATTGCAAGTATTATGCACAGTAAAGAGAGCAGATTGCTTTCTATAACACTGCCTATAGCCAGGGCTACTATCATTACATTAAAGAGGTAAACCAGTATCAGTATGGCAGTAAGGCGACTGTCATCATATTTTCCCGACTTTGAGGCCCACCTTACACGCTGGCGAAAGAATGAAGGCCAGTCTGGTTGAGGCTTTGTTGTTACAATTGCTCCCTCTGCTTTAAGATACGCTATAGGTGCTCCCGGTAGTTTACTTATTTTCGTCATTAGCAGATAGTCGTCGCCCGATGCCAGATGCATATTACCCTCATACCCGTTTACCTGCTCAAAGGCAGCTCTTGTAAATGCGAGGTTTGCACCATTGCTCATTCCCCCCATTCCCATTGCATGGGCTGCCGCAGTTATACCCTGCATGCTCATAAAGTCCGTATGCTGAAAAATATCTGCTATGCCAGTGGTTATCTTATACACTACAGGCGCTACAATCATAGCCGGTTTACGCTGCTCATATATGGCAGCTATATGTTGCAGCCAGTTTTCAGGTACTATACAGTCGGCATCTGTTGTTACTATCAGCGTCCCCTCACTGGCCGCTATACCGGCTGTTATAGCCATTTTTTTATAAGCATTCCCGCCAGCATTTTCCGGCATCACCTCCGACAGGCTTACTATAGTCACCCCCTTGTCTGCATAACTCCTGGTTATCACAGCTGTATTGTCAGTTGAGTGGTCATCTACTACTATTATCTGGTAGAGGTGCCGGGGATAATTTTGCTGTAACAGTGATGCTATACAGGCTCCTATATTATCCTGCTCATTGCGGGCCGGGATGATAACAGAAATGGATACAGATGGCCGGAAACCGTCTGGTACCGCAAAGTTGCGCTGTTTATGCCAGCCTGCAAGGTATAATACCATCAGCGATGCATATGCCACGGTTACACTGATACATATAGCCCATAGTATTGTCATAATTTCAGCAAGGGAGCTACAAACATTGCAGCATTACCTGCATCAAATATACGGTGTCCTCTGTCGGTAGTTGTTACCTTGATGGTATCGGCACCCTCCGCCAGTGAAAGGGCAAGTACCGGCGGCAGAACCCTGTCCCGCCGCCCCATGAATATATATACTGGTATACTGTTTTTCTTTATGACAGCACGTAGTTCTTCTGGCTTGTGTACACACTCCTTCAGTGCAGGCCATGCCAGTCGTAGCTGCGCTCTTGCGGCTTTGCTACCCATAGCCTGTATCGATAATCTGTACATAGCATCTGGTATTAGTCGCAGGCTTCGTAGTATACCTGCAAGACGTACACCTGTGTCTCCTGCCGCCAGCACTATCGAAAAAAGCTGTTTCCCTATTAATGATTTTGTGCAGAACCGGTACCATTTGTTAACAGTAAGCCCGTCCGATGCCATAAGCACCATGTTATATATCATATCAGGCACCGCCATCATAGCTGCCAGTGCTACCCTGCCGCCTATGCTGTAACCCATCAGCGTTACCTGTGTTACGTGCCACTGCCTGCATATATTAGCTATAAGTGTTGACAGATGCCCCGGTGTAAGTGTTTTCCCTTCAGTCCATTCTGTTGCACCATGCCCTGGCAGGTCTATGGCAATAAGAGTATACATTCTCCCGGTGTGCATGGCAAACACATCATACACACCGGCATCCTGTCCATAGCCATGAAACGCCAGCAGCACCCGTTCACCACTGCCATATATGCGATAGTGCAGCTGCTCGTTATCTATACTGAAAAATGGCATCGTTCTCAAAAATACCAAACCCTGTTCACTGTATCATTAATATAGCATGTGCAATGAATTGTATATGCTTCTTTTTAAAAAACAGAGTGTGGGCATAGCACTTCTTTGATGTTATTGTTCTATTTCCCACTTATGATTAACAAGCCATTATTTAGCAGAATGTAAATATCCTGGAA
>Ga0209066_10000222_pt1 | contig 86192 bp, 81 predicted proteins | sample All_14_2_FD_187198 | JGI IMG/M metagenome (GOLD analysis project Ga0209066, IMG submission 187198) | Freshwater microbial communities in response to fracking from Pennsylvania, USA - Allegheny Zone_MetaG_DW_15 (SPAdes) (version 2) ...
CATCTACGCCTTCTTCGAAAATGCCGAGATAACTTTCGAGATTGATTGTGATTTTTTGCGGTCGGTGGACGAGATAGAAGGGGGGTGGGGATCCGGCGGTGGCTTGGAGATCGGCGGGAATTGTACCGAGTGGTCTAGAAACTGGACTTTCAGATGAATTTGAAGCTAATCCGGCATTCATCCAAGCGGCGATTGATTGGGCCCAGGCGTAGTCGCGGCTGAACTGTTGATCGATAGTGGCGTCCCATTCTTTGTGGCGGGCGGTGCGGGCGACAACGGGTTTTGTGGGGATGAGCGGTTGATTGGGGTCGCGTTTTTTATAGAAGTTATACAGCCATGCGGAGGCGAGGGGGGAATAGACGGCTTGGTACGGCTCGGTTGGCTTGAGGTCTTCGGACTTCATGCGTTCGGGCTGATTCCAGTAGGCGACAAGGCGGTCGGCTTCAGTTTTTGTGAATGCCCCAGCGGGCGACTCGGTTTGGAGTTGCCCGATGGAGATTGCGAGAAGAATTGACGGCGCCATGTTTAAGGTGTACTGGTTCAGACGTCAGTGAGCCTGGAGACGTTCTTTAGCGTCGTTTGGCGAGTTCGCGCCGGGATGTTGCTTTGTCGAATTCGTGCATGGCTTGGTCGAGGGTCATGGCGGAAGATTCTCCGCGCAGGACTTTGCGTGCTTCTTCGAGTTGGGATTCGGCTTCGGCGAGATCGACTTCGGCGGATCGGATGGCATCTTGAGCGAGGACGATGGCACCGGTACCGGATGTTTCGAGGAATCCACCGGAAACGGAGACGAAGTGGTCTTGTCCTCGGGCATCGACGTAGCTAATGATTCCGGGTTTGAGGGCGACGAGCATGGGCTCGTGGTTGCTCATGATTCCCATGTAGCCGTAAATGGCGGGGAAAACGGCCCTTTGCACTTCGTCTTCGAAGACGGTGCGATCAGGTGCGACCACGGAGAGCTTGAAGTTTGCCATTGCAGATAGGTTCTAGGGTACCTTCGCGACACATACATTTTGGGGGACCGTTCCAATAAGCTCGGTTGGAGTAACTTGCAATTAAGACTCATCCTCCTCTAGCCAGGAGCCATAAATGGTTCGAACGATGACCAATAGAAGAACAAGCAGTAATCCGAAGAAGTAAGACCCTAGAATCAGGCATATATTCAAGGAAGCTGATGGAAGGAAAGTTCGAGATAGATTGTCTGGAGTGAGGCAGAGCGCAACAATTAGAAAAAGAACATCTATGACGGATATGACAATAGAAAAGGAAATATTCGCAAGAATTCCCTTGGCAACATCGTAATGATTAGACAATTGAGCAAGTCGTAATTTTTCAGTTGTCGTATCTGTCGGAGAAGGGCCACCCTTATATTTCTTGAGCCTTCTGCACTGATCACTCGCAGGGACAAGAATTCCAAACATTAAGGCTGAATAGATTGAAACCGCAGCAATAATGGCACCCAATTGTCCCTGGGAAATCTTAAAATGGAAAAACATGAACGGTATGCATGCAATTGTGGGCACGACATGCATAACAATATTCCACTTTGGCTCCAGTGAATTGAAATGATCTCTGATTATGCGAAAAATAAACCACTTCATAGTTTCATAACTGCCTCATAAACTTCCGCTGCGTACTGCAAAAGTGAAGATAATTCTGGGTCATCATTTTTATCGTGTACAATTTCTCCAACCCAAGCAGGGCGTCCGACAGCTCTTGCATCAGTCTCAATCGTCATTTGTCTTCCATTGACCTCAACTGCAAATTTAATTTGATCTGGATCAAAGTCAAGCTCATTGGAGAGTGAGAATCCCTCTTTTTTTGATTTTGAAACACGATCAATGAGTCCTTTGAATACATTGAGGTCGCCATTGCTGTGGGGCTCAAATGAGAGTGTCATTTTTCCTATCGCAGTGAGGTCTCCAAAATTTTCCAAACCGTTTAATTTTACTTTTTGGAACCTTCTCTTTATGAAAGTGATACGTTGCAGATTAGCGGTCTTTATAATTTCTTTCATGTTAACTGGGCCAACACGTCCCAGTTTGACTCGGCGATTTTTCGGATTATAGTATGAAATCAGTAGCTGATGCAGGAAAGTCAAGTTACAACTGTTCCCCCGTTGCTGAAGTAGAACAAATGAATGCGTCAAATTCGGCGGAGAATAGATTGCGAAAAAATGAGAATTCATTGCTGATTGATTTTTCAAGACTTTGCCAGTTTGTCTGAAAGACTTGCCATTACCGTTCTTCTCCAAAATGGGTTTTTCCTCAAGAGTTTCTCCCGCATGTAACCATCCACAGAGCCAATTGTCGTTCATGTCCGGTAATACAGTGGATATCTTCCGCCACTTTTTTCCGTCATCGTCAACAACGTTAACTGATTTCTCCAAACAGTTTCGCAAATCAGTTTGTTCCTTCTTGGTGAACCGAATATGTGTTGTTTGTTGATCAGCCATCGTCAAAATATAGGCTGCAAATGCCATTTCTCTTTTAGACATACTCGCGTATGATACCAATGATTTCCCATTACTATATTATATATGAAAAAATTACTAAATGAAACAAACGTCTACTATATAGTTCTTTTTTCTGTGAGCTGTGAAAATTAACGCTAAATGAATGAGAGAGTATTATGGGCCCACGTTTGCCTGCGGGGCCCAAGCCTCAAAGCGCTCAGTTAATGCGAATTTTTTCGTTTTCGAGCCGCGATAAGGGCTGCAACACCAAGAACAGTCATGGTCGCTGGTTCGGGCACAGCATCGGCAGATAACTGCGTCACGAACGTATTAGCGGTGATTGTTGTAGCGGTTGTTCCAGTGATTCCACTTCCCCAAGCTCCAGCGAATTGAGTTCCGTAACCCGGAGTTGCGGAACCGGCAGCATCAAGCACGATTGTGGATGCCGTGCTTGCAGAGTAGCGAAGTTCGATGAGGAGATTTCCACCAGTGTAGAGGTAATCATCAAAGGCGATTACAGGGCCGAACGGATTGACTGGCGATCCACCGGATAAGTATTCGTTTGGATTGATGGTGAGACCACCGGATCGGACTTGCGTTTTAGCACCAACAAAATTGTTCGCGAAGGTTGAAGTTCGCGTTGATATATCGACGCCTTCGCCCAAGTAGATATCAAAATCGGTGAAGCTTGTTCCGGGGTAGTTGACAGTTGCCGATTCGTTGAGTCGGAACTGCATTCCGTTGAGGTTGGAGTTCAAAAACGGTGCCATTTGGCTCGCACTGAACATCAGCTGATAAGTTCGGCCCGTAGTGGTTGAACTCAGTGAAAATGACAAGTTGGCATTGGTGTTTTCAAAGCCAGAGGGAACCACGCCAGTAAAGGCTTGGCTAACGGCGACGCTACAAACTGCAGCTAGAGCAATGAGGGTTCTCATATTCAAATCTCTCCTAAAATTCAACGCACTCACATTGTGCACTGACAAATTTAGTATACGGGAAAGTAGTTTCGCTGTCAAACAAAGTTCAAATAAATAAATCACCGCGCGGGAGAAGCCAGCGCGGTGATTTATTTGCTTACAATTGAAGCTTAAGCTTCTTGGAGCTTTTTGGCTTTGGCGTAGACGTCATCGAGGCCACCGCAGTACAAGAATGCTTGTTCGGGGATGTCATCGAGTTCGCCGTTGCAGAGCTTTTCGAATGCGTCGACCGTATCTTCGATGCTGACGTATCGGCCGGGGTTTCCGGTGAATTGTTCGGCAACGAAGTTGGGTTGAGACATGAAGCGTTCGACCTTTCGGGCGCGACCAACGACCAATTTGTCATCGTCGCTGAGTTCATCGATCCCGAGGATGGCGATGATGTCTTGCAGTTCGCGGTAGCGTTGCAGGATTTGTTGGACGTCGCGGGCGACTCGGTAGTGTCGTTCGCCGACGATGCGCGGGTCGAGGTTTTTGGACGTCGAAGCGAGCGGGTCAACGGCGGGGTAGAGACCCTTGGATGCGATTGATCGTTCGAGGTAGACGTAGGCGTCAAGGTGGCTAAATGTGGTGGCCGGTGCAGGGTCGGATGGGTCATCGGCAGGAACGTAAACGGCTTGCACCGAGGTGATTGAACCTTTGGTGGTAGACGTAATTCGTTCTTGGAGGAGTCCCATTTCGGTTGCGAGCGTTGGTTGGTAACCAACAGCACTCGGCATACGACCGAGAAGTGCGGAGACTTCGGAACCAGCTTGGACGAAACGGAAGACGTTGTCAACGAAGACAAGAACGTCGGTACCGACTTCGTCGCGGAAGTATTCGGCCATGGCCATGGCGGAGAGAGCAACGCGGAGTCGGGCTCCTGGCGGCTCATTCATCTGACCGAAGACCATTGCGGTTTTGTCGATAACGCGCTTGGTGGAACCGTCTACGTCGGTAAACGTTGTTTCCTTCATTTCTCGCCAGAGGTCGTTTCCTTCGCGGGTTCGTTCTCCGACGCCAGCGAACATGGATACACCTGATGCTTCAACGGCGATGTTTCGGATGAGTTCCTGGATCAAAACTGTTTTGCCGAGACCAGCACCACCGAAGAGACCAATTTTTCCACCCTTGTTAAAGGGGATGAGGAGGTCGACAACTTTCAGACCGGTTTGGAGGAGCTCGACTTTAACGTTTTGTTGGCTAAATTCGGGTGGTTTCCGGTGGATGGGGTAGGTGGGGGTGTCGGTGACTTGCTCGCCGCCATCGATGGTTTGACCGAGGAGGTTGAAGACTCGACCGAGGCATTTTTCGCCAACGGGAACTTGGACAGGTCCGCCGGTATCGACGGCTTCCATTCCTCGGACGAGTCCGTCGGTGGAGCTGAGGGCGATTGCGCGCACCATGTCGTCGCCAAGGTGGAGGGCGACTTCGACGGTGAGGTTGATGCCTCTTTTTTCGTCTTTAATGACTAGGGAGTTGTAGATTTCGGGGAGAGCTTCGTTGGGGAAGCGGCAGTCTACAACTGGTCCGGTAACTTGCACGACGGTGCCATGAATCGACATAACGTTTTGAAATCCTCTTTGCGCCTTTGGAATTCTGGTTAAGAAAACCTCGGCGAACCGGGCGGGAGTATACCTACGGGGTTGGAGTGGCGGGTCGGGTCCGCTTGCGTTAAATTTAGGCGTTTTGGCGAGGAGGGTGAAATTTGGTTTTGAATATACGATGACGTAGAATGCTAACCATGAAACGGCGATTGCCACACGTCCTTGTTTTATTAGCCTTGATTCTCATCGGCGGCACAATTTTTACTAGTAGCTTCTTTGCGATCAAGGATCGTTTCTTGTACAGTGAATCGGCTTTATCGTTACGTCAGACTGAACAGTCACGAATGCGTCACCTGTTGTTTGTCGATCATAGGGGCCTGAAAGATCTCTTCAATAAGGTTTTCGGCAAACAAGTGGAGTTTGGTTCGCTTAGTTTTTCAGACGGTGGAATGCTTCAGCGGGGGGGATTATTTGGTTTTGGAGGGTTGGTCACCGACCAAAGAGATAAGGAATCAAACACTTATGTGTCACGGACATATGATTGGTTTTCTTTCAATGTAAATTTCGTCTATCGAGACGGAAGCGATGCACCCATAAGCTATGAAATTAGGATGTTTCGGGATGACAATAATGTTGAGCATTTATTCACGGATGAGCTTAAGAATACGGTGCTTTCGTGTCGAAAATCGGAAGCGATTGCAACATCGTGGCGTGGGCAGAGGGTTGAAATTGAGAAATTGGGAAATTCTGAGTTTATCAATATAAGTGGAAAATGGCCGCCAGAGTTTGTCGCTGTACCTCTAAACATTAGTGACATACCGGCAGAGCGAGTTTATGTTGGCGACTTGGTTCGACTTGGAGACGCGTTAAAATCCCTTTGCAACGATGAATCCGCGCTTGTTGCCATAAGTCCGCCAATTTGGGGTGGTTTTTCAAAGAGTCAATATTCTAGTGGGTGCACTCTGATTCTTCAATCAAAAGGGAAGTATTCGGTGTTTCATGCATTTGCGAATGAATTCAATGGGGTGCGGTCGATTCAATTAGACTTACCGACGTTCGGCAATGGTGCTTGGAAGGAGTTGGACGCCATATTTGCTCCTGGCTGGATTGAAAAATTAAACGGACTTACAAAGGAAAGCCCATTTGGTCAGTTAAGTCAATCTCGGTTGGAGCAAGCCAGTTCGACAAATGTTTCAATCCGAATCGATCCGGCAAACCTTGGTCGAAAGCAGACACGTTTGGAGCATGCCCTTGGATGGAATCGTTCGCTGTCACCTTTCAAATATGATTGAATATGCACACTTTTGTCTAATGGACAGATTTGTTTGGCCGATAAATTCAACATGATTATTGAATCATAATTTCGGTTGTGGACGAGATTGAAACAGATTCTGAGCCGAGGGGGGTGATTTTGGGAAAGGCGGCTTTGGGAGCCGCGATGCTTGTTGTTTTGGTTGGTGTGTTTATGATGTTGGTAAAGAACTATCGGGAGGTGGGGGATCGAGCGGCGCGGGAGGCTTTGGAGGCGGCAGAGCGGGCGAGGGTGGCGCAGAAGGTGATTGAGGCTGAATTGCCCGACGAATTGAAGCTTGTGTTTGGAAAGGTGGAGGAGTTGGAGGTGTTGGATGTGGTTTCTCCAGATCGGAAACGATCGGATTTTGTGGCGCAATTTTCTGATGGACTGGATGAGGTTGAAGTGAGCGGGGGGTTGGTAGGAAAAGAATTGACGATTGTGGTGAGCCGGGTTGGCCAGCCGCCTATGGGGGTGAAGGCGGGGTTGTTAAGTCAGTTTAGGGCTTGTATGAAGAAGCGGAAGACAAAGACGACTTGGGTTGGGCGAGATGTGGAGTGGTCGGCGGAATCGGTGAATATGGTTCCGGCGACGAGCGGAAAGGGTTTCGCGCCGGGTTATTTGTCGCGGTTTGAGTGGGTTGCTGAGATTTGAATTGAGGGAAAGCTATGGGAGTCCGGTAATCTTTCATTAAGGTTTTTTTGAGATGAAATGGATATGCAAAATTTGAATATAAAGCCGCATTTTGTAGTGATTGGAATTCTTCTCTTGGCATCGGCAGCCGTATTTTGGGGGAAGAATTCAAGTTCCCAAAGGGAAGAAACCGTTCAGGAGGCTGAGAAACGGTTGGCGGCTGATGAAGTGAAGTTAAAGGAGGGTCGGTTATCCCATTTGGCGAGCGATGAGTTTCGATCTTTAGGAGCATTTGTTGACACCGTATTTGCAGGTGGTACTCGGCTTTGGTCTAATGGCTTTTATGTGAATCAACGGCTCAGTTGGATGGGTGGACTCATTGAACTAAACACGAACAAATTGAATTCAGCGGGTGGATCACTCACTGCAGGAGATAGGAAAAGTTGCCAATTTTTGTTTCGAAGTTTTTCAGGACGGAATTCCAAAGAATCGGAGAGATATACATTGGAGTTGACTGGTGGAATTGAGTTGAGCGACTTTCAGAATCCGCTTAGAACCCAAATTGAGATTGCACTTAAGAAAGGTGGGGACTACTTCACTTGGCACGATTGCGAAATCACGGTGAAAGGGGAAGGTCAGAATTTGGAGTCACTTTGGATTGAAGGCGGTTGGCTGGAAGAAGGCTACATTCTTCAAGATATTGATCAGTTGTCTGATGAAGAATGGGATTTCTATGAAGAGGGGTATTTGAGGGTTGCAAGCTGGATCAAAAACGACATTTTTGAGAAAGGCGAGAATGTTTATGTACAACCAGCCTCTTATTTTAGTGGCCCAAATCATCCTTGGGGGGGAACGTATAGCTTGTTAGTTGAACGGGATGGAGAGTATTCGCTTGTCAGAGTTGATGGGGTTGAAAGCAATTCAAAAAGAACTATAAGACTGTTCGAGGATTTTCCTGGCAATCAGACTTCACCTCAAACTTGGACACCTATTACGAAGTCCAGTAGAAGGGGCGTTCAATACGAAACGGGCATGGGAAGATTTCGATCAGAACTGAACCTGTCGGAATTGCCGAAAAGAGAGTTTCCTTTCGAAGTGATCAAGTAGCAACTGAGGATTCAGTCATAGTTGATCCTATGGTCGGGGTATTTGTCGCCTTTTACTATAAGTTGAGGGGAATCAACTTATAGTGTGAGTCTTGTGATTGGGTTTGGCTTTGAGGATTGGGATTGGTGCGGGGTGAGATGATGTTTCGTTGCCGGTCCACTCATCGAGAAGGACGAAGTCGAAACCGAGTTCTATGGATTCGGGGATGAAGGTTTTGAGGGCATCGACGGTGGCGGGGAGTCCGGAATGGAGGAGGATGATGCTGCCGTTTTGGCGGGTTTGCCGGAGGCGCATCAGGATGTCGTTGGGGTCTTTGAATTTGTAGTCGCCGGGGTTTGAGTTCCAGTAGACGGTGGTGAGTCCGAGTGCAGAGGCGGCGCGGAGGGTTTTTTCGTCGATTCTGCCGCCGGGTGGTCGGCAGTATCGGGGTTGTTTGCCGGTGATTTCTTCGACAGCGAGTTGGGTGGCTTTGTATTCGGTGAGGATATCGAGGAGGTCGAGTTTGGCGAGGTCGGGGTGGCTGAATGAGTGGTTGGCGATTTCGTGGCCCTCGCGGTTCATTTGCTGGAGCATTTGATGGCGGGTTTGGGTCATCTGCCCGACGACAAAGAATGTGGCTTTGACGCCTTCCTTTTTGAGGAGTTTGAGGAGGTCGTAGGTGACTTTGCCGTGGGGGCCATCATCGAACGTGAGGGCGAGCTTTGGTCGGTCGGCGGGGCCGTGTTTTAGGACGTTGATGCTCGTTTCGCCGGTTTGGATTCTGGTCATCCAAGGTGAGTCGAGTTGGGTGAAGATTTTGTTGCGGGCGATTTGCCAGGTTGGTTCGTTGGTGAGGAGTTTGTGCTGGTTGAATTCGATGGGTCGAAGATGGTTGATGGCGAGTAGGGTTGCGAATACCATAGATTTGCCCTCTTGGTTGAGGGTTGGACGGGTGGGGGTGGGTTGCGTTTCGTTATTTTATTTGCAGATTGAGTTGGTGGGCTTCCCACAGTCCGTTGATGTATGTTGCGCCGAGGGCGCGGTCATAGAGTCCGTATCCGGGGCGGGGTTGAGGTTCGTTCCAGATGGCGCGACCGTGATCGGGTCGACATGGACCGGTGAAACCGGTTTCGGCGAGGGTTTTGACGATGGCGGCCATGTCGAGTGAGCCTTCAGACGAGAGGTGAGCGGATTCGTGGAATGACCCGTCCGGGTTATTTTTGACGTTGCGGAGATGGGCGAATGCGATTCGGTTTTTTGACCCGAAATAGTGGGCGATTTGCGGAACGTTGTTTGAGGGATTACAACCGAGAGAGCCGGAGCACAATGTGATGCTGTTGGCGGGAGAATTGATGATGTTGACTGCTCGATCTAAATCATTCTGAGTACAGATAATGCGAGGGAGACCGAATATGGGCCAAGGTGGATCGTCGGGATGGAGGGCGAGTTGGATGCCTTCGGCTTCGGCGACGGGAACTATTGCGTTGAGGAAATAGGCAAAGTTTTTCCAGAGGACTTCGGAGTCGATTTGTTGATATTCGGCGAGTAGAGATTTGAGGTGGTCGGGTGAATAACTGGTGTCCCATCCGGGAAGATTTTTTGGCTGGGAGATTGAACTGGGGTGGTAAGCAAGGGTGGTCGACCCATCAGGGAGGGGATGGGCAAGATCGGTGCGAGTCCAATCGAATACGGGCATGAAGTTGTAACAAATCACTTTAATTCCGGCTTGAGCGCAGTTGCGGATTGATTCCTGATAATTATGGATCAATTGGTCTCGAGTTGATTTCCCGAGTTTTATGTCTTCGTGGACGGGGATGGATTCTACGGTTTCGAATTTTAGACCGTTTGATTCAATTTCAGTTTTGAGTTCAAGAAGGTCGGCGAGGGGCCATATTTCACCTGGAGGCACAGTGTATATGGCGGAGACAATATTTTTGAGACCAGGAATCTGCCGGATGTGGGCGAGCGGGATGGGATCTTGGGGGCCATACCAGCGGAAGGAGAGAATCACGTCTCTAGTTTAATGGATTGTGAGCCTGTTTGACCGGCTAGGGCTTTGGTTTGTAGTTGGTTATCGGGAGCAAATCTGCCACAAGGGGTTTCAGGTAGGGTGATTTTATCCTCCACGAAACTTCCTTGGTTGCAACGATTGCGGCAGGGTTGGGCTTTGCCTTTATCTTTGGAATGATAGCGACAAAGCTCAAACTCCCCTTGCTGTTGGGTTATCTTTTTGCGGGATTGGTTGTGGGGCCGTTTACTCCGGGATTTGTTGCGGACAGTGAGATTGCCCATCAACTTTCTGAGATTGGGGTGAGCTTGCTGATGTTTGGTGTGGGGCTGCACTTTTCGATCAAAGATTTGTGGTCGGTGCGGAAGATTGCTATTCCGGGGGCACTCGTTCAAATTGCGGTGGCGACAATTTTGGGGATATTTTTGGCGCGATTCTGGGGGTGGAGTTTAGGCGCGGGAATAGTTTTTGGCCTTTGTTTGTCGGTCGCGAGTACGGTGGTTTTGCTGCGGGCGATGGGCGAACGGGGATTGCTCGAATCGGTTAACGGGAAGATTGCGGTTGGCTGGTTGATTGTCGAAGATTTGGTGACGGTGGTTGCATTGGTTGCCTTGCCGGCGCTGAGTGCTTCGCTTGGGGGTAAGTCGCCACTGGGGGACGGGGACGTCAATGTTGCGACGACTTTGCTTTTGACTTTTGGAAAGGTGTCGGTATTTGTTGTGGCGATGTTGGTGATCGGTAAAAAACTGATTCCGATGGTTTTGGGGAAGGTTGCGCGAACCGGTTCACGGGAGCTTTTTACCTTGGGGGTTTTGGCAGTGGCTTTGGGAATTGCGTTTGGGGCATCAGCTTTGTTTGGGATATCTCCGGCGTTGGGGGCGTTTTTTGCGGGGGTTGTTATTAGTGAATCTGACTTGAGTTATCAGGCGGGGGCGGAGATGCTTTCGATGCAGGAAGTGTTTACGGTGCTGTTTTTTGTGTCGGTCGGGATGTTGTTTAATCCGACGGTTTTGATGACGCATCCTTTGGAGATCTTGATGACGTTGTCGATCATTTTGGTGGGCAAATCTGTTGCAGCGATGGGGATTGTTTTGCTCTTTAAATACCCGATAGCTACGGCTTTGACGATTGCGGCGAGCTTGGCACAGATAGGAGAATTTTCGTTCATTTTGATGAACTTGGGGATTAGCTTGGAATTGGTTTCGGAGCAGGCGCTGAGTATTGTTTTGGCGGCGGCGGTGATTTCAATTGCGGTTAATCCGTTGATCTTTAAGTCAATTGGACCGATTGATTCTTGGTTGAAAAAGCACCCGGCGTTTTTGAACGCATGTGAACGGGATCGGGGTGACGAGGAGTTAATTGAAGAAAGCCAGGTTAAAGATGTGACGGATCATGTTTTGATTATTGGATATGGTCGGGTGGGGGCAACGATCGTGCGGGCTTTGCGGCAGGTGGGGATTGATGTGATTGTTGTTGATCAGGATCGCACGATTATTGAGGATTTGCAGAAGGAGGGGGTTAAGACAATTTTTGGCGATGCTACTCGGCCGGGAATTTTGACGCATGCCGGTTTGGATCGGGCGCGGCTGATGGTGGTGGCGACGCCGAGTAATTCTTTGGCTACTGAGATTGTGCGGAGCGCGAAGGAGTCGCGGCCCGATATTCCGATTTGTGTTCGAACGCACGACAATGATGATGCGATTTATTATGCGGGGTTGGGGGTGGAGCGGATTGTTTTTGGCGAGCTTGAGCTTTCGTTGGAGATGGCGGATTATTCTTTGCGTCAGTACGAAATTCCGGGTGAAAAAATCACAGCGGTGATTGGTGAGTTGCGGGATTTGGGAGCGAGTGGTTTGGCTCGCCCGGTTAAGGATTAGTTATTCTCTTCTGGTTTTGAAGCTTGATTACCGAGCCTTTGCAGGATTTCGAGTTGGGCTTCTTGGAAATCCATGAGGGTGTGCATTTGTGATCTGAGCAGATGATCCATTTTGTCGTGGAGGGTGCGGATTTCGAGTTCGGATTTCAGGTTGACCATGTAGTCGTTTTCGGCGCGTTGGCGATCTTTTTCTTCTTTACGGTTTTGGCTCATCATGATGACGGGGGCTTGGAGGGCGGCGACACAACTAAGAACCAGATTGAGCAGGATGAATGGGTAGGGGTCGAACCGTTTGGTGGCAATCATGACGGAGTTAAAGATGATCCAGATAATGAGCATGCCGAGGAAGGAGAGGATGAACGCCCATGATCCGCCGAAGGTGGCGACTTTATCGGAGATTTGCTGACCGAGTGTGAGTTTGCATTCGATATCGGTGGGGCTGGCGGCGATGATTTCTCGGTCGCTGAGTTTTTGCAGGACTTGATTTTCGAGGTGGGTTAGTTCTTTTTGATTGCGTTTGAGTTGTTTGGTGAAGGATTGGGTTCGGGCGTTTTCGAAGCAGTTAAGGCAGACGTGGTCGTTTTCGGCGATGTTGGGGGCGGCGGCTTTGAGGATGTGTCGAAAACTTTGGTTGAGGGCGGAGTAGGGGATTGTTTCTTGTTCGGGGAATAGTTTGTTGCAGACGGGGCAGGTTTTGGTGGGGGTTGCCATGTTGTTCCTGATATTGTTAATACAGTATCCGCGTTTGTTGTTGGTTGGGTGGAGGGCTTGGCTTGGCATTTGTGATTCCGTTCGGGGCAGACGAGTTCCGATTTATCGGGACGAGGAGGGTTTGGCTTTGGGCCGGACGGAATCAGTTGAATTTTGGCTTTGTGTAGGTTCAATGCGGAGATCAGGGACTTCGGGCACGGGTCCGGTGCAACGTGGCATGAATTGTGACGTGTATAATTGCGTTCACCCCTTGACTGGGATTGGATCGGGCATTTATGAAGCGATTTTTTGCATGGGTACGCGCGCTATTCGGCCGCACAATGGACTCTCTGGAAGATCCAGAGATCATGTTGGATCAGGCGCGCCGGGACATGCAAGGCGCGTTGACTCAGAACCGTGAGAAAGCCGTTCAGGCGATCACCCAGCGCAACCGCTTGCAACAGATGCTGGACGAGGCCACGAAGAAATCGACGCAGTTGGAGCAACAGGCTTCGACGGCATTGCGCCAGGGGAATCGCGAACTAGCGAAACAGTTTTTGCGAGAAAAGGCGAGCACAGATGGCACTTTGGAAACCCTGCGCTCGACCTTGGCTCAGGCTGCAGAAACGGTTGATCAAGTGAAGGTTGCGATTAAGCACCAGGAAGACGAGGTTCGTAAGAAGACGGCCGAAGCTTTGGCTTTGAAGGCGCAATGGAAGCAGGCGCAGATCCAGGACAGCATTGGCAAGGCGTTGCAAGGCTTGACCTTTGAGAATGAATACGAAGGTTCGTTTGCGGCGGCCCGAGACAAGATTAAGGACAAACAGGCAGAAGCCGGCGCGCGGAACGAGATGTTGTCGGGCTCTATTCAGGGCAAGATGATGGAAATGGAAGATGCGACGATGGACTATGCGGCGGAAGAAGAACTCAAGAAGCTTGAAGAAAAGCTGGGATTGAGTTCGCCGGAAATCCAAAATGTGGCAACTACAACGACCGACGATTTGGACAATCAGCTGGACGCGCTGGAAAAGCGGTTGGGCAATAGTTCCGAAGGTTCTTAAGAATCATATAAAGCGTAAAAGAGCATCTCGATGAGATGCTCTTTTTTATTTTTAGAATTGTTGATTGAGAAGATATTCGCCGAGGTTCGCAACATTTTGAAGGTGTTCGGCGGTTGGCCGAGCGTGATAGAACTTGATTTCGATTCGGCTTTCGAACTGGGCGATTCGCTCGTTGTTATCGTGGACGTGGGATTTTTCTTGACTGAAAATTTTGTCGGCAAGCGTTGTGAATTGAGCGGTTTTGACTCTTTGTAAGGTTGAACCAGAATCGGCGATGAGGATGAGGGGCTGGGTGCCCGTCCGGCCTATGGGGTAGTTGCACTTGGCGTCGATGATTCGGAAGACTTCATCGAGGGTGGCGGATGTGGGGACAGAAGTATGGCTCTTTATGCTGTTGGGTGGCACTTTGACGAGCTTGCTTGCCATGCCCGCGACACGCTTCGCCATTTTGCGGGCAAGGGGATGGTTCATCATTTTGAAACCGGATTCTGTGAGGACGATGAACCGGCTTTTGGCCGTTTTGGGGGTTTCGGCAATGAAAAGGAGGTGAGGGTTGGACGATTCGCTACTGAGTTCGGTGTCGTAGTGGATTTGCCAATTTGGGCCGGTGATTGTCCACTTGATGTTGCTTTGTTCGGGCTTTTCGATGCGCCATCCTCGGTGTCGGACGTGGCTTTGGAGTTCGGCTTCTTCACGGGCGACAAGCTCGTTGAACTCTCTCACTTTAGGCGCAAGGAGTACGCCCGCAAGGAAGAGGAGTCCGACGATGCTTGAGCCGACGATGATTGAAATGGGATCCATTCCGAGTTAATTATTGGTTCTGCGGTTATGCGCGATTAGCCGAGATTTTTGACAGCTTCGTGGAGGGCGATGATCGCCTTGATTTTATCGACGGTAGCGTATTTGCAGTGGGCGGAAATTTCGAGTGAGTGGTTAATTTTTACGATGTGGGGAGTGTTGTTGAAGCTGCTTCGTTGTTCGCCGGAGTTGAGTTGATCGCAGAGATTGGGAATCTCGCTGGCGTTTATTGCGTTGAGGGCTTGGGCGGAATTGGCGAAGAGATGGAGATACGGTTTTTCATTCTTTCCGAGAGGGGAACTGTAGTCTCGGTCGAGAAGGTCGTAGAGGCTTTGGAGGGTGATATCGGTTTTGACGGTACTGGTAAAGACAAGCTTATCGGTGACAAAGTTGAGGGCCCCGCGGGCGTAACCGCTTTTGAGAGTTTTGCGGGCGTGGTTGCAGACGGCGGCGAATTCTATGGGGTTAGTGAGAGGGATTTTGCTCGTGAGGTGCAGAGTAGGAGCGGGAGTTTCGGCATTGCGGTCGTGATCGAAGTAGAGGAGCCATTCGTCGGTTTGGATTTGCCAGTCGATTTGGGGATCGGCGGGGTATTCGATTGTGTAGCCGGATTGTGCGGCGAACTCTTTGATGGTATGGAGGCTCTTTTTGGCTTTTGACTTGGTTATGGCCGAGGATATGCTCAGCACGGTTACGAGAAGAGCAGAGAGGGCAACGGCGATTATCAAGATTGTAATCGGATCCATACCAGTTTATTATTCACGGTATTGTTGTTTCCGTGGCAGAAAGAATTTTGGTTACCGGATTTGGGGCATTCCGGGATATTGGTGAGAATCCGAGCGGGTGGCTATCGACTCAATTGGGGGGAGAAGTTTTGGAAGTGAGTTTTGCGGCGGTCGATGCATTTTTGGCGGAATTGGATGAAGATACATTTGATATTTGGCTGATGATGGGGGTTCATGGGAGCGCAGAGCGGATGCATTTGGAGACCGTGGGACGAAATTTTGTGGGGGCAGGTGCGGACGTTCGGGGCGTAGTTGCAGGGCCAGGGGCGATCGATGTTTCGTATCCACCGGCGCTGAGTGGAACGTTGTTTGAAGAAGGCTTGGAGGGTGAGAACGCTTGCTTGACGGTGGATGCGGGGGCGTATCTGTGCAATTATTTGTATTTTCAGGGTTTGGCGCGATTTCCGGATAAGCGGGTTGGATTTCTGCATGTGCCCCTTGTTGAGGTGATGGGGTTCGAGGATCAGTTGGATGAGGTTCTGCGGATTTTGAATGACATGTCGTAGAATGGTGTTATGGCGATGCGGAAAGTAACGGTCGAGATTAATGAGGAAACATATGCTCGACTAGAGAAGACAGCCAAGGAAGCGGGCCTTTCTGGTGTCGAGAGTTATGTTAGTTCGTTGCTTGCAGACGAGGCGGATATGCACACTGAGGTTTATGATTTTTTGTTTACCCCTGAGCGGTTGGAAATTATTGATCGGGCATCAATGCAAGTGAAAGAAGGTCGCGTTACTTCGTTACAAGATGTAGAGAATCGGCATCAAACAGATCGGCTGGATTGGATTGAAAAGAATTCGCAGTGAAGCTTTACTTTACTGAAGAAGCAGAAAATGACTTAAAACAGATTTGGTCGTGGACGGCTGAAAATTTTGGAGTGGCCCAGGCAGACAAGTACAGATCATTTTTAGTTACTCAAACAGTTTTGGATTTTTGAAAACTACGATGCGCTTACCCGTCCGGTCAACACTTCAGCCAGACGCTATGCTGTGTTGAAAATCCGCCCATCAAGGGGTTCGCACGGTCATATTGTAGTATTTGAGTTGATCCAAGATTCGCTGTATGTTTTGCACTATTTTCACACTTCCTCAAACTGGAATGGTGAAACGGATTAGTTGATGGCGTCGATGAACTTTTTGGCGTTTGTATAGGATGTGGGGACGCCGGTCATGGGGTCGGCTTCGCCTTCGTATTCGAGATTAACCCAGCCGGAGAAGTTGACTTCTTTGAGAGCGGCGAGGGATGCGCCAAGATCGACGGTGCCTTCGCCGATGACGGTTCCGGCGTATTCGGTGCCATCAATGCCTTTGTGGTGGCCGCCGGGCTCGACGATGAAGTCTTTGAAGTGCATCATGTAAGCGTTGGGGGCGACTTCGGCGACGCCTTCGTGTCCGGGTTGGTTCACGAGGAGGAAGTTTCCGGTATCGGGGTTTGCGCCGAGGGCGTTGTGACCGGTTTTGGTGCGAACTTGCGCGATAATGTCGTTGATTTGGTCGCCCCGACCAGCGAGCTTGCCGTGGTTTTCGAGGGCGAGTCTGATGTTTTTGCTTTGGGCGTAATCGGAGGCGGTGGCGAGACCATCAACGATCCATGTGAAGGCTTGTTCGTATGTGAAATCGGCACCTTCGTAGATATCGCCGGCAAATACTCGGACGGTGTTTGTGTTGAAGTGAACAGCTTCGTCGACGCCTTTGTTGATGGTTTGGATGGCTTGCTCGCGTTCTTCAGGATTGGATTTGGCGAAATTGTTAGCGACGCTGAAAACGCCGCATACGAGTCCAGTTTGTTTGAGAGCGTTTTGGGCGACTTTACGATCGGCATCCCAGTCTGAATAGAAGAAATCGAGGAGTTCGACACCGGGGGCACCGAGATCAGCGGCGGTGTGGATGAACGATTCGATATTGAGCTGACCGGCGCGCACGGCGGCGACATAGCTGTACATGGAGATTCCGAGGTTCATCATCGATTTGGACTTGGGGGTTGTTGTCGGAGACCGACGTTGAGATCAGTGTCTGAGTTTTGTGAAACTTTTAGGGTGAAGTCTTTGCCAGCGGTAGAGGCGGCGTTGAGAATGGGGGTGGCGAAGATAGCAATTCCCAGGATGGCGATAGCGCAGAGAGCACCTGTTAGTTTGAGACCACCATTGAGGGGGGCGAACTCGGTTTGGAGAGCGGGTTCATCATCGATGAATGCCGCTTTTGCGATTTGCCAGTAGTAGAAAGCAGAGATCGCGCTATTGACGGCAAGGATGATGGCGAGAGCGGGGAGTCCAGCGGTGAGGGCGGCATCGAAGATTGCCCATTTGCCGAAGAATCCAGCGGTTGGGGGAACGCCGACAAGGGAAATGAGACAGAGGAACAGGACACCGGCAGCGAATGGCGATTTTCGCCACATGCCGTTAAGGTCTTGAGTTCTGGTGCCTTCTTTTCCATCTTTGGCGGTGATGCTGATCATGGCGAATGCGCCGATCGTCATTGCGGTGTAGCTGATGAGATAAAAAACGACACTGGACAGGCTGACGACGGCGGGCATTTTGATATGCGCAAGAACGCCGACAAGAATGTATCCTGCGTGAGCGACGCTGGAATAACCGAGGGCTCGTTTGGCATCTTTTTGGACAAGTGCCACTAGGTTGCCGACGGTCATTGTGAGTACGGCAATTGCGGCGAGAACGGGGAACCAAAGATGTTCGAGACCGGTTGCGGCGATGAGGACTCGGGTGAGGGCACCGAACGCGGCGGCTTTGCTCACGACGCTCATGAATGCGGTGACATTGGTGGGGGCTCCTTGATAGACATCGGGAGTCCATTGGTGGAAGGGCACAAGGGCGGCTTTGAAGCCAAGACCGATGATCATCAGACCGAGCCCGAAGTAGGCCATCAAGTTATCGGATTCAGAGCCGGCAGATGCGAGGGCGATTCCGGCCAGGTCAATGCGACCAGAGGAGCCGTAAACGAAAGCAATTCCGTAGAGGAGGAATGCGGATGCGAATGCACCGAGGAGGAAATATTTGAGGGCAGATTCTTCGGATCGTTGATCACCACGGGCCATGCCAGAGAGGCAGTAGAGGGCGATTGAGAGGACTTCGAGGCCGACGAATAGCATGAGCAGGTTCTCGGTGGAGACCATGATCATTGCACCGCCGAGTGACCAGAGGGCCATGGGATAGAACTCTCCGAAGGCGATGCGTCTCTGGCGAAGATAACCTTCGCTGAAAAGGAAACTGAGGAACGCGGCTCCAATAAGGATGAGTTGGAGGAGGACGCCAAATTGATCGCGGTAAGCCATTCCGGCGAAGGTTGTTTTGGGGTCGGCACCGAGTTGAGTGAGGAGAAAAGCGAATGCGCCTGCGAGCCCAGCAAGCGAGATTCCGACGATGAGGTTGTTGTTGTGTTTTGGTCGAAGCATTTCGACAATTAGTCCGATGATGCCCGTCAACATAACGATGACGGTGGGCAGAATCAGGTTCCAATCGATGGTTGGGATGTGGCTCATGGTTTGGCAGTTGCCTCCGGTGATTGGAGTGCGGTTTGAATGGTGCGGGTCGGAAATTGGATATCGGCTTCGGGGTGATCGGCGGCGAGGGTGCCTTTGCGCAGTTCACGAACTTGGGCGGGAGTCCAGCCGGATTGTGTATCCCAGGCGAAGACTTGGGCGGGAAGATCGCTGACGAAGTCGATGTATGGTTCTTGCGAACCAGCAATAAGAATTAGATTGAACGGAGCTTTTGTAATGCTCTCGAGGAGTTCGCGGTCGCGTTCGAGGAAGAAGCCGCCGTATTGCATCGGGGTTGAGGCGTCAGGAAATGCTCCATCTATCATGTAACAAATTCCTTCTGCCCCAGCTCCGAGTGCATCGTTCATTTGGATTTGTACGGTCAGGCAAAGCTTGTCGAGCGTTTCGTTGCCTTTGACGGGATCGGATTGAAGCTCAGTGAAGATGTCGAGATTTTGTTTACGGGCGAGGGTGAGGGGTGAGGGAACAATCGCGAGGGTGATTTGATCGGGATTGGATTTTAGGGTGGATTCGATGCGGTCGAGGGGTACGAGGAGTGCGTCCACGCCGATGATGGGCGTTTGATCTGGGGTTCCGCCTTGAACGACGGTGAGGAGTCGTTGTCGGGAGGTCATTTTTGTGTGTAGAAGTCGGCGGGAGCAATGATTTGAACTTCGCCGTTGGTGTCCATTGAGCCATCGGGGGTTCGATCGGAAATACGGACGAGGTTGCCTTGATCGTCGATTTCTTGTGATTTGTCATTCCAAACAGGTCGGAGTCCGGGTTCATTGATCGTCATCATGCGAACCGCGTTCACCGATTTTTCCATCGGTTTGAGGAACGTGTTGGGATAGATTCCACCCCAGAAGATGAAGATGACAAAGACGCCGACAAGGGCGATTTCCCAAGGTTTGAGATCTTTGAGCCGAGCAAGATTGGGGTTGAGTGGGCCGTAGAAGACTTGCCGGAACATGTGGAGAAGATAAGCGGCGGCAAGGATGACCCCGATTCCTGCGATGACAGGGAAGATCATGCTGAGGCCGTAGAGCCCGTTGGCGGCGGACATGAATCCGCCATAGAGGGCAAGGAACTCTCCGATGAATCCGTTCATGCCGGGGAGCCCGACGCTGGAGAGCATGACAATGAGGAAGAGTGCGCTAAAGATCGGCATTTGGGCTTTGAGTCCGCCGTAATCTTTGAAAAGGCGCGTATGGGTGCGTTCGTAGATGAGACCGATCAGAAGGAAGAGAGCGCCTGTGCTGATTCCGTGGTTGAGCTGTTGATAGGTGCCACCCATCATTCCGGCTTGGTTGAGGCTGAAGACACCGAAGACGACGAAACCCATGTGGGAGACGGAGCTGTAGGCGACGAGCTTTTTGACGTCAGGTTGGACAGCAGCAACGACGGCACCGTAGATGATTCCGATAACGGCGAGGATCATGATCGGCAGGACGGCGGCTTGCGCAGCTTCGGGGAATAGGGGAAGCGAGAACCGGAGGAGGCCGTAAGTTCCCATTTTAAGTAGAACACCGGCGAGGATCACTGAGCCTGCGGTGGGGGCTTCGGTGTGAGCATCGGGGAGCCAAGTATGGAAGGGGAACATCGGGCACTTGACGAGAAGTGCGATGGTGAAGGCCCAGAACACGATGGTTTGCAGGTTGCCGGTGCCCTGCCAGAAGTCACCAGAGGCGACGAGAGCTTGGATTGCGGTGATGTCGAATGTGAGGGTGCCGGTGATGGCTTGATGGTGCTTGGCGAGAGTGATCATGCCAAGGAGCATGAAGATTGACGCGGCAAATGTGTAGAGGAAGAACTTGATCGCGGCGTAGTTGCGATTTGAACCGCCCCATACGAAGATCATAACGGCCATCGGGATGAGGGTCGCTTCAAAGAACGTGTAGAAGAGGATGAGATCGAGGCTGACGAAGACACCGAGCATGGCGGCTTCGAGCAGGAGCACCATGGCGAAGTAGATTCGGGTGCGTTTTTCGATATAGAAGCTGAATATTGACGCGAGGAGCGTGAGCAGGGTTGTGAGGAGGAAGAGCCAGATGCTGATTCCATCGATCCCGACTTTATATTGGATTCCCCACTGCGGAATCCAGTTGAAGGCTTCGACGTGTTGGAACTGGAAGGTATTGCCGTTGAAGACGTTGAGCAATCCGAGTGAGGTGAGGAATGCAGACCCGGTGAAAAGAATCGTGAGCCATTTGATGGCGGACGGATACCGTTCGGGAACGAAGAAAAGAAGGATCATCCCGATGAGGGGGATGAGGATTGTGAGGGTGATCGGGCCCATTATTTGCCACCTCCGATTGCGACAATTTGATAGACGAAGTAGATGAGCAGGGCGGCGACTCCGAGTTGCATGAGGGTGGCGTATCCACGGACGTATCCAGTTTGGAGTCCGCTAAAGAGTTTCCCGAACGTTTTGGAGAGGAGTCCGGTTCCGTTGACGATGCCATCAATGATGGCTTTATCGAATCCCCAGCTGATTTTGCCGAAGCCGTCTCCCCCGCGGATTGACCCTTGGGTGAAGAGTTTGTCGACACCGAACTGGTTGGCAGCGGCTTTGCGCCAGCTTTTCCATTTGGAAGTGTCCATGCCGTCGTTTTCGGGGAGTTTTTTGCCGTAGATGGCCCATCCACCGAGGACGCCGACGAGGAATGCGGCAGTTGCACCCCAGAAGATTGGCTTGGCAAGAGTTTTCTGAATGAAGTAGGGAATTGACTTGACTTCTTCGTGGTGGTGAACAACGACACCAGCACTGTGAAGCCATTCGGCAAGGTTGACGCCAAAGAAGAGCCATCCGCCACCAATGACGCTGAGAGCAGCGAGGACGATGAGGGGGACGAACATTGATGGAGGCACTTCGTGCGGGGTGTGGCTTTCGTCGAGTTCGTGGTGATGCTCGTGGGGGGTTGCGGCGGCGATTGCGCTCATTTCAGCATCGGTGTAGAAGAAATTGTGAGTGTCCGGGCCGTGGTGATGATCATGCGCATGATCGTGATCGTGATGGTGGTCATCGTGGTGATGATCGTCGTGACCGTGGGCATGAGCGGGGATGAGGCGCCATCGTTCGTCGCCGCTGAAAAAGGTCATGTAGGTCATGCGGGACATATAGAGGGCGGTGAGGACGGCAACGAGGAGGGCGACTCCGAAGACGATTTGTCCGATGGGAAGCCCGTACCAACTGAGCTTGGATGCGAACGATTCGAGAAGGATTTCTTCTTTAGAGAAAGCCCCGCTCATGAAGGGGAGACCAGCGATAGCCATCCAACCGACAAGCATTGTTGAACCGGTGATCGGGAGGTATTTGAGGAGTTTTCCGTAGTTGCGCATGTCTTGGTTGTGGGCCATGGCGTGGATGACGGCACCGGAACCAAGGAAGAGTAGGGCTTTGAAGAACGCGTGGGTGGCAACGTGGAAGAGTCCAACCCAATAGGCACCGACACCGCAAGCGATGAACATGTAACCGAGTTGGGAGACAGTGGAGAAGGCGAGAACCTTTTTGATGTCCGTTTGGCCAAATGCGATGAGCGCGCCGAGAAGTGCGGTGATGGCTCCGGTAATGGCGACGACGGCTCCGGCGGTGGGAGAGAGGGCAAAGAATGGGCTCATCCGGTTGAGCAGGAAAACGCCGGAGGTGACCATGGTTGCGGCGTGGATGAGAGCTGAGACGGGGGTCGGGCCTGCCATAGCGTCGGGGAGCCAGATATAGAGAGGGAACTGCGCGGATTTACCCATTGCGCCGATAAAGAGCAGGATACACGCGATAGCGAGGAGCCAAGGATCGAATCCGGCGGCGATTTTAGCGGCGTTGGGAAGCAGGACGTCGTAGCTGAGCCAGCGGGGTTCGGTTCCATCTTGACCGAGAACGATCGCGGCCATGAAGGCGAGCATAAACATGCCAAGGGTGAGACCCCAGTCGCCGACGCGGTTAACGATGAATGCTTTGTTTGATGCGAAGCTGTTTGCTTTATCTTTGTACCAAAAGCCGATGAGGAGGTAGGAGCAGACGCCAACGCCTTCCCAGCCTACGAAGAGGAGGGCGAGGTTGTTACCGAGAACGAGGATAAGCATCGCGGCAACGAAGAGGTTCAGGTAGGTGAAGAACCGGGGGTAGTCGGGTTCTTCGGCCATGTATCCGGTGGCGTACAGGTGGATGAGGGTGCCAATCCCGGTGATGATGAGCACCATTGTCATGCTGAGAGCATCGACACGGACTTCAAATGGGATGGAGAGGTTGCCGACGGTGATCCATTCGAAGAGGGTGAGAATTTCGGATCGATGGTGCTCGTCCATTTTGACGAGGGCGGCAGTGATTTGAGTGGCGAGGCCGAACGATGCGGCGATCGGCAGGACGGCTAATGCACCCATGACTCGGCGACCAATTTTGGGGCCGAGATTATCGATAACGATTTTGCCGGTGAAAGCTTGGATGAGGAATCCGAAGATAGGAAGGGCGAGCACCCACCAGATATTTTTGAAGATTTCTTGTTCCATTGTGTTCTGGTTAGCCTCGCATTGTGTTCATGTCGTCGACATCGACTTGGTTTCGATACCGGAAGATGGCCATGATGATGCCGAGTCCGACGGCGACTTCGGCGGCGGCGATTGCCATGACGCAGATGACCATTGATTGTCCGGCCATTGCAGAGGCGAATGGGTCACGGGCTGCAACGGCAGCAGACGGGTAAGCCGCGAATGAGAGAAAACTGAGGTTGACGGCGTTGAGCATGAGCTCGATGCACATAAAAACGACGACAGGGTTTTTTCTTATGAGAACGCCGAGGCTTCCGAGGGCGAACATCGCGAGGCTGAGTCCGAGGAATGCGGCGAGGGGGATTTCGTCATGCACGGCGGCGATTGGGATTTGATGGAGGATGTTGAACATGACTTAGAACTTCCTTTTTGCGAGCATGATCGAGCCGACGACTCCGAGAAGAAGGAGGACGGAGATGATTTCGAAGGGATAAACGTATTGGGTGAAGAAGACTTTTCCAATGGCTTGGGGAGTGCCGTAGTCGCGGTCGAATGTTGCGCCGTATGTGGATTGGGTGGGTTGAATGACGAAATTGTAGATGAGGGCGACGGTGAGAGCACCACCAAGGAGCCCGAATGCAAACCGGCGATCTTTCCAGAGGCTGGTGTCTTCTTCGGGATGTTGTGATCGCAGGATCATGATAACGAAGAGGAAGAGAACCATGATCGCGCCGGCGTAGACCACGATTTGGCTTATGCCGAGCATTTGGTGTCCGAGCATGAAATAGACCATGCCGAGAGTGATGAAATTGATGACGAGAGCGAGTGCGGAACGAACTGGACTTTTAAGAAAAACAACGCCGATCCCCCCTAACAGGGCGATCACCGCCAGGATGATGAATGCAACCTGGTTGAGTGTCAACGCTTATAGCCTCCTCGGGCATTTTTCATGTTCAGTTTCATTTTTGATTGTGGTTTCGGCTTTCCCAGTGGGCCGAAGTTTTTAAATTGTTTTTAGGGTGTTTCGGTTTTTGCCGGGTCAACGAGGGTGACAGTGCGTTTGGGCGAAGTGACCATTGTGACGGTTCGTTTGTCGTTGGCAGGGGCACCTTTTTTGCTGACACTCAGGATGTTGAGGTAGAGGACAAGGGTGATGACCATGGCGGCGATTGCGGCTCCCCATCCGCCGATTGGACCGTAGAGGGAGGTGCCAATGATCCAGATTCCGACGACGATAAAGTTTGCAACGGAGATCGGGAGAAGGGATTTCCATCCGAGATCCATGAGCTGGTCGTATCGGAGTCTTGGGAGGGTGGCGCGGAGCCAGACAAAGAAGGTGATTCCTCCGAAACATTTACCGAGGAAGACGATGGGGGCGAGCCAGTAGTTGGCGTTATCAATGATGTGGAAGAGATTGTTTCCGGTGGATTGATAGAGGTGGTTCCAGTTGACAGGGAGGATGTTGTATCCGCCAAGGAATAGGGCAGCGAAAATGCCGCTGAAGATGAACATGGCCGCATATTCTCCCATGAAGAATACGGCGAATTTCATGGACGAGTATTCGGTGTGGTAACCAGCGATGAGTTCGTTTTCGGCTTCGGGAAGGTCGAAGGGGGCGCGGTTAGTTTCGGCAATAACGGCGATGAGGAAGATGACGGCGGCGATGAAGCCAAATGGGGTGAGAATGAACCAGTTTTGGACACCTTCGAGAAGTCCCCAGAGTGGTTTTTCTTGCTCGACGACGACGTTTGTGAGCTTCATGCTGCCGACAGCCATGACGATACACGCGACGGACATGGCCATGGCGAGTTCGTAGCTGATGAGCTGAGCGGAGGCGCGCAGGCCACCCATGAGAGAGTATTTGTTGTTGCTTGCGTAACCGGCAAGAACGATTCCGTAGGCGCCGAGTGATGAGATAGCGAGAGCGTAGAGGACTCCGATTTCGACATCGGCGACGGGAGTGAGGATTCCGTAGAGTCCGAAGTTTGGACCCCAGGGAAGTGTTGCGCCGAGAGCGAATGCAGGGAAGAGGGCAAGCGCAGGAGCGATGAAGTAGATTTTGCGATCAACGGCAGAGGGGGTGATGTCTTCTTTTGTGAAGAGCTTGACACCGTCAAGAAGAGGCTGAATGAATCCGAATGTTCGGATTTTTTTGCCCGCGAGACCCTTGAGGGGAAAGCTATCGGGGAGGGTAATGGTTCCGGATCGATTTGGGCCAATACGGTCTTGCATCCAGGAGAGAAGGCGTCTTTCCCACCAGATGAGGGGTGGAACGAGGGCGAGGATTGCGACGACTACGAAAAGAACCCGAATAAACCCAAGCAAAAGGGGGTTATTTTGATTGAGCCAGAAAAACCACTCAGCAACCACGTTGTTTTCACTTTACCCGTGCGTTCTCGCCTGTCTTAGGAGAGTTTCGGGAAGCTCCCGGCGTACGCCTTGGGGTCGAATGGCTTTCCGCTTTGGGGGAGGAATGAACCGGTGGGAAGGAGTTTGTCGTAAGTTGCGGATTGAAACTCGGGGTGAGCTTTGGCGATTTCGTCCATGATTTCGCTGGGGTTGAAGGCGGGTGTTCCGGGTTTGATCCGAAGGGAGAGCTCGGTGAAGATTCTCCAGGGTGCTTTTGCCTCGCCCGGTGGGTTGAGGATTTGCCTCATTCGTTGGATGCGTGATTCGGAGGAGATGTAGGTTCCATCTTGCTCGGCGGGGAGGGCCATCGGGAGGATGTGGGTTGCGTAAGCGGCAGATGAGCCGGGGGTTGAGGTGATGAGAATGAGATTTTCGACGGCTTCGAGGGCTTGCTCGGCGATTTCTCGGAACGGAAGGTCGTCGATGGGATCGAAATCGAGGAGGACGAGAGTTTTGATTTTTCCGGCGGCGCAATTTTCAAGGATTGCCTTTGTATTGTGTTCATCGGAATCGGGGATGAGGCCGAGGGTCATGGCACCTGAACTGTTGCACTCGAGTCCCATGTAGTTAAAGGATTGATTGAGTGCGCCAGCGTTTCCGGCGAGGATTTGGTAGGCGGCGACCCCTTCATTCGAAGTTGTGAGAGAGTGGGTCGTGACTGTGGTGACGCCTTCGCCTTTTAGGATTTGGGCGGCGGCGGAGACTTGGTTTTCATCGAGACCAGCTTTGGCGCAGGCGTCGGAGAAATTGACGCTATCGGCGGTGCCGAGTGCGGATGCCAGGGCGGCGGCGGCGTAATTTTCGGTGCCAGGTTTGTAGCGAAGAATTGAATGGGCGAACGTGTCGGATTCTGTTGGCTCGGGGGTAGCGACAACAACTTTTATGCCGCGTTGGAACCAGCCTTTGCGGATTCGGAGGAAGGTCATCGGCTGTTCGTCGGCGAGATTTGATCCGAAAATCAGAACGGCTTTTTGGTGCTCGAATTCAGCGATTGGGGAGCTTGGGGGGTTGCCGAAGAGGTTTTCGTGTCGAGCCGATGCGCTGAGATAATCGCCAATTGAGCGGGAATCGACGTTTTGAGAGCCGATTTGGTTGAAAAGCTTTTTGGCACTGAAGAGTCCTTCGTTGGAGACCTTTTGACTTGTGAGGAGTGCGGCGGATGAGCCCGCTTCTTCCAGAAGCGAAGCAATTTCTTTGTTTACATCACCCCATGACGTGCGAACGAATTCGTTGCCAGTTCGTTTGTTTGGGGCGGTGATTCTGGTCGGATCGTTGTAGAAGTCGTGACCAAATTTGCATCGGTCGGCGGTCCACTCTTCGTTGACATCTTCGTGGGTGCGGCCATTGATTCGGACGAATTTGTGGGCGCGATGGTCAAACCAAATGTTGGTTCCGCACGGCGTGACCGTGCAGATGCCGGGAGCAGTTTGCAGATCCCAGGGTCTTGCTCGGAATCGGTATCGAGCGGAGGTGAGGGCACCGACGGGGCAGATTTCGATCACGTTGCCGCTGAATTTAGATTCGAAATCCGTGAGTTGGAAGGTCGATGGCTGCATTTCTGCGCCACGGAATCGGAATGCTAGTTGGGAATCGCCAGAGATTTCTTCGGTGAATCGGACACAGCGTCCACATTGGATACATCGCTCGAGGTCGAGGGTGACGTATTTGCTAAGTGGGAACGCTTTGGGGGCGTGTCGTTTGACTTCGAGAAATCTTGATGTTGAGGGGCCGTAAGAAAGTGTGTTGTTTTGAAGGGGGCATTCACCACCTCTATCGCATATTGGGCAGTCGAGGGGGTGGTTGATGAGAAGGAATTCGAGGACGCCTTTTCGATCGCGGTGGATTGATTCGGTGTCGGTGTAGATCACCATGTTGTCGCCAGCGGGAAGGGTGCAGGCGGCTTGGGGTTTGGGCATTTTCCGCACAGTGCCATCGGGTTGCTTGAATCCGACTTCGACGAGGCACATGCGGCACATTCCGACGGGCTTCATTCGGGGGTGATAGCAGAAAATGGGGACATCGAGTCCGAGTCGTTTGACGGATTCGACAATGAGTTCGTCTTTCGGAACTTGAATCTCGATATCGTTGATCGTGATCGTGACCATTTGTTCTTGTGCGACGGATGCCATAGTTTCGTGAGCCCTGGAAATGCCTCTGAGGCATCAGTTTAGCCCCGACTGCGTGTGTACCCCAATACTAGCGGTGAGTGCACCGAACTTCCCAGGAGATGATTAGGAGTTCGGTGATTGGGCGGGGTGGGGAAAAATTGCTAGGTTTTCCGATTAGAGCCGCGTTTGTTAACCGATTTTGGAGATGGGTTGAGATATTATTGGGGCATTGGCATCCTGAATTGTTGGGATGAAGAGTTGACATGATTGGTAAAGCGTTGCGTTTAAGTTCCTTGTTGGTGGCCTCGTTAGCGATTGGATCGTTGGCCTTTGCGAAGGTTGATTCTGGTGTTCGTTATGTTTCGGTAGATGTTCGGATTGAATTGAAATCTGGGGCAAATGAAGCAACCATGTCGGCTCTCAGTGAAGGGGTGGGTCGGGTTGTTTCCCGCGATGAGAAGGGTTTTGTTCTGCGATTGAACGACCCGAAAAATTTGGATTTGAAGCTCAAAGCACTTGAAGGGCGAAAGAGTGTTGCGAAAGTTTCTCCGATGACGCCGATGTTGCCGGGTCAGGATTTGTTGAAGTTGCCGTTGAGCCAATTGAAGCAAATGGTTACGGAATATAAGGAGTCGTATTTGGCATGGTCGGAAGTGACCAAAGATGAGTTTGAGAAGCGTTCAGACGGATCGGTGAAGGTGCCAGGGGTTGGTTACTTAGAATCTTATTTGCAGTGGAAGCATGACCGCGCTTTTCCGAATGACGAGATTGATATTTCGGGATATGTAGAGATTGCGAATCGACGGACATTTGAGGCGCAGGCTCAGCAAAATTTGCGAGGTCGTGACAGCGAAAATAAGCCGACAGGGAATAGGGGATTGTTGCAGAACCTCACTGGAACATCGGATGCTGCGGGGAACTGGGAGTTTATGGGCCCGACAGATTTGAGCGTGCCTTATCGGATTTATTTTGGATTGAGTCCGATTAATGGTCGTGCGAATGCAGTGGCGTTTGACCCGACGGATGGGAATACGTTTTATACGGGCGGTTCGCAAGGTGGAGTTTGGAAAACGACTGATGGTGGCTTGAATTGGTCGACGACGAGTGATGGTTGGCCGCTTTTGGGCGTGAGTTCGCTCGCCGTGAGCCCGGTGGACGGCAATATTGTCTTGGCGGGTACGGGAGATTTTTACGGATCGGACGTTGCGGGAATTGGGGTGATGCGCAGTACCGACGGGGGCCAAACCTGGACTCGAACGGGGCTGAATATGAGTTCGGCAATGATTGCGGGACTGGTTTTTGATCCAGCGAATGCAAACATTGTTTATGCGGTTGCGGGTCGCACGGGCGGATCAGCTCGTGGGGTTTATCGATCAGCTAACTCGGGCCAGACGTGGACGGAAGTTGTGACGACGGATGTTGATTGGAGCTATGTTGATATCGGAGGGGCCGCGACAAATGGTTCGCGATTGAAGTGGGCGGTTTCGGGCGGTAGTTCTCCTCAAATTCGGACTTCGGTCGATGGCGTGAATTGGACTTCGGTCACGTTGCCGACTTCGGGAAGCCAGAACACATTCCATATTGCGGCTTCGAAAATTTCTCCGAATACGGCTTATTTGCTCGCGACGACGCCGCGAAAAGTTTATAAGACAGTAGATGCGGGTGCGACCTGGTCAGATGTCACGGCGGGCTTTCCGAATGGATCAAGCAATTATAACTGGAGTCAAGGTTGGTATGACTACTACATTAAGACTTCGGTCGTGAACGGTCAGGACATGGTTTTTGTTGGGCTGATCGACGTAGTGATGTCGATCAATGGCGGTGCGAGTTGGCGAACGATTGGGGGATCCAATTATTCAGCGGCTTATTCAAATTCGGCCATTGTTCACCAAGACAATCACAATTTGGAAATTGATCCGAATAATCCGACGCGGGCATTGGTGGCGACGGATGGTGGCGTTTTCTTGTTCAACTACAATGCAGCCCAGGATAATTACACTTGGGGTCGGCTGAACAAGACTTTGGGCATTACGCAGTTTTACACGATGGACGTTCACCCGACGAATCCTAACTATGTGGTGGGGGGAACGCAAGATAATGCGAGTCCTCACTCATTTGGGAACTTGTCGCAATGGGGGAATCCGGGTGGTGGCGATGGTGCGGGTTGCGGGATCAACTTTTTGAATCCAAATATTCAATATACGTCAAGCCAATTTCACGGATTGTCGCGGACGACGAACGCTTGGAATTCGCAAAGTGGATTTGCCCCAAGTTTTGGAAGCGATAGCGTGCCGTTTATTGGTGATTTGTGGCTTGACCCGAATGATCCAACAAACGTTTATGTGAACACGAACTACTTGTGGCGCTATAAGGAAGGGACGAATACTTGGACGCCCCGATTGGGTGGTCAGTTACTTTCCTCTAATGGACAGGTTCGATCATTGGGAATTGCTCCGGGCGACAGCAATGTGATGTACACCGGGGCGAGTAACGGCGATCTTTATATGAGTCGAAACTTTGGTTCGAGTTGGACCCGGTTGGACGCATTGGTCGGTTTGCCCAATTCTTCGATTTTGGATATTAGCGTTAATCCGCGAAACAAGAACGACATTTTGGTAGCGACCGGAAATTCTCGAATGTTCCGGATTACGGGTACGAATACGGGGGCTCCGACTTTGACTTCAATCAATGGGGCGGGCGGAACGGCATTGCCAAATGTTGCGATCAGTACGATTGCACGTGATCCTTGGCAGCCGGAGACTCGCTGGTATGTCGGAACGGATGTTGGCGTTTTCACGACGGATAATGCCGGTGCTTCGTGGACAGATATCACGCGTTCGCTTGGTTTGCCGAATGTTCAGGTGACTCGTTTGAAAGCAAATGCGACGACGGGTTATCTGACGGCGGCGACTTACGGTCGGGGGATATGGCGGATCAAGATTGTTCCGGCGATTGTCCAATCGGTTGTTGCTACTCCGACTTCGGTCATTGGTGGCGATGGCGGAACGTTGACAGTGACGATTGATCGTCCGGCTCCATCGGGTGGCGTTTTGGTGCCTCTGAGTTCGAATTCCGGCAGTTTGATCGTTCCTTCCTCGGTTTTGATTCCGACGGGGCAGAGTTCTGTTCAGGTTCCTTATACAACGAACGAAGTTGGCGCAACTGTGGATGTGACGATCACAGCTACTCTCGGCGGCATTGGAACGGCGATTGTTCAGGTTCTTGCGACTTCGGATTATCCGGCCACTTCCTTTACTTTGCAGAATGCTAAGAACATCGTCGGCGGTTTGCCAGAAATCTTGACTTCTGATGACAACCGCCTGACTTGGCAGATCGACCGAGTTGAACGGCAGGCATCAAAAGCAATTTTCAGTTCGGCGATTGGGATATCAAGTCCGACTAAGGTTCGCATTGAGGTTGAAGTTAGTTCTGATTTGCCTGGTTCGGTTTACTCGCTTTTCCTTGCCGCGAATTTAGGGTCCCGGTCGAATTTGATTGCGAGCGGCCCGTTGACAGCTACGGATGGAGTGATTCGATTTGACATTACGGATCCTTCGGTCGTCTTGGGGCCAAACGGTGAGATATCCATTACATTGGTAACGAGTGGACCGGCCAATACTCAGTTCACCACACGAGTGGATCGAGTGCGGTTCCGCGCATTGCCGTAGATTTCTAGATTTGGGCCAGGGCATCTGTCCTGGCCCAAATTCTGTTTCACCTAGGACAAAGTGTACAAAGAAGTACACTTTCAATTGCGTTTGATGCCTGTTTAGGCGTCAGGAAGATTTCAGGATGTTGGATTCAGCTCAAGACTCAGTGAAAGAATTTGAAAACGATGATGCGATGTTGGAGCATTATGCGGAGCGGGAATACAAGTGGGGATTTGTTACGGATATTGAAAGTGATACTTTGCCGCCGGGGCTGAATGAAGACGTCATCCGATTTATTTCAGCAAAGAAGGGTGAGCCGGAGTGGATGTTAGAGTTTCGTTTAAAGGCGTTTGAGCATTTGAAAACGATGGCTTATCCAAAGTGGCCGAATGTTGCTTATAAGCAACCGGAGTTGCAGGAAATTTCGTTCTTTTCGGCACCAAAGAACATGCCGAAACTGAATTCTTTGGATGAAGCGGATCCGGAATTGATTGCCACGTTTAATAAGCTTGGGATTCCGCTTGAAGAGCAGAAGATTTTTGCGAATGTTGCAGTAGACGCGGTTTTTGATAGTGTGAGTGTTGCGACGACGTTTAAATCGACTTTGAAGGAAGCGGGCGTGATCTTTATGCCGATCAGCGAAGCGTTGCGTGAGCATCCGGAATTGGTGAAGAAGTATTTGGGATCGGTTGTTCCTTATACGGATAACTACTATGCGACGTTGAACTCAGCGGTGTTTACAGATGGTTCATTTGTTTTTGTTCCGAAAGGGGTTAAGTGCCCGATGGAGTTGAGCACGTATTTCCGTATCAACGAACAGAATACGGGTCAGTTTGAGCGGACATTGATTGTTTGTGAAGAAGGGGCCAAGGTTTCTTATTTGGAAGGGTGCACGGCACCGAAGCGCGATGAGAATCAGCTTCATGCGGCGGTGGTTGAGCTTTGGGCAGATGCGGATGCGGAGATTAAGTATTCGACGGTGCAGAACTGGTATCCGGGCGATAAGGACGGTAAGGGCGGGATTTTTAATTTTGTGACGAAGCGGGCACGATGCGAAGGTGATCGGAGCAAGGTGACTTGGACTCAGGTGGAAACTGGTTCGGCGATTACATGGAAGTATCCGAGTGTGATTTTGAAAGGTGATTCGAGCGTGGGCGAATTTTATTCGGTGGCTCTTACGGCGGGCAAACAGCAGGCCGATACGGGCACGAAAATGATTCATATTGGTAAGAACACCCGTTCAACAATCGTGAGTAAGGGAATTTCGGCAGGCAATGGTCAGAACACTTACCGCGGTTTGGTGAAGATTAATGCGGGAGCCGATGGGGCACGGAACTATTCGGTTTGCGACTCAATGTTGATGGGCGATCGATGTGGGGCGCACACTTTTCCTTATATTGAAGTGAAGAACAATTCGGCGACGATGGAGCACGAGGCGACGACTTCGAAGATTGGGGAGGATCAGTTGTTTTACTTGGCTCAGCGGGGGATTAGCGAAGAGGACGCGGTGAACATGATTGTGAGCGGGTTCTGTAAGGATGTTTTCCGGGAGTTGCCAATGGAGTTCGCGGTTGAAGCTCAGAAGTTGTTGGCGGTGAGTTTGGAGCATTCGGTCGGTTAAGGCGATCTATTCGCAGCTATGTGGCCCTGGCGAATTTCGCCAGGGCCATTTCATTGGACTATGGCTGTAAAATTGTGTGAATTATGAAAGTTTGGAAGAAGTTCTTTATTGGAGGGCTAGCGAGTTCGTTTTTGCTGTGTGGTGCCGGAGCGATTGTGGGAATGCAATCGGTGGACTTTTTGCAGGTTTCGGGTCGAACGGACGAAGCGGTTCGGAATTACCAAGGAATGGGATGGCCGTGGCGGGCTGATGAAATGGTTCCGACTGTAGCGGATGAAGATAATAGGGCTCTCCCGATACTGGAGGCAATTGAACAGGAAAAGGATATTGCAGAAACTCAAAAGAATGTGTTTAAGAAATGGGAGGAAGGGGATGAAAAAGAGGTCAGGCGATTAATGGCAGAGTGTGAACTCGTTCTCTCGCTCTATATTAAGGCGAGCCAGTATGGAAAAGCCGACTTCAAGCACGACTGGAGCAAAGGGTCTTTGCTTTTGTTTCCAGAATTAAACCATGGCAAAGCCGCCGCTCGACTTTTGGGAGTTCGGGCAGAAATTAAAGCAGGAGAAGACGATTTAGATGGCGCACTTTCCGATCTTCGAGCATCCTTCCGAATAGGGATGCTCCTTGGTCAGATACCTGTTTTCAGCGGTCTTCTGGCAAATGTCTCCGTTGAGCAGTTCGCTTTGGAGGACGCAATGCGCGTTGCGGAAGTCAGGAAGGAAGATGCCAATTGGATTAGGAGGGTGCACGAAGAAGTTTCAGAGTGGAAGTCTGGGACAGATTTTGAGAGAGCGATTAAAGGTGAAGCGCTGCTGGGGCTGACAACCATGCGGTTCAAAGACTCAAGTTGGGCGGTCATTCCTTCGAACATGGGTCTGGATGATGAAAGTCGACATCCTCACCCACTAGTCGCAACTCCGACTTCGGTTGATGCTGACGGAGTTCCGACAGGAATATCGAGCAAAGCTTACTTTGTGCGGTATTTGGAAGCGAACATTGAAATTGAAAAGCTTGTTACGGCAGGCGGAGACGATCCGATTGAGACCGGGAATCTCATTACTCAGTTCATCGAGACATCGATAAGAAACAGAAATGAGTGGAGTTTCACTTTTTCACAAATACTCTTTCCGGACTACGATCAGGTTGGATATTCTGTCGCTAAGGCTCGGTTTTTGCTGTCTGCAGTGGTTGCGGTTTTGAAGGCAGCGGAAGTGAAAGCTAAGACTGGTCAATACCCTCTAACAGTAGGTGAAATTGCTCCGGGGTTTCTTGACCCGGTGACCGGAGAGGTGGTTGGCTATAGAGTTCAGGGTGAGACCGTTTTTGTCTATTCGTTTGGGCGGAATGGTGTGGACGACTCTGGGATTCGGGATTCCGTCACTGTGAAGGATGATGTAGCCGCGCATTTTCCGCCCAAACCTCGATCGAGTCAATAGGATTTCAATTTGTGGTTCGCATTTGAACGAATTGCACAATCTATTCCGTTGTTGTTTTAGAGGGCAGGAAACGTTGTCATTCTTTGGTAGAGGATCTACTTCGACTGGGAAAGTTAGTATGGGATTGAAAGACAAATTAGCTAAGGCGGGAAATCGAAGGTGGGTTTTGGGGTGTGTTGGTCTGTTGTTTTTATGCGGATTTGGCGGAGCGATTGCCGTTTTGCAGGTTGTTGATTTTCCGGTTGTGGCGAATCGGGCGGATGCGGTCGTGGCGGAATACAAGGCGGCGGGGTTGCCTTGGGAGCAGGGTGATTTGGGGACTCATCTTCCGGATGATCGCAATGGAGCGGCGGACTTTCAAGAAGCGATTCGACTCGCAGGCGGAAGTTTGAACAAGCATGAGAAGGTGATCAATGAGTTGATGCAGGAGAAGAAGTGGACGGAGATTTCAGCTATTCTGCGAATGGAGGCGCGGGTATTGGAGTCATTACGCAAAGCGAGTGTGTATGGGGGGTTAGATTTTGATCGAGATTGGGATAAAGGATCTCATTTATTGTTCCCAGAGTTTAGTTCAGTAACGGGTGGTGTTCGATTACTGACTTACAATGCCGAATCCGCCGCGCGAAACGGCGATTTAGAATTGGCACTATCTGATTTGAAATCGGCTTATAGATTGGGATGCATGATTGGAAAAGAACCAATATTGATCGCTATGCTTGTGGGGATTTCAAATCAAAAAACTGCCTTAGAATGTGCGGTTAAAATTGCGGCACTGCGTCCCGATGATCAGGTTTGGATTGCACGAGTGCGCAAGGAACTGGAAGGTTGGGAGTGTCAAGTTGACTTTATGCATGCGATGCGAGGAGAAGCTTACATGGGCTTGGCAACAATTCGGAATGTTAAGGGGGAAGCTTTTTTTGCTTATCATAATGCAACTTCAGCGACCGACTATGACAGCTTTTTTTATGACGATGCACACCGGGTCAGGACAGGATTGCCCAGCAGGTTGACGAACAAGGCATTTGCTGTGAGATGGATGGAAGCGCAGATGCATTTACTTAAAGTATTGGGGCCAGAGGGAATCAATAAGCATCGTGGCATAAGGGAATTTGAGCAATACATATTTGATCAAGCGGGGCCACCGAAGAAACTGAGCAATACAGTGAATGAAACCATGTTCCCCGTTTTCGATGGGGTGGCAGCTGATATTGCACCTTTTCGTTTAGAAGCTACGAAAGCGGTTTTGCGGGCGGCTGAATTTCGGGCTAAGGTTGGTCGGTATCCGAAGTCACTTGGCGAGATGGGAGTCATGCTCCAGGATCCTTTAGTTGATCAAGGGGCCCGCTATCTCGTTCAAGGAAAGGAAGTTACCGTTTATTCAATTGGGCGAAATGGGAAGGATGATTTAGGCGAGAGATTTGGAGTCACTCGTGGCGATGATGAGGGTATGCGGTTTCCGCCGAGACCAAAGAAATCAGCTTCCTCAATTGCAGTTCCAGTTCAACAGGGGGCTCCAGTAGGTGGGCGGTGAGGTGCTTTTTTGAATCTTTGGAGAAGAAATTGCGGTAGGGATTGGTAATGGGTTTTAAAGATAAGGTCGCGAAGACGGGCAAGCGGAGTTGGGTTTGGGGGTGTGGAGTCGTTGCGCTTTTGGTTGTGGGTGGGTTGGCGGCGGCGGCGGTTTTGAGTTATGTCGATTATCCGGTGGTGGCATTGCGGTCGGGGAAAGTGGTGCAGGAGTATCGGGCGACGGGGATGCCTTGGGTTGCGGAGGATGTTTTTCCGGATGTGCCGGCAGAAGATAATGCGTCGCCGGAGTTCTTGGCGATGGCATCTTCGGGCAAGCCGTGGATGAGCGACGAGACGAGGCGCATTCAGATTGCGATGTCGAAGTATGACTATGCAACTGCGAAGAAAGAGTTGGCGGGGATTGAGGATCAGCTTGCGGAATTTGAAGCGGCAAGTCGAGTGAAAACGCTCTATTTTGAAAAAGATTGGGATATGAATTCTCATGTTCGAATTCCGGAGTTTGCGGTTTTTAAGTCGGCGGTGAGAACATTGGGTTATCGAGCGGAGGTTCGGGCGTCGGATGGTGACTTGGAGGGGGCTCTTTCAGATTTAAGGACAGGCTGGCGGCTGGGTCATTTAATTGGAAATCAACCTACAAATATTGGGTTGCTTGTGGGGATTGCATGCGAGGCGATCATATTCCGGGCTTCTCTTGATGTTGCGGGAGTTAGGCAGAACGATGAAGCTTGGATTGCAAGAGTGAGGAAGGAGATTGATGGTTGGGATCAGAAATTTGAGGCTACTATTCCTAGGAGTGGTGATATCTACATGCGCATTGCGTTGGCCCGCAATTTGACCAGCCGATATGCGTTTATCACATCAGGTGATGATTGGGGTGACTCAGACTCACGGGAGGATGGAGATTTGGTGCGCAACGGGATTGGGGCGGGGGCGGTTCGGCAAGCATACTTAACTCGATTTCTCGAAAGCTCAATAGGGGTAAAGCGCATTGCCGACGCTTACCCTGGAAAGCCCTATCGGGCCGGTTTAGAAATAGATCAATTTTTGAAGAAAGAATTCTACGGAATGAATCTGAGCGATCCATATATTGAACTCACTCAATCTAACTATGCTCAGTTGGGTGCAGCAATTGAAAAATCGTGGGTTATGCCTGAGTTGAATTCCGCAATATTGCGAGCCGGGGAGGTTCGGGCGAAAACGGGAAGTTGGCCGACAACATGGGAAGAGTTGGGAGTTGAGCCAGTTATTGATCCATTAACGGAGATGCCCGCGGTGATCAGCATTCGAAAGAATCAGTTTGTGATTTCATTGAAAAAGCCGAGTGATGAGGTCTTATCTAATCAGAATCTTGACTTTCTTTTCCCAACGACTCGGCGAGCACCTATTGAAAAGTGAATCTCTCGTTCAGCAGATTCGACACCAGAGCAGAATTCTCTCGCAGGTCTAAGCGAATTGGAGCTCAACTTCCATTGACTTGATGAGTCCGTCTTTAATGATGAAACGGTGGTGGACTTGATCTTCGGCGAGGAGGGCGCCATTAAGATCGCAGACAACTTGGTGGACAGTTACAAGAATACAACCGGGCTTTTCATCATGAAAGTGGATGGGTTCAACGGTGGGGTCAATTTCGCTCCATTGCTCAGTCCAGTACGATCGGACTTCATCTGGCCCTTGAACGAACCCTCCTTTGAATGCTTTTGGCCACTTGACATCGGGCGTCATGAGGGCGAGAGCGGCGTCGATGTTTCGGGAGTTAAAAGCGGTGTAAGCGGCGCGAAGGAGTTCGATATCTTTGGTGAGTTGAGCGGACACAGTTAGACTATGGCACAGTAATGGAGCTGAGAAATGAAACTCAGAGAACGGGGTTAATAGTAGAATTTGATGATGGGAATTTTTGCAAATTTAACGAATACAAGTGGGAAGAAGTGGGCGATGGGGTGTGGAGTACTGGTTTTGTTGTGCGGGATTGGGGGCGTGGTTGCGGGTTTGCAGGTGGTGGATTTTCCGATTGTGGCGAATCGGGCCGATGCGGTGGTGAAAGAGTATCGGGGGGCGGGGTTGCCGTGGGAGCAAAGCGATCTGCGCACGGAGTTTCCGGATGATCAGAACGGAACGGCAGATTTTGAAAAAGCGGTTGCCTTAGCCGATGGCAAGATTGATACTTTGCAGAAGCAAGTTTCGGAATTGATGGCGGCAAAAAAGTTTGATGAGGCGGCGGTGTTGCTTCGTGAGAATAAGGGGGTTTTGGATGCGTTGCGGCGCGCGAGTGGATTTGAGGGTTTTGATTTTGATCGGGATTGGGATTTGGGGCCAAGGATTTTGTTTCCGGAATATGCGATGTCGAAATCAGGGGTGAAGATGTTGAGTCATCAGGCGGTGATTTCGGCTCGTGCAGGGAATTTGGATTCGGCGCTGTCGGATCTGCGGTGTGCTTTTCAATTGGGAAATACGATTTCGCGGGAGCCGACTTTGATCGCTTTGCTGGTCGGGATTGCGAATCAGTCGATCTCATTACGGGGGGCACTGGATGTGGCGGCACTGCGGCCGAAGGATGCGGCGTGGATCGCCCGGGTGCGGAAGGAAGTTGAGACTTGGGAGTCCGAGCTTGATTTTGCGCGGGCGATGGAAGGAGAGGCTTATATGGGTTTATCAGCGTTGCGTAATTTTCGGGTGAATGGGATTGTGGCGGCAAGAGATATGACTCTTGAAGATGGAGCAGATATATCGGATACCTATACAGAAGAAATTGTTCGAACGGGGTTACCGAAGGGGATGGCAAACACGGCGTTTGCGGTGCGAGCGATGGAGGCGCACATCTATTTTCGGAAAGAGATCGATGCTTCAAATGGTAACTGGACAGAGGTAAGCAGAAAGATGGATGAATATGTTTTGAAGTTGGAAGAACCACCACTCAAGGCAAGTCAGCTATTGAGCCGGATTTTGTTCCCTGTTTTTGTTCAGGCGGGGGTTGCGACGGACGGGGCATTTTTCAGGCCAGGCGCGGCGAGAGGTGTTTTGCAGGCGGCAGAGATTCGGGCGAAGACCGGGCAATATCCTAAAGACATTGAGAAACTTGGATTTGAAATCATTGATCCGGCAACGGGTTTGAATGCGGTTTATAAGGTTTCGGGAAGCACGGTCATGATTTATTCGGTGGGAGGAAATGGGAAAGATGATGGGGGTGAAAGGGATAAAAATGTTGGGAGTGATGATTTAGTGATCAAGTTCCCCCCGAACTAGGCAGGGATGAAAAATTGGGGGTTGTTGACTTAGCGATTTGTTTTGCATAACAACAAGTTCGTTACATAATATGCACTAATAACGTTATAATTTCTAAGAAACTAATAGTTGCATTTGGAAATATATGCCTAATATTAGTGCAAGTGTCCCATTTTTGGCGTAATACATTACAAGGTGGAACATTCGGCTTAGGCGCAGGCTCTAAACTTTCCGGAACATCGAAGATGCCACACATCATTTCGCAGATACACCAGAGGGCCTGGCGTTCGTTTTTAACATCGCAGTCGTTGACTACGAATATGTTGGATTCACGCTTAAGGAAGGCAAAGCAAATTTCGCTTGACGTATACGAAGTCTTGCATACGTTAGAAGACGCTGAGGGTCAGCGATTGAGGATGAGCGAGTTAGCGGAGACCATTTTGTTTAGCCGCAGCGGCCTCACTCGCATGATTGATCGACTTGAGGAGATTGGATATGTTGTTCGCGAACCTTCGCCGGATGATCGGCGTGGTTGGTTTGCAAAGGTGACAGTTGAAGGGATTAAGGCGCGGCATGCGGCTTGTGACATTGTTCAGAACGGTTTGAAGGAAGTTTGGGTTGAGGCGTTGAGTGAAGACGACGCGGTTAAGGTCAGTGAGCTTCTTGAACTTGTGGGTGGTCGCGCAAAAATTGCGGCAAGATAACTTGGGTTAGGAATTATAGGTTCCGGGAGCCATATGTGGCCCCCGGCATTATTTTTTTAACTCGGTCTTTTGAGTTAATTGAGTTTGTCGACGATGATTCGGCTTTTGGTATCTCCGCCCGTGAAGACTTTGATGTTGATTTTTTGGTAGTCGGCGTCTTTGGCGGTGAAGATGTTCATGAACTTACCGGGGTTGCGATCGACGAGTGGGAACCAGCTTGACTGCACTTGGATCATGATTTTGTGGCCCTTCTTGAATGTGTGACACGTGTCGGGAAGGGTGAACGGTACGCGCTCGATCGCGTTTGGAACCATGGGTTGGGGGTTTTGGAAGCTCTTGCGGAATTTTGACCGCATGACTTCGCCTCTTACGAGCATGTGGAAGTTAGGGTTTACGGGTTCGGTTGATGGGAAAACATCAATGAGCTTGACGACGAAATCACAGTCGGTGCCGGAGATTTGGGTGAAAATTTCGGCTTGGACATTCCCGGCAACGGTGAAGTCTTGGGTGAGGGTTTCGGTTGTGAAGGTGAGGACATCGGGTCGATCGATGGCGAAGCGTTGATCGTCCAGCATGTATTCCCGGGTACGACGGTTGAGTACTCCGCCTTGATAGGGCACAGGGCTTGCGGGGTCGCTGATGTAATTGTAGGTACCAGCGGTTGTAGGCGCTGTGTTGATGGTGAGAGCTTTGTTGGTGTTGAGATAGAGGCTTGTGTCGGTGGTGGCTTTGGGGGGCCATTCGTTGTAGCGTCGCCAGTTTTTGGAACCGCTATCGAAGACGGTGGCTTTTGGTTCGGCAAATTTTCCGTTGTTGCGGAGATAGGCATCGAAGAAGGGAAATTCGATATCGTCTTCGTAGTAGGTGCTCGTGTTGCTACCCCAGTCGTGGACACCGAATTTTTGTCCGGCTTTGCTGGCCCACATTCCGTGATACCACGGGCCCATGACGAGCCAGTTGTTGGGTTGCTTGCCGGTTATTTCGGTGGCTTTGTAGCAGGCGAGGGGGCCGTAGCAGTCTTCGGCGTCAAAGAATCCGCCGACCCAGAGCATTGCGGGTTTGACGTTTTTGAGCTGACCAGGAATGGATCGGGCTTGCCAGAAATCGTTGTAAGTGTCGTTGCGGATGGCGTCTTGCCAAAAGGGGATCGCGCCTTTGTAGAGTTTTTCTTCGACATTTGCGATGCCGCCTAGATCGAGGAAGTATTTGTAGGCGTCGCCGTTGAGATTGATTTGGATTGCGGGAGGTCGGGGTTGACCATCCTTGGGTCGGGGGAGACCGAATCCGCTGTAGAAGGAGACGAAGTCTTGGAGCATAAACGCTCCGTTGTGGTGGAAATCGTCGCCGAGGAACCAGTCGGCAGTGGGAGCTTGAGGCGATGACGCTTTGAGAGCGGGATGTCCGGAGAGGGCACCGAGAGCGGCGTATCCGCCGGGATAACTGATTCCCCAGATTCCGACGTGTTTGTTGTTTTGCGGAACGTTTTTGATGAGGTAGTCGACGGTGTCGTAAGTGTCGGTGCTTTCATCGAAGTCTCCGGTCATAGGAGTGGTGCCGTTGTGCTGGAAAGTGGGCTGGAGCTGGGGGCGAACATCGACAAAATCGCCTTCAGACATATTCTTTCCTCGAACATCTTGATAGGCGAAGATGTATCCGGCTTCGGCAAATTTTTTGGAGCCTCGGAAACCGCCTTTATAGTTTTCGAGCCCGTAGGGGCCAGCGGAGTAGGGGGTGCGCTCGAGAAGGATTGGTGAGGGAGATTTGAGTCCGTTGGGGACATAGACGGCGGTGTAGAGTTTGGTGCCATCCCGCATGGGAATCATGTACTCGTACTTTTTGTGAGTTTCTTTGTTGGATTGGCTGAGGGCAAGAATGGGCAGGAGGGCAAGGAGCAAAGCAACTCGGGCACGCATAGTATTTTTATTGTGCCCGAGTTGTTTGTGGATTAGTTCTTATTTGCTTTTTTGGAACGTGAGGATGTCGCCATTGATGCAGTAGCGCAGTCCGGTTTTGTCGGCGGGGCCGTCATCGAAAACGTGTCCGAGGTGACCATCGCATCGGGAGCAAAGAACCTCGTATCGAAGCATTCCGAACGATTTATCGACTTTGAGCCAGACGTTTTCTTGCTTATAAGGCTGGAAGAAACTTGGCCATCCGGAGCCTGATTCGAACTTGGCGTCGGATTTGAAGATAGGGAGGTTGCAGCCGACGCATGAGTAAGTGCCAGCTTCTTTATTATCGAGGTGACCGCCGCAAAAAGCGGCTTCGGTGCCTTTGGCGCGAAGGATTTTATATTGTTCGGGAGTGAGCTGCTTTTTCCACTCCGCATCGGTTTTGAAAACTTTGTCTTTGCGTTCGGGGGACTTGTTAGTGACTTTGATTCCCCCGATGGTCATCTCGTCGCTGGTGGGTGGTTGCTGTGCGGTGTAGGCGTAGTAACCGAGTCCAATTGTGGCAGCGGCGGCCGTGACGGCGAGGAGGGAGAGTTTCATACTTTTACTTAATGCATAGGACGTAGAAAATGTTCTGAGCGTTTGGGAAGTATAAGGAGTGTGACTCATGAATGATGGCGTCTTTTTTTATGCGAATGAAGGATCTCGGCGAGCGGCGGGAGAATTTAATTCGGCTCTTGAGGCATTGGAGAATGCGGGGATCGTTTTTGAGGAGGCAAAACTTTGTGCGGATCATCAGGAATTGAATGATTTGGTGAAGTCGCGGACGGCGGCGGGGGCGAAGGTTGTTTTCGTTGGGGGTGGAGATGGGACGCTGGGAAGTGTAAGCGAGCATTTTTTGCGGTCGGAGACGATTTTTGGAGCGGTGCCATTGGGAACCGGGAATCAGTTTGCTCGTGAGGTTGGGATTCCAAACGATTTAGGCGCAGCGGCGGCTTGTTTGGCGGCGGGGCGAGTTGCGGCACTTGATGTTGGGATGTGCAACGATCAGGGGTTTTTGACGGTTGCCACAATGGGTTTAACCACTGAAATTGCGCGGGGTTTGGTGGCGAAGGGGGTTTTGGGGAAGGCGAGCTATGGCCCGGCAGTGCTTAAGGCAATGCAGAAAGTTGAGCCGTTCCATGTTGAGATTGTGGGCGGCAGCGAAACTATTACGGGGGAGATGATTCAGGTAGTGGTTTGTAATGGACGTACGCATGCGGGTCCATTTTTGGCGAGTCCGGATGCGACAATCACGGATGGCATGTTTGACGTTTATTCGTTGAAACCGATGAGTTTTGGGGAGATGGTGGGGACGGGAGTCTTAGCTTTGGCAGGCAAACACACAGAAGTCGAGGAGGTCGATTGGATGAAAACATCGACGCTTTCAATCACGACTCAGCCAAAGATTCCGGTGGTTTTGGATGGCGAGGAGATATGGTTTGATACTTTGGAGTTCCGGGTGGAAAAGGCGGGAATTAAAGCAATTGTGGGTCCGGACTTCCGGGTGCCGCAGGAACGGATTAGTTCTGTGAGCTTTGCTTAAAAATCGAGTAGTGATTTTTGGAGAGCGAGTTTGGGTCGCTGGAGTCGAGCAGCGGGTTTGCTGATGAGCCAGCCTTGGATCAGCTCGAATCCGCATCGCTCGGCGAGGGCGAGTTGGCTGATGGTTTCGATTCCTTCGGCGACGGTGATGGCTCCGAGTGACTTTGCGAAGTTGACGAGCGAGGTGAGGAGGATTTCTTTGGCTTCGTCTTCGGTGGGTTGAAGGAGTGTTCGATCAAACTTTATGATGTCGGGTCGGATGATTTCGGCCATTGCGATCGTGCTGTGTCCGGAACCGAAGTCATCAAGGGCAATTTTTGCTCCGGCTTCGCGGATGCAGGCGACGAGATTAAGGAGAGCGTTCTCGCTCGGAAATTGATCGGCTTCGACAAATTCGAACACCACTTGCGCCGGGTTGATTCCGGCACCACGCATAGCGAAGACGGCACTGTGGAGATCGTCGCATCCGTGGCTGAACGAGGCGGGATTGAGATTAATGAAAATGAGTTCTTCAGGGGTGAGTTGATTATAGAGACAGGTTATGGCAGCGATTCGGGCGTGGTGATCAAATTCGGTTTTGAGTCCGAGTCGGGCGGCGGCGGTGACGAGTTCGAAACCAGAACGCAATCCGGAGGAGTCGACACCGCGCGCGAGGGCTTCGAATCCGACAACTTGACACGATTTAATATTGTAGATAGGTTGATAGTGGGAGATGATTCGGTTTTCTTCGAGAAGATTGTTGAACCATTGACCGGAAACTTGGTTGACGAGATCCGCGAGAGAAAGAGCTCGCCACGGTTCGAGAGGTTCGTCGGCGGAGTATCGAATCGCCATGCACGATGAGAGATCACTTTGACTGAGCGATTTTACAAATTGCTCAAGTAAGTTTTCCCAGCCTAGGCCAGCTAAATGGAACACAGAGTTGTTGAGGTCATCGGACTGTCCCAGATCAAGTCCTTTTGTGACCACATGCGGTTGATCGCTAAAGATAGCGACTCCCGCTCCTCTATATTCTTTTTGTAGCCGGTCTTGGGCGCTGAAGGTGAATTCGCGCAGTGACAAGACGGATCCTCAATTGCTTAGATGGTGAGCGCGCGATAACGTTCGCTCCCCGAATAAATGCTAGGTCGGAATATACCAGAGGAGAGGGCAGTTGTCCACATATGTGGAAAAACTTGTGTAAAAACCGCAAGTGTCAGTTGTTTCGCATGGATTTGTTGAGGTGGGGCCAATGCGACACGGGGTTGGTGAACTTGAGTAGAACTGAAATGTGGATGTTGACTTGATTCAGCGACAGTTTCCGGTTTTAGGTCGGGAGGTTCATGGTAGACGATTGGTTTATTTGGACAATGCGGCGACGATGCAGCGTCCGGAGGTCGTTTTGGAGGCGATGAACGAGTTTTCGCGGACGATGAATGCGAATGTTCATCGGGGCGTTCATACGTTGAGTCAGCAGGCGACGGATGCTTTTGAAGCGGCTCGGGAATCGGTACGAGATTTTGTGGGGGCAGGGGAGTCCGCGGAGATTATTTGGACTAAGGGCTGTACGGAGAGCTTGAATTTGGTGGCTATGAGTTGGGGGGTGGCGAATTTGGGGCCCGGGGACGAAATTTTGCTCAGTACGATGGAGCATCACGCAGACATTGTTCCGTGGCAATTAGTGGCGGAGCGGACAGGGGCGGTTGTTCGACCGATTCCGATTAGCGACGATTGTGTTATTGATCTCGATGCACTCCGTGAGATGGTCGGAGAGAACACAAGGATTGTTGGGGTGAAGCACGTCTGCAATGCGACGGGGGTTGTTAATCCGGTTAAGGAAATCGGAGAGATTGCCCATTCGGTCGGGGCGATTTTGGTGGTGGATGGCGCGCAGGCCCTGGCGCATGTTCCGGTGGATGTTCAGGATTTGGGAGCGGACTTTTATGCGATGAGCTCGCACAAAGTATATGGGCCGATGGGGGTTGGCGCGGTTTATGGTCGGCGGGCACTCTTGGAGACGATGCCGCCTTTTATGGGTGGTGGCGATATGATCCGGTCGGTCAGCTTTGAGGGGACGACTTTTAATACGATTCCGAACAAATTTGAACCGGGGACACCGAATGTTCCGGGGGCGATTGGGTTTGGGCGGGCTTTGGAGTGGGTTCGGGAGAATGGATTATTGGAGTTGGCTCGTCATGAAAATGAATTAGCGGTCGAGGCGCGGTCGGCAGTTGCGGAGATTGAAGGAATCCGACTGGTGGGCAAAAGTGATGATCAGGCGGCAGTTGTGAGTTTTGTGGCTGATTTTGCCCATCCGCATGATTTAGGGACGATTCTGGATGAGTTCGGGGTGGCAGTTCGAACGGGGCATCATTGCTGCATGCCGCTGATGAGTAGGCTGGGAATACCTGGCACAGTAAGGGCAAGTTTTGCGGCGTATAATACTAAAGAGGACATAAAAGTCTTGATTGAAGGTTTGAAAAAAGCCCGCGAGATTTTTAGTTAAGAATGCTGAGCGAACTTTATCAGGAAGTGATTTTGGATCACGGTCGGAAGCCGCGCAATTTTGGTTCGGTGGAAGGAGCAACTCATTCGGCGGAGGGTTTTAATACTTTGTGCGGGGATCGAGTTTTGGTGAGCTTGGTGATGGACGGTGACACTGTTCAAGATATAAAGTTTGAAGGGGCAGGTTGCGCGATTTGTATGGCGAGTGCGAGTTTGATGACTTTAATGGCGAAAGGGAAATCGGTGGGAGACATTGATGAGTTGTTCGGTACGTTTCAGGATGCAGTAACCACAGAAGGTGCTTCGGTCGATGGACTAGATGAGCTTGAGGCCTTGATTGGGGTCAGGCAGTATCCGAACCGGGTGAAGTGTGCGACTTTGGCTTGGCATGCGATTAAAGAAGCGTTTGTTTCGCCGATTAAGGAGGTGCAATGATGCCAGAAAAGATTGAAGGGGGTTTGAACGAAACGCCGAGACCGTTGAATTCGATTGAACGAGCGATGTTGGAGGGGGAGATTATTGAATCGATTCGGCAGGTTTATGATCCGGAACTGCCGATCAACGTTTATGATCTGGGGTTGATTTATGGATTGAACGTGAGTCATGAGGGGGATGTGGCGATCACGATGACTTTGACGAGCCCGGCTTGCCCGGTGGCAGGGACGCTTCCCGGTGAGGTTGAGGAAGCGGCGCGGCGCACAGAGGGTGTTCGGTCGGCAGAGGTAGAGTTGGTTTGGGATCCGCCTTATACGCTTGAACGGATGCCGGAACACATTCGGTTGGAGTTGGGGCTTTTTTGAGGAAACGAAATGAAATTTAGCGCTCAGGAAGAATACGGCCTTCGATGCTTGATTGCCTTATCTCGGAAGGGGGTTGGGCATTCTATGACAATTCCGGAATTGAGTGAGCAGGAAGGTTTGACGAGTAGTCACGTGGCAAAAATCCTTTCGATTTTGCGACGACACGGTTTTGTTACGAGCACACGCGGTCAGCTTGGGGGTTATCAGCTGGCGATGGAGCCGCAGAATTTGGTTTTGCGCGATGTTTTAGAGCCGCTCGGGGGTCGGATGTTTGGAGAAGAGTTTTGTGACCGGCATACGGGGATTTTGGCGAACTGTGTACATGAAACGGATTGCACATTGCGCCCGCTGTGGAACGGGATTCAACAGGCAGTTGATGGCATTGTTGGGCGTTATACGGTTCAAGATTTGCTTGATGGAACAGTCGAGAGTCCGACGATTCAAGTTGGACATGGCCGGCGGGCATCACTGGCGGTTGAAGAGGAAGTGAACTGCTGAAATGAGTTTTCCGGTGGTGATTGCGCCTGAAGCGGCGGCACAGATTAAAAGACTGATTGATCGAAAAGGTGGTGAAGGAAGCTTTTTGCGGATTGGGGTGAAAGGGGGCGGTTGTTCGGGACTTGAGTATTTGTTTGCTTTGGACACGGTCGTTCGTGACGGTGATTTTGTTTTTGAGGGGGAAGGATTTTTGGTTCGGCTTGATGTGAAATCGGCGAAGTTTTTGGATGGGGCGGCTCTGGTATATACGGGAAATTTGATGGGTGGAGGTTTTGCATTTGAGAATCCAAATGCGGAGCGGAGTTGTGGGTGCGGGACGAGCTTTACGCCTCGGAAGACGGGATAGTTGTTGGTTAGGGTCGCGCGTTTAGAGCTTGAAAGTGGCATCCCATCAAGGAAGAGATCGGGAACGTTAGTTGAGGTTTGTTTTTTCCCACATGCGGATCCGGTCGTAAACGTTCAAGTGAGAAATACGGAGGCATCGCACCGGCTGAAGTTTTCGGAGTGGTTAGAGGAAGATGTTTCTTTCCGAATTATTATCGAGATGATGCGGGAAATGGCGAAGGAAAGTCGACCGAAGCGGGTGAGGAGTTGGGAGCGGGGTGCGAGGGCGGGGTTAAAGAATTTTGAAGTGTTTATGACCGGGGCGTTTGAGGGAGAGCATCGAGTAGAGATATGGGCATACAACGAAGCGAGTGAAGGGGCAGAACATTTTGTTGGTACGGCTTCGACAGAGGCAATTTTGACGTTTTGTGATGAGCTTGAGCTTTTGTTGGATGAGGATGCGGTTCGAAGGGGTGGGAAGTAGTTTTCGATTTTGCGCCGGGCAGGCTCGTCACGAGTCGTCCAGGTCTGGTCCATTTTAGAAAATTAGTTGATATTAGATTGGCGTTTCGTTACCGATCTGTTTTTTTTGAAAACATTTAGACGAATTGATTCCTCACCCCTCTACCCCCTCTCCATTGAAACGGAGAGGGGGAGTTAGAAGAGTTTTGTGCCGTTGGGAACGGGGTGCTCGGGGCGGGTGAGGGTGATATTGCCTTCGGAGTCGGCAAAGCCGGTGGTCAGGCATTCGGAGATGAACGGGCCGATTTGTTTGTGAGGAAAGTTGACGACGGCGACGACTTGCGTGCCGATGAGTTGTTCGGGGGTGTAGTAGTGAGTGATTTGGGCGGATGACTTTTTGGTGCCGATTTCGGGGCCGAAGTCGATGGTGAGTTTGTAGGCGGGTTTTCGGGCTTGGGGGAAAGTTTCGGCGTGGGTGATAGTGCCGACTCGAAGTTCGACTTGTTCGAATTCGGGGTAGGTGATTTGGTTCATAGTTAAATTGTGACTTTCCCGAACCTGAAGGGTCGGGCCACCCAAGTGCGAAGAAAAATTCTGTCTCGAGAAACTCTCGCACATTGGCTGCATTTTCTTCATTCAGTTCAGTCAGCACTGATAGATAGGCAAATAAATAGTGCAGGTCAAGAACGGAATAAATATTGAAATTACTTTTGACCCCTAAGGAAACTTGGGGAGACGCTTTTTGCGTAAGCTACGGACATGAGCTCTGGGTTAGAGAAGTTAAAAGTGCGGTTGGCGGATGTGAATGCGTTGAATGCGGCGCAGGCGATTATGGATTGGGATCAGCAGTGTTTGATGCCGGAGGGTGGTGCGGATGCACGGGGGGAGCAAGTTTCGCGGTTGAGCCGGATGTCGCATGAGATTTTTGTGGGTGAGGAGACTCAGCGGGCACTTGAGGATGCGGAGAAGGAGGTTTCGGGCGATGCGGACGATGATGACTCGGCGTTGGTTCGAGTTGTTCGCCGGCAGATAGACATTGAGACGAAGTTGCCGGGGGAACTGATTGCGGAGCGGGCAAAGCTTTCGGCGGTGGGGCATGAAGTTTGGGTTAAGGCGCGGAAGAATAATGACTTTAAGGCGTTTCAACCAATTTTAGAACAAACGGTCGATATTAGCCAGCGGATTGCAGAATTTCTGGGTTACGAGGATCATCCATATGATGCGGTGACGGATCAGTTTGAACAGGGGGCGAGTCGAAAGTTCTGGGATGGGATGTTTGATTCGATCCGCCAGCCGTTGACGGATTTGGTGGCGGAGATTAAGGCGAGTCCAAATCAGCCAGATGATTCATTCTTGACGGGTAAATGGGAAGAAGAGGCTCAGAGATCGTTCAGTCTTAAATTGCTTAATGGAATTGGTTTTAGGATGGATCGGGGTCGACTGGATACGGCACCCCACCCGTTCTGCACTAATTTTGCGATCGGCGATGTGCGGTTGACGACGCGGTTTCTGGATTATTTGCCGAGTGCGGTGTTTGGAAGCTTGCATGAAGCGGGTCATGGAATGTATGAGCAAGGCAGCCCGGATGAGTGGGATCGCACACCATTGGCTGGAGGCGTGAGTTTGGGTTGGCATGAGAGCCAATCGCGAACCTGGGAAAACATTGTTGGCCGGAGCAAAGCATTTTGGCGGCACTATTATGGCGATTTGCAAGCGACATTCCCATCATTGGCGAGCGTTGATTTAGACACTTTTTACCGATCAGTCAATAAAAGTGAAGCGTCGTTGATTAGGGTTGAAGCGGATGAAGTGACTTATAACTTGCATATCATGGTTCGCTATGAGCTGGAGAAAGGGATGCTCGACGGTTCGATTGCGGTGAAAGATGTTCCGGATGCATGGAATTCGCGGTATGAGAGTTATCTGGGGATTACTCCTCCGAACGATGCGAATGGTTGTTTGCAGGATGTTCACTGGAGTGGAGGGTTGTTGGGTTACTTCCCGACTTACTCGATGGGCAACATTTTGAGTTATCAGCTGTGGGAGTTGCTTGAGGCGGATTTGGGCGATACGGATGCCTTGATGGAGCGCGGTGAGTTTGCGCCAATATTGAATTGGTTGACGGACAAGGTTTATTCGCAAGGCTGCAAGTATCCGCCGCAGGAACTTTTGAAGCGTGTGACGGGCGGCGGATTGGATGCCGAGCCTTATCTGCGCCGGATTCGGGCGAAGTATTCGGAGATTTACGGTTTGAGTTAAGGTCAATTAAACCCAGGGTGCTTTTGGTAACTCCGGGCTTTAAGGGCTAGTTGGTTGGGAAGTCGAGTGCCGGGAGTTGTGTGCCAATGCTTTATCGCCCTGTGATCTCATATGGGTTCCAGCCTACGCTGGAATGACGACATTGAAAGATCCACCCCGGTGCCTTCGGGGTGGACTTGATTGTTTTGGAGCAGGGTTTATTTTTTAGTTTCGACCGCTTTGCCGGGGGCGATGAGGGCGGGCTTGGCTTTTTCGGCTACGACAGGCGGTATAGAACCGTCATATTCGTATTCGACTTCGGTAGTTGTGGACTTACCTTTATCATCGGTGAGGATTTGGCGCGTGAGGATGGGGAGTTTAGTTTTGGGATCGACATAGACGGTGAAGTCCATGTAGGTTTCCTTGAGCTTGTATCGGTTTGCGAGTCGGCCGTTTATAGTTTGGTTGGATTCGATATCCCATAGGCTCTTATCTTCGAGCAGTTTTTGTAGAGACTCGATGTTCATTTCTGCATCGACGAACGGCATGATGATTAATTCGATGGCCGACCCTTCGACAATTTTTACGTTGAGGGAGTTGTCCTCAACGACTTTGAATGGTTTGCCCTGGATGTTTTTGGGGGCGGGAGGCTGGCCATCCGTGGATATTTGAGCGGGTGCCAGTTTGATTCCCACGACGGCGGTTTCCCGGATTTCGGTATGGGCTTTTTCGCCTTTAGCGATTTCGACCGGGGCGAGTTTGATCATTTGCCCGTTGACATTATCTTGGACGACAATAAAGAGGTCATCGAGTTGGGTGAGGGTGCCGTCTTCGTTAACTGTGTAGGTTGTGCGCTCGCCATTTTCAACCCACGATTCGGAGACGCGCTTGCGTTGACCTCCTTCGATTTGGTAGGTGGTCATGTGGTAGTTTTGTGCCGCCTCAAATGCGTTCCGCACTTGGCTGATCGGGTCGGCTAAGGCAGTTTTGGGGGCCATTGCGGCTCCGAACGCGATTATGCCGAGGGCGATTGCGGGGAGGCCGAGGCCGAGGACTTTTAGTTTGTTCATTTTTTTGCTCTTGTTTTCGTCGAGGATTGCCTGGACGATTTGAGCCTTGAGGTGCTCGGGAGCGGACTCTTGTTTGAGCATCTCAATTTCCGGTTTTAGGTTGTTAGTGTTCATGGATGACCTGCGGAAAGGTTGTTGCGAGTTCTCTTTTGAGTTTCTCTCGAGCGTGATGCAGTCTTGATTTGATGGTTCCGATGGAATCTCCTGTGACCTCGGCGATTTCTTCGATTGTGAGTTCTTGGACTTCGTGGAGGAGGAACGCCTCGCGGTGGGCGGGGTGTAGTCGGTGGAGGGCATTAATGATGCCTTCGTTGGTATCGATTTCGCTGATGGCTTTGTCGGGTTTGCCCCACTCGGGATTGAGGGGGGCGAGGATCCGATGTTTTCTTCGCCATGCGGCGTATTCTCGAAATGCGATTCTATGGAGCCATGTTCTCATGGTGCATTTACCTTGGAAGTTGTGGATTGCTTTGATGGCTCGGATAAAGGTTTGCTGGGTGAGGTCTTCGGCGGTTTCGTTGTGCCGAGTGAGGTGCCTGAGTAGGCGGTAGAGGTCGTTTTGATGTTGTTCGACCCAATTCGTTATTGCGTCCGCGTCCTTTATTTTGAGTTTTTCGAGCAGTTCAGCTTCCATTTTTGGGGCTCGTGTTGTTATTGATGCAGTTTGGGGGGGAAAGGTTGAGATGGTTTTTTTGTGAGGGAAAATAGTAAAAAATTCTCATAGCAGATGTTCGATAAAAAGTTCCATGGTTATAACGTTATATTGACTCGCATAAGTACCGGGATTTGGAAAAAATGCCGACATGCCATGAATATTCCCTGTATAGTTGAGACTGATATTTTCCCGGATTCGAATGGAATCTTGGGAAATTGGATGAGGAAAAACTGAAATGAAATTAGTAACAATTCTTGGAATTGCGGCAATGTCCGCGGTTTCATTCGGACAGCTTTGGGATCAAGGCGATCTTGTCAATGTTGCAGGTGGCGGAACTGGTGCTATCGCTGGTGCTGACTTAAGTCAATTGGAAACCGGAGAGACTATTTTCGGTTTTGGTGCGCAAACCACAGCAAACAACGTTATGGCAGACGACTTCACTGTCGGTGCCGGTGGTTGGAACATCACCGCTCTCCGCTTCTACACGTATCAAACGGGCGCTACCGCTCCTTCGATCACGGGTGTGAGCTGGGCTATCGACAGCGACTTGACTTCGACGGTTGTCAACTCGACTCCGTTCAACGTTAGCTTCACGAACGTATTCCGAGTTACCTCGGGTGACACCACGAGCAACAACCGCCGAATCCAACAAGTAGACGTTACGGGCTTGAACATCAATCTCGCAGCCGGTTCTTACTTCTTGAAGTGGAATTTTGCAGGCAGTGGTACAAGCGGTCCTTGGGCTCCTCCGTTGCCGACCAGTAACGGGGTCTTCGGATTGAACGCCCAGCAGTCAATTGCTAATGCAGCATTTGCTCCAGGAGTAAATGGCGCTGGCGGTGCCGACGGTGCATTCCAAATCTACGGTGAAGCGGTTCCAGAACCGGCAACCATGGGCTTGTTGGCACTTGGTGCAGCATTTGTTGCTCGCCGACGCAAGAACAGCAAGTAAGAACGCTTCGTTCTTGAGAAAACTAAAGACCGTGGTGGTGAGCTACCACGGTCTTTTTCTTTTTTAATGGCCGCTTAGAACTTAGCGGGAAGGTCGATGCCCATATTTTTGAGGGCGAATGAATAGACATCCGCGATATCTTCGATCGCTTTTTGGATAGGTTTGCCGCCGCCATGTCCGGCGGATGATTCGATGCGGATGAGGCAGGGAGCGGGGCCCGCTTGCACGGCTTGGAGTCGGGCGGCGAACTTGAACGAGTGCGCGGGGACAACTCGGTCGTCGGTATCGGCGGTTGTGACGAGAGTGGCAGGATAATTTGTGCCGGGTCGGAGATTGTGATAGGGGCTGATTCGGTAGAGGCTAAAGAACTCGTCTTGCTTTTCAGGGGAGCCGTAATCGCCTTCCCAAGCCGATCCGATGGTGAATTTGTTGAATCGGAGCATGTCGAGGACACCGACTTCGGGGATCGCGACTCCACAGAGATCGGGGCGTTGGGTCATGGTGACGCCAACGAGGAGACCGCCGTTTGATCCGCCTTGGATGGCGAGGTTTTTGTTGGTGGTGTAGCCTTCCTTTGCGAGGTATTCACCGCAGGCAATGAAGTCATCGTATGCGTTTTGGCGACGAACTTTGGTTGCGCCTTCGTGCCATTCTTTGCCGTATTCGGATCCGCCTCGGATATTTGCAAGACACCAGATTCCGCCCATGTCCATCCAGACGGTGCGCGATGTGCTGAACCAAGGGGATTGGCTGAGCCCGAATCCGCCGTATGCGTACATGATCGTGGGATTTTGACCAGTCAGTTTTAAATCCTTGCGGTGGACAATGTACATCGGCACTTTGGTTCCGTCGTTGGATGGGACGAATACTTGCTTGGCGACGTATTTGGATGGGTCGAGGGGGAGTTTGGGTTCCCGGTAAATTTTTGACTGGTTGGTCTTAGCATCGTAGGAGTAGATGACTTGAGGCGTGGTGAGATCAACGTAGCCGTAATACGTTTCATCGGAAGTGGGATCGCCGGAGAATCCAAAGACGGTTCCGAGCCCGGCGAGAGGAACGTTACCGGCGGGTTTACCGGCGAGGTCAAAAGTTTCGACTTGAGCGTGCGCATCCTTCATGTATTGCAGGATGATTTTGGATTTTGTGAGTGATGCACCTTCGATGGATTCTTTTCGAGCGGCAATGACTTCGGTGAGGTTTCCACCTCGGAGGGGCATTTTTACAATTTTGCCGGTGGGGGCATCTTTGGATGTTCGGAGATAGAGCTCGTTGTTTCGGATGGCGAGGGGCGAATAGTTGGCGTCGTTTTCGTTGAGGATTTTGTTGATTTTGACGGTGGTGCCGTCGTGGTCGATATGCCAGAGGTAGTTGTTGGTTGATCCATTGTCTTCGGCATAGATGAAGAGTTCGGTTTTGCCATCGTCAAACGTGGGGCTGAACCATCGCTCGGGTTTTTCGGGGTCGGAGACGATGAGAATGTCTTGGGATTGAGGGGTGCCGACACTGTGGTAATAGACAGTGGCATTGATGTTGGCGTCGGTGAAAGCGGTGCCTTCTTTTGGTTCGGGATAGCGGAGGTAATAGAAGCCGGTTCCGTCGCCATTAATTGTGCCGACTCCGAATTTGGACCATTTGACGGGTTCGCCGATGGTTTTTCCGGATGCGACATCAAGGACATTCCATTCGAGCCAGTCGGAGCCGGATTTGGCGATGCCGTAGAGGATTCGGCTGCCGTCGTTGCTGAAATCAATTCCGGAGAGGGCAACGGTGCCATCGGCGCTGAGTTTGTTGGGATCGAGGAGGATTCGGGGTTCGGCACCCGGTTGGTCGACGATGTAGAGGACATCTTGCGCTTGCAGCCCGGTGTTGTAGAAATAGAAAGTTCGTTTGCCTTTTTGCACGGGGACGTCGTACCGTTCGTAGTTGATTCGGCGCAGGAGTTCATCGATTAGAGGCTTGCGGTTGGGGATTTGTTCGAAGAAGTGATTGGTGAGTTTAGTTTGGGCGTCGGCCCATGCTTTGACATCGGGGGTTGTGATGGGTTGTTCGAGCCACCGGTAGGGGTCGGCGACGGTAATCCCGTGATAGCTGTCTTTTTGGTCGGAGGTTTTTGTAGGGGGGTACATCCAGTTTTGGGTGATTAGGGTTGTTGCGAGGATTGAGGTGAGCATGGGGAGAGTTTACTTGCAATGCCTCGCCATTAGAGCTACAACATTCGCACCCGAGAGGACGGAGTTTGCAGGGGGTTTGGCTGTGATTCATGTTTGTGACTGTTTCATTTCACTCTGTTCGGGGCAGACGAGTCCGGATTTATCCGGATGAGGAGGGCTTGGCCTTTGGGCCGAACAGAGTGAGCGATTTCTTCGAATCAATACGAAATTTTGAGGGTTTAGTGGGATAATCGGAACATGTTGATGGCGGCGTTGGGACTGAGTTTGGTGGGTGCGGATTTTGATTGGGAATTGACTTGTGAAAAAACGGATTGGTTGAAGACGGGGCGGTACGCGGAGGCGTTGGAGTTTTGCAAGCAGTTGGGGCAGTTGCCGAACGCGGACGTATTTTCGATTGGGAAATCGCCGGAAGGGCGGGAGATGGTTGTGGTCGTGATTAGCACGGATTTGCAGGTGATGGATCCGGAAAAGCGAACGAAGCCTCTTCTCTATATTAACAATGGAATTCATAGTGGGGAGATTGAGGGGAAAGACGCGGATTTGATTTTGGCCCGTCGGCTTTTGGCACCGGATGGGGCTCCTGACGAACCGTTTTGGGGGGATTTATTGGATCGGGCGAGTTTTGCGTTTGTGCCGGTTTTCAGTGTGGATGCGCATGAGCGCATGTCGCCTTTTAATCGGGCAAACCAGAATGGCCCGGTTGAGATGGGATGGCGTGTGACGGGGCAGAATTTGAATTTGAACCGGGATTTCATGAAGGCAGATGCGGTGGAAATGCGCAATTTGCTGGGATTCATGAATGACCTTGAGCCAGATTTTTATGTCGATAATCACACGACGGATGGTGGCGATTGGCAATATATTGTTCAATACGATGTTCCACGCAATCCGACGATGCATGGGGATACGGTGGCTTTGTCACAAAAATTTGTGGATGATGTTTTGCCGAAGATTGATGCGGCGGGATTTTTGACAGCGCCATATTTTGGGGGATTTGATGAGCGGCGTCCGGAGCGGGGTTTGACGATGAGTGCCTTTAGTCCGCGGTATTCGACGGGATATTGGTCGATGAGGAATCGGCCTTCAATGCTTGTGGAGACTCATGTTTTGAAGCCTTATAAGGATCGATTGTTGGCGACTTTGGAGACAAATCGCTTGACTTTAGAATGGGTGGGATTGAACGGGAAAGAGCTTTTGGCGGGGAACCGAAGAGCGGATGCGGAGACGGCGGCATTGAAAGAGGGTGATTCGGTGGTTTTGTCGGCACGGAATTCGGGAAAGAGCAAGCCGTTTACTTTCAAGGGTTTCAAATTTGAGCCTTATAAGAGTGAAGTGAGTGGGGGCGAGATTCCGCACTGGACACGGGAAAAGGTTGATTATGCGACGACGATTCGCGATGAGTTTGAACCAGGTGTGACATCGGCGGCTCCGGCGGGGTGGTTGGTGCCGGCGAATTTGGTTGATGTGATTGACAGATTGAAACTTCATGGCATTGAAATGGTTCCGGCGGAAGTGGGTCAGATTGAGACGACGGCGCAGAAGTTTAGTGAAGTGAAATTTGGAGCCGAGACTTTTGAAGGGCGGTTCATGCCTCGTTTTAAGTTGCTGGAAGTGAAGCGAGTTGTGGCCATTCCACCGGGGAGTTATGTTGTTCCGGTTGGTCAGCGGTTGGGACGGCTCGCGGCGCAGTTACTGGATGCGCAGGGCGGAGATAGCTTTGCGGCTTGGGGATTTTTTAATGGATTTTTTGAGCAGAAGGAGTATGCGGAGGCGTATGCGATGGAGCCGGTGGCAAAGAAGATGCTTGAGGATCCAGCGATCCGAGCGGCCTTTGATGAAGCGTTGAAAGATCCGGCATTTGCGGCGAATCCGGGAGCGCGGTTGAACTGGTTTTTTGAGCGGAGTTCGTTTTATGATTCGCGACTGTTGATCCATCCGGTGATTCGGCTTTCGGGAGATGAACTGATGCGATTGACAAGTGAAAATTAAACATTGCTTGTGGAAGTTCGTATAATCACTTAACGTGATTTGTTCCATCATAGCGGGCGTATTGATGCAGGCGAATCAGGAAGTTCGCCGTGACTTTCTGTTGCCGGTGACTTCGGTCGGTCAGCTCTTTAAAGGGTTTGGGAAGGAACTTGATCGAGTCATTATTGTTGACCCGAAAGTTGAAGGACGGCTGGTTTATATCCACTTGAAGAATAAGAGTTATGGGGAGCTTTATGGCTTTTTGCGCGATGCAGTTGGGATTGGAGTGATAGACAAAAATGGTGCGTTAACAGTAACGGATGTAGGATCGCCGATTGCAGAGCCGATGATTTCGCCAGAGTTTGTTCATGGACAAATTGAAACGGCAATGAGTTCACCGATGGATCGAGCGGGGATAAAACAATATCTACTTGATTCTGTGAGTTCTCAGGGCAAGTTGGTTGGTTCAAAGAGTGGAGAGAATATTCAGCCGATTTTGGATCAGCAACGAGAGATTCAGCTTTCGGATCCGACAGCTCAACTTGGATTGCGATTATTAAAAGAGATTGGCGTTCAGCAATTGATGGCATTACCTGAGTTTGAGCGCGTGGTTTTTTCAACCTCTCCGACATCGATGCAACGGGCTTGGGTTGGGAATGCTTCGGGTTTGATGCGCGAAACGACGGAAGCCGTGCGAATACTGGGTGAGTTGAGGGTCGAGCTGAATATCCCAGACAAAACCCAGCGCGTTATCGTATTTGATGATCGGGCTGCCCCGCCAGTTCCGAAATCTATTGCACATATGCGCGCAGTCGTGAAGCGGACGAACACTGGCTTTACGGTGAATGTGCACACATTTTCATCGGAGGGCGAGCGATTATCGAGTGCTACATTTACTTTACAGGGTTCCGATCGTAATTCGACGCGGTATGCAAACGATGCGCAGATTATTGATCCGCTGATTAAGGATTTGCCGGTTGTCACGTCGCTTGCGGAGAGTGACTTGCTCGAGCTTGAGAGGTTACGAAAACTCAGCATATTTGATGCGAAACGTCCGGTTTTGCGTGAGGATTTGGAATGGATGGCGAATGTGGACGAGAAAGAGCCGTTTTCGGGAATTGTTTCAAGACTATTTGATCAAGTGATGGATGGTTTGGGCCGCGAGGCGGTCTTGCATATTGCGGGGGACACTAATTATTTGCAGAATAGACAGTCGCCTGATTTAGCAAAAGTCGCTCGGGTTTTGTTGAGTACGGTGCCCCGGGATCGTTTGTGGGATAAGGAGGCAGTATTGGTTTGTTCTTCGATTGGGGGTATGGATCGCCTTTGGGTGCCTCGGAAAGCCAAGGCAGAGTTGGCTCGTCGTCTTTTGGCGAAAGGGAGTTTGACTCTTTGGGATCTTTCGGATTTGAGTTTGAGGCTGACCGATCGGATGCAATTGGCAAGCTTTGTTAACTATGCATTAAATGTCGCGGGGCAGTCGGCGGCAGAGAGCTTTATTGAACCGGGTGGATTGACGGAGATGTTGCTTTTTAGTTATTCTCGATTGCCTGAAAGTAGTCAGCGGGCAATGGCTACGGAAGCGGGGATTCAGATGCATTCTCGGGAAATGCCGGGTGGGTTATCCAACTTGTTTAATCAGTCAGTTCGTTCGACCGAGATGTCGGGGGCTGTAGTGAGAACTTTTTCATTTGACAATGGAGGAAATATGGTTCCGGTTGCCCCAAAGGGGTGGCCATCCGGACTGCCACTGAATGCATTGATGGAGGAGCAAACGAACTTTTTGCCTTTAGCGGATTTTTCTCCACTTTCATTAAGAATGTCTTTGAATGAGGCATCAGGAGTTTTGGTAGAGGAAACCTTTGGGGGGCAGTTCACAAGGCGGACGACCATGGGCTTGCCAGAATTGGCTAATCAAATTGCGAAGCGGGAGATTGCGGAAAGCCAAGGGATTACGCAGGGTTCGCAGCTGAATGGCTTTGCGGGGGCCCGCATGGTTCGGGTTTCGATTTCGATTTTGGGTGGTGATTTTGCAGCGGCGAGTCGCGACTTTACGTTCTTAGCCCGCCCAGCGGGGGAATTGGGGACTCGGGAAAATTTGCCGGAGGGGACAAGGTTGGAGTTGGATCGGTTGGTGATTGCGGCACGGGAGAATTTCTCAAATGTGAAGTTTGTGCAGCCTCCGGGGAAAGGCGTTCGACCTCCTCCTCCTAATTTGTAAGAGTTTGGTTTATACTTTTTGTATTGCTATGGTTAGTTCGTTAGTTGCGGGTTTGGTATTGGTGTTGGGGCAGGATGCGCGGAGGGATGTTAAGCTCGGCGTGTTGTCGGTTGAGGAGTTTGGGAAGTGGGTTAATTCTCAGACAGGAGAGCTGATCATTGTGTCGCCGGAGGTTGCGGAACGAGATATTTATGTGAATGTTCGTCAGCGGACGCTTGCTGAATTGGAAGAGTACGTTGCGCGGGCGGCGGATTTGATTTTTTTGCGGAAAAATGGTTCGATTACAATTTTGCCGGCATCGGAAAAGGGCGATGATAGATCGCTCGTGGATTTTGAGAAAAAAGTCGCTGAGCTTGGCAAAAATGAATTGACCGAGTCGCAACTGAGAGAGCGATTGATCGAGGCAGTTCCTTTACACAACCAGATCAATGCACAATTGTCCGCGCTTGAAAAGTACGGTTTTCCGAATAAACCCGAGGAGTTGAGTGAAGAACAAAAGAGATTAATATTGAGTTCCCTAGCAGCAGATATCGAACGATTCCGAACAATATCGAGCGAGGTGCCGAAAAAAATCGGTCTTTACGATGTTCTTGTGGGCTTGGGGTCTGATGGTTTAAAGCAGATCAAGAACGGGGAGCGGGTGGTTTTTTCGACTCATCCAACGAGTCTTCAAAGACCGTGGCCGGGCGACGGTGAGAAACAGATTGAGCAGATCAATTTAGAGTTCGAGAAACGGAATCAGTTAGTTCGCGGCATTGCGCCAAAATTCTTGTCGAATTCAGGTTCGGAGATTGGCAGGATATTCAGTACATTTGGAGGCGACGAGAATCCGGCTGCCGCAATGCATCTGGTGGTGCAAGAAAATGACAAAGGATATTTTTTCGAGCTGTTGTTGTTTGACGAAAGGGGCTTCAATATCACGTCCATGACATCTCAACTTAATATTGACGGAACGGAGACTTCGGACAGAGACAAATACACCGATCTAAAGGGAATATTGAACCTAGGGGAAAGCGACTGTGCTCAATTGGAGTTAGTTGAAGAACTTTACTGCCACCCAAATAACTATTTTAAGGAGTATCAGGTCAGCGTTTCGAGCGACATAACGCAGGCTTACTTAGCGCAAATTGATCAGATTCATCCTTTGAGTGGGGCGGTCTCGACTATTTTTGACTTTGCTTGTGAATCAACGGGCAACGAACTGGTGACCGAGGTGATTGGTTTCGATGGATTTTCAGATTATCAAACTGTCAGTGCCGAGGATGGGTCAAAGTAGCGTTTAGAGATCGACTTGATGGCCGAAGAAATACGCTTGTGGTTTTGGAACCGACTTATGCGACTAGGAGACAGCGAACTGAAGGGTTGCCCCGAAAGGCGTTGGCGAACTTTGCTAGAGCACAAGGGAGTCGTCCGGTGTTTACTCTCGATGCGCTGGCTAGCTCGGCAGCTTTGATTCAATCCGATACTTCGGCACAACGGTTTATGAACCTGGTGGAGAATTGTAGTGAGCAGTGGCTTGGAAGTCATCGGGGAGATTTGTTTACACTGAGGGTTTATGGATTGTTGAATTCTGCACAGCGGAGACAGGTGTCGTCGCAGTATGGACTCTCGCTTGAATTGAATCAGTCGAGTTCTGCTCTGCAAGAGTTGATTTTGGATCACATCCGGTCGGAGAAAATTGAAATCAGGTGGAGCAGTGAACTTACTGATAGTGACGGTGAGATTCAAGTGCCATTTGAAATGAGTGAATATGATTGGGAACAGACAATTGCGCTTGCCGATCGGCGGTTTTGGCCGACTCGGGTTAGGTTAAAACTTTTTACTTCAGATATTGTGGTTCAAGAGCACTCATCCGACTCGGGTGTTGAATACAGTTGGGAGAAATTTGAGGATGTGGCTTATACGATTAAAGATCAGTTAGATGAGTTTGCTAATGGAAATCGTAAATCTGACCCGAATCGATACAGCGTTAATACTCAACTCACGCTTATTTTTAAGTGCCAGTTTGGTCCGGCGGATGGCCTACTTGGTAATTTTGTCATGTTGAATCGGGCGCATGGCTCGTTCTTGCCGTTCGAGAAAATGCCTTTGGCCTTTAGGAAAAGAATTATGGAAGGTGTTGAGATATTGAGGAGAAGAGAGATAGAAGAAGATGACGGGAGTTAGAGAGATTTTACGAATCATGACCGAAGAATTTGCTTCTCCATTTGTTAATTTTTGAGGGATTGGCATATACTTTTGGATAGTTATGATCAGTTCTTTGATTGCTGGTTTGGTTTTGGTGATGGGGCAGGATGAGCCGAGGGATTATAAGTTCCCGGTGATGCCGATGTGGCAATTTGGTCAGTGGTTCGGCAAGGAGACAGGGCGGGAAGTGATTGTGTTGCCGCAGGTTCAGGATCGGTTGGTTTATATTAATGTGAAGAAGCGAACTTTGCCGGAATTGCTTGGTTTTGTGAAGCAATCGGTTGGGGTAGGTGTGCTTGATCGGAACGGGGTTTTGACATTGACCGATGAGCCATATGTGGGGGATGCGGGTCGTTTAACTAAAGAAGACTTGGATAGGCAGATGTCGAAGTGGAAGTTGGATGAAGTCACTTCGGCGCAGTATGAAGAGGGGATTAAGAAAGTTATTGACTTTCAGGAGAAGCAGCAGCGTCCGGGTTATCAGTTTGAGATGAAGGATTATGAAGAGGCATCTCGGTATCAGGGTTTTGAGCCGACGGCGCGGGCTTTGCGACGGATTGTTTTGAAGATGGGTTCGGATGTATTTTTACGGTTGCCGGAGAGACAGCGGGTTGTATTTTCGACTCGACCGACGAATTTGCAGAAGGCGTGGGTCGGAGATTCGGCCGGAGAAATGAAGCGGATCACTCAAGGGATGCAACTTCGGAATGAAGTTCTGGATCGGGTGAAGAAGCCGACCGAGGACGAGGTGATGTATTACTATGATGGTTCACAGTTGACTTCGAAAAAAGGTGGCACTGAGCAGCCGGTTGTTGCCATGCATTTGGTCGTTACCCGAGAGCCGTATGGGGTTATGGTTTCGTTACGAACATTTGATGATAAGGGGCGAAAGATTGGGGATGCGACAGATCATTTGTCGGGACGAGAACAGTCGGAATACGTTGAAATAACGGAAAAGATCAGCAAATTCTTTGAGAATGACAAAGAAGAATATGCTTTAAACGCGGCCGATGAATCAGAACTGAAGCGTCTTGAGTTGATGGGTTATTACGGAAATGATCGCGGGCCCATTACGCCGGAAGATCTTGATTGGCTTACGAGAATTGACGTGAACGAGCCGTTTGCGGGCTTGGTTTCGAGGGTTTATGACTTTGGGGCGGAGGCATTGAATGTTGAGGTTGTCATGGAAGTGACGGGTGGCCCAAATTTCTATGAGACACCGAAGTCATTGAATGTGCAAGAGGCGACACTTTCATTTATGGGGAACGAGTATTTTTCGGCGGGCGTGGATTTGAAACGGGACGGATTGATCGTGGGGAAGCGGGTTCCAGCTTGGTACTATGAGCAGCTTGTTCCTCGCCGGTCAGTGGCTCAGATAGCCCGGCTTGTGAAGGAAAAGGGTCGCTATACTTTCGATGATTTGGCGGAGGCCATGGCATCTTTGCCGCATCGGAATCAGGTTCAGCAATTTTTCAGTGTTGCGATGTCGATATCTTCACAGGCTTCGGATTATGCCTATTTGGAGCAGTTGGGGTGGTCGGAGTTTATGCTTTTGGCTTATTCGACTTTTACTCCAGCCCAGCGAAAGCAAGTTTTCACGGAGGCGGGTTTGAAGATTGGTTTGAATCAGCTTTCAAAGAAGGCTCAGGATTATTTTTGGGAAACGGCGAATCATGCGGAATTTGGGATTGGGCAGAACTACGGCTATATGCCGGAAGAGCACATACCGGATTTTGCGGAAATGGGAATGATTCCGAAGGGGTATCAGGGCACGGATTGGGCGCTGGAACAGACCTTTTTCATGGCTCAGCCGGCGGGTATGCCGATTGTTTTGGAGTTTAGAAGTTCATCTCGGGAGGGGATTTACGCTCAGCAGATTTATAGGGGAAATGATGGTGAAGAGTTTAAGTACGGTCAGTTCCAAGATTTGGAAGAGTATGCGCGGAATGCGGTTTTTGCAGAAATGGCGGCGGCTCAGGGCGCAGAACATTACAGCCGGAGTGAAGGCGAAACGATGGCGACGGAGCAGCGCATGACATTGCAGGTTAACTTTGGTAGTTTTCGGCCGGATGAGCAACAGTTGGCGATGTTTAAGGAACCTCGGAAAGAGGGAGGGGATGCAACGACTTTGCCGGATGATGTGAAGAAGAAACTTGAGGAGCTGAAGGCAAAGTTCCGGGAAGAGTACAAAGGGATAACTTTTGGTGCGCCGGGTCGGTCGGGGAATGTGCCTCCACCGACGATGCGATGAATATACACATTGCGCTCTGACGCTTACTGCAGGTTCGGGGTTGTTCCGGATTCGAGATGAGTTTCATTTTAGATCCGGTCTTTGTGTAATATTAAACTAGCTATGATTGGTTCGATATTCGCTTTTATGGTTGTGGCCCTTGGACAGGATGTTAAGAAGGATTACCGGATGCCGGTGATGCCGATTTCCAAATTTGGTCAGTGGCTCGGCAAGGAGACAGGGCGGGAAGTGATTGTGTTGCCTCAGGTTCAGGATCGGTTGGTTTATATTAATGTGAAGAACCGGACATTGCCGGAAGTGCTCGGATTTTTGAAGGACGCAGTTGGGGTTGGGGTGTTGGATCGCAACGAGGTTTTGACACTTACGGACGTAGAATCTCCGGTTGCTGTTCCAATGCTGGACAAGGAGCAAATTCAAATCCAATTAGATAAAGCGGTCAATGCAAAAGCAGATCGCGAACAGTTGAAAGTGAATTTAAAAGAGTTGGCAAGCATTGAGGAAAATTTGCTGAGGCAACAACAAAATAGCGAGTATTCCAGATTGTCTGCTCAGCGGATGAATATTATACAGAGTGATCCGGTCACTTTTGCTGGCGTCAGGTTGGCAGAAATCCTTGGCGTTGATGGTCTTGCGAATCTGCCCCAATGGGAACGGGTTGTATTTTCGACAAATCCCACTCGAATGCAGCGGTCATGGCCGGGTGGAGTGGGTCGACAGATCCTTAGAGAAACAAACCAGGAACTGAAACTTAAGAATGAGCTTTTGGTTGAACTTGGGATTCAGCCAAATCTCACCGTGAATCAATGGCCGATTAGCCGACTGCTTCATCAAGATTCCGGAGAGATAACACTTTTACGGGTTGTTGCCAGGCGCACGGGGTACTCAATCGCACTGAAGACTGAAGCATTTTCAGATACAGGCGACTTGATCTCCAGTGGTGAGTTAATGCTCCAGGGGTGGAGCATTCGGTCTAAACAGGCAAGCGTCAATGAGGCTGCGCTGACAGAACTTACAAAAGATTTTGAAGGGGAAAAGATTTCACTTGATCCCGAAGACATCAAGCTTTTTGAAAGATTTTACAGAATGCAAGGGTATTCAAACTACGGTACTCCCGATGTAGAAGATTTGCGGTGGTTGAGTGAGGTAGACGTTAGTGAGCCATTGGCCGGTAAACCAACTGAGCTCTTTGACTTAGTTCTGGATCGACTTGGGCGAGAGGCGGTGCTCCAGATGTCTCCAGATTTTCGATTGAAGGTGGGTAAATCTGATGTCTCGTTGCGGGAAGTTGCTCACGCATTGTTGGGTCGTAAGCATGCACGGTTTATCTCTGATCCCAATGCTGTTTTGATTCGATCTTCGGTCGGAGACGATGAGAATCAATGGGTGCCGAGACGAGTGGAAGCTGAATATGCGCGTCGATATACTGAGAATGGCAAATTGACTTTGGGCGATTTGTCTGACCTATTTAGACAGATACCGAACCGAGAAGTTGGCGGTCAGTTTCTTTTTCGAGTCCTGAAAGTAACAGGGCAAGAAGCTGAAAATACGAGTATTGACGGTTTTGGTTTGCAAGGTTTGTTACTCGCGGGTTTTAGTAGTTTGAATGCCCGGTCACAAGATGCAATATTTTCTGAAAATGGCCACTCTGGATCGATGAGTCAGATGCCACTAGCTATCCAGAATCTCTATTCTTCAGTTGTGACTTGCTCAAGTCTGAATTCATCTGGAAAGATTGGACGCTACTTTGACGAGAACGGAAAAGAGCAGCCCATTTTCCCACCGGATTGGCCGGATAACGTTGGAAAATTAGCATCAAATTTGGAGCAGACAGTTTTTCTCGAGTGGCCCGTTTTTAACCCTCCATCATTAAAGATTCATGCGGAAAATGCCAATAAACTCATGGTTCGATCTTCATTGAAAGGTCAGAGTCTGGGCACGAAATCATATACGATTGAGGCGTTAGCAATGCAGATTGCGGCAGTGAAAATGCGCAACAGCGAGGAATTGAGAACTTCATCAAGTTCGAAGAATTTGCTGAAGCCAGTATGACGACGGTGATGATTTCATTGAAATGTGGTCCAACTTTTATTCAGGAAGAGAAGTTTAGCTTCCTCAATAGGAGGATCGGCAATTTTGGTTCGATGGACAGTTTGCGGAAGGATTTGCGGGAAGAACTTCAAGCTGAGCTTGAGAAGGCACGCAAGCTTTATCAAGGCGGAACAGGTAATCCTCCCCCGCTGAAGTTGAACTAATTGGTGGAATAGTTTGTTTGGAGTGATAGCGAATCTTGCTGATTCGCGGCCCGTTTTTGGTTGTCGGGACGACATTGAGATAAAGAATTAAGTTATTGAGGGAAAAACCTCACAAATCCCCTAAGTTTCTTGTTTGACATTCCCGACATAAATACCGGGTCAGCACGACCAAAGAAGGAATTTGAATGTACGAGCAGTACTGGGGATTGAATGAAGCGCCGTTCACTTTGACGCCGGATCCACGTTTTCTATACATGAGTCGGGCGCATGAAGATGCCCTGATGATGTTGCATTACGCGATCGCGAGGAACAAAGGAGCGGCGATGCTTTGCGGTGAGATTGGTTTGGGTAAGACCACCATTTCGCGCAAATTGTTGGAAATGTTAGATCCGGTTGAATACCGGATTGTCTTGATTGTTAATCCAATTTTGACGCCGACTCAAATGTTGCAGGAGATTTTGTCACAGCTTGATGTGACGACAAACTCGCGTAACCGGCAAGTGCTGGTTCAGCAACTGCACTTGACATTGATTGAGAATTATGATCGAGGGCGGCGGGTTGTGCTGATGATCGATGAGGCCCACTTGATCAGGTCGTCGAACAGTTTTGAAGAGTTGCGCTTGCTCTTGAACTGCCAGATGAACGACCAGTTTTTGCTGAGCTTGGTTTTGCTTGGTCAGAAGGAGCTTTTGCCGAAATTGAAGAAAGTTCCGGCATTGGAGCAACGCCTTGCGGTTCGGCATTTGATTAAGCCGCTTGACGTTTTGGATACGGGCGAGTTGATTTTGTTCAGGCTGAGGGTTGCAGGCTTTAACGGCGATCGCAGTCCGTTCACTCCGGAAGCGATTCATGAGATTCATCGGCTCAGTGCCGGTGCGCCACGGGTTGCGATTCAGCTTGCAGATAATGCGATGTTGATGGCGATGGCCCGGAAAGAGAAATTTGTTGACGGGTACTTGATTAATGAGATTGCACAAGAATTCTCAGGAGTTGCCGCGTGAATTTTGCTGACGCCATTCGAAAAGTTTCGAACGATCCCCAGGCTGCTCCAGCGCTGGGATTGGGCGAACCGACTCCTGCTGCGGCTCCGGCTGGCTATTCGCTTGAGGCGAATTCGGGAGTACCAACACTTGGTTTGTCGGGTGTGCCGGGATTGTCGGCAGATCCTCAATCTGTGCCCGCCCCAACGAACCCAGCGGTTCAATCGGGCAACGTTGTTCGGCTTGAGTTGTTCTTGAGTGCGGAGCAGATGTCGGGCTTGTTCCGCGCAATTATGGCGGGTCAACACACAGTTATGACCGCACGTGAAGCAGCAGCTTATTTGCGGATTGGCAAAGAGTCGTTGATGAAACTGGCCGAAGAGGGAGATATTCCGGGGATTGTTATTGACGGTCGCTGGCGCTTCCCCAAACCGAATTTGGATGAATGGTTGACGATGCAATCGCTTAACCACGAGGAGATTGAAGATGTCGCTTAACCCCTTTAAGAAACGCAGCTTTGTGGGCATTGATATTGGCCACAAGCAGATCAAGATGGTCGAGGTTGAGAAAGTTGGACAAGGTTGGAAAGTGACTAAGCAAGTTGCGATTCCGACTCCTTCTGACTCAATGAAAGACGGAATCGTGATTGATTCGGACGTTGTTGGTATTGCGATTAAGGCCGCGATTCGAGAGCACAAGATTACGGCAGGTACTGCGGTTATTGGTGTTTCGGGTGCCAGCGTGATTGTTCGCACGATCAAGATGGCGAAGATGACTCCGCAAATGTTGCGCAAGTCGATCAAGTATGAGGCAGGGCACTATGTTCCTTCTTCAATTGAAGACAGTTACATTGAATTTGAGATCATTGGAGATACCGAAGACGACCAGATGGAAGTTTTGGTGGTTGCGGTTCCGCGTGAACTTGTGGAAAGCAAGAAGCGCGCAGTGGAGCGAGCTGACCTTGAGGTTGACATTGTTGACGTTGAAGCGTTTGCGATTTATCGCAGTTTGCTGGAATCGGATGAGAGTTCAGTTCTGAATTCGATGACGGTCGCTCTGGTCGACATCGGAGCGGCGGCGACTACAGTGAGCGTGGTTGCGGAAGGCAAGTTTGTAATGACTCGGACGATAATTGCGGCCGGTCAGGTGATGACCGACGCGCTGAAAAGTTACTTCCAGCTGAACGATGAACAAGCGGAGACGGGCAAATCTCAGCTCGACTTCACGCCATTGGTGGCAAATCCGATGACGGATAACCCGCCGTTGAAGGTTGTTCAGAGCCACGTTGATGATTTGGCTCGGGAGATTCGGCGTTCGCTGGGTTACTTCCAGAATCTTCAGGCGGAGAGTTCGAAGAACAATCCGGTGACGCACATTGTGTTGACGGGCGGCGGTGCGAAATTGCACGGCCTTGGTGAATATATGGCGAACAAGCTTGGGGCCGAAGTGATTACGACGGGCGTTTTTGACAATCCACGATTTATATCAACGGGCGATTTTGCTCCTGGCAAGGGGTTGGAATGGTCGGTTGCGACAGGGTTGGCGATGCGCGCTTACATGAAGGCGGCTTAAGGAGTCAGAACTATGCCATTGATTAACTTAATTCAGGAACAACGGATCGTTGCGAGAGCGAAGCAGAAGCAAGTTCAGATTGCAGGCTTGGCGACGTTGGCGATCGGTGCGGTGGCGGTTATTGGAACGGTTGGACTGTTCCTTGACGCGACTCGATTGAACCTTCAGGCAGGTGCTTTGGAGCAACAAAAGATTGAGATTCAGCCGACGCTTGATGAGCTTGCCGCGAATCAGGAATCGCTCGACAAGATGAAGCCTCGCATTGACACATTGGAAACAGCGCGGACGGATTCTACAAAGTGGGAGGAAGTGTTGGTTTATTTGACGACGAACACTCCGAGTGACACTTGGTTGACGAGTGTGAAGGCTTTTAAGCAAGACACCAAGACCCCGATGGTTTTGACCTTTAACGGAGTGAGCACGAAACAGGAGCACGTTGGTGACTTCCAGTATCGCATTGGATCTTGTTCGGAGCTTGAAAATCCTCAGTTGAAATTTACTCAACCGAGATTTAGTGAGAAAGGCTTGATGCTCGAATTTGAAGTGACCGCAGAAATGAAGGGCACTAAAGAAGAGACGGATGAGGCTAAGGAGGTTGAAAATCCATGAAAACAAACGAGATGTTGAAGTCGGTTGGTTTGATTGCACTCGCCGTGCTTGCGCTCGGTGGTGGGTTGGTCTACTGGCAAATGGGTAATCGATCAGCGGCGGCAGAGCGCGTTGCTCGATTGCAAAGTGAACTGCCAGATATGGATCAGGTGAATGCCGACTTGGTTAAGAGTCAGCAGGATTTGGAGGCGGCCCGGATTGAGCTGGAGCACCTTGAGAAATCTTTGCCTGAGACAGCTTACATTCCGACGCTTTTGAAAGAGCTTGAAATGCTTGGTACTTCGAAGAACGTGAAGGTGACGGGCATTCGACCGTTGCTGGTTCCGAACAACACTAAGGAAGTCGCGAATGAGGATGACGCTTATCAAAAGTTGGATATTGACATTACGGGTCAGGGCACCTATCGTGCGTTGCTCGAAATGATTTCAGCATTGAAAGGCTTCCCCAAGATTTTGGCGGTGAATACGATTTCGATGCAGCCAAAGCAGAGCACGGGCGGACAGAGTTCGAACGAGCTTGATGCGACGATTCGCTTGCGGGCATTTGTTTTTAAGGAAGCAATGGCTCCGCTTGAGGGATCGACGGAAGATTTGAAACAGAAGGGCGAAGGCTCGACGGATGGTTCTGCGGAGCCGGGTTCAGCTGAGGAATCAGGCGCACCGGCTAATGGTGGAACACCGCCGAAGAAAGCTGGCGAACTTGATGTGCGGGCACCGCGCAAGGATGTAGCACTATGAACGGCGATAAGAAAAAGATGCTGGTACTGGGCGTTCTCGCCCTGTTACTGGTGGCAGTTGGCGCCTTCAGTTTTATGAGTGGTGGTGATTCTGGCGCAAGCGCTGAATTGACGACAACTCAGGCTGAGGACACGGAAAAGGCGACGGAAGAAGCAGAAGGGAAAGTTGCGGAAGGTGAAGAAGGCGAAGAGACTCCGGGTTTGAATCCGGATGGCACACCGAAAGAAGGTTTGCTCGCGATGGTTCCGTTGGCACCACGTGACCCTTTCACGGTTCCGAATGCCTTTGATGATTCCCCGAAGCAAGCTCCGGAGAAGCCAGTTCAGCAGCCAATTCTACAAGCACCGCGACCGATGACAACAAATCGACCAGGTGGCTATGAGCCGTTTGATCCGAATATGGGTTCGCTTCCGGGTGGACCAAGTGGTGGAATCGGCGATGGAACTCCGGTGGCGGTTGTTCCGCAGTATGCGGTGAAAGGGATCATTTTGGGTTCCAAGCCGTTAGCAGTTTTTCAGGACGGCAGTGGGAATCAGAAACTGGTTTCTCTGGGCGGATCCATAGACGGAGACACGAAGGTCGTTGCCATTGAAAAGGGCAAAGTGACGGTGTCTTATAAGGGCAAGCAGCAGACGCTTGTGATTGATGAGGAAGCACGCAATGACTAAAACACTCTCTTGGGTGATTGCACTTGGGCTGGTTGGCACTGCCAGTTTTGCTCAAGCGCGATCCGAGATCCAATCTGTCAGTCACAAGACTGGCGCGAACGGATCACATAGCATCGTTGTGAAAGGGCCGGAGTTGTCGAAACCGACGATTATCACTCTTTCCAGCAGAAATACGACAATTGTAGAATTCAATGCATTTTTGCGCACCGAGCGCGGACGCATTGATATTCAAGACTCCGGCGTGAACTATGTTCAATATGGCTGGTATTCGGCGAATCCGCCGAAGGTTCGATTTGCCTTCCGGTTGACGGGGAACTTTACTCCGAAATTGGAAGAAACGGACGGCGGTTGGACAATCAACTTTGGCGGCAAGGCAGTCGCAGAGATTGCGGCTCCGACACCAAAGGTGAACTTAACTCCGGCAGTTACTAACAATTCCCCAGCGGCACCGAAGCTTCCAAGCGGTGAAGCTTTGCCGATGCCGGGCGAAAAGGGTGCTCCGAAGCCAGTCGCGGGTAGTCCGCTTGACCAGGCGAAGCCAACTAATAATTCAATTTGGGGTGATACAACTCCGAACCAAAAGGTTGAAGCGACGGCAAATAATCAAACAGTAGCTCAACCGGGTGGCTATGTTGCGGGTACTCCGGCAGCGCAAATGGTGAGCTTGGATTTTGTCGGTACAGACATTATTCAGATCATGAAAGCGCTTTCGATTCAATCGGGCGTGAACATTGTTACTTCTCCGGATGTGAGTCCGGCGGATAAACCGGTTCGAGTGACGATTTCGTTGAACAAAGTAACGCTTGATGAAGCTTTGACTTATGTGACAGCGATTGCCAATCTTCGTTTTGCGAAGGTGAGCAACACCTATATCGTGACTCCGGCTGAGAATTTTAGTCAGGCGATGCGCCAGGTGATGGAACGCATGGGTGGTCGTTATGAAACCCGTGTCATCAATTTGGTCAGTGGTCAGGCACACAAGATTAAGGAAGCGGTTGAAAAATCGATTTCACCTGCGGGTCAGAAAGGCTTTTATGAAGTCATTGTTCCGACGGCAGCTGATCTTCCAGGCGTTGCTTTGAGCCCCGTTCCAGCAGCAGATGGCGGTGACGGCAAGGCGGGTACGCCCGCTCCGGCAACTCAAGGTCCGGCGAAGAATTCGGGTCGTGTTTATTACTTGATGGTTGTAGGTGATCCTGCTCGGGTAACCGAAGTTGAGAATTACATTCGCGACCTTGATGCAAAGATCGCTGATTCGAGTTCGTTTAATCGACAAGCTGACATGTCCACAGTTGTGGTTCCAGTTCAAAGCGGAGAAACGGGTCGTATCAAGTTGATGATTGATCGCTTGGTTGCAGAGCATCCTCGCGCGGCAGAATTTAGCATTCAGGAAAGCATTCTTGAAGGCACGACCAAGGGTGAATCGATGACCATGACATTGCTCATGATTGGCCCCAAAGAAGAAGTATCGAAGCTTGAGAGCTTTGCCAAGACTCTGGACAAAGAACTTTGTGCAGTTATGGGCAAATCTTATGAAGCAGATTTGGCCGGACTTGAAAAGGTCTGGGAAGTTGTTGACCTGAACTATGCTGAACCTTCGTTGGTTGAGCTTGACCTGAAAACCCGCTTTAAGGGTCTTCAGGTGAGTTTGATGCCCAATCCGGTTACTCCGGGTGCGAAGGGCTCGACAACAGCGACACAATCGCAAAGCGGAGCTACTGGTTCTGGCAGCGGTGAAGCAGGTGGTGCGGCTGGCGACGGTGGAACAGAAACCAAGACAGGTACGAGTACGGATAGCAAGTCGATTACGGGTCGAGAACCCATGCGCCTTGTTCTTCGTGGTACACGATCACAGATTGACGAAGCACGCGACTATCTTGCGATGGTTGATGTTGCTCCCCGACAGATTGCGCTCGAACTCCGCGTGATGGAGCTTTCACAAGAAGAAGCTCAAAAGATCGGAATTGACTGGAATTTGATTACGGGCGGTCGGTTGAATCCGTTCCGTGTGAATCAAAGTGCAGGCGATACGGCGGGTAGCCCAGGAACGATTTCTGGTGGCTTCCAGTTCAATGCGACTGATAGTGCAACGGTACTTGCGACCCTTGACCAACTGAATGGTGGACGCAACTTGATTGCTCGACCGAATGCCTTGGTCAGCGATGGTCGAGCGACCAACTTGTTCGTAGGTGATACGGTTCGCTATGTGAAGTCGATTCAGTCGACTCAGAATGGTACGACCGTTGAAACTGACGAAGTGAAAGTTGGGGTTTCGTTTGACATTTCTGCCCGCGTGGGTGGCAATGGTCAGATCGCCCTTGACCTTTCGCAGAATTTCAACATCTTAACTGGCTTCACGCCGGTTCCGGGTGGTGGAAACTTGCCTCAAACCAGTGACCGTTTAACGAACATGTTCGTAAATATGCGATCGGGTGAGACGCTGGCGATTGGTGGATTGATTCTGGAACAAGACCGCAAGACGGTCAACGGTGTACCGTTGTTGAAGGATCTTCCGATCATTGGTGCACTTTTCCGACGAACAAGCACATCGAAGTCTAAGACGGAAATTGTGTTCTTCCTGACAGCTCATGAGGTGAATGAAGGCAATCGTAAGAATGCAGCATCACCGGGTCATAGCGAGAAGAAGACTCCCGATCCGTTGGGTGACTATCAACGGGGCCGTGCACCGAAAGGTGGGAAAGACGGCAAAGCTCTTCGGTAGATAAGTCGAAGCGTGCGACTAATGAGTCAGGTTCTGAATGGAACCTGACTCATTTTTTGTATCGTCGTTCGTTTGATTGCCGTAGAATTCTTGTATGCCCGACGATCAATTAAGGACGGATGAGGATGTTGAGGAAATATTGCGTTTGGCAGTTCAGCAGAATACGGTTGATTCGGCGGATTTGCGATCTCGGCTGACTCTTTCGGCGGCGGAAATGGGGATTTCTGAAGAGCAATTGAAACGGGCAGAGACTCAATATTTTCAGGAGAAAGAGGTGGCGGTTTTGAGGGCGGAGAAACTGGCGGTTGAAGCGGAAGAAAAGTCTCGGACACGTAAACGGCGCATTGCACGATTTCTTTCTGTAACAGGGGTCGCGGCAGCGGTTATTGGTTTAGTTGTCCTCTTCAATACGCAAAATCTGGGATATGGTGGGTTTTTCTTGTTTTTGGCTTTTCCCGCATTCTTTGCAAAGAACATGGGGAATGATCGTCGCGATGCAGAAAGCGAAAGCGACTGAATGGAGAAATCATCTCTCTAAGCTTTTTTTGACAACTTAGTCGTTGGTAATCGCGTATTCTGTGTTTGGTGGCAGAAGAGCATCTGAAGAGTGACGATGATATTGAGGCGATTTTGCGCCTGGCTGTTCATCAAAGTAGTGGATCGACGGGGGATTTACGAGCTCGATTGATGGCGACGGCGGATGAGCTTGGACTCACACCGGAGCAAGTTGCCGCGGCGGAAGAAGCATATCGTCAAGAGAAGACAGTTGAGACGGCTCGTGTGCTGAATGAGGTGGAGGATCGGCGCCTTTGGAAGGAGTTTCGGCGGAGTCAGCGGGGTGACTTTGTTTCGCATTTGGGGACTTATGTAGTGGTCAATGCGTTTTTGGTTTGGTTGGATTGGAATCAGGGCGGCGGTTTGAGTTGGGCGATGTGGCCGATCGCGGGTTGGGGAATTGGGATTGCCATTCAGTTCTTTAAGCTGCTGGCAGGTGTTTCGGAGGAGAACACAACCGAGTTTGAGAGCTGGAAGAAAAAGCGGGCGAAACCAGCGGCAAAAGAGTAGGTTTGTTGACGTAAATTGAGCAATTGCACGATTGCGTGCGAGGATAGAGTAAGTGGAATATACACATTGTAGAGGAATCGATGAATCACTTTGTGCCTGGCAATAGGCTTAAACTACAAGAAACCAATGGGGAGAGATTGTGGTTTTTGCCGGCTGAGTGTGAAGTGATTGAGTCGATTACGGGTCTGCGCGGCCGCCTCGTGCGAGCACGTCTGTCGGCTCCGATTCCTTTGCGTAATTCGACGATTGCGGAAATTATTTTGGTTATTGATGAATGCGGCGCTTGTGAAATTTATATGGGGTTCACACCTGCGCTGATTATTGATCCGATTCTGAAATTGGGTCGGGCTAGAGTAGCTTAGACGTGACGGCAAACCCCGTTGCGGCGGCGGCGACACCGAGGACGACTTGTCCAAATGCAAATAGCGCTGCCTGACCATAGAGTTGTCGCTGGAGCATGGCAAGAAGATCAAGAGAGTAGCTGCTAAATGTCGTGAATCCGCCGAGAACTCCGACAACGAGGAGAAGATAGAGGATGTGGTCTTTGGAGTTAAAGTAAGCGGCGAGGACTCCGATGATGAGTGATCCGATGATATTGACAGTTGCTACGGCGAGAAACGGTTCTTCAGGTTTTATTTTGTTCAGATATTGCGCAATAGCAAAACGAAGCATTGACCCGATTGCTCCACCAAGGCCAACACAAAGATAGGCTATGGCGGGCTTTAGATCGGACACTTTTAAACTTTGGCTCTTTCTCGTTCCACTTCAACTACTGCGTGAACCGGTTCTACGGGTGTCATTTGTGATTGAACTTCACGCTTGCCTCTTTCGACGGTGCTGAGAACTTTTCCGACTACGTTTTCGAGATTTTGAAGAACATCGGCGGCGTAATGGTCGGCTCCGCGCTTCATCTCGCGCGCATCTTTTTCGGCGGTTTTGCGAAGTTCATCAGCTTGCGCCTTTGCGATGCGAGTAATTTCGTCTTCTGTTATGAGCTGTTGCGCTTTGAGTTCGGCTTGTTGAATGATGAGAGCGGCCCGTTCTTCGGCTTCTTTGACCATTTGTGCAGACTTTGACTGAGCGGCTTCAAGAAGAGCGGTTGATTCTTCTTCGGCGCTTGCCATCATTCGTTCGGTTTCTCGGGTGAGGCTTGCGGCATCTTTCATCTCACGCGGCATGGATGCTCTAATTTGTTCGATTTGGAAGCAGACTTCTTCTTTGTCGATGCCAAAGAGGATTTTGCCGAAGCTTCGCTTGTCTTCGATGTGCTTTTTGAGATTCTCAAGAAGTCGGAGTACATCGATGGAATAATCTTTTCGAATTGCCATAACCGTCAACCGCCGGGGCGTGCCTATAGTTTAACACGTTATTTTTAGCCGGAAAGGTTCACGACCCAGGGGTTTCTACCAGTCTATTGGCAATAAGTTTTTCCACAGGAGGTGGTACGAACTGTTTATAGTCGCCTCCGAGCCGTGCAACTTCGCGGACAACGGAGCTCGCGAGGAAGCTGAATTCTTCTTTGGCGATGAGGAAGACAGTTTCGACTTCGGGATTGAGTTTGCGGTTTGCGAGGCCGATTCGGAGTTCGTAATCGTAATCGCTGATTGCACGCAGTCCGCGAAGGATGATGCGTGCGTTTTCGGACTTGGCAAAATCGACGAGGAGGCCATTGAAGGTTTCGACTCGAACGTTTGGTAGGTGTTGGGCGGATTCTCGGAGGGCTTGGAGTCGTTGTTCTACCGGAAGATAAGGGGCCTTTTCGGAGTTATTTCCGATGGCGACGATGAGTTCGTCGTACATTGCGGCTCCTCGTTCTATGATATCGAGGTGTCCGTATGTTGGGGGATCGAATGAGCCGGGGTAGATGGCTCGGCGGTTCATGCCGCGAATATTACTTGATCTTGCGCAATTGTAAAAAAAATCCCCTCGACTTTGTGAGTCGAGGGGATTGAGTTACGGCGTATAGCCTTGTCGAGGGTTTAGTGACCTTCAGGAGCTTTTTCGTCGCCAGCGCCCGGAGTGCCTTCAGTCGGTGCTTTTGCATCGCCTGTTGCTTCGCCTTCTTTAGCGTCTTCGGTCGGCGGAGTTGCAACTTCGCCAGTTCCAGCATGCTCTGCAGATTCTTTGACTGCTCCACCCGTTTCGGTAGGTTCAGTAGCTTTTTCGCATCCAACGAGAGCGAAAGCACCCATCATGAGGGCGACGATTGCTACGAGGAACAAGTTTGAGGATTTCATAGTTTTGGTTAGTCTCCAGTGTTTGTTTTTGCCAAGTGCCGGTAGTTTTTACAGGTATCTGGCAAAAAATGAGGACGTAAGACTGGTTGAGGAGGATGCAAGATAAGGGATTTATGCTTACCTGACAGCTCTTTTACCAATCAGTACTGTTCTCGTAGTGCAAATAACACGATGGCCCACGGATTTGTTCCCCGTGAGCCGATATTTGATGTCTTAGAACCTGAGAGCATAGCTGAACGCGGCGTTAGAATTGCCCCCGAAAGCCAGGTTGAAACCGCCAAATCCGGCACCGACTGTGAATCCGGAGCGGGACTCATAGCCACCGCGAAGGGCAAAACCACCGATGATCCACTCGGAACCAACGCGCAGTTCTTGGGCACCGGCACCGTTGAACGCATCAACAAAGTCAGCGGCGAATACGTATTGTCCGGGGGTGACGTAGCCCATTCCCATGTTAAAGGTGCGAGCGTATGGCCGAATTGTTGAAGTGGCAAGATTCGGGGTTGTCGCGTCGAATGTTGTTTTTGGGACGAGGAGATTTTCGAAGGTTGCTCCGACGAAGAATCCTCGGTCTTTAGAAGCACTGGCTACGATACCGACGTCGAGTCCAAAGCCGTTTTCGCTGAGTGTGTCTTCGCCGCCCATTTCGGGAGCAAGGGCGCCAGCGGTGTTATTTTGAATGCTGTTGGCATCGGCGAATCGGTGACTGTAGTAGCTTTTCACTATTTTTGCCCGAGCACCTATGGAGACATCCATTGTTCCGGCGGTATTCAGTCGTCGCCCGTAACCGATTCCGACTTGGTATCCGCCTAGACCGTATGCATCAAGTCGGGCACCAACAGGGACGGCACCTTGAGAGCCAGAGTTGACCCAGTTGCGAAGGTCTTGGTTGGGGAGACCGGCGACGAGGGCGTCACCTTCAAAATCGAGGGCAAATCCGTTGAAAAAGATTCCAAGCCCGGTACCAGCACCGAATTCAAAATCCTCGTCACCGAGTGTGCGGGCGATTTCTGACAGTTGATTTTCGTCGAGTCCTCCATTGTTGATATCTCCAGCGAAGTCTTGAAGGTCGCCCAGGCTCACGCCATCAATGCGGAATGAGAATCGGGGGACTTGAAATCGAAAGTTGGATGGCGCAAGCCCGTACATAGCGGGGTTGAGTTTGCCCGAGTAGAGATAGTCGCCGGGGAGAGCGAGGCCCGCGCGCCCCATACCGTTGAAGCGGCCGGATCCGATAACCCAGTCTGCGGAGCCGATGGCGGCAATTGAAAGTGTTGCGATAAGGAGAAGTGAACGATTCATTAGGATTATCCTCGGTGATCAATGCAATTTTACTAGGGTTTTGTTGTGAATGTGGTTAGGTTGTTCGGGGAATTGTAATTGTTGAGAGCAGGTAAATTTGAACGGAATGCAAAAACCGGTCGTTGTTGTTGGAGCTGGGCTTTCGGGTTTGGTATGTGCGCGCAGATTAGAGCAAGCGGGGCGCGAGGTTTTGGTGTTGGAAGGATCGGACGGCGTTGGGGGTCGGATGCGAACCGACTTGGTCGATGGGTTTCGACTTGATCGAGGCTTTCAAGTATTTTTTGAGGCGTATCCAAATGCGAAGTTGGAATTGGACTTGGGGCGATTACAACTGCGGGATTTTGAGCCAGGTTGTTTAGTTTTTGATGGCAAGAAGATGCGGGAAGTGCATCGCGAGAATTTGATCCAGACCTTATTTTCAAAATGGGTTCCTCTATCGGATCTAATGCGTATGCAGCAGTTAGGTGATGACCTTGATCATTTGACAGAAGAAGAGGTCTGGCATTTGGACGATGTGTCCATGGTCGACTTTTTGAAAACGCGAAAGTTTTCGGACAAAGCAATTGACCGATTTTTCCGCCCATTCTTTGGGGGTGTGTTTTTGGATCGTGATTTAAATGTTTCGAGTCGGCTCTTTGCTTTTGTTTGGCAGATGCTTGATCGTGCTCCGGCGACGATTCCGGCGAAAGGGATGCAAGCGATTCCCGATCAAATAGCGGAGGGGATACGACCGGAATCTATTCGATTTGGGGCTAGAGTCGAAACTCTCACTCGAAAGGATGGAAGAGTAGTGGGCGTTCGATTGGAATCGGGTGAGGAGATTGAAGCTGAATTTGTGGTTGTGGCCACGGATCAGGCGAATTGTTCGCGACTCACTGGCGTGGGAACGCCGCAAGAATCGAAAGGGTGCACAACGATCCACTTTTCCGCGAATGAAAGACCTTGGTTTGAGTCAATATTGATGGTGAACGGTTCGGGAGTTGGGCAAGTGAATCACGTTGCATGTATGACCAATGCCTCAAAGGACTTGGCACCACATGGTCAAGTTTTGGTGTCAGCGACTATTTTGGACAATCCTCTGGTGCCGGATATGGTTTTAGCGAAATCGGTTCGATATGAGCTGAAAGATTGGCTCCCTGACCAAACGGTTGATTCTTGGCTACCTTTGAGAGTAGATCGTATTCACAATGCACAACTCGTTCAATCGGCGGGTTTTATGGATCGGCTGACTCCGGCGGAACCAGAAGCGGGGCTGATTATTGCAGGTGACCATACGACTTATGCCGGAATTGATGGCGCAGTGGTAAGTGGTCAGCGGGCAGCAGCGCTTGTCCTCAATGGGAATCGGGAGTTAGTGGAGGCGTGAGAGTAGCGGTCGTCGGAGCCGGCATGGCCGGACTTGGGGCGGCCAGGACATTGCAGGCGGCGGGAATTGCAACGGTTGTCTTTGAGAAGTCGCGTGGATTTGGTGGCCGGGTTGCGACTCGCCGGATCGACGGATATACATTTGATCATGGGGCGACGATTATTTCACCGCGAGGGACAGAACTTGAAAGTGTTATTCTAAACGAGTTGCCGACCGAGGAGCTTGTTGAAGTTTTGAAACCCATTTATCTTTCGACGGATGATCGGGTGACTCCGGTTGATCCGGAAGCAGGAAAGATCAAACGCTTCTCTTACCGGCATGGTGTCAATACACTTGGGAAATTGCTTGCTGATGGGCTGGATGTTCGGCTTGAAACCAAGATTGACTCGATTAAAAAGGATGGGCCACATTATTCACTTGGGGAGGAGAGCTTTAGTCACGTGATATTGACGGCACCGATTCCGCAGACAGAGATGTTGCTGGCATCGGTGGGCGATAAACGCAGTTTCTCGGGAGCCCAGTATCGGAAGTGTATTAGCATTATGTTTGGGGTGGCGGAGGAGATTGAACGTCCTTATCACGCTTTGCTTGATCCGAATCAGTCTCAGCCGCTGACGTGGTTGAGCTTGGAGCACGTGAAGGTTCCGGGAGGATATCGGGCACCGGAAGGGAAGGCAGCGTTGGTTGTGCAGATGAGCGCACGCTATAGCCGTTACAGCTTTGAGCGGACGGACGACATCGTTATCAGTGAGACTTGGGTGGATATCAAGCGTCTGTTGAAATTGAGAGTGGCGTTGCCGGAGGTGAGTGATGTGATGCGATGGCATTATAGTCATGCATCGAATACGGTGAGCTACGAAACGGCAAATCAGCCGGGAGCGAAGATTTTGGTTGCAGGTGATGGGATTAGCGGGGCACGAACCCATCAGGCTTATGCAGTGGGAATTCGTGCGGCAAATCAAATATTGGAAGGTGAAACGATATGAAAGCAGTAGTGATTGGTGGCTTGGTTTTGGTTTCGGCGGTTGCACAGGCGGGCGAAGTGGTGTTGGATGTTGTGGCGGGCGGATTGAAGGGTTCGGCGACTTTGGACAACAAAATTTTGCCGAATGGATCGAAGTATGTTCGTTTGGGGATGTTGCTTGAAGATGCGAGCAAGAAGACGGTGAGCGTGCTGCAGGAGTCCACGTATGATGCGTTTGGCAAACCGGTTCGCTTGCTTCAGCGGACTTCAATGAAAGGGAATACGGCCACTCAGTCAATTGTCGTTACTTTTGATGAATCGGGGGCGAATGTGAAAGTGGATCAAGGGGGGAAGACGGTAACAAATTTGGTGCCTTATCCGAGTGGGAAATCAGTTAATGCGGCGACAGAGTTTTGGTTTATCCGCGATCAGATTGCGAATGGAGGGACGAAGACTTATTCGAGGTTTGATTTGGCTACTCAGAGTTGGAAGGAGATTAGCTGCAAATATGTCGGAATGCGCGACACGAAGTGGAACGGCAAAACCGTGAGTGCAAACTATGTTCTGATGGGGGATGCGAAGGCTTATTTGGATGCCTCTGGTGATCCTTATCTGATTGAAACGCCGAATGGGACGATGACACGGAGAGCGAAATGACTCGAGTTGCGGTGACGGGAGCGTGTGGGCGGATGGGTCGCGAGGTCGTGAAAGCGGTTTCGGCGGCACCTGACATGGAATTAGTGGGTGCGTTTGATCGATCGGGAGATTATGAATCGACCTGTGCGATGCTTGGATCGGATGTAACGGACGTGGCGATTCTATCGAAGATTGGGGCGATGTTGGATGAATCGAAACCGGATGTCTTGGTGGAGTTTACGAATTTAGCGGGGGCAGCGGATCATTCGATGAGTGCTTTGAAACGGGGGGTTTCGGTCGTGATTGGAACCAGTGGTTTGCGGAACGAGGATCAGCGCGCTATTCAGTTGGCAGCGGAAGAGTACAAGGTAGGTGCGATTTTGGTACCCAATTTTGCGATTGGAGCGGTTTTGATGATGAAATTTGCGGAAATGGCAGCGGCTTATTTTCCGAATGTCGAAGTTATGGAGCTGCACCACGATCAGAAGTTAGATTCTCCGAGTGGAACGGCTTGGCACACGGCAGAGCGCATTGCGGCGGCGCGCGAGAGTGCGCCCAGGAAGTTGACAGGGACGACTGAGAAAGCACCAGGGGCACGCGGAGCGGAAGTTAAGGGCATTCCGGTTCATTCGGTGCGTTTGCCGGGTTATGTTGCGAGCCAGGAAGTCATGTTTGGCGCGGCGGGCGAGCGGCTTTCGATTCGACATGACTCGATGGATCGAGCGAGTTTTATGGCGGGGGTTTTGTTATCTATTCGTGAGATTCGGAGTCGTCAGGGTTGGCTTGTGGGTCTTGACCAACTTATGAATTAGACGTAGATGCAGGTTCATCGAGTTCGAAGTCGCTGACGTACTTTTGCTCTTTGTCGAAGAGTTCCGGATTGACGGCGGCTTTGGGCGTTTCGAGGTGGGCTTTGGTTGTGCGGTGACGGTATTTGAACATGGAGTCGATTTTTTCTTCGACAGTTAGTTCGTTCACGAGTTTGCCGATTGGTCCGGCTTTCATTTCGTAGTGGATCGTGTCTCGGAGGATGCAGTAGCCATCCTCGTCAATGAAATCGTGGTGGTGCACCCATGACTTGAATGGAGACTTTACGGCGGTATCTGTGAATCCGTGGGGGATTTGGACGTTGGTGATTCGAGCTTTCCACGTGATCCAGAGGCCGAATTGTTTCGTTTTAAATTCGTGGATTGCGCCATCACGCAAAGGGAGCGAGGTGGATATCCACTTCATTTCTTGTTCTGGTGGAGTGAGGATTTTAAGGGCGTCGGGGTGGGCGTGAAAATCCCAAAGCTTTTGCACGGGCGCCTTGATATGGGTTTCGTACACTTTTGTCGGCATTTGAATTGAATATACGAAAAGTTTGTTAAGAATTGTAATGGAAAGTGTAAAAAGTTTTGTTCGGTAGGGCTATGGAACGCGGTGGGAGTACCAATCGTTATAATGGATAGACAACTGGGGGCGTCAGGCTTCGACAGAGCTGGATCGCTTTAGAGTTGCGAGCAGAGGTGCCGTTGGCCTCTTAAATAAGCGGCAAAAAACAACTGCAGAAGATAACAACTTCGCATACGCAGCCTAATTAGGTCTGCTCGTTGGCTGGTAGGGTGCCTTTCTCGCCCAGCTTTACGTCGCAAATAAAGGATCGCCTGGACTGGTTCTGTTCGGACCACAAGGGCTAAATTAATCGGACTGGACACTTGCTCAGCCTAGCCTTCGGGATTGACTGGTGTCGAGACTAAAAAAGAAGGAGACGCTCGTGGATACTTTAGGGACGACAGTTTTGGAACCGGGTTCAATTCCCGGCGCCTCCACCAAGTTTTGTTGTTATTTTGTTGAATGAAAAGATAGAATCGCGGGATGGAAATGCCTCCTCCCGTTTCGACTCCGATTCCCGTTAATGGTGACCCATTTGGTGGAAATCATTACGTTTTAAAACGTCAGTTGCTCAAGTTGATTGGTGCAGCTTTTAATATTTATGATGTTCATGGAGTTCAGATTTTGCAGGCGAACCAGAAGGGTTTTAAGCTGAAGGAAGATATTCGTTTGATGGGTGGTCCGGGTTTGCAAACAGAGTTGATCGGAATATTTGCTCGAAAGGTGATGGATTTCTCGGCTTCGTATGACGTGATGGATTTGCAGACAAATCAACGGATTGGGGTTTTTCGCCGAAAGGGTTGGCATTCCATGGCTCGGGACGAGTGGATTGTGATGGATGCGAATGAAGTTCCGATCGGGACTTTGATTGAAGATAGTATGGCGATGGCGCTTTTGCGGCGGTTATTGTCGAATCTGATCCCACAGAATTATGATTTGTTGGTCGGCGATTTGCGGAAGGTGGACTTGAAGCAGAATTTCAATCCATTTAGCTATCATTTGGGGATCGAATTTTTTACGCCGCCGCAGGATTTTGATCGTCGGTTGGGACTGGCGGGTGCGGTGCTTTTGGCGGCGATAGAAGGGCGTCAGGCGGGTTAATTTCTGAGTTGGCGTTGCCATTTTGGAGGCAGAGGTACAATACATTTTGCCCCTCCGGGATTGAATAGTTTTTTTTCAATATGGTTAAGGAGTCTTTTTGGCTCGTTGTATGGGATTCGCGCCCGCTTATTTGAGCCGGAGTGAACGATATGAGTAAAGAAATTGCAGTTGGCGATACGGTCCTTTTGACCTTGAAGACAGATGGCTATGAAAAAGGTCAGCGATGTATAGTTTCTGAGATGATGCGCGGCGGTTATGTTTATCTTTCCGCTGAAGGAACGGATGTGGAGACGACTTCATTTTCAGCGCATGTGATGGATTTGGAGTTGGTTGAGAAGGCGAAAGCTTAGGGCTTGAGAGCTTGGCGTCGGGACTCGATTTCTGACGGAAGGTATGCGATGGTGTTTTCGTCGTAAGTCAATCATTTGACTTTGGGGAGCGTGGATCCTATTGCATCTTCAGAAACATTTTATTTTCTCGCGCTAAGCGAAGGAAAGCTGAAAAACTAAATAATTGTTTAGCAATCAGACTTACATCCCATTTTATTTCAAATTATTGAGAAGAAACTAAAGAAAACTTTAGTTATTCGCCGCAAAGTTGTTTGTACATGGCGATAACTTTGCGCACGTAGTTTTGGGTTTCGCGGTACGGGGGAACGCCATTGTATTTTTTGACGGCTCCACCGCCAGCATTGTATGCGGCGAGCGCGAGGACTAAGCCTTCGAAAGAGTCACCGGTTTTGGTGGTGTATTTGTCGAGGTGGCCACGAAGGAGTTTAACCGTGCCGTAGAGGTTCTGTTCGGTGTCGTAGCTATTGCTGACTCCGAGGCCCTTGGCGGTTCCAGGCATGAGCTGTCCGAGACCTTGGGCACCGGCATGGCTCGTGGAGTTTGGATTGAAATTTGATTCGCAGACGACGAGGGCCATGATGAGCCTTGGATCGACGCCGTAGTGGGCACTGTAGGCAAGAATTGTTTCTGCGATGTGCTGGGCTTTGGCGACCGTGAGTTTTCGGTTTCGCTTTTGGATGAATTCGGTGTAGGGGGCGACGAGGGCAAGAAAGTCAGCGGAGAGTTGGGGCCCATCTTTTAATGGAGATTGGGTGATTTTGGGGATGCTTCCGGGGAGTCTCGTTGATCCGCCTCGGCTTGTTGGAGTTGAGTTTCGTGCTTTTGCGGCGGCTTTTTTGGCATCTTCTTCCGCTTTTTTTCGTGCCGCTTCGATGATGTTGTTTTCGTAAGCGGCGATTGGACCCTCAGCGGTGGCCATGATGAGCATGGAATCAACGGGGGCGTTTTCTTGAAGTCGGCTGGCTTTGATGAGAAGTCGAGCTGTGGTGTTGGAAGTTTTTAGCCAGCTCGGAGCATCTTTGGCATTGATGAAGAGTTCGCGGCGGGTGTCGGGATTTTCGAGGACAAGGAGTTGACCCCTGGAGGATTCCATGAATCCTCTAATGACGCCTCGGACTTCGAGGACGCGTTCGCCGACAAAGGTTTCGAGAGCAGCGGCGGAGGTTGCTTGAGAGATGCCGTTTTGTTTTCGCGCGGCGAGATATTCGTTAAATGTTTGAGCAGGCGCGATGGCTGCACAGGTGATGAGAGCTATGAACGGGAGAGATTTTTTGATCATGCTTCACCCAGTTGGACTTCTGGCGGACAGGCCGGGATTCGAACCCGGGAAGGGTTGCCCCTTACCCACTTAGCAGGCGGGCGCTTTCGTCCACTCAGCCACCTGTCCGTAGATTGCATATAATACCATGATCGGTTTAGGGGTGCCAATGATTCAGGGGGAAGTTGGGTCCGTAAAACGGAGAATGTGAGCCTTCAATGGTTTTTCTGGCGGAACGGTCGGGATTCGAACCCGAGAGGGGTTGCCGCTTACTCACTTGTCAGACAGACCATTTCGCCCTCGTCAACCTCCTTTCCGTAAATTGTATTTGAATACCATGATCGGTTTCGGGGCACCAATGGTTCAGGTCAATCTCTGGGACGGATAGACTGTTTGGTGTGAAGAAGTCGAATGACGTTGTGTATGTGAAGGAGAGCACGGTTCGGAAAGTGGAGCGTGGTTTTCCTTGGTTGCAGCGGAGCGACTGTCGTTGGCCGGATGGAGTCGTTCCAGGCTCGGTTTTAGAGATTCGAACTCAGGAGGAACGGGTTTTGGGGATGGGGATGGTGAATCCGAAAGCGCGATTCCCAGTGAAAATGCTTTGCCAGACGACGGAAGCGATTGATGAAAAGTTCTTTAGAGATCGGCTTGACCGGGCGTGGGAATATCGTGAGAGTTTGGGATTGGATTCAGATGCTCGCCGTTGGGTTCATGGTGAGGCAGATGGCTTGCCGGGGTTGATTGTGGATTGGCTGGCGGGACACGCCGTGATTCAGGTGAGGAATTTAGGGATGGAGCTTTTGAAACCGATCTGGTTACCGATTTTGGCGGAGCGGTGCACGAGCGTTTTTGAGAAATCGGATATGGCGGGTCGTGAAGAGGAGGGGATGGGGGACTATGTTCGGCAATTGGTCGAGGTGACGCCGGATCGGATTGGGATTACGGAAGATGGCGTGAAGTATTCGGTTCCGGTGCGAGATGGGTTGAAGACGGGGCACTTTTTGGATCAACGGAATTCAAAGCGTCGTTTAGCGGAATTGGTGAAGCCGGGAGATAAAGTGCTTGATTTGTTTTGCTATACCGGGGGATTTAGTTTGTCGGCGGCGAAGAAGGGGGCGACTTGCTTTGGTGTGGATGTGAATCCGGTGGCGACAGAATCGGCGCGTGAGAATGCCCGGATGAATGGGTTAGAGATTCCGTTTATTCAGGGGAATGCGTTTGATTATTTGGTCGATTCAGCGGCTGGTTTGGGGCCGTATGATTGGATTATTTTGGATCCACCGGCGATTGCGAAGACAAAAGAGAAACGAGATTCTTTGAAATGGGGGATTTGGACTTTGGTTCACGACGCGATTCAGGTTTTGGCTCCGGGAGGTCGGTTGGTGGTCTGTGCGTGTAC
>Ga0209066_10000223_pt1 | contig 85881 bp, 92 predicted proteins | sample All_14_2_FD_187198 | JGI IMG/M metagenome (GOLD analysis project Ga0209066, IMG submission 187198) | Freshwater microbial communities in response to fracking from Pennsylvania, USA - Allegheny Zone_MetaG_DW_15 (SPAdes) (version 2) ...
GTCAGGTCCTCCCCGAAGGCCAGTGGGTGCACCCCCACCCAACCCTTCCCATCCGCCAACGGGAGGGCTTCGCTGAATGTCGCCACCAGGTCGGCGCTGGGCCCCCTCATCCGACCTGCTTCGCAGGCCACCTTCTCCCGCGAGGGGAGAAGGGCTCGGCCGGGTCAGGCCTTCCGCCCCAGCCGTCCCCCTCAGGCCAACCGCCCTTTCTCCATCGCCTTGCGCAGGCTCAGCGGCCGCATGTCGGTCCACACGTCCTTGATATGCTCCAGGCAGGCCTCCTTGGTCCCGCGAAACCCGCTGTCGGCCCATCCGATCGGCAGGTCCCGATCGGCGGGCCAGATGGAATACTGTTCCTCATGATTGATGACCACGACATAGACCGTGGTGTCCTCGCTCCCGTCCTGCATGGCGCCGGCTCCTGTTCAGGGTTCAGGGTGCAGCATAGGACGTTCTCCGGCGGGCGCTATCGCCGCGATTGCGGAGCGTGAAAGAAAGCTTCGGGATGTGAGGGGGCGGATTATCTGCGCCGGCGGTGACCGGCCCGGATCAGGTCAATCCGCTGAAGCCGATTGCCCCTGACCCTCGGCCCTGGCCCGAACCGCCAGGCAGCCTTTCAGCAGGTCGGGCTTGGACGCCTCGACCGCCTCCAGCAGGGAGATGTTCAGCGAGCCGATCGACTCGCTGCTGGTCCCGACCCAGTTGACCGAGGATTTGCCGCCCCGATAGACGTTCTCGCCCAGGGCCCAGTCGCCGGCGGTGTAATGCACCCGGACCACCACGGTCGCCGCCTTCGACATGCCGTTGCCGGCGTAGATGTAGCTCTTGATCAGATCGACTTTCAGGGCGACCTCGGCCTCTTCCGCCGTCTCGACCAGGGTGAACCGGTTGTCGGCGACCAGGCGCTGGAAGCCGGTCCTGACCCAGCCATCCATGTCGTCGACATAGACCATGCTGCCGACGGCCCCCATGGTGCCGGGGTCGGTTCTCAGGTCCTTGATCTCGCCGATGAACAGGCGGCAGGGCGGAAAGGCCTTGGCGCCCTTCTTTGGCCTGGCGGGTTTGGCCGGCGTCGCCGCCTTGGGGCCGGACTCGGGCGAGACCTTCGGCGGCTCGGCCCGGGCGACGCCGCTGGCGCACAGGGACAGGCAGACCGCCAGGGCGAGGGCGCGCTTGGACATCGGTTCGAAACCTTCAGAAGCTTGGCTGTCGAAGGGCTGCGGGCCGGACCTCGCCCCCAGACCTCGTGAGGGGAGGGGCCGGCCCGCGCCGGGGCTACTTCTTCACGGGCGGCGGCGGCGGATCCAGAGGCAGATCCTTGGCCAGCTGCCGGGTCACTTCGGTCGAGCCCTCGGTCAGGGCCTTGCGCAGCGGCGCCCCGCCGTCGGCGCTCCAGGCCGCGATGTTGTCGACCCGCTTGCCGCGCGAGCCGGGCATGTCGACCACATAGGCGAACTTGTTGCGGTAGAGGGCGTTGCCGGGCGCGTAGAGGAACTTGGCGTCCCCGCCCTTGGCCGGCTTGAAGGCGTCCATGGCCGGGCTGCTGGAATAGAGGCTGGCGTACATCGTCACGGTGACGGCGCTGGCGTCGCTGTTGAACTGGTAGTCGGCGACGGTCATCAGAACGGCGTCCTGCGGCGAGTCGCTGATCGCCTTGTTCAGGTTGGCGGCGGAAACGTCCCGCACCACCCGCACGCCGCTGGCCTTCAGAAAGCCGACATCGGCCAGGGAGGTGGTCAGGTCCTGACGCAGCATCTCATCGAAGTTGAAGTCAATGATGGCGTCCCGCGCCGGCTTGACGTCTTCCTCGGCGGCGCTGGTGTTGGCCGCATCGATGCCGGCGGCGATCAGCACCCCGATCATCCCGCCCTGGCCGCCGGTGTTCACCGGGGCGACATAGACATAGATCTCGCTTTGCCGGACGGGCGCCACGACCTCGGTTGAGGTCACCGCCTCACGGGCCGCGATCGACAGCGGAACATGTTCGGGAATGGGCGTGACGCAGGCGGTCAGGCCCATGGCGCCGGCGCCCAGGGCGCAGGCGAGCATCAAGGATTTCAGAGTTCTGGAACGCATGGCTGGCCCCCCAAAGGCCGGTATCAACGAGGTTGATGGCGCAAGGAGAGCATCATGCCCCCTCAACGCTTGATATGTGTCGATCCGCCCTTTGGCAAACGGTTGAAGGGGGCAAAAAACCACACTGGTTTTCGACCGCTCTCTCCCGGTGTCAGGCCCCCGTCTGGAACCGCCCGGCGGCCGGGTCTAAGACAGCCCCTCACCGCCCATTGCCCCGCCGCCCTGCGAGCCCGTCCCTCATGGTCCCCTGGATCCACCTTGCCACTGCGACCATGCCCGGTGGCGGCGGCGATCTGCGCCTGATGCAGCGGGGCGCCGAGTTCTCGATCATGGCCGACGGGGCCATCGAGCTGATGAACAGCCGCCTGTTCGGCTCCGAGGAGGCCCTCGCCGCCCTGGCGCTGGACCGGGCCCCGGCCGGCGCCGCCCCCCGGGTGCTGATCGGCGGACTGGGCATGGGCTTCACCCTCCGCGCCGCCCTGGCCAGGCTGGGTCCGGACGCCCGGGTCACCGTCGGCGAGCTGGTCCCCGAGGTCGTCGACTGGGCGCGCGGCCCCATGGCGGAAGTCCATGCCGGCAGCCTGGACGATCCCCGCGTCACCGTCCGCATCGGCGATGTCTCCGGGGCCATCGACGCCCCCGGCCCGGGCGGCTGGGACGTCATCCTGCTCGACGTCGACAATGGCCCGGAAGGCCTGACCCGCCGCGCCAATGACAGCCTCTATGACAGCGCCGGCCTCGCCGCCGCCCGCCGCGCCCTGTCGCCCGGCGGCGTCCTCGCCGTCTGGTCCTCCGCCCCCCACACAGCCTTCAGCCGCCGCGTCCGCCAGGCCGGCTTCAAGGTCGAGGAACACAAGGTCAAACCCGCCGCCGGCCGCCGCAAGGCCAGCCACATCGTCTGGATCGCGGTGAAGTAGCGGGGACAGGTACTCCGCCCGACAACGGGGACAGATACTCCGTCGCGCCTTGCGTCAGGCAAACCCACAGCCGCGCCCCGGAGAACCTGTCCCCGTTCACAGCTCCACAACGGGGACAGGTACTCCGTCCAGCCTGGCGTCCAGAAAACCCACGACCGTTCCCCGGAGAACCTGTCCCCGTTCACTCCCCGAACGCGCTATAATGAACCCTCGCTTCGATCTCTCGCCGCCGCCGTCGCCAACCGGCTCACCAACCGCTTACCGCCAACCTCTCCACGACTTACCAGCGCCCTACGCGCGGCTTACCAACGGCTCATCTCCGGCTCACCACCGAAACCGCCCAACCCCTTGAATCGCTTCAATAACCGTCCAAATTCCTCGCAAAACCGTTTGTCCGGCTTGCCGCCCCCGACGGAAACCGGTCCAGACTGCGCAAAACAGACCCCAGGGAGCCTCCCATGACCGCCACCGCCGATCGCGTCACCGTCGATATCCAGGACGGAGTCGCCGACGTCCGCATGGTCCGCGTCGACAAGATGAACGCCCTCGATGACGCCATGTTCTCGGCCCTGATCGAGGTCGGCGAGCGTCTCAAGGCCGACAAAAGCGTCCGCGCCGTGGTCCTGTCGGGCGAGGGCAGGGCCTTCTGCGCCGGGCTCGACATGGGCAACTTCGGCAAGATGGCCTCCGGGGCCCGCAAGGGTGGAGACGGTCTGGTCGACACCCCCCGCACCGAAAGCGGCGCCAACCGGGCCCAGAACGCGGCCATGGTCTGGCGCGACCTGCCGGTCCCGGTTATCGCCGCCGTCCACGGCGTGGCGCTGGGCGGCGGCTTCCAGGTCTGCCTGGGGGCCGACATGCGCTACGTCGCCCCCGATGCGAAGATGGCGGTGCTGGAGATCAAATGGGGCCTGGTGCCCGACATGGCCGGCGTCGCCCTGCTGCGCGGCCTGGTCCGTGACGACATCGCCCGGGAGCTGACCTACACCGGCCGCATCTTCACCGGCGAGGAGGCCTTCGCCATGGGCATCGCCACCCGTCTCTGCGCCGATCCCCGCGCCGAGGCCCTGGCCGTGGCCCGCGAGATCGCCGGCAAGAACCCCGCCGCCATCCGCGGCGACAAGCGGCTGATGAACCTGATGGCCGACGGCGACCAGGCCGCCATCCTGCTGGCCGAGAGCGTCGAGCAGGGCGCCCTGATCGGCTCCCCCGGCAACGTCGAGGCGGTGATGGCCAACATGGAGAAACGCGCCCCCGTCTTCCAGGACTGAGCCTCGCCCCGCTGGCGGCAATCCCGGACTCCCGGTAAGACCCGGCTTCGGGTCAGGCTCGTGAGCCCGCGGCGTAAGGAAGACGATGCGCACCTCTGAGTTCCGGACGGCGGCGCTGGTCATCGCGCCGAACCTGTCCGCCCTCGCGGCTCTGGCCGGCGGCATGCTGCTGCTGGCCTCCGGCGCCACCCCCACCGACCCCGACCGGGTGGCCCTGCTCCTGCGGATCTCCCCGGCGGCCCTGATCGACGCCAGCCACTTCGTCTCATCCATACTCGGGATGCTGCTGATATTGCTGGCCTTTGGCCTCCGCGCCCGGCTCGGCGCCGCCTGGGCCGGAGCGGTGACCTGCCTCGCCGTGGCGGCGTTCCTGGCCCCCTTCAAGGGCCTCAACCTCGAGGAGACCGGCATCCTGGTGGCCCTGCTGGCCCTGGTCGCCCCCTTCCGCGCGGCCTTCACCCGCACCGCCCGCCTCAGCCGCATGGAGATCACCCCTGGCTGGCTGCTCTCGGCCGCGGCGGTCGCCGTCGGCGCCGGCCTGCTCGGCTGGTGGTCGTTCAGCAACGCCGACTACGGCGACCGGCAGGTCTGGCGGATGATGTTCGACGCCGACGTCGAGCGGGCCATCCGCAGCTCGGTCGGGGCGGGGGTCCTGCTGCTGGGCATCGGCGTCTGGCGCCTCTTCGCCACCGCCGCCACCCCCGCCGTCGCCGGCGAGGACGACCCCGAGTTCGCCCGCGTCCGCGCCATCCTCGGCAAGGCCGAAAGCGCCGAGCCGGAGTCCAACCTGGCCCTGCTGGGCGACAAGCGCTTCCTCTTCTCCGAAAGCGGCGAGAGCTTCCTGATGTTCGGGGTCCGGGGCCGCAGCTGGGTGGCCATGGGCCCCCCCGTCGGCCGCCGCAACGAGCATATCGAGCTGCTCTGGCGCTTTCGCGAGATGGCCGACGCCCACGCCGCCCGGCCCTGCATCTACGGCCTGGAGCCCGAGGATCTGGCCGATGTCGTCGAGCTGGGCTTCTTCATCCAGAAGACCGGCGAGTCGGCTTCGGTGCCCCTGCAGGAGTTCTCCCTCTCCGGCCGCCGCCGCGAGGTCCTCCGTCGCAACTGGCGCAAGGCCGGGGAGGGGGGCGCCACCTTCGAGGTCGCCGAGCCCGGAACCGTGCCGATGGAGGAGCTGCAGCCCATCTCCGACGCCTGGCTGAAGAATCACTCGGGCGGCGAGAAGAGCTTCTCCCTGGGCGGCTTTGTCCCGGGCTACGTCGCGGAGTTCCCTATCGCCCTGGTCCGGGTCGAGGGCCGCATCGTCGCCTTCGCCACCCTCTGGCTGACCGCCGCCCGGACCAGCCTGTCTATGGACCTGATGCGCTACGGCGAGGATGCGCCCAAGAACATCATGGACTTCCTCTTCGTCGAGCTCCTGACCTGGGGCCGCGAGCAGGGCTATCTGGCCTTCGACTTCGGCGTCGCCCCGCTCGCCGGCCTCGACGACCGCCCCCTGGCCCCGATCCTCTCTCGGGTCGGCAAGCTGCTCTTCGAGCGGGGTGAGGAGTTCTACAACTTCCGGGGCGTGCGCCGGTACAAGGACAAGTACGACCCGCTCTGGCGGCCCCGCTACATGGCCTGCCCGCACGCCTGGCAGGTGCCGTTCCTGCTGGCCGACATCGGCCTGTTGTCCTCGGGCGGCATGACCGGTCTGGCGCGTCGGCCCCGCAAGGACGCCGCCGTCAGCGGGGCGTGACCAGTCCGAACAGCACGGCGACATGGGCGCCGACCATCACCGCGCCGGCCGCGGAGCTGACCATGATGGCTCGCCACGGGATCATCCGCGGGCCCTTCCTGAAGTCCGGCGGCCGCGCGCCCCGCCAGCCGGCGAACAGCGCGATCAGGGCCAGGGCGGCGACAAGGGTCAGGGAGGTCATCAGGCTCATGGCGGCGATGTGCGGCGGCGCATGGCGCCATGCAAGTCCCGGAAGGTCGCTTGCCGTCGCCTGAGGCGCCGGAGGCACAGTCGCCGCCGGCCGAATCGGCCCAGAAGCGCCTTTCTCAGGTCGTGGGTTAACGTCTCGCTAACCACGTTCGGCGCGAATAGGCAGGGTGGCCGGGCCATCTTCCGATCCGTCCACAGGATATCGGCTCCATCGCAAGATATAGCGTTAAGGATCCGTTTACACACAAGGGCTCGGTGGCTAGCGTTGGCCTTCGCATGCCGGGAGAACGAATCGAATGACGGCGGGGGCGCCCTGGAGCGTTAAGGGTATCGACCCCAAGGCGCGTGAGATCGCAAAGGATCTCGCGCGGCGCTCCGGCATGACGCTCGGCGAATGGCTGAACCACATGATCGTCGAGGGCGATGCGCCCGGAAGCGATCCTGACGCCGGTTCAACGACCGCCAGACCGTCCGATCCCTCCATCCTCGAGATGCCGCGCGGCGAGGCGCCGCCACGCTATGAAGCGGTGCAGCATCCGGCTGATGAGGTCAGCAAGGTCACTGACGCCATCGAGCGACTGACGGCCCGCATCGAGGCCGCCGAGCAGCGCTCCACCCTCGCCATCACCGGCATCGACCAGTCGGTCCGGGGGGCTCTCGCCCGGCTTGAGGGCGCCGAGCGCGAACAGATCTCCGTCGCCGCCCGTTTTGAAGGCACGGTCGACGACCTGCGGACAGAGCAATCGAGAGCCATCGAGCGCCTGCGCCGTGTCGAGGCTGAATCGACCGGCCCCCGTTCCGCCGAGGCTCTGAAGGCGCTTGAAGGCCATGTCGGCAAGGTCGCCGGCCACGTCTATGACGCCGAGGGGCGAACCCGGGAAGCGCTGGCAGCCCTCGAGGCCAAGGTCGCGGGGCTGGAGAGCCAGCCCGTCGCCCAGGAGGCGCCCGACGTGGGCGCCGTGGCGGACGAAGTCGCCGCCCGACTGATGAGCCGGCTGGAAGCCGCCGAAACGCAGACCACCGAGGCCATCCGCGACCTTGGCCTGAGTTTCGTCAAACTCGACGGCCGGCTGCGCAAGGTCGAGGGCGCGGACAACACCGCCGCGCTTCAGACCCTGTCCCACAGTCTGAACAGCCGCCTTGAAAAGGTGCGCCGGGATATGGCGGACAGCCTGCGTCAGGCGTCCGATGGTCGCTTCGACCGGGTCGAGAACAAGCTCACCGAAATGGCGTCGCACGTCCATGCCGCTGAACAGCGGTCGGCGATGGCCATCGAACGGATGGGCCGGGAGATGGTCAACATGGCCGACAATCTCAGTCGTCGGGTTCAGTCGGTCGAAGGCCGCAGCGCCCAGGCTGTCGAACAGGTCGGCAGCGAGGTTTCACGCATCGCGGGCCTGGTCGAGCAACGCCTGTCCCACACGGATGGCTCACAGGCCCAGGCGCTTGAAAAACTGGGTTCGGAGATTGCCCGCATTACCGAGCGACTGGCCGAGCGGATCGCCAACTCCGAACGCCGCAGCGCCCAGGCTATTGATGACGTGGGCGAACAGGTCGCCCGGGTGACCGAGCGTATCAGTCAGCGGCAGGAGCGCGCCTCCAGCGATCTGTCGGACCGCATCCGGCAGAGCGAGGAACGCACGGCGCGTCTTCTCGACGAAGCTCGCGAGAAGATCGACGCCAGCATGAACAACGCCACGCGGCGGCTGGTTGATCAGGTGTCCCAAGCGCCGGCCCTGTCGACCCCGAACATGGTCGTGACGCCTCCCGCGCCGGTCCGCAACGAACCGGTGATGGACCCCTTCGCGCCCGATCCCTTCGCGGCGCGCAGCCAGAGCATTCCGGAAGACACCTTCCAGCCCAAGGCCTTCGGCAATCAAGGCTCCTTCGGCGCGGCCGAGCCCGGCTTTGACGCGGAGCACGACGCCGCCGACCCCTTCGAGGCAGACAACTTCCCGAGACGTGAAGATGCGGCGCCGGTGTTCTCGGAAGGGGACTTCGACGCGGCAGACGGCTTTGCGCCCCTGATTGACGACATTGCTTCAGAACCTGCTCCGGAGCCGGAGTCGGTGTTCGAGCGCGACCCCGAGCGGCCGCTGAGCACCCGTGAGGTCATCGAACAGGCCCGCGCGGCCGCGCGCTCGGGCGGCAGCAGCGTTGGTGAGCCGAAGGCCGCCGGCAAGAAACCCTCGCGCAGCCTGTTCGGCAATCGTCAGAAAGCCGAGAAGAAGCGCGCCAGTTCGACCATGACCACGGCCCTGGCCCTGATGGGTCTGGTGGCGTTTGGCGGGGCCAGCGCCGCCAGTCTGGTCATGCTCAATGCGTCCGGTGAAGGCGGTCCGGCCGAGCGCGTCGCCAAGGCGCTGAGCGGGATGAAGTCGGACGGCAAGGAAATCATGACGGCCGAGGCGGACACCACGCCCCAGCCCCGGGTGGCCATGGCGATCACCGAGACGCCGGCCGAAGACGCCGCGGATGCTGAGGCCGGAGCGGCAGCCACGACCGCCGATCCGAAGGCTGCCTCCAAGGCCCAGCAAACGCCAGCGGCTCTCTACCAGGACGCCGTCCGGAAGATCGAGGCGAAGCAGGCGGGCGGCCTGGAGCCTTTGCGCGCGGCGGCCAACCTTGGCTACGCTCCGGCCCAGTTCTATCTGGCCAAGCTGTTCGAGAACGGTGAGGGCGGGGTCAAGAAGGACGCTGCTGAAGCCCGGCGCTGGACCGAGCGGGCCGCCCAGGGCGGCGACCGCAAGGCGATGCATAATCTGGGGCTCTATTATTTCGAGGGCACCGGCGGCGCAAAGAACATGACCACGGCCTCGCAGTGGTTCCGACGGGCGGCCGACCTCGGTCTGACCGACAGCCAGTACAACCTCGGCAAGCTCTACGAGATGGGCGCGGGCGTCACCCAGAACGGCGCCGAGGCTTACAAATGGTACATCATCGCGGGCCGGGCCGGTGATTCCGAAGCCCGTATCAGCGCCGAGCGGATCCGGGACGAGCTGACGGCTGATCAGCGGTCCGGCGCCGAACGCGCCGCCAGCGGCTTCCGCGCCGCGGCGCCCAATCCTTCCGCCCAGACCAGGCTTGCCGGCGCCGCCAGCTCTGACAATGCCGCGGCTCAGGCCCAGCGGGCGTTGTCGCGTCTTGGCTACTATCAGGGGCCGCAGGATGGCCGTCCGTCCCCGGCCCTGACCGGCGCGGTGAAAGCCTATCAGAGAGACCAGGGCCTGAGAGCGACCGGCGAACTGGACGCGCAGGTGACCTCGCGGCTGGCGATCTACGCTCAGTAGGCGCCGCTGGCCGTGGCTGTTGCGCCCCGGGCCGGAGCAGAGTCTGGAGTATTTGGCGGCAATGCCCGCACCGGCTTGGCGTCGGCGGGCCACTGAGTCTAGGTAAAGCGTGGATCTCTATCTCCCCATCGCCGAGGTTTCGGTCAACGCGCCTCTGCTGGTCGCGCTTGGCGCGGTTGTGGGCTTCATCTCCGGAATGTTCGGCATCGGCGGCGGGTTTCTGATGACCCCGGTGCTGGTCTTTCTGGGCATACCTCCCGCGGTCGCCGTGGCCAGCGAAGCCAACCATGTCGCCGCCAGCTCGGTCTCCAGCGTCATCGCCTACAGCCGCCGCCGGGCGGTGGACTTCCGGATGGGCGCCATCCTCGCCAGCGGCGGGGTCTTCGGCGCGATCATCGGCGTCGAGATCTTCCGGTATCTGCTTCTGCTGGGTCAGGCGGACCTTGTCGTCTCGGTCTCCTATCTGGTCTTCCTCGGCGTGATCGGCAGCCTGATGCTTTGGGAATCGCTGGACACCATCCTGCGTCGGCGGCGCGGCGATCCGCCCAAGCCCAGGCGGGACCGGCGGCCGGTATGGCTCTATGCGCTGCCGTTCAAGATGCGGTTTCCCCGTTCGCGTCTCTACATCAGCATCATCCCGCCGATTGTGCTGGGTCTCTTTGTCGGCATCCTGTCGGCGATCATGGGCGTCGGCGGCGGCTTCATTCTGGTGCCGGCGATGGTCTACATCCTGCGTATGCCGGCCGGTGTCGTGGTCGGCACCAGCCTGTTCCAGATCATCATCACCACCTCCCTGACCAGCGTGCTTCAGGCAGGACGCAACCAGACCGTCGACATCGTGCTGGCGACCCTGTTGCTGATCGGCGGCGTGCTTGGCGCCCAGCTCGGGGCGCGGGTGTCGGGCCGGTTCCGGGCCGAAGAACTCCGCGCCATCCTCGCCCTGATCGTTCTGCTGGTCGGCCTGCGAATGGGCCTTGGCCTGTTCATCAATCCGGACGATCCGTTCATCGTCCTGTCGGGGGCGGGATGATGGCTGATCTTCCACCTCCGGTCCCGCAGATCTCTGATACCCAGGTCTCCGCCGCCCTGACCCAGACCGAGGTCAAGGTCACTTCAGGGTTCCGGGGGGCGAAGATCTCGATCTATGGCGCCGTCTTCGATCCGGAAGGTCGCCCTTCCGATATCGTGGTGACGCTGCGGGGGCCTGACGAGCCGGTCCGCATCGCCCGGAAGGTGAGGATCGCCGGACTGTGGCTGAACAGCCGTCCGGTCGTCTTTCAGGGTGCGCCTGGCTTCTACCACGTCGCCTCGACCCGAACCCTGAACGAGGTTGGCCGGTTTGCGGCGCTCCGGGAGTATGGCCTTGGCATTGACCATCTGGCGATCGCCGCGCCCGCGGAACGTCGGGTCGAAACCCTCTATGGCATCCGTGACATGGTCGTCAGCAGCCTGGGGGCTGACTATTACGAATGGCGCAGCGCGGTGGTGCGGCTGAAGGCCAACGGCGGGCTGTATTCGAGCGACGACAGTGGCGTGAAGTTCGTCGATCCCGGCCTGTTCCGCGCCGATATATCCCTGCCGGCCAGTGCGCCGACCGGCAAATACCAGGCCCAGATTGTTCTATTTCAGGATGGCCGGCCGGTCGCCATCCGGGAACGGGCGCTGACGGTCGAGAAGGCCGGGGCGGAGCGGGCACTCTACCTCTTCGCCCACCGCCGGCCGTGGATGTATGGCATCGCCTCGGTGATTATCGCCCTCGGCGCAGGCTGGCTGGCCTCGCGACTGTTCCGCCGGACCTGATCAGTCGCCGCCAAGCATCGACCACCGCAGGGGGTGGGCCTTGTCCCGGCCAAGCGCGATGGCCAGAGGCGCGCCCCCGAACATGCCGGCAAAAGCCTTGTCCTTGATATTCAGTCCGCCGGCATAGGCGCCGAAGGCCGGCAGGATGATCCGCTCGCCATCCGTAACAAAGCAGCGGCGGCGGACAGCGCGGCCGCGTCCGACTAGTCTGGCGCAGGGATGCAGATGGCCCGCCGTCTCACCAGGCTGGCGACCGGCTTGAGGTTCATGCCGAAGGATCAGGGCGCCGGCGGTCAACTCGTCCGCCCGTTCGCCGGGCAGATTGACCGGTCCGTCTGCGTCATGGTTGCCGACCACCCAGACCAACTGGCGGCCGTTGGCGAGGGCGGCAATCCGGTCAAAGTGGCTGGCCGCCAGACGGCCCTCGGCCCGGCCGTCATGGAAGCTGTCGCCCAACAGGACCACCGTCCTGGCCCCCGTAGCGGTGATCTCCGCCTCCAGCCGGTTCAGGGTCTCGGCGGTGTCGTAGGGCGGCAGAAGCTGTCCGCGCGCGGCATAGGCGCTGCCCTTCTCGAAATGCAGATCGGCGACGATCAGCATAGCCTCCGCCGGCATCCATAGGGCGCCGGACACCCGCATCACGGTGTCCTGACCATTGATGGCCATGGACAGTCCGCCACAGTCGCTCTGGGCGAAGTGCCTTGAACGAAGCGCCTCGGCGTTCATGCCAGCGCCTCGGCGATCAATTCCTCGGCGGCGTCCGCGAGTATCATGTCGGCGGCATCGCCCTCGACCCGCTCCTTGCCGATCTCAAGCAGGATCGGCACCGCGAACGGCGACACATGATCGAGAGGAGCGTGGAGGATGGCGCCCCGAATTCGTTCCAGCATCACGCCAACCCGTGCGACGTCTATCATCCCGCTGGCGGCGTCTGTTCGGGCGCACCGAAGCAGAAGGTGATCCGGCTGATGGCGGCGAAGGACATCGTAGATGAGGTCTGTGGAGAAGGTGACCTGACGACCGGACTTTTCAGAGCCCGGCATACGGCGCTCGATGAGGCCGGAAATCAGGGCGCAGCCCTTGAAGGCGCGTTTCATCATGAAGCTCTCATCGAGCCAGGCCTCAAGGTCATCACCCAGCATGTCCTGATCGAAGAGTCGGGCGAAGTCGAGGTGATCCATTGGTTTGAGCGCCCAGACGGCCATGGCGTAGTCATTGACCACGAACCCCAGCGGCCCGACACCGAGGCGGTCCAGACGTCTTGTGAGCAACATCGCGAGGGTGGTGTGCGCCAGTCGGCCCTCGAAGGGATAGCAGACGAGGAAATTGCGTTTGCCGCGAGCGAAGGTCTCCAGAAGCATCTCGTCGGGGCCGGGGATTTTCGAGCGGTCCTGCTGGACGGTCAGCCATTCACAGACGTCGACGGGCAGACTGCTCCAGCAGGATGGATCAGACATCATCCGCCGCACCTTGGCGGCGAGAAAGGTCGAGATGGCGAACTTGCTGCCGCCCCAGCTGGGCATCTTGGGGTCATCGCCGGTCGCCGCGGTAACCAGGGCGTCCGTCGCCGTCACGCCCTGCAGTCGCCAGACGCCGCCGGCGAAGATGAAGGTATCTCCGGGCTCAAGCATCTCGAGGTAGCCTTCCTCGACCTCGCCCAGCTTGCGGCCGGGCTGTCCGCGACGGCCGGCCATGCGGATGTTGAGGACCGCCGGGGAGACAATCGCTCCGACATTCATCCGATGTCTCTGGGCCACCTGGGCGTTTCGCACCCGCCACAGTCCGTCTGCCCCCTTCACGATCCGGCGGAAGCGGTCGTAGGTTCGCAGGGCATAGCCGCCGGTCGAGACAAACTCGACCACGGCCTCGTAATCCTCCCAGGTCAGGTCACGGAAGGGCCCGGCGGTGCGGATCTCCTCATAGAGGGCGAGAAGGTCGAAGGGCTCGGAAACGGCGCAGCCCATGACGTGCTGGGCCAGCAGGTCGAGGGCGCCGGTGCGGGGAAGCTCGGCGTCAAAGGCGTTTTCGGCGATGGCTTCCCGGGCGGCCTCGCATTCCAGGACCTCGAAGCGGTTGGCCGGAACGAAGATGGCGCGCGAGGGCTCGTCCAGGCGATGGTTGGCGCGGCCGATCCGCTGGACCATCCGCGATGCGCCCTTCGGCGCGGCCAACTGGATCACCAGATCGACGTCGCCCCAGTCAATCCCGAGATCGAGGGTCGAGGTGCAGACAACGGCGCGCAGCTCGCCCCTCGCCATAGCCGCCTCGACCCTGCGGCGCTGCTCCGCGGAAAGGCTGCCGTGATGCAGGGCGATGGGCAGACTGTCGTCATTCAGCTTCCACAGTTCCTGAAACGCGAACTCGGCCTGAAAGCGGGTGTTGACGAAGATCAGCGAGGTGCGGTGGCGTTTGATGACCTCGTAGACGTCGCCCATAGCGTGCTGGGCGGTGTGTCCGGCCCAGGGCACGCGCCCTTCGGAGATCAGAACCTCGACCTGGGGCAGGGGGCCGGGCGGTCCCCGGACCAGTTGGACCGCCTCGGCCGGGTCAATCGCAATTCCTCCCCCCGCGGGGGGAGAAGCAGGCGACAGCCACCGTCTGATGACATCCGGATCATCGACGGTTGCCGAAAGCCCCACCCGGCGCATGGACGGCGCAAACTGCTGCAGCCGGGCGAGGTCAAGGGCCAGCAGGTCGCCGCGCTTGGACGGCCAGAGGGCGTGGACCTCGTCAATGATGACGCAGCGCAGATCCTCGAAATAGGCCCGGGCCCCTTCCCAGGCGCAGAACAGGGCCAGTTGTTCGGGCGTGGTCAAAAGGATGTCCGGCGGCTTGATCCGCTGACGCTGCTTGCGCGCCTCACCCGTATCGCCGGTTCGGGATTCGGCGGTGATCTTCAGGCCCATCTGGGCGATGGGCGTCATCAGATTGCGCTCGACATCGACTGCCAGCGCCTTCAGCGGCGAGATGTAGAGGGTGTGCACGCCACGCGGCGTGTTGGGCGCCGGCCGTTCGGTGAGGTCGATCAGGCTGGGCAGAAAGCCGGCGAGGGTTTTGCCGCCGCCCGTGGGGGCGATGAGCAGGGCGTGCTGTCCTGAACGGCCCGCCGCCACCATGTCCAGTTGATGTTGTCGAGGCGACCAGCCACGGCCGGCGAACCAGGCTTCAAAGCGATCAGGGAGAAGCGCGGGGGGCGCGGCGGCGTCCATATTGCGGATATAGCATGTTCCCGTTCTGTTTCGAGGGCCCGCAGAGGTTTTACCTTGAGGAGCAAATGGTTGAGCAGGCAAACGACCTTACCGATGAGACCGCCGGAGGCGCGCAAAGGGAGAATGATTGCGATCCGTTGTCCGCGGGGTCTTGTTCGCCTTTCGTTTCCGGGCGGATCGCGATAGACAATCACGGTGAACGCCGTCACCCCGTCCCTTGACCTGGCTGCCGCCCTGGTGGTGCTGCCCGGCCCGCGTTGCGCCGTGGCCGATGGGGAGGGCGCGCGCGACCTGCGGCCGCCGGCGGCGAGGGCCCTGGCGGAGGCCGGGCCCGTGCTGGTGGTCCATGCCGGGATGACGGCCAAGCGTCTGGGGCTGAACACGCCCCCCCGAGCCCGGGGGGTCTTTGATGCGCTTGAGCTTTTCGCCTTTGTCAGACCCGCCCGCTTTACCGCGCCGTCCGCCGTGGGGCTGGCCCAGTCCCTCGGTCTGGCCGAGCCGAAGACCGCCGCCGATCAGGCGGTGACCCTGAGGGCGGCCTGCCACCAACTTCTGGAGGAACTGTCGGATCGGCCCTGGCCGTCGCGGGAGGAGGCGCTCAATCTGGCGGAGACGATGGACAGGGCGGGCTGGGCCTGGGGGCCTGCGGTCACCGAGGCCTTACGCAGTCGCACGGTGGGCGAGGCCGGTCGCAGGGGATCGGGGCTGGACGTCTGGGCGCGGATTTCAGAATGGGATGATCAGGCGCCCCCCGGTGAGCCTGGCTCGCGGCCGGTCACGCCCGAGGCGGCGGGCGCGCGGCTGACAGAACTGCTCCAGCGGTCGGGACTCGATGAAGCTCGTCCCATGCAGGCGGTCTACGCCGCGGAGACCGCCTTCGCCTTTGCGCCGCGAGAGCGGGAAGGCGAGCCGCGCATGGTGCTGGCCGAGGCGGGCACCGGAGTCGGCAAGACGCTGGGCTATCTGGCCCCGGCCTCGGTCTGGGCAGAAGAGAATGGTCCGTCCGTCTGGATCAGCACCTATACCCGGGCGCTGCAGCGTCAGATCGAGCGGGAAAGCGCTTCCATCTATCCCGATCCTGCCGTTCGGGCCCGCAAGGCCGTGGTGCGAAAAGGCCGCGAGAACTATCTGTGCCTGCTGAATTTTCAGGAGCAGGTTCAGGCGGCCCAGCTGGGCAATGGCGATGTGATCGGCATGGGGCTGGCGGCCCGTTGGGTGCGCGCCAGCCGCGACGGCGATATGACCGGCGGCGATTTTCCCGCCTGGCTTCCGGGCCTGTTCTCCGTGGCGCCATCAGCCCAGGCCAGCGCCGCCAATCTGGTGGATCGGCGGGGGGAATGCGTCCATGCCGCCTGCGGCCACTACCGCACCTGCTTTGTCGAAAAGGCTATCCGGGGCAGTCGGCGCGCTGATCTGGTCATCGCCAACCATGCGCTGGTCCTGACCCAGGCGGCGTTTGACGGAGCGCGACGGGCGCGCGGCTCGAAAGCGGATGCCGAGACCGCGTCGCTGAAGCGCATTGTCTTCGACGAAGGTCACCACCTGTTTGACGCCGCCGACAGCGCCTTCTCAGCCGCTCTGTCGGGGGCGGAGGCGGCGGAGTTGCGACGCTGGATCCGCGGGCCGGAGTCGCGCGGGCGGCGCGGACGGGGGCTGGAGACGCGGCTGCTGGACATTCTCGGCGACCGCGAAGACGCCCGTGAGGCGTTGCATCAGGTGACGCGGGCGGCGGCGGTGCTGCCGGGCGAGGGCTGGTCAGGCCGGATTGCGCCGCCCAATGGCGAGATTAATCCCATCGGTCCGGTGGAGGCTTTCCTGGCCGCCGTGCTCGAGCAGCTTCGGGCCCGCAACAGCGAGCGCAACGCCGGGGCGCCGGATCTGGGCATGGAATGCGCGGCCCGGCCGGCCATCGATCGGGTTCGCGAAACGGCTGCCGAGGCCGCTTCGGCGCTGGCGTCGGTCGAGGCGCCTTTGCTGGCGCTGGCGCGGCATCTGGAGGACGTTCTGGATGACGACGCAGACGAACTTGCGACGTCGGACCGGGCGCGGATCGAAGGCGCCCTGCGCGGCCTGGATCGCCGGGCGCGGATGACCCTGCCGGCCTGGCGGTCGATGCTCAAGGCGATTGAGGAAGACGCGGAGGACGATCCGGACTTTGTCGACTGGTTCGACGCGACCTTTCTCTATGGCCGGGTGGTCGACGCAGCCAGCCGCCGTCACTGGGTCGATCCGACCGAGCCTCTGGCGGCGGCGGTGATCGCGCCGGCCCACGGGGTTCTGGTGACCAGCGCCACCCTGACCGACCCGGCGTCGGACGATCCCTTCGCTCTGGCCGAGATGCGCACCGGCGCGGCGCGTCTGCCCGAGCGGCCCAAGACCCTGAAGCTGACTTCGCCGTTCAACTATGCCGAACAGGCGCGGGCCTTTGTGGTCACCGATGTGGCCAAGGATGACGCCCGGCAGGTGGCGGCGGCGATGCGTGAGCTGTTCCTGGCGGCGGGCGGCGGCGGCGTGGGGCTGTTTACCGCCATCCGGCGCTTGCGGGCCGTGCATGAACGGATTGCCGCGCCCCTGGCCGACAAGGGTCTGGCTCTTTATGCGCAGCATGTCGATCCGCTGGAGGTGGGGGCTCTGGTCGACATCTTCAGGGCCGAGGAGAATGCCTGCCTGTTGGGGACGGACGCGGTGCGCGACGGGGTCGATGTGCCGGGACGCTCGCTGAGGCTGCTGGTATTTGACCGTGCCCCCTGGCCGCGGCCGGACATCCTGCACAAGGCGCGTCGGGCGCGGTTCGGCGGCAAGGGCTACGACGATTCCGTCGCCCGCAACCGCATCGCCCAGGCCTTTGGCCGTCTGATCCGGCGTGAAGACGACAAGGGCGTCTTCGTCATGCTCGACGCCGCCTCGCCGACGCGGCTGTTTGCCGGGCTGCCCGAGGGGGTGGAGATCCAGCGGGTCGGACTGGTCGAGGCCATCGAGGCGACGGCGGAATTTCTTGGAGCCAAGGGGAGCGACGACGGGTGAGGGGCAAGCGCAACGGGCGTCGATGGATCACCGGGGGTCTGGTCATTGGTTGGTTCGCGCTGGCCTGGTTGCTCTTCGCGCCGCCGATGAGCAGAACATCGGCGGTCAGTGTCGCGGTCGATCTGCCTTCCGGCGTGGACGCCGAGGCCGGAGACCAGATTGTGAGCACCCTCCTTTTTGTGTCCAATCTCATCGGGCCACTGATCGCCCTGCTGATCCTCTTCGGGGCGGCGGCGTTGATCTATCTCTACGCCCGCAAACGACACGACAAGGAACCGCCGCCGTGACCGAGCCCGTCTGGACCGCCGTCGACCGCTATTTCAACGATAGTCTCGGTGGGGACGACGAGGCTCTGACCCATGCGCTGCAGGCCAGCGCCGATGCGGGTCTGCCGGCGATCGCCGTGGCGGCCAACCAGGGCAAGCTGCTGCAGATTCTGGCCCGAGCCATCAACGCCAAGGCCATTCTCGAGGTTGGAACCCTTGGCGGCTACAGCACCATCTGGCTGGCCAGAGGTCTGGGTGAGGACGGAAGGCTGGTGACGCTGGAACTGGACGCGCATCATGCCGAGGTGGCCCGGCGCAATCTGGTCCATGCCGGGCTGTCTTCGGTCGTCGAGGTGCGGCAGGGCAGGGCGCTGGATCTGCTGCCGGCGCTGGAGGCTGAGTCCGGCCCGCCCTTCGATCTGGTGTTCATCGACGCCGACAAGCCGTCCAACCCCGACTACTTCGCCTGGGCGATGAAGATGACCCGGCCGGGCGGCCTGATCATTGTCGATAATGTCGTGCGCGGCGGGGCTGTCGTAGACCCCAATGGCGACGCCAGTGTGCAGGGGGTCAGACGCCTTGCGGAGGCCGTCGCAGCCGAGCCCCGCGCGCTGGCGACGGCGATCCAGACGGTCGGCGACAAGGGCCATGACGGGTTGATGGTCATCCACGTCACGGCTTGAAGCCTGTTTGCCTCTGCATTGACTCAAAGTCGTCGTGATGGCGCAACCGATGGCCGGTAGACCTCGCTTGGGGTGGGAAACGCGAGGAGAGCCGCCGATGACCCTGCCTGCCATTCACCCCGATATGCCGATTGATCCCGAGGCCAACCCGGAAGGATCCCGCTGCGCCAGAGCGCTGGTTCAGCGAGTTCGGTGGGAGACCGGCCTGTCCCAGCAGCATTTCGCTGCGACCTTCGCGCTTGATGCGGAAACGCTGTGTGACGTCGAAGCCGGCCGGATATTGCCGTGCGCTGAACTTCTGGCCTATCTGAGCGTCATTGAATGGGCGCCTGACGTTGTGGTTCAGGCGCTCCGACGATCAGAGCGGGCATGACCGCGCTGATCCGAGCAGCAGGTATCCCGATGAGCAAGCGACCCCAGGCCGTCCATCTGATCTTCATCGCCGCGCCGATGGCCAGGATCTGGGAGACGCTCACCAGCGAGACGGAAAGTCCGAAGTTCTTCTTCGGCAACCGGATGAGGTTCGGCTCTGGGGTGGGCGAGCCCTTCCAGGTCCGCGGCCTTGACGGCAACGGCCATGTTGACGGCGAGGTGCTGGCCCTTGAGCCGGGCAAACGCATCAAGGTCAACTGGAAGGTCAAGGCTTTCCCGGATCTGCCGGTCAGTGAATTCGACTTTCTGATCGAGCCAGAAGGCGAGGTCTGCAGATTGACCGTTCTGGAGTTTCACCTGGGACCGGTTCCGGAGCGCTTCGCGGCGATGAGCCGCGATGGCTGGGCGCTGATCCTGTCCAGCCTGAAGACCCTCATCGAGACCGGATCGCCGATGCCCAACGCGAGCGTGAAGCCGGCTGGGTAGACCGCCCGTCCGGACGGGGAGCGCCCGACGAACACCGCTCTCTTCGTAGGGATCTGACCCGAGGGCCTTGCCATGAATTGATGGGCAACCAAAAGGTTGCGTAAGGTTTCTTCGATGGGAACGGACGCCGCCTTTCGTGCACTTGCGGATCCAAACAGGCGCAGCCCTGCTGGATCGCCTGTTTCAGGCCGGGACGGCGCGGCTAGGGTCTGGCAATGACCGCCGATGAGTCCCTTTCCCGATTTGGCTTACCGCCCGCCGCCGAGCATCTCGGAGACATCCGCGCTTTGCTCGCCGACCAGGCCGCAAAGGAACGGGCGGGTGATGATCGTGAGGACGATCTGGCCTATCTCTGCTGCGCCCAACTCTTCAGCCACGGATTGCTGGAAGACGTCCTGGTGATCTGGGACGCCAAGAATTCTGGTTTTGACCTCCACTGTTCGCTTGACGTTCAGTTCCTGTGCGGGGCCGGCCTCAGGGAAACCAAGGCCTACCTTCTTGGCCACGCGGATGAAAAGGCGGCTGACGCCCTGGAGTACATAGAGGACTGCGAGGACTGCGGTGACTTCGCCGATTTTACGCCGGCGCGGCATCTCGCGCGGTATCGGGCCTATTTCCAGATCGACGGACCCGGGCACTAGGAAATGAGAAATGCCGCCGGAGTTTCCTCCGACGGCATGCCTCAGCCCTTCACACAGACCACCTGCCGAAGCGTGTGGACGATATCAACCAGGTCAGACTGGGCCGCCATGACCGCGTCGATGTCCTTGTAGGCCATCGGCGTTTCATCGATCACCTCGGAGTCCTTCCGGCATTCGACGCCTTCAGTCGCCTTGATATGATCCTCGACGGTGAACCGCCGCCTGGCTTCGGTCCGGCTCATCGCCCGACCGGCGCCGTGAGAGCAGGTGCAGAAGCTGTCGGGGTTGCCCTTGCCCCGAACGATGAAGGACCTGGCCCCCATCGATCCGGGGATGATCCCCAGTTCACCTTCGCCGGCCCGCACAGCACCCTTCCGGGTGATGAACACGTCCTTGCCGAAGTGCTTCTCCCGGGTGACGTAGTTGTGGTGGCAGTTCACCGCCTCCTGCGTCACTTCAAGATCGGGGAAGACCTCCCGCAGAATCGTCAGCACCTGGTCCATCATCACTTCCCGATTAGCCCGGGCGTACCTCTGGGCCCAGCTGACGGCCCGGATGTAGTCGATGAAGCCTTCGCTGCCTTCGGCGAAGTAGGCGAGGTCCTGATCCGGCAAGTTGATGAACCACCGCCGCATCTCATGCTTGGCCCTTTCGATGAAGTAGGAGCCGAACCGGTTGCCGACGCCCCGTGAACCGGAGTGGAGCATCACCCACACATCGCCGGCTTCATCGAGGCAGAGCTCGATGAAGTGGTTGCCGGTTCCCAGTGTGCCCAGGTGGCCAAAGCCCCGCGGGTGCGCGGCCTTGGGGTGCTTGTCGATCACCGCCTGGTAGCCGGCTTCCAGTGCCGCCCACCGGTCATGGGCGGCGACCGGAGGCGCGTCCGCCCAGGCACCCTTGTCGTTGCGACCCCCATTGTCGGTCCGGCCGTGCGGAACGGCAGCCTCGATCCGCGACCGGATGTCGAACAGGTTGTCCGGCAGATGTTCCGCCCGGATCGAGGTCCGCGCCGCCATCATGCCGCAGCCGATGTCGACGCCGACGGCCGCCGGGATGATGGCGCCCACCGTCGGAATCACCGAGCCGACCGTCGCACCCCGCCCCCAATGGACGTCGGGCATCACGGCCAGATGCTTGTGGATAAAGGGCAGGCTGGCGACATTGCGCAGCTGTCTCATCGCGGCGTCCTCAATGGGCACGCCCCGGGTCCAGGCCTTGATGTGAGCCCCATCGCTCTCGAACGCTTCGTATCCGCTCATCGCGGTTTTCCTTCTCTGATCCATCCGCCCCTCCCGGCGTCACGGACCGAAACGGATCCTCAGAAACGAGGAACCCCTCCAGGCCGGGCCGGGAGGGGTTCCTACGTACAAACTCAAGGCTTGATCACCTTCAGTCCACGGTCCCTTCCCACGCGCGCGCATCCTCGTGGCGCGGCTGCAAGCCGGCCTTAGGCATGACGCTCAACATGATCAGGGCTTTGCGGGCCACGGTGGTTTCTCCTTGAGGGCGGCGCGCATAACACGGGATTCTCTCTTGCGCCAAGCGAGAAATTGCCGGTCCATGACATCCGGATGGGCCTGAGGGTCGTAACTTCCGGTTCAGGTCGGGCTGCAAGGATGTGAACAATGGATCGTAAGTCGCTGATTTCCTTGACCCTGGGATTGTGTCTCATCGCCGCCTCAGCCGAGGCCAGACCCGTCCCGGCTTCGGCGAACGCGACCCTGTCCGCCGGCAAGCCCTGGGTGACCGTTTCCCAGGCGGGAGACGCGGCGGCGATCCTCGGGGCCATAGAGATCGATGCCTCCCCCAAGGCAGTCTGGGCCGTGCTTGTCGATTGCGGTCATGCCCGAAAGATCATTGCCAATCTCAAGGTCTGCCGTGTGGTCGACAAGGGGCAGGGCTGGGATGTCCGTGAACAGATCACCGCCGGCAACATGTTCATCCCTGAAATCCGCAACGTTATCCGCGCCGAGTATCAGCCCTACAGCCGGATCACCTTCCGCAAGGCGGGCGGCGATCTGAAGGCCATGCAGGGTGAGTGGCGACTGGAATCGCTGGACGGCGGAAGCCGGACGCGGGTCGTCTACGAGAACCGGGTGAACGCCGACATCAAATTGCCGGCGAGCGTGGTCCGCGCTGGGATGAAGACCGACTGCGGCAAGGTTCTGGTCAATCTGCAACACGCGGTCACCGGCTGACCGCTGACGGTCCTAATGCTTGCCGCGGTCGCGGCCGAAGTTCGGTTCAGCGCTTTCCTGACCCAGGGCAATGACCCCCCGGCGGATTTCCCGGGTGCGGGTGAAGAGCTCATGCAGCTTCTCCGCTTCGCCCCAGCGAATGGCGCGTGAGAGCGCCTGAAGGTCCTCGGTGAACCGGCCCAGCACATCGAGCACCGCCTCACGATTGGCGACGAAGATATCGCGCCACATGGTCGGGTCGGAGGCGGCGATGCGGGTGAAGTCCCGGAAGCCGCCGGCGGAGTATTTCATCACCTCGGCCCGGGTCACTTCTTCCAGATCGGCGGCCGTGCCGACAATGTTGTAGGCGATGAGGTGGGGCAGGTGGCTGGTGACGGCCAGGACCAGATCGTGATGGCGCTCATCCATAAGCTCGACCTGGGCGCCCATCACTCGCCAGAAACTGGACAGCCGGGCGACGGCCAGGGCGTAGGCGTCATCGGTTCGCGCCGCCAGCGGGGTGAGAATAGTCCAGCGGTCCTGGAACAGCTCGGCGAAGCCGGCGTCCGGGCCTGATTGCTCAGTGCCGGCGATCGGGTGACCGGGAATGATATGGACCCCGGCCGGGGCGGCGGCCTGCATGGCTTCGGACACCGAGGCCTTGACCGACCCGACGTCGGAGATGGTGGTTCCCGGCTTCAGATACGGGGCGACGCTGGCCATCACCTCGCCAACCGCCAGAACCGGCGTGGCGAAGATCACCAAATCGGCTTCAGCGACAGCCTTGGCCAGATCAGCATCCACGACGTCCGCGATCCCGAGCTCACGGACCCGGTCGAGAACCGTCTCGCTGGCATCTGAAACCGTGATGTGGCCCGCTGCGCCAGACGCCCGCGCCGCACGTACCAAGGACGAGCCAATCAGGCCGCAGCCGATGACCGTCAGGCGATTAAAGACGGGCAGGGCTGTCATCGACCGGCGTCCATGAATGCGGACAGTCCGTCGACGACCGCGCGGTTGTGCTCTTCCAGCCCGATGGTGATCCGCAGGTGGTCCGGCAATCCGTAGTTTCCGACGCCGCGGGTCAGCAGGCCGCGTTGCGCCAGAAAGCCCTCCGCCTCGACGGCAGTGCGGCCCGGCGTCGAGGGGAAGCCGACCAGGACGAAGTTGGCGGCAGACGGGACGACATCCAGGCCAAGGCCGCTGATCTGCTGGGTCAGCCACGGGCGCCACTGCTCGACCAGCGCGATCGACCGGGCGGCGAAATCATCATCATGCAGCGAGGCGACGGCGGCCAGTTGCGCGGGAATGTTGATGTTGAAAGGCAGGCGGATCCGGTCAACCGCATCGGCCATCTCCAGCGGCATATAGCTCCAGCCGACGCGAAGGGCGGCCAGGCCGTGGATCTTGGAGAAGGTGCGTGTGACGACGATGTTGTCGGCGTGGCGGGCCATGCCAAGACCGTCTTCGTAGCCCGGATCTGTGTTGAACTCGGCGTAGGCCCCATCGAGCACCAGCACGACCGAGGGCGGCAGGTTCTCATGCAGGCGACGGACTTCAGCGGCGCTGATCCAGGTGCCGGTCGGGTTGGCCGGGTTGGCCAGGAAGATCAACCGGGTGCGCTCGTCGACGGCGTCGAGCAGGGCGTCGACGTCGATGGTGAAGTTCTTCTCGGGAACGTAGCGCACCTCGCCGCCGCAGGCCCGGGCCCCGATGGCGTAGGCGGCAAAGCCATGCGCGCCCTGGATCATGTTGTCGCCGGGCTCGAGGAAGGTCTGGTTGAGCAACTGGAAAATCTCGTCCGAGCCGCAGCCGAACAGCAGGCGTTCCGGTTCCAGCCCGTACTTCTCGGCCACCGCGGCGCGCAGGATGTCGGCGCGGCCGGCCGGATAGAGGTTCAGGGCGCCGGCCGCTGTCGCGTAAGCGGCCTGGGCCTTCTCGGAACAGCCCAGGATGTTCTCATTGGCCGACAGCTTTACCGGATCAACCACGCCTTCGGCGGCGGCTTTGCCGGGCTTGTAGGGCGCGATGTCCATGATGCCCGGCTTGGGCACGGGGCGGGCGGCGGCGAAGCGGTCGGTGGTGCTCATCTGACAGTCCTGAAGTCTGGCCCGTTAAAAGCGCATTCGCGCCGCCGAACGGCAGACCTTGAATAGGGCGGGGACCGTTCGACCATCCACGGGCTGCGCCCGCGTTGGTGATCAGTCTCGATTGGCCAGCGTCTTACACGTCGAAGGGTTCGGGTGCAGCCCCGATGACGCCGGAAAGTCGTCCGGGCGCCCTCGCCAGCCGCTCATCGTCGCGTTGGTAATAGCCGGCGAGCATGAACAGCTTCAGGCCGCCCGCCTGGGCGACAGGGGTGGCGGCGACGCCATCACGGCTGAGGGCCTCGACGATGGCGGCGGCGGCTTGAGGAGCGTCGGTGACCCAGTAGGTCTGGTCCGCGCCCGTCGGCTCAACGGAGACGGCGGAAACGGCGACGGCGGTTGTCGGTCCCCATCCTGCAAGGCAGGGCAGGCTGGCGAAAACATTGAGGTTCGGCTCTGCCAGAAGGCGGCCCCACCATGGCGTCTCCGACGTCAGGGCGAGAACGGCGACGCCGCCCGGTGTTCTTGCGCCGGCCAGGGCGTCTTCCGGACGGGCGGTCAAGGTAACGGGGGGCGTATCGCCAAAGCGCCGGCGGGCCATCTCCAGGGTCCGGGCTTCAGCCTTGCCGCCCCAGACAGCCAGGTGGAACGGACCCTGGCGGGACAGGCTGTCGCCGATCAACTCGCGCCAGATGCGCACGATCAGCGCCGGCGTGGCCGCCTGTCGCGCCTTCGCCAGCAGACGGCGCATGACCTGGGCCTCACGCCCGGGACGAAGACCGAATTTGTCGCCATCTCCGGCCGCACGCTTGGCGGCCGCCACCACAACGGCCAGCGACGCCCGCTCGTCAATCAACCGGAGCAGCTCGGAGTCGACCTCGTCGATCCTGGCCCGGACGGCGTCCAGAGACATTGGCGCAGGTGGGGTATCGCGGCCCATTTGTTCCTCAAACTTCCGTATCGCGCCTAAGGCCTTGCGGCGACAGATGCAATAGGTCGCGTCTGACGCAAGAAAATTGCGTCAATAGAGGCGGGGAGATGGGCCAATTGGCAACGGTCCAAGCTTTGCTTCGCCATTCTTGAGGCTGACCACACCCTCCAGGCTCTGACCCGTTCCGGTGAGATCGCCAAGCGTGGCGTTGAGCTCGCCTTCAAGCTGCCCGTTGGCGTCGGGTCGCAGGACGCCAGATCGGGCCTCCAGCTTGACGGCGCCGCCGCTGATCACCGCCTTGCGCACCAGAATACGGCCGCCGGCCTCGCCCCAGGCGCGGGCGGCGGATTTCCAGTCGCCCCCCGAAAAACGGTCGGTCCCGGTGGCCGTCAGATTGAGGTCGAAATCGACGGGGCCGTCTTCGACGGCGCGTGCCGCCAGACCCTGTAGCGCCATCCGCGCCCCGCCGACATGCAGAAGCAGTCCGGCCTGATTGTCCGGCCCCTGCATCAGGCGAAGATTGAGCTGGCGCGCCGCCGACAGGAAGTAGGGTTTGGCCCCCGCTTCCGGCGAGAATGTCAGATTGAGTCCCTCGATCGCGATCCGCGGAGGGCGTTGGCCAAAATCCGTGAGGCTGGCCCGGAGGGCTTCGCCCCGCACGATGACAGCGCCGCCATCCGGGCGGGTGAAGGTTAGACCCTGAGGCGCGACGATGACCCAGTGATTGACCGCATAGGCGTAGGCCTCGCTCTTCACCGTCGGAGCGGTCAGCGACCAGCCTGACGGTTCCGCCAACCGCAGATTGGCGACATCGATATCCAGCCGGAACGGAAAGCCGCCCACAGTGCGCTGGTCCCAGGTCATCTGATAGCCCTGGGCGGCCAGTTGGCGCGCCATGTCATCCATCCGCCGGACCGCTTCGCCGCGCAGCCACCACCAGTAGCCCGACCAGACGACCGCCACGAGCAGCAACAGGATGAAGGGCGTGGCGATACCGGAGCGGCGGCGTTTGCGACCGGAGGCGGGATCGGGCAGGGTCATGACAAAGGGCGCTCTCTGAAGGGGTCTGCGTAATCGTAATGGATCAGACGTGCGACCAGGGTCGCTGGGTGTTCGGATATGGATCGCTTATGTGGCGGCCCGGGTTCCCGTTTGTAGAACGGAAGGGCGCCGTTCTCCACGGGCGGCGGCGCGCTTTCTGTATCTATTCGGTGCATCATCGCGGGACCTATGAGCGACCCGGGCTGGTGCTCGGTCTCGCGGCGGGCGGCAGCGTTCGCGGGGCGGCCTATCGCGTGGCCGAGGCCGACTGGCCGGAGGTCTATGCCTATCTGCGCGAGCGGGAGCAGCCGACCGAGACCTATGTGGAGGCGAGCCGGCAGGCCCGGCTGGCAGACGGCCGGGCGGTGGAGACGCTGGTCTTCCTGTCCGACACCGCCCATCCGCAATGGGCCGGCGCGCTCAGTCTGGAACGTCAGGCTGAACTGATCACCGGCGCCGTCGGCCTGTCCGGGCGCAACGAGGACTACCTCATCGATCTGGTGAACCATCTCCGGCAGGAGGGCATCCGTGACGAAGGCATGGAACGGCTGCTGAAACTGGTGGAAACGCCGGTCGGTTAGAGCCCCTCGTCGAGGAGCCGTTGGCAAGCGGGCTCGATGGAAGCTTCCAGCTGTCGCATGAACTCCGCGCGCTTCAGGCCCGGCGGGATCGGCGGCAGGAATTCAAAGACGATCGTGCCCGGCTGCATGGTGATGCCGCGCGGCGCCCAGTGGACGCCGGTGTTGAGCGCAAGGGGCGTCACCGGAAGATCCAGTTCCCGGTAGAGGGCGGCGATGCCAGGCTTGTAGACCCCGCTTTCGCCAGGCTGGCGACGGGTGCCTTCCGGGAAGATCACCAGCTGCCGCGCTTCACTCATGCGTGCCCGGGAGTCGGTGACCAGTTTGCGCAGGGCGGTGGAGCGGCCTTCACGGTCGACCACGATCATCCGGGTGCGCAGGGCCCACCAGCCGAAAAACGGAATGCCAAGCAGTTCCTTCTTGAGGACGTAACAACCGTCCGGAAGGAAGGCGAGGGAGCCGAAGATGTCGAACATGCACTGGTGCTTGGCGGCGATCAGGGCGCCGCCGGCCGGCAGGTGTTCGCGACCCCGCACCTCGACCCTGACGTTGCAGATCACCCGCAACAGCCAGGTCACCAGCTGGCTCCAGAGTTTCAGAACCCGCATCAGAGGCTGACGCGAGCCGAGCAGCATCGGCGACAGCCCGACTGCCAGAAGGGTGGAGCTTGCGTAGAAGGCGGCGGCGAAAATCAGGGAACGCAGCAGAATCACTTGGCCGGCTCCGGCGCGGCGCTATTGGGCTTATTGCTGAACAGGCCCATCACCGATTCCTGCACCAGAACCGCGAGGTACTTGCAGTATTCCAGCGTCAACCTGCGGGTCTGGGTCTGGTCACGCCACCAGTTGGCGGCGTCGACGGCTTCGGTCTTGATCGGGTAGGGAATCAGGGTCGCGCCGGGCATCTCGGCGCGGATCTCCAGCATCGAGCGGGGCATGTGGTAGTCGGCGGTGACCACGATGATCCGCGAGAACTGATGCTTCTTTGCCCAGGCGGCGATCTCCTGGGCGTTGCCCTTGGTGTCTGCGGCCTCGAAGCCGAGATCGACGCAGCACTGATAGATCGGCTTCCAGGCCCCGGTGACCTCCAGCAGGTCATCCCTCGTCACCTCATTGTTCACGCCCGAGACCAGCAGGCGGCGGCCCTTGCCGGATTCCAGGAGGGCGACGCCCGTTTTCAGTCGTTGGGTCGAGGCCCCGGTCAGCACGGTCACGGCGTCGGCGACCGGGGGCTCGGCGGCCGGGGTCAGGTTCTCGATCCGGCCGGCGAAGGCCAGCAGGCCGACGAACCAGATCAGAATCACGATCAGGAGCAGGGACAGGCGACGCATGCGCCTCTTCTAACCCATTTCTCGCAAAATCGCCGCTGCCGAAAGACGCGCTGCGATTGCGGCGGTAAGGGCGGCCATCAGCGGGGCAGGGAGCAGGGCGAGCAGATCGATCCAGGCCAGCGGCAATACCGGTGTCAGGCCCTGTCCCCCGCCGGCCAGACGCACCAGGGCGGCGATTGCCGCGGCCGTTCCCGCGCCGAACAGTCCGGCCAGGCCGGCGGCGGTTGCGAAGCGGGTCTGGAACAGGCGGGCGACAAATCCGGTCTCGGCGCCGGAGAGGTGGAGCACCTCGATGACGTCCCTGTGCGCCGCCAGACCGGCGCGGGTGGCGAAGCCAATCACGGCCGCCGCGGCGGTGATAATCAGCAGACAGACGCCGAGGGCAAACCAGCGGGTCATGGAGGCCGCCCGTTTGATGTCGGCGATCCAGACGCTGTGATCGTCAACGGTGGCCTGGACCCCGGCGGCCTTCAGCGCCTTGTCGAGGCTTTCGGCGCTGGCCGGTCCCTTGGGATCGAGTTCGACGGCGACCAGCCGGGGAATGGGCAGGTCATCCAGCAGGGCCTCGCGCCCCAGCCAGGGCTCAAGCAGGGCCTCGGCCTTTTCCTTTTCCAGAGCCCGGGCTTCGGTCACGCCCTTTACGCCGGCCAGAACCTCGGCGGCCCGGGCTGCGGCGGCGTCGGGGGATTCCGCGCCCCGGGGCTGGATCACCACCGTGGCGGAATCGGACAGCTGACTGGACCAGCCGCGTGACGCCCGGTCGGCCGCGAGGGATCCAAGCGCGGTCAGGCAGGCCAGAAAACACAGGACCGCGACGACAAACACCAGGGCGCCGTCACGGGCGTCGCGCCTTGGCAGAAGGGGGCCGGGTCGCCAGCGCTGGACGTCAAAGGCGGCGTCGCTCATCTCGATCCGCTCCGGCCGTACTGCATCAGGCGTCCGCCCTCGAGGTGCAGGACAGGCTGGCCGCTCCGGGCGACAAGGTCTTCATCGTGGGTGGCGATCAGGACTGTCGTGCCCAGTCGATTAAGCTCGACGAACAGGCGCAGGATTCGCAGGGCGTGCCCCTGGTCGACGTTGCCCGTCGGCTCGTCGGCCAGAAGAATGTCCGGGCGACCGACGACGGCCCGGGCGATGGCCAGCCGTTGCTTTTCGCCGCCGGACAGGGTCGCCGGCCGGGCATGCATCCGGGCCTTCAGCCCGACCCAGCCCAGCAGCTCCGCGACATCGCCGCGATAGTGGTCGGGCTTGCCCCCGGCGATCCGCAGGGGAAGAGCGCAGTTGTCGAAGGCCGAGAGATGCTCAAGCAGCCGGAATTCCTGGAACACCACGCCGATGCGACGGCGCAGGAAGGGACGGTCTGCCGGGGCGATGGCATTGATGTCGCGACCAAACAGCTCGACCCGCCCGCGCGACGCCTGCTCGGCCATGTAGATCAGCTTGAGAAGGCTCGACTTTCCGGCCCCGGACGCCCCGGTCAGAAAGTGGAACGAGCCGGGCCGCAGGGCAAAGCTGATGTCCTTCAGAACTTCAGGCGAGCGACCGTACCGCATGCCGACACCGGCAAAGCGTAAAACAGGCGCGTCGACCGTATCGGCCGGAAAGGTGTCAGCGTCAGTGGACATGAGAGCCGAAATCGGCGACCTCGTAGGAGGTTGCGGGAGCGTCCGATTCGCCAGCCATGATACTGACCTGTCCTGAGTGCGCCACTAGGTATTTCGTCGGCGACGATCAGGTCGGCTCGTCCGGCCGAACTGTCAAGTGCGCGGCGTGTGGGAACCGGTGGACCGCCCACCCCGAAGCTGTGCTTGAACTGTCGATAGACGGTGAGGAAGGGGCCCTGGCGCATGAGCCGCCCACCCCCAAGCCGGAAGAAACGCCAATCGTCGAGTTGCCGGGACAAAAGCTCCCCAAGGCTTTCCGCGCCAAGGCCAGCACCGAAAAGAAGGTCCGCGAGGCCGCGACCACGGGCATCGTCTGGGCGGCGATGACCGGAATGCTGATTGTCATTGTCGGCGGGGGATTTGTCCTGCGCGATGACGTGGTCCGGATTTGGCCGCAGACGGCGTCGGTCTTCGCCGCGGTGAAGGCGCCGGTAAACCGGGTCGGGCTGCAACTGGAAGATATCCGCGCCGAGCCGGCGCTGCAGGACGGCCATGCGGCGCTGTCGGTGTCCGGCGTGATCCGGAACGTCCGGTCGCAACCGGTCACCGCGCCGCCTCTGCAGATCAGCCTGATCAACAAGGAAGACAAGCGGGTGATGGCCAAGATCGCCCAGGCCGCCGACCCTATGATCCCGGCCGGCGAGACCCGCCACTTCGCCGTGGTTCTGGTCGATCCGCCCAAGACCGCCTCGATCGTCGAGGTCGCCTTCGTGACCGATGGTCCGCCGCCGGCCAAGGCCGCCAAACCAAAGGGCCACGCCCCCGCGAAGGAAAAGACGCTGACCCTGCGAGGCTCCGCCGAACCGTCTCCGGTGGATGATGGCGCCGCCGCCGAGGCCAAGCCGCTTCCGGCCAGCGATCCGCACGCCCTGCCGGCCGCCGCGGCGGCGGAGGATCACCATTGAAGGCCGAACCGGAAGTCCTGCTGTCGGAAGCCGGTATAGCGGAAGCCGTTGAGGCGCTGGCCGCCGCCATTGCGCCGAAGATCGATGACGACACGGTTGTCGTCTGCCTGTTGACGGGCGGCATCTGGTTTGGCGCTGACCTGACCCGCGCCCTGGCCCGGGCCGGACGCCTGGTGCATTTCGACGCCCTCTGGCTCTCCTCCTATCGCGACGCCCGCCAGTCCTTCGGGCGGTGTGAGGTGAGGGCGGATCTGCAGCGTCCGGTAGTCGGCCGCAAGACCCTGATCGTCGATGACGTCTTCGATACCGGCCTGTCGCTCAGCGAGGCGGCCAAGCTGGTCAGAGACGCTGGCGCCGCAGAAGTGCTGACCGCCGTCTTCGCCCGCAAGCCCTGGCCGGAGCAACGCGCCCTGGAGCCGGACTTCGTCGCCTGGGAAGCGCCCGCCCGCTTCCTCGTCGGCTATGGCATGGACGTCTCGGGCGGCATGCGCGGCCTGCCCTATATCGGGGCCATGGATTAGGCTCTGTTCGGCCTGACGGTCCGTGAGGCTGTCCCCACGTCATACTTGCCGTCGCCCCATTCCCCCGACAGGCTGGCTTCCAACGGCGACAAGACCGCAGGGAGACCCGGGCCATGGCCTATGAAGCGATCACCACGGCGCTCGATGAGGGCGTGCTGACGATCACCCTCAATCGTCCCGACAATCTCAACGCCTACACCGCGCGGATGGGCGAGGACCTGGCCGAGGCCTTCGTTCGGGCCGATCAGGATGACGCGGTGCGGGTGATCATCGTCACCGGCGCCGGACGCCACTTTTGCGCCGGCGCGGATATGGGCGCGGGGGCTGACAGCTTCGGCGGCGATGGCGCCAACCTCTTCGGCGAAAGGCGCGCCGACCGTCCGAAAGTCGGCTTCGTCGAGGCTATCTTCGCCTGCCGCAAGCCCTCCATCGCCGCGATCAACGGGGCTGCCGTCGGCGTCGGGGTGACCATGACCCTGCCGATGGATATCCGGCTGGCGTCGGACAAGGCCAAGTTCGGCTTCGTCTTCGCGCGCCGGGGCCTCGCGCCGGAGGCGGGCGCCGCCTGGTTCCTGCCAAGGCTGGTCGGTCTGCCCCAGGCCCTCCGCTGGTGCTACCGGGCCGACGTCTTCGGCGCCGATGAGGCCTTGCGGGGCGGGCTGGTCAGCGAGGTGCTCGCCCCAGACGATTTGCTGGCGCGGGCGCGAGAGATCGCCCGCGAGATCGTCGAGGAAACCTCACCGGTGTCGATCGCCATGGTCCGCCAACTGCTTTGGCGCGCGGCCGGCGAGCCGGACCTGTTCAAGGTGCTGGCTGTCGACGGTCCAGCCAATATGGCGATGGGCGCGAGCGACGATGTCCGGGAAGGCGTGGCGGCCTTCCTCGAGAAGCGCAAACCGGATTTCCCGGGCAAGGTGTCCAGCGATATGCCGCCGCAGTATCCTTGGTGGGAGTGACTAGAGCCACTCCGCCGGCGTTTCGGCCGCCAGCATTTCCTCATAGGTCGGCCGGCGGCGGATCACCGCAAACCGGTCCCCGCTGACCAGCACTTCCGGCACCAGGGGGCGGCTGTTGTACTCGCTGGCCATGGCCGCGCCGTAAGCCCCGGCGCTCATGAAGGCGACAAGGGCGCCGCTCTCAAGCGGAGGCAGGGCCCGTCCCTGGGCAAAGGTGTCGCCGGTTTCGCAAACGGGGCCAACCACATCCATGGGTTCAGGCGCCAGATTGGTTGCCGTCACCGGTCGGATGTCATGGAAGGACTCGTACATCGCCGGCCGCAGCAGGTCGTTCATGGCGGCGTCGACAATCAGGAACTTGCGTCCCTCCGGGCGCTCATGGCGATGAATGACCTGGGCGATCAGGGCCCCGGCGTTGGCCGCGATCATCCGGCCCGGTTCAAACGCCAGCTTGACGTCCAGTCCCTCGACCACCCGCGCCACCATGGCGGCGTAGTCGGCGGGCGGCGGCGGTTCGGGGGCGTCGAAATAGGGCACGCCAAGGCCGCCGCCGAGATCCAGTCGCTCGACGGTCAGGCCATCGGCGCGCAGCTCCTCGACCAGCCCGCGCATTTTTCTGAAGGCGGCTTCGAACGGCGCCATGTCGGTGATCTGGCTGCCGATGTGGCAGGCGACGCCCAGCGGGTTGAGGTGCGGGTGAGCGGCGGCCTTCGCATAGAGGCGCCGGGCCTCGCTGAAGGAGACGCCGAACTTGTTCTCGGCCTTGCCGGTGGCGATCTTGGCGTGTCCGCCCGCCGCCACATCCGGATTGACCCGGAAGACGACCGGCGCCTGCATTTTCAGGCGCTCGGCGATGGCGGCGATCAGATCCAGTTCCGGCTCTGACTCGACGTTGAGTTCGCTGACCCCGACCTTGAGGGCAAACTCGATTTCCCGCGGATGCTTGCCGACGCCGGAGAAAACGATCTTTTCAGGCGGCACGCCCGCCGCCAGGGCGCGACGGATCTCGCCTTCGGAAACGGTGTCGGCGCCGGCCCCGAGCTTGGCGAGGACCCGCAGCACCGAGACGTTGCTGTTGGCCTTGACCGCATAGGCGATCAACGGCTCGCCCAGAGCCGGGTGAGCATGCAGAGCTTCGCGGAAGACGTTGAAATGCCTCTCCAGTGTCGCCTGGCTGTAGACATAGACCGGGGTCCCGACCGCCTCGACGATGCGGGTCAGGGGGACGTCCTCACAGTGAAGCTCGCCGAAGCGGGTCTCGAAGTGATTCACTGGGGCGGCTTGCCGAACGGATCATTGGTTCCGGCAATCGGCTGCTGGGTGATGGTCGCCGAGCTGGAGGCCGGGTCACGCACTTCCTGCAGCGAGCCAGGCTTCGACGGCTTGTTCGCTCGTTCGGAGGCCGCGCGTTTGGCGGCTTCTTCCTTGGCGCGTTCGTCCGGTCCCCAGAGCGGGGCAGGGCGTTCAAGGTCGCCGACCTTGCCGCAGGCGGTGACGGCCGGAGCGGCCATGAGCAGGGTGAGCAGGAGGGCGGCGCGCAGCTTCATCACAGTCTCTCTTTCCAACGCGCGATCTGGGCGCGCACCTGATCCGGGGCTGTCCCGCCATAGCTCTGCCGGCTGGCGGCCGAGGCGGCGGGAGTCAGGACGTTATAGACCCCGTCTGTGATGCGCGGGTCCAGCGCCTTCAACTCATCAAGCGATAAATCCGGCAGGTCGACGCCAAGCGTCTCTGCGCGCTTCACCGCCGCACCGGTCAGATGGTGGGCCTGGCGGAAGGGCAGATCGAGTTCACGCACCAGCCAGTCGGCGAAATCCGTCGCTGTGGAGAAACCGGCCCCGGCAGCCACCGCCATCCGCTCTGCGTTCGGCTGCAGGTCGGCGACCATCCCGGCCATGGCCAGGAGCGCCAGTTCCAGGGAGTCGAACGCCTCGAAGGCCGGGACCTTGTCTTCCTGCATATCCTTTGAATAGGCGAGCGGCAGGCCCTTCATCACCACTGTGAGGCTGGTAAGCGCCCCGAGAATTCGGCCGACCTTGGCTCGCACCAGTTCGGCGGCGTCGGGGTTCTTCTTTTGCGGCATGATCGACGAGCCGGTGGTGAAGGCGTCGCTCAGTTTGATGAAGCCGAACTGCGGCGTCATCCAGATGACGATCTCCTCGGCCAGGCGGGAGAGGTGGGTCGAGCAGATCGTCGCCGCCGACAGGGCCTCAAGGGCAAAGTCGCGTGACGAGACACTGTCCAGGCTGTTGGCGGTGGGGCGGTCAAAGCCCAGCGCCTTCGCCGTCATCTCGCGATTGATGGGGAAGGGGGATCCAGCCAGGGCGGCGGCGCCCAGCGGGCATTCGTTCATCCGGGCGCGAGCGTCCCGGAACCGAGCGGCGTCGCGGCCGAACATCTCGACATAGGCCATCAGGTGGTGGCCGAAGGTCACCGGCTGGGCCGGCTGAAGATGGGTGAAGCCGGGCATCAGCACCTCGGCATGGGTCTCGGCCTGGGCGATCAGCGCCTTCTGGAGCGCTTCAAGCTGGCCGGCGCTGCGGTCGCAGGCTTCCCGCACCCAGAGGCGGAAATCGAGGGCGACCTGGTCATTGCGAGAGCGGGCGGTGTGCAGTCGGCCGGACGGCTCGCCGATCAATTCGTTCAGCCGGGCCTCCACATTCATGTGGATGTCTTCGTACTCATCGCGGAAGGGGAAGGTCCCCGCGGCCATTTCCGCCTCGATGGTCGCAAGTCCGTGCTGGATTTGCGCCTCATCCTCGCTAGATATCGCCCCCACGGCGGCCAGCATGGCGGCGTGGGCTTTGGAGCCCGCGAGGTCCTGCGAGGCCAGACGGCGGTCAAAGCCGATGGAGACGTTGATCGCCTGCATCAAATCCGCCGGCTTGGCGCTGAAACGCCCGCCCCACATCGCCTGTCCGGCCGTCTGGTTGCTGGATGGGCCGGTCTTCGAGGAGTCGTCTGTCATATGAGCGAAGTTTCCGGGGCCGGACGGCGGCCTGATCTGTTGCGGTGGGCGATGGCGGTGGCGGTCCTGGTGGGCGCGCTGTGGCTTCTATATGTCATCGTCAGCGCGGTCATCAAACCGTCGGGCGGGGTTGATCTCAATAATCTCAAGCGTGGCGGCCTGACCAAGCTTGAGGTGATTACGGCGCCCAAGCCGCCGCCGACCCAGGCGTTTACCGCCGCTGACGGAAAGTCGGTCACCCTCGCCGACTTCAAGGGCAAGGTGACGGTGGTCAATTTCTGGGCGACCTGGTGCGCGCCCTGCAAGATCGAGATGCCGACCCTGTCCAGATTGGCCGCGACCTACAATGGCCAGCCCGTGGCGGTGGTGACGATCAGCATCGACAAGGACGACAAGGCGGCTGAAGCCCGGGCCTTTATCGGCGCCAACCGCCCGCTCGAGTTCTACCGCGACGCCACCGGATCGCTGCCGTTCCTGATGGACCCGCCCGCCCTCGGCATGCCGACGACGGTGATCTACGACAAGAAGGGCGTTGAACGGGCCCGGCTTGGCGGCGGCGCCGACTGGTCCAGCCCCGAAGCCATGGAACTGGTTCGCATCCTGCTCGAAGAGCCGGCGTGACAGCGGACGAGATCGCCACGCTGGAGCGGATCGCTGACCGGGCCTGGCCCGCGGAAGTTCGATCCAGTCTGGGCGACTGGATTCTCAACGCCTCAAGCGGCTACTCCGGGCGGCTGAACGCCTGCTGGCCGCTTGGAAGCCTCCCGTCGCCGCTGGAGCCGGCTCTGGACGACGTCGAGGCCTGGTACGCGGCAAGAGGTCTGCCGCCGGTGTTCAAGCCCGCGGGCGAAACGCCGGAATTGACCGCTGCCCTGGCGGCGCGCGGCTACCGGCCCCGCACGCCCACCCTGATGATGATTGCTCCTGTTGGCCCGATGGAGGCGGCTGCATCAGTAGATGTAAGGGAGGACGCTGACGCGGCCTTTGAATCGGTTTTCCTGGGCGTCCAGGCCGATCCCGGTGACGCAGCAGAGCGGATGAGCGCCTTTCGCCGGGTCCGCGCGCCAAAGCTGTTCGCCCGGATCGACGTTGACGCAAAGCCTGCGGCCATCGGGGCGACGGCCGTCGAGGGCGAGTGGGCCGGTGTCTTCGGCATGAGGACCCTGCCGGACATGAGGCGTCGGGGTCTGGCGCGGGAGATTGTCCAGGCCCTGCTGGCCGGAGCCTGGTCGTCAGGCGCGCGCAAAGCCTATCTGCAGGTGGAGGCGCCGAACGCGCCGGCCATCGCCCTGTACCAGGCCTTCGGATTCGAGACGGCGTTCGCCTATCACTACTGGGACAGAGCAGCGACCTGATCCAGCCGCCGCTGGTCGCGGGAGGCCGCCCACTGGGCAAGGGCGACGCCGCCCAGAGCCCCGAGCGCGCCAAGTCCCTGCAGGGGCGTCATCGCCTCGCTGAAAATCATCCAGCCCAGCATGGCGGCGACGGCGGGCTGGACCAGCACCACGACCGAGGCGGTGGCGGTCGGCAAGCGACCCAGCGCCCAAGCGATCGCGCCCTGTCCAACGACGTGGGCGATCGCCAGACCGATGCAGGCGGCCCAGCCGCCCGGACCGGAGGGCAGGATCTGTTCACCCAGCAACAGCATGACGGCGCCCAGGACCACGGCGCCGACAAGGCTGGACCAGAACATGACCGCCATGGTCCCGAACCGCGCCCGGGCCTGGCGGACGCAGATGAAATAGGCCGAATACCAGAGGGCGGTCGCTGCCGAGAGTAGATCGCCAAGCGGCGGATTGGTCCCTGGGGCGACAGCGCCTCGACCCTCGGCCATGGTCCAGGCGCCGACGAGGCCCAGCGCCATCCCGGCCAGAAAAATCGGCCCGACGCGCTCGCGAAAAACGAGGAAGCCGAAGACCGTGACGATGATGGGGGTAAGGTTAGCCAGGACCGTGGCATTGGCCACGGAGGTCATGCCAATCCCATAATGCCAGAAGGCCAGGTCGCCCGCGAAAAAGACGCCGGCCAGCAGCATGGCGGGACTGGTGCGCAGCGGCGCGCCGCCCCCTGACCGGAGCAGGAACGGGGCGAGGATTGGTAAGGCCAGCGCCAGACGCCAGAAGCCCGCCGCGGCAGGTCCCGTCTCGGTCAGTCTGACAAGGATGGGCACAAACCCGATCGTGCAGGCGCCGAGGAGCAGCGCGATCAGCGGCAGGGCGGAGCGTCCGGCGCCGGGAGTGCTCATCCTGAAAATCCAAGCTCCCGTCGCAGATCGGACGCCGTAACGCCGCTCTGACGAATCTCTCTGAGGCTCTGCGCCCTGTCCCGCTTTGCGTAGCGTTTGCCGTCGGGTCCGACCAGCAGGGGATGATGGTGATAGGTCGGGGTTGGCAGATTCAACAGCGCCTGCAGAAGCCGCTGGCTGTGGCAGGCCGCGAACAGATCATTTCCGCGGACCACGTCAGTGACGCCCTGGCGTGCGTCGTCGACGACGACCGCCAGATGATAGGCGACGCCGACATCCTTTCGCGCCAGCACAATGTCGCCGGCCACAGCGGGATCGGCCCGGATCAGTCCGGCTTCCCCGGCCGGCCCCGCGCCCTTTTCCACAAATGTCAGATCGTCAAACCCGCCGAGATGACGGGATGCGGCTGCCAGTGAAAGACGCCAGGCGAAGGGCTTGTCTCGGTCAAGAAGGCTCACCTCCTCGGATGACGGCAAAGCAGCGCCCGTGTGCGCCATGGTTGGGCCATGAGGCGCGCGTTGAGCCTCCTCGGCCAGTTCGCGACGCGTCTTGAAACAGCGGTAGACCAGCCCGCACTCGCGCAGGCTCTCCAGGGCGGCTTCATAGTCTGGAAGCTGCTCGGATTGCTTGAGAACAGGCTCCGGCCAGCACAGCCCCAACCAATGAAGGTCGTCGAATATGGCCCGCTCGAAATCGGGGCGGCAGCGGGTGGCGTCGATGTCCTCAATCCGCAGCAGGAAATCGCCGCCTGTTCGTTTCGCGGCCTCAAAGGCTGTCAGGGCGGAATAGGCGTGCCCCCGGTGCAGATAGCCGGTGGGAGAGGGGGCAAAGCGGGTGACGAAGGCGCTCACCGGGCCTGTCTAGACCGGCGGTGAGCGCCGCGCATCCCCGATCAGGCCGGAAGGGTTCAGGCCGGTTCGTTGTTGGGTTCAGCTTCGGAGATGTCCTCGAGAACGGACCCGGCCTTCTTGGCTGACGTCTCCTGCGCGACGTCGCCGAGGGAAACGATGCCAGTGAGCTGTTCCTTGGCGTCGACGATCAGGATTCGGCGGATTTCCTTGTCGGTCATCTGGAAGATGACGTCGGCAATGCTGGCATCCTCACGGCAGGTCTGGACGTCAGTGGTCATCACTTCGCTGACCTTGGTGTCGAAGCTGCGGTTTTCGCCGACGACGCGCAGGACGATATCGCGGTCGGTGATCAGGCCGCAGATCCTGCCGTCTTCGACGATCGGGATGACCCCGCTGTCGATCTCGTTCATCTGCTTGGCGACCTGGGCCACGGTGTCCGAGGGGCTGGCCACCTTCGGATTGCGGGTCATCACTTCAGAGATTTGCATCGGAAACGCTTTCGGCTGTTGGGCGGGTCTGTCTAACGAGCCGGCGAACCCGACGTTCCGTCGCGCGCCTCAGTCGCCTTTGCGGCCGAAGGTGCCCAGATGGCTCAGTACGCCTCTCAGGAACGCCTCATCCCCGCCCAGGGCGTCACGGAGCGGATTGAACTGGGCAAACCCGCTCATTTCGGCAAGGCCGTGGGCCGCGCACCAGGCGGCGATCGTCGCGAGCTCGATGTCGATATCGGGCACGTCAGGACCCGCCACCTTGGTGAAGGTGTCGCGGACCAGACAATAGGCGCTGTCTTCCTTGTCCTGCATGCCCTCGGGAAGGGAGTCCTTGTCTCGCGAGCAATCATACATGACGCGGTACAGCGCCGGATGACGCTGTGAGAAACAGACATAGGCCACGCCAAGCTCGGTCATCAGCGTCTGGACATCACGGCCCTTCTCCCGGGCTTCGACCATAGCTTCGCCCAGCGCTTCCCAACCGACATGGGCCACCGCTTCCAGCAGCTCGCCCTTGTCCTTGAAGTGGTGATAGGGCGCGGCCGGACTGACGCCGGCTTCCCGCGCAACGGCGCGCAGGGACAGGGCGCTCGGACCCTCCCGCTCAAGGATGCGGGCGGCGGCGTCAACCAGCGCACGGCGGAGATCGCCGTGGTGGTAGGGGCGGGTGTCGGCAACTGCTGCTGTGCTCATTACGAACCTGTATAAACTTTCATCCGAACGACGTAAAGATCATCTTGACACCGCTTAGATCGATGTTATCTAAACACCGTCCAGATCGGACAACCCCCGCTCCCCCGGGGGATGACAATGGGGGGCTCCCGATAACAGGGGCCCGAAACTGAAAGATTGTGTGTCATGACCACCTCGAAAATCACCGCCTTCGAACGCTTCTTTGACCGTTCGGTCACCGTCTACCTTGTTGGCCTTGGTCTGGTCCTCGCCGGCGCGACCGTGTTTGTCGGAGGCTAGAAGTCGGCGGCCTCAGGGTCGCCAACGCCTCAACTGATCTCTTGATCCAGAACAGACGACTTAAGGGCTCCTGCGGGAGCCCTTTTCTTTTACGGCGTCGCCCTTGTGACCTCGTCAGCTATGACCCAGCGTCCGGCGGACCGCTCTCTCAGGAAGGCCGGGAGGGCTCCCGTCAGATCGAAGCCGGAAAAGACGGAGTAGGTGTAGCTGTCGTGATAGCGGTCCGGACCCCCGACATCGGCCCAGTATTCGGTCACCACGCATAGCCGAAGTCGGCCCCCGCTCCGCACGACCAAAAGGCCAGGAGGCGCGCGGTCTTCGTCCGGGAGGCGGTCCTGGTCCGCGAGAAACTCGGGCAGGGCAACTTCGTGTTTCCCCAGATCCTCATCCTTGTTGCCGACAAGGACCTGGCCGATCCCCTGAAGGCGCAGAAACTCACAGATTGCCTGCCAAAGCGTCTGGTCGAACACCATATCGGGCCAGCCGGAGACGTGGGTGTGCTGAACGACAGCCAAGCGGTGGTCCAGGGCCGCTTGGCTGATTTGCGGTGGATATCTGAACCCCCGCTCGCGGCCGGAAACGAAGGTCACGTCCACTGGTCCGTGCTCAGCTTGATCGTTCATCGAAGACCCCTTGAGCCGCAGAGGTCATCAGATTGGCGACTCTTTGCAATGGGCGTCTTGGAGCTGTCGCCTTTTGGCGCCATTTTCCACTGGCCTTCGGGAATGATGGCGATTCCCGAAACAGGCGGAAAGGCAGGCCTGTCTTCAGTTCGTTCGCGTCTACTCCTTTGCGGGAGCCCAGCGCATGCAGCTAGTTCCCCATGCGCCGTCGGCCTGGCCCGCCCTTGTGCTGAACGCCGACTATCGGCCGCTCAGCTATTATCCTCTGTCGATCTGGCCCTGGCAGGATGTGATCAAGGCAGTGTTCCTTGATCGGGTCGATGTCATTTCGACCTATGACGAGGTGATCCGCAGTCCGTCCTTCGAGATGCGACTGCCCAGCGTCGTTTCCCTGAAGCAGTATGTGTCCCAGGACCGTCCGCCGGCCTTCACCCGCTTCAATCTGTTCCTTCGCGACGCCTTCACCTGCCAGTATTGCGGCAAGCTTGATGACCTGACGTTCGACCATGTCCTGCCCCGATCGCGGGGCGGCAAGACGACATGGGAGAACATCGTCACCGCCTGCGCGCCCTGCAACCTGACCAAGGGCGGGCGTACGCCGCGAGAGGCGCACATGCATCCTCGCCGCGCGCCCAGACGTCCCAGCATGCACGAGCTCCAGGACCGGGGCCGTCGTTTCCCGCCGGGCCATCTGCACGAGAGCTGGCTCGACTACCTGTACTGGGACATCGAACTGGAGGCCTGACCCGCGGCTTAGCCGCAGGCGGCCGCCGCCGCCGCCGCGATCTCTCCGTTGTCACGGGCCGTGCGCTTGATGATCTCGCATCGTTGCGCGTCGGTTTTGAGGGTCGGGTCAGCCTTGATGTCGGCGATGATCCGCGCCGCCGAGTCCTGATCCTTGCTCATTCGCACGCCGCCGCCCTTGGGCGTGTCGAAGATCATCAGCCGCTCCTCGCCCGGGGCGTTGGACCAGGCTTTCCATTCGGGAAGGTCGCCCTTGACCCCACGACCCGGCTTGCCGGTCGTGGCGAAGTTGACCCAGTAGCTCATCATGCTGTCGGACAGCACAATACGGTCCGGGGCGTTGCCCTTGGTGAAGGCGTATTTGTCGAAATTGCCGAGCAGTTTGAAGTTGCCGAAGACGAAGGGAATTTCCAGGCTGTGACCGGCGCCCAGCAATTGGCCGAGATCGGTAAACAGCAGGCTGCCTTCCTCATCCCAATCGAAACGATAAGCCCAGACGGCCTCAGCGCCGCCATTGGTCATCGCCGCCGCCGGCGTATCGACGGCATTCACGCGCCACATCCGGCTCGGATAGGCCGCCGCGGCCTCATAGAACGCCTTGTCGCGCGCGACCGGGAACAGGCCGAACAGCGACTTGGTCAGCTGGGGATTGAGGGCGTTGAACAGCTTCATCTCGTCGCGGTTGGTGCCGGTGATGACGGGCACCGAATTGTAGGCGTCCGGCGTACCGAGGTTGGACGAGACGCCGGCCGCCGGCAGCACGACGCCATCGGCGATCACCCGCGGCGGATCATAGCCCTCGCGGCTGGTGTCATAGGCGGCGAACACAGCGGCCATCGGCGCCGCTCTCAGGGCCTCGCCGGTCACCGGCTTCCCTTGACCGACAATCTTCGGGGCCACGACCCGGGCGGAATCCGCGCGATCGCCCTCAAGCCCCTCGGCTTCGGCAAGCGGTGTGGACCGGAACGATCCCGACTGGACGATGGCCCGCTGGAAGAGCCCCTTTGCGCGGGGGCTGGCCAGCAGGGCGGCGACGTTGTGACCGCCGGCGCTTTCGCCAAACACGGTAACCCGGCTGGTGTCGCCGCCGAAGGCGCCGATCTCGTCCCTGATCCATTCAAGCGCGCGGATGTGATCCAGCGTGCCGAAATTCGCCGAGGCGTCCTCGGGCAGGGTCCCGCCCTCCCGGACCTTGTCCAGCGCCAGCCACCCCAACGGGCCAAGGCGGTATTGAACGACCACCACGACAACATTGAACCGGGCCGCCAGAGCGGACCCGTCATACTGTTCGGCGCGTCCCCAGGTGTTGGAGCCGCCATGAATCCACATCATCACCGGCAGCCTGGCCGCTGAGGCTGCATCGGCCGCCATCGGCGGCGTGTAGACGTCCAGATAGAGGCAGTCTTCCTGTCCAACGATCTGACCGATCCTGGCCTTGTCGACGCCGTCCAGGGCGCTGAGAATCTGCGGGCACCAGGGCGCGGGTTTTGTCGACACGCGTTCGCCCTGCCAGGCCAGGGGAGGGCGAGGGGCCCGCCACCGCAGCTCGCCGACAGGCGGGGCGGCGAATGGAATGGCTTTCCAGGCGTAGGCCCCCGTCCCCTGATCGACATAACCGACCAGCTTGCCGGTTGAGATGGACCGTGCGGTTTCCCCGGCCGCGGTCGGCGGCGCGACGGTGGTAGCCTTTGCGCCCGCGCAGGCGCTCAGCAGCAGCGCCGCCAGAACTGCGGTAAAACGGATCATGTCGCCCCCCTGGGGTCGCGCCCCGGTCTTGTTATCCGCAAGACATAGCGCGGGTCGGCCACATGGCCAAAATATTCAACCGGTCAGGGGACAACAGGACGAGCGGCCAGATTCATGGCGGGCGCACAAGCGCCCCTGACAGTCGGCAAACATCCGCCCATCAACGGATTGGCAAGGGGGATGAGATAGACGACCTATCCATGGTCAACCCAGCCAACCCACCTGTAGCCGACCGGCGACGCACCCAGCGGCAGCGCTCGCTGCTGACGGCCAAGTTGGCCAACAGGGACGCCAGCATCACGCTCGACTGCGTGATCCGCAACATCAGCACCGAAGGCGCCCTGGTCGAGACGACCTCGCCACATCTCATTCCGCACGAGCTGCACCTGATGCAGGTCAGGGAGGGCATTGTCTGGGACGCCGAGGTCATCTGGCGAAACGGCAATCGTATCGGACTGGTCCTCGGTGACCGGCACGATCTTCGGGAAACAACGGCCCGGCAGCTGCGGGCGCTCCGAAACATCTGGACTCACCTTACCGCTCACTAGGCTCGGGAATTGACGGGCTAATCCGTCATGGTCGCCGGAGGCGGGCTCGGATCCGTCGCCGGCGCGGTATCGGGCTCTTGCGGAAGATCGGGGTCTGTCTGCGGCGGCGGCGGATCGAACGCCGGAGCCGGGCCAGGCGTAGGGGTGGTTTCGGGGTCGGCCATGCTGGAACCTCTCTTCTGTGTTCCAGAGCCAACCGCTGAAACCTGCGGGAGTTCCGCTAGATCTTCTCGCTGATCTTGATCGCGGCGCGACAGCCGGCCTGGATGACAGCCGCCAGCAGCGGATAGCCAGGAGCTTCTCTTGCGCCTTCCTCCACCGCGATGTCCCGATGGGCCAGCTCGTCCTCGCGGAATTTGGTCAGCTCCGCCGCGAGCTCGGGCTCGCGGACGGTCAGTTCCTCGATTTGCCCAGCGTAGTGTTTCTCGATGACGGTCTCGACGGCTTCGGTGCAGGCGTGGGCCGCCTTGTCGCCCATCAGCGCGGTTCCAGCGCCGAGGGCAAAACCCGCCATTCGCCACAGGGGCGTCATCAGAGTCGGGCGAACGCCCCGCTCATTGAGGATTTCATCGAACCTGGCCAGGTGAACGGCCTCGTGGGATTCCATCTCCGCCAATTGGGCGGCAGTCCGGCCGCGGCCTGGAGCATTGTCCATGACGGCCCGTTGTCCACGGTAGATATGAACCGCAGCCAGTTCTCCGGCATGATCGACTCGCAGGATTTCCGCCAGTCGTCCGGCGGCGGCGCCCATGCCCGGACGTGCGGGGATCGGCTTCTGGCTCATTGCGCGGACTCCAACGCGGATATGCGGCCCCTGGCGGCGAGGGCGCTGAGGATCGCCAGCTTCAGCGACACCAGCACATTCCATCCCGCCATTGACAGGCCGAGGAACACCCAGGCGGCCTTGTCACAGGCCGGACCCTTGGCGTTCACACCCTCAAGCAGAGCCTTCATCTGGTCAACACTGGCCCCGCCGCCGCCGCCGCCTGACGCGCAGGTGGTCGGCCCGGCCCACCATTTCCATTCGACGCCGGCGTGATAGGCGGCCAGTCCCGCGCCATAGAGAAAGATAAGGCCGAGCAAGGCATTGAGCCAGGGAAGGGCGCGGGCGCCGAACGAGGTGCGGCGGACAATGATGGCCGCGGCGGCCACGGCCATGGCGACCCAGTAGACCTCCCGCTGCTTCAGGCAGAGGGTGCAGGGCATCAGCTGGGCGAACGTCTCGAAGGCGTGGGCGATGGCCAGCATCAGCACCGAGGCCAGAAATGCTGTCTCAGGCCAGTTGCGCAGCACCAGTTGCAACAGACTTTTGAGCCGGTCCATGGGTCTTCCTCAGCAGGCCGCCGTCGTTCCGCCGCCGAGATAGTGGCTGGCGACAAGCCCGGCAACGAGAAGGGCGATGGCAATCCCGGCAATCAGGGCCAGCCGCTTTTCGATGATCGGCAGCATGGCCGGACCGAAACGCTTGAGCACCCAGGCCACCAGAAAGAAGCGGGCTCCCCGGGTGACAACCGAGGCGATGATGAAGATCAGAAAGCTGAATTGCGCCAATCCGGAGGCGATGGTCACCAGCTTGTAGGGAATAGGGGTCACGCCCTTGGCCAGGATCACCCAGACGCCATAGCGATCGTACCAGCAGTGGAACTGCTCCAGCCCGCCGGCATGACCTGACAGGGCCATCAGCCACTGCCCGAAATCCTGGAGGAAATAGCCGATAAGGTATCCCAGCACGCCGCCGAGCACCGACGCGGCCGTGCACAGAAAGGCGTAGTACCAGGCGCGGTCCGGCCGCTTCAGGATCATCGGCGCCAGAAGCACGTCGGGCGGGATCGGGAAGAAGGAGCTTTCCGCGAACGAGATTGCAAAGAGCGAGGTGGGGGCGTGCCGGGAGCCAGCGAGGCCCATCACCCAGTCATAAAGTTTGCGAAGCATGTCCCTCTGCTAGAGGCGCCGGTATGAAAGTGAAAGCGGTTTCCGCCGCGGACGGCGCGACCCTTTGCGTCGATAGTTGCATATGATACTATAATCACAGCTCCCGCTTCTCCTCTGACCGCGAAGGTGTGCCCGATGAACGCTCCGAACCCGACCAGTGACCTGTTCGAAAACCCGCTCGGCACCGACGGTTTTGAGTTTGTCGAGTTCACCTCACCGGATCCGGCCTCGCTCAAGGCGCTCTGGGAACTGATGGGCTTCACGGCTGTCGGCAAGCACCGTTCGAAAAACGTCCTGCGTTTCCGTCAGGGCGACATCAACTTCATTCTCAACATGGAGCCGGTGGGTCAGCCCGCCGAGTTTCGCGGCGCGCACGGCCCTTCGGCCAACGCCATGGCGTTCCGCGTCCGAGACGCGGCCAAGGCCTTCAAGCTGGCGGTTGAGCGCGGGGCCACGCCGGTCCAGGGTCTGGTCGGCCCGATGGAACTGAACATCCCGGCCATCGAAGGCATCGGCGGCACCAATCTGTATCTGGTCGACCGCTACGGCGCGCACGAGATCTATGATGTCGACTTCATGCCGATCGACGGCGCCGCCGAGGTCGAGGAAAGCAACACCGTCGGCCTGACCTATCTCGATCACCTGACCCACAATGTGTTCCGCGGGAACATGTCCAAATGGGCGGACTTCTACGAGCGGGTCTTCAATTTCCGCGAAATTCGCTACTTCGACATCGAGGGCAAGGTCACTGGCCTGTTCTCCAAGGCGATGACCAGCCCTGACGGCAAAATCCGCATCCCGCTCAACGAGAGCCAGGACGACAAGAGCCAGATCGAGGAGTTCCTGCGCGACTACAAGGGCGAGGGTATCCAGCATCTGGCTTTCGGGACTGACGATATCTACCAGACCGTCGAGACCCTCCGCGAACGCGGCGTGAAGTTCCAGCAGACCCCCGACAGCTACTACGAACTGCTCGACGCCCGGGTGCCGGGCCACGGTGAGAATGTCCAGCGCCTGCAGGCCGACGACATCCTGCTCGACGGCGCGCCGACCGAGGGCCAGGGCCTGCTGCTGCAGATCTTCACCGAAAACCTGATCGGCCCGATCTTCTTCGAGATCATCCAGCGCAAGGGCAACGAGGGCTTCGGCGAGGGCAACTTCAAGGCCCTGTTCGAAAGCATCGAACTGGACCAGATTCGGCGCGGTGTGGTTGAGGGCTAGAACGCTTGTTCCCGCTGCGGTGAAGGTGGAAGCTCGCGATCAACTTCGCCGGCGACCACACGGTCCGCGATGAGCAAGTCCAAACGGGAGCCCGCCTTGCGCCTATCTTTCCTGTCCGTCGCCGTCGCGCTTGGTCTGCTTGCGTCTCCGGCCTTTGCCGAGACTCCTTCCAGGCCCAAATGGGCGCTGGTCATCCATGGCGGGGCCGGGGTCATCCAGCGGGACAGCATGGATGCGGCGACCGAGGCGGCCTATCGCGACGCCATGACGGCCGCCGCCGCAAAGGGCCAGCAGGTTCTGGAGGCCGGCGGCAGTGCGACGGACGCGGTCGAGGCTGTCATCCAGACCATGGAGGACAACCCCCTGTTCAACGCCGGGCGGGGCGCGGTCTTCACGGCCGAGGGGCGCAATGAGCTCGATTCCTCGATCATGGACGGGTCGACGCTGAAAGCCGGCGCCGTCGCCGGGGTGACGCGGACCCGCCACCCGATCAGCCTGGCCCGGGCCGTGATGGAGAAATCACCGCATGTGATGCTCAGCGGCGCTGGGGCTGACGCCTTTGCCGTCACTGCCGGTCTGGAGCAGGTGGACCCGGCCTTCTTCTTCACCGAGCGTCGCTGGACCGGTCTCGAGAAGGAGCTCAACACCCTTCGGCTGCCGATCCCGACCCGCCCGATCAACGCCCCGTCGCCGGGCGTCAACATTTCGCAGGGGCCGCTGATCGATGACCACAGGTTCGGCACTGTCGGCGTCGTGGCGCTGGATCGCGACGGCAATATCGCCGCCGGCACCTCGACCGGCGGAACCACGGCGAAGCGCTGGGGCCGGGTCGGCGACTCGCCGATCATCGGCGCCGGGACCTACGCCGACAACAACAGCTGCGCCGTTTCCGCGACCGGAACCGGCGAGTATTTCATCCGCCTGACCGTCGCTCGCAGCATCTGCGCCCTGGTCCAGTACAAGGGCCTGTCCCTGCAGGAGGCCGCCGATCAGGTCATCCAGAACGACCTGACGACGCTGGGCGGCGACGGCGGCGTCATCGCACTGACCGCAGACGGCCAGCTGGTCTGGAGCTTCAACACCCCGGGCATGTACCGCGCCCGCGCCGCCGAAGGGCAGGCGACGCAGGTTTCCATCTACAAGGACGAGCCGTGAGGACCGAATGAGCAAGCGTAACTGGTTACCCGTTCGCGGCGCGCAGGGCTCGCACAGCCGCCAGGCTCACGCTGACCTGCCCCAAGGAACCTACGAGCGGGAGATGTCCAAGGAGGGCTTCTTCGGCCCGGCGGCGTTTCTCTATCATCCGAAACCCCCGACCGGCTGGAGCCGCTTTGAAGGGCCCCTTCGGCCCAGGGCCTTTGACCTCAATGCCCTCAACACGCCCCAGGCGTCGCCGTGGGACGCGCCGGTGGTGCTCCACAACGCTGCTACCGAGATGCGCTTCTGGAAGCCGGATGGCGGTTTGACGGAGCTGGCCCGCAACGCTGACGGCGACCAGCTTCTGTTTATCCACGCCGGGGCAGGGGACCTGTTCTGCGACTTTGGCCGCATCGGCTATGTCGCCGGCGATTACCTCTACCTGCCGCGCGGCACGATGTGGCGCCTCGCGCCGGCCGAGCCGACGGCGGTGCTGACCATCCAGGCGACCAACACCCACTTCACCCTGCCGGACAAAGGCCTGCTGGGCCCGCATGCCATCTTCGATCCGGCCCTGCTCGACACCCCGGTGATGGATGAGGCGTTCCGCGACCATCAGGCGACGGCCGGCGAGTTTCCCGTCCGCATCAAGAAGCGCGGCGCGGTATCGACGGCGACCTATGAATACAATCCGCTGGACGCCATCGGCTGGCACGGCGAACTGGCTCCGGCCCGCCTGAACGTCAAGGACATCCGGCCCGTGGTCAGCGACCGCTATCACCTGCCGCCCAGTGTCCACACCACCTTCCTCAGCGACCGGTTCGTGGTCTGCACCTTCGCGCCCCGGCCGTTCGAGACCGATCCCGGCGCCATCAAGATCCCGTTCTTCCACAACAACGACGACTATGACGAGGTCCTCTTCTACCACGCCGGGGACTTCTTCAGCCGCGATCATATCGAGAGCGGGATGATGACCTTCCATCCCAGCGGCTTCACGCACGGACCGCACCCCAAGGCCCTGAAGAACATGCTGGTCCAGACCAAGGCCGCGACCAACGAGTATGCAGTGATGATCGACACCCGCGACCCGCTGGAGGTCGGCGAGGGCGCCGCTTCGGTGGAGAATCCTGCTTACGTCGATAGCTGGAAGACGTCCGAATGACGGGCGCTCGCGAAAGCATCGATCTCACCGATAAGTTCGCCGCCATCACCGAGCACTGGCGGCCGAAGGTGGCGGCGCGGATGAACGGCCAGGACCTGCGGCTGGTGAAGGTCCAGGGCGTCTTCCCCTGGCATCGCCACGAGGATGCCGAGGAGATGTTCCTCGTCTGGAAGGGTGTCTTCAGGGTCGAGTTTCGGGACCGTGTCGTCGAGCTTCAGCCGGGGCAGCTGGTTGTCGTGCCGCGCGGGGTCGAGCACCGCACGGCGGCGGATGAAGAGGCCGAAGTGCTGATCTTCGAGCCGTCCGACGTCATCAACACCGGCGATGCCGAGGTTTCCGAATTCACCGCGCCGCATGGGGTCGTCATTTGAGCAATTCCGATCCCGATCTGCTGGCCTTCGCGGAAGACGAACTGGGCCGCGCCGTGACCCTGTCGTGGCGGGAGCTTTCGAAGATCACGCCCTGGGGCGACACCTTTGATGGCCTGTCGCCCGCCGGCCGCGAGGTGCAGGTCGAGCGCAACTACATCTGGGCGGCGGAGCCCGGTGGTGACATCCTCTGCGAGGTCGCCGTGTTCGGCGGCCAGACGCGTTACGACCAAGGGGCGCGGGTCAGTCGCCTCATCAAGAAATAAGGAAACGCCCTCGTGAAACTCGCTTCCCTGAAATCCGGCCGCGACGGCCGTCTGGTTGTGGTCTCCAGCGATCTGGCCTGGTGCTTTGGCGCCTCCGCCGCCGCGCCGACCCTGCAGGCGGCTCTGGATGACTGGGAGCGGTGCGAGCCGATCCTGCGGGCGCTGTCCGCCAGTCTGGAGGTCGGCGGCGTGCCCAAGGAGCGGTTCCATGAGCATGACGCCGCCAGCCCTCTGCCCCGCGCCTATCAGTGGGCCGACGGCAGCGCCTATGTGAACCACGTCGCCTTGGTGCGGCAGGCGCGGGCGGCGGAGATGCCGGCCAGCTTCTGGACCGACCCGCTGATGTACCAGGGCGGTTCTGACGGCTTTCTGGGCCCGCGCGAGGACATTCCGCTCGCCGATGAGGCCTGGGGCTGCGACCTCGAGGGTGAGATCGCCGTCGTCACCGGCGACGTCCCCCAGGGGGTCAGCCGCGAAGACGCGGTCGGCTACGTGCGGCTGGTCATGCTCTGCAATGACGTCTCCTTGCGCAATCTGATCCCGGGCGAACTGGCCAAGGGATTTGGCTTCTTCCAGGCCAAACCGGCTTCAGCCTTCTCGCCCGTCGCGGTGACGCCCGATGCGCTGGGCGAGGCCTGGAAAGACGGCAAGCTGCACGGCAAGCTGGAGGTCGAACTCAACGGAAAGTCCTTCGGCGAGGCCGACGCCGGCGTCGACATGACCTTTGACTTCGGGGCCCTGATTGCCCATGCGGCGAAAAGCCGGAAGCTTTGCGCCGGCACGATCATCGGCTCGGGGACCGTGTCAAATCGTGACGCCGGCGGTGGTCCAGGCAAACCGGTGTCCGAGGGCGGTCTTGGCTACAGTTGCATTGCCGAGGTGCGAACCGTCGAGACCCTGCTCAACGGAGAGGCGAAGACGCCCTTCCTGCACCATGGCGATACGGTCCGCATTGAGATGCGGGACGCCCGGCGTCATTCGATCTTTGGCGCTATCGAACAGACCGTGGCGCCCGTGTGATGAGGAGGCCCAAGGCCATGTCCCATCTTGCCTTGGCGCCAACGCCCGACGAGGCCGCCCGGAACGGCGGCCTGAACCTCGATGACTATCTTCCCTTTCGTCTGTCGGTCGCGTCCAATGGCGTCTCGCGGCTGATCGCCAGGGCCTATGAGGACCGCTTTGGCCTGACCATTCCGCAGTGGCGGCTGATGGCTGTGCTCGCCGAGGGAGACCTGACCCAGCAACAGGTCGTCAGCCGCACCGCGATGGACAAGGTCACGGTCTCGCGCGCGGCCAGGGAACTGGTCGGCCGCAGTCTTCTGGCGCGTGACGCCAACACCGCCGACGGCCGCTCCCACCTGCTCGCGCTGACCGCGGTGGGGCGCAGCCTGCATAGCGAGATCGCCCCCCTGGCCAAGGCCTATGAGGCGGCCCTGCTGACCGGCCTTACGCCCGGCGAGGTGGCGACGCTCAAGCGACTGCTTCTGCGCCTGGAAGCCGCCGCGACGAGGCTGTCGCCCTAACAAACGGCGATGCCGTCTGGCGGGCGGCGGCGTGGTCCGGGGCGGGGGCAGGTATCCAGGTCACACTGTTGTTCCAGGGTGGTGGTTTGATGCGTTGACGCTGGCCGCGTCATCGCTAGATTGCGGCCCCTTCGCGACACCGCTCCGGCGGGCCCCTGTGGTGGAATTGGTAGACGCGCCGCACTCAAAATGCGGTACCGCAAGGTGTGTCGGTTCGAGTCCGACCGGGGGCACCATCGTTGGACGGGCCGAAACCGGCCTCCGTCAGTCCTTCGGTTTCAGCCAGTCATGCTCCAGGGCTCGAAGCCGGGCTGTGACATTGAACAGAAAGGCAGTCGACCAGGCGATCAGGATGACGCCGTTGGCGGCTTCGATGGCGCCCAGCAGACGCCAGTCCCGGTTCAGAAGCAGGTCTCCATAACCGAGCGTCACAAAGGTGACCGTCGAGAAGTAGAGCGCCGGCTCAAGGGCGTGAAATTGGCCAAGGCCGATGAAGACCAGCGCGTACAGCCATATTTCCAGGGTGTGGAGGGCGAAGATGCCGAAAACCACGACCACAAGCAGCCCCGCCTGACCCATCCGGCTTTCCCGGGCGTTCAGCCGCTGACCGGTGTGGCCCATCAGTCGGATGAGCAGGATCAGGCCCCAGAAGTGCAGCAGAACCGTCGCCGCAACCATGACCGTGGCGAGCCCGAGGTTGGCGGTCAGGGTCAAGGTGCTGTTCATGGCCCCTCCGATCCGGTCATGCAGACCTTGGGACTCCACCGTGACTCAATTCCGCGAGCCGACGTTGACTCAAATCAAACCCTGCCGGAGCCCAAGCCTGCCCCTTCGTTCTCAATGAAAGCGATGCTCGCCGATCCGGGCGCTGCTGTCGCCGCGGGGGGCGCGGCGTCTGCGAATGGCGTCATGCAGATCGTCGGCGAGCATCAGCAGCTGTCGGCTGTCGCAGAGCGCCCCCGCAGTGGCCAGTTGCTCTCTCAGGCGCTCGAAGGTCTTCGGGCGGAGAGCATGTTCGTCGTCGGTCATACCGTTCTCCCGTCTCACGGGAAACGCCCGGTCAAAGGCGGAGTTCCCTGGTGCGCCGGATGGGGAAGCCCGGGGAGGAAGGCTTGGGCCGTCAGGGCGGCGCGGCGTGGTCGGGCGCGAACGGCCCAGAGCAGGGCCAGGGGCAGGCTGATCGCGATCAACGCCAGCTTGACGAGGATCAGGGCGCCCAGGGGAGCGGGCAGGGCGACCAGGACCAGCAGCGCCAGGCCCAGTCCCGTGACCATGAAGGCCAGTTGGGCCGCATAGGCGCCGGAACTGGCGCCGATCGAGCCCTTTGCGGCGGGGGACTCGGCGGCGATGCGTTCAAGACAGGCGAGGGCGAAGGGGGTGAAGGTCTCGGACCGGTCCTCGAAGTCTCCGACGCCCTTGATGTGGCCGTTGTCGATGGTCAGGCGCTGGCCCTGACGCGAACGGATCTCGATCAGATGTCGCCAGGCCTTCCATTTTGTCGGGGCGAAGGCCGCGCGGAAGGCGGTGACGTCACGCCAGAGCAGGGTCAGGCTTTCGCCGCCGGGCCGGGTCCAGACCAGCGCGGCCGGCTCGACGCGCCATTGGTGTTCCGTCGTTTCGAAGATGGTTTCTCGCTTCGAATAGGCGACCGCCACGCCGTACCCTCCGGTCAGACCCGAAAGGGCCATCGATGGCCAAGCCTAGAGGTTACCCGCAGGTCTGCGCCTCGTCCGAAAAGGGGGTAGCCGCTTGGCGCCGCCGCCCGCCGCGTCCACCATGTCGAAAAATGCGTAGGGATGAGTCTGGAATGGCGGCCGAGCGGCACAATAACTGGCGGGTCGCGGCCTTCTCGGCGCCCTGTATTCCGTTGGCGGCGATGCTGCTGCCGGTCTCGGTCTATCTGCCCAACTACTACTCCCGGGACCTGGGGGTTTCGCTCGGCGGGGTGGCCTGGGCGTTTGCAACGGTGCGGCTGTTCGACCTGTTCTTCGATCCGGCTCTGGGACTGGTCATGGACAGGACCAACACGCGGTTCGGGCGGTTCAGGCCCTTTGTCGTGCTGGGCGCGCCGGTCACCCTGATCGCCATCTACATGCTGTTCATGGCCCAGCCCGGGATCAGTCCTGGCTATATCCTCGCCTGGCTGATCGTCGCCTTTGTCGGGCAGTCCACCACCCAGCTCGGGCACATGGCCTGGGCGGCGCAGGCGGCGGCGGAATACCATGAGCGCTCGCGCATCTATGGCTGGTGGCAGGCCTTCACAGTCACCGGCATGCTGCTGATCCTCACCCTGCCGGTGATCGTGGCCAAGCTCGGCGGCAGCGATATCCAGGGCATTCAGGCGATGGGCTGGTTTGTCATTGTGACCATGCCGATCGGCATAGCTCTGGCCCTGTTCGCCATGCCGGAGCCCCCGGTGCGGGCGGCGCATGCGGTGGTCAGACTGGGCCAGTACTGGCAGATGATCCGGCAGGTCAATGTGCTGCGTCTGCTGGGGACTGACATCCTGCTGGGCACCGCCGTGGCCATCGCGGCGTCCCTGCTGTTCTTCTATTTCGAGGCCGTCAGGGGCTTTGGCAGGGCTGCGACCTCGCAGCTGCTGCTGGTCTATTTTGTGGGCGCCCTTTGCGGGGCGCCGATCTGGTCGCGGCTGGCTCTCAGGATCGGCAAGCATCGGGCGCTGATGACCGCCGCCATTGTCTATGCCGTGGCCCAGACCTCGGTTCTGATCCCGACCAGCAATCTGTTCTCCGTTCTGGTGGTGATGTTCCTGGCTGGCTTGCCCTTCTCGGCGGGGTCGATCCTGCTGAAGGCGATGATGGCCGATGTCGGCGACGAGGTGCGGCTGCGGACGGGGGTCGACCAGACCGGGATGCTGTTCTCGCTGCTGACCGGGTCGATCAAGATCGGTTCGACGGTAGCGGTGTTCGGCAGCTTCCAGCTGCTCGGCGCGGTTGGGTTCGAGGCCAAGGCGGGGGCGGAGAACGGGCCCGACGCCCTGACGGCGCTGAGCCTGACCTTCGCGGTGATCCCGGCGTCCATGGGGCTGCTGGCGGCCTGGCTGATCAGCGGCCACCGGATGGACGCCGCCGCCCACGCCGAGGTGCGCCGGGAACTGGACGCGCGGGACGATCTCGAGGACATCCAGCACCGTCTTCCCGGCGGGGCCGACTGAGGCCCTTCGCAAGTCACGGGGCGGGTCTATAGTGGCCCGTCCATCAGAGAGGCCCCGGCGATGACCCGCTCGAACGTCCTGCAGATCGAACCCCTGACTCCGGCCATCGGCGCCATCCTGCGCGGGGTGAACCTGGCCGAGCCGGCCAGCGACGACCTGATCGGCGACATCCGCGCGGCCCTGCTGAAGCATCAGGTGATCTTCTTCGAGGGGCAGGACTTCACGCCGGGCCAGCAGCGGGACTTCGCGGCGCGGTTCGGAGACCTGCATGTCCACCCGCTCTACGACCGCAACGACGCCCATCCCGAGATCATGATCATCGACAATCACGTCGATAACCCCACCGACAACAACTTCTGGCACACCGATGTGACCTTCATCGACACCCCGCCGATGGGGTCGATCCTGGCGTCGCGGCAGCTGCCGCCGACCGGGGGCGACACCATGTGGGCCTCGATGACCGCGGCCTATAACGCCCTGTCGCCGGCGATGCAGAGGTTCCTGCAAGGTCTTGAAGCGGTGCATGATTTTGCCTTTGCCTTTACGGCGGAGGGGCTGGCCGGATCGCAGGCCGGGCGGGAGCGCTACGAGAAGGCCGTGGCCGAGAATCCGCCGGTCATCCATCCGGTGATCCGCACCCATCCCGAGACGGGGGAGCCGGGGATCTTCGTCAATTCGGTCTTCACCCGCCGGATCAAGGGGCTGCGGCGGGAGGAAAGCCAGGCGCTGATGGCCTTCCTAAACGCCCACGTCCAGAAGCCCGAGTTCGTGGTCCGCTGGCGCTGGCGGCCGGGGGATGTGGCCTTCTGGGACAACCGCAACACCCAGCACCGGGCCGTCGATGACTTCCTGCCGCATCGCCGGGTGATGACCCGGGCGACGATCCTTGGCGACCGCCCGGCGTTCGTGGCGGCGGCGTGAGCGTCTCCCGCAAGGCCGCCTGTTCCTGCGGGGCCCTGACCGCGACCTGCGTCGGCGAGCCGGCCCGGGTCAGCGTCTGTCACTGTCTGGCCTGCCAGCAGCGGACCGGCAGCGCCTTTGGCGTTCAGGCCCGGTACGAGGAGGAGCAGGTCACCGTCGATGGGCCAGTCAGCCTGTTCAACCGGGTCGGCGATGGCGGGATGCATATGACCTCCGGGTTCTGCCCGGGCTGCGGCACGACCCTGTTGTGGCGGATCGCCGAGGCGCCGGGGGTGGTGGCGATTGCCGTGGGCGCCTTTGCCGACCCGCAGTTTCCGCCGCCGGTGCGGTCGATCTACGAGGAACGCAAACACGCCTGGGTGACCTTGACCGGCGACATCGAGCACGAGCACTGACGGAAAAACACGATCGGTTGGCAGCGTTGCGGCGTTTTTCAGTAAAAACAGGGTGTTGACGGGCTTTTTCAAGGCGGCGAGGTGAGCCGCGGATAAGCCGGCGATAAGCCGCGGACAGGTTGCGTGTAAGCCGGACATAGGCTGCGGGTAAGGCGAAGGTGAGCGGGTTGGAGCCGGGCGAAGAAGGTCGCCTCTATCGAAGCGGCAGCCATTATCGCACGTCGATGACTGGTGGTGCGCCGTGCGGCGCCGAAGCAGTGTCCAGGCCGGCGAACCGTGGTACCTTGAACCACGACATAGCTCGCAAACAGGGGAAGGAACACCGATGCCCCGTACAGTCGCGTTCGTCACAGCCGCCGCAATGGCCGCGCTATCCCTGAGCCTTGCCGCGCCGTCCTCGGCGGCCTCGGTCGTGTTGGGGGCCGGTCTGGCGACAGTCTGTTCCAAGGCGGCCATCGCCGGCCGCCGGGACCAGAGATCCATCGAAACCTGCACCCAGGCGCTCGAGACCCAGGCCATGGGACCGCGTGACCGAGCCGGCACCTTCGTCAATCGCGGGGTGCTGAAGCTACGGCGTGGCGACTTCGAGGCGGCCCGCACCGATTTCGGCTCCGCCGTCCGGCTGGTCCCCGACCTGGGAGAAGCCTACGTCAATCGCGGCGCCAGCCTGATCGCCGAGAACCGCTATGCCGAGGGCGTCTCGGAGATCGACCGGGGACTGGCGCTGGGCGTCGATGAGCCGGAGAAGGCCTGGTACAATCTGGGCCTGGCCTATGAGGGGATGGACGATCCCAAACAGGCTTATCTGGCCTATCAGAAGGCCGTCGAACTGGCCCCCGAGTGGGGTGAGCCGCAGAAGCAGCTGACCCGGTTTACGGTCACCCGCAAATGAGGCGGGCCTTGCTGGCAGGCCTTGGCGCGGCGCTGCTGCTGGCTGCGGCGCCGGCGTCCGCCTCGGTGCTGGTGCTGGGCGAAGGCCTGGCCCCCGCCTGTTCGCAGGCGGCGTTCGCCGGCCGCTCAGACCGCACCTCGATCGAGGTCTGCACCCGGGCGCTGGAAGAGGGACTGCGGTCACGGGACCGGGCCGGAACCCTGGTCAATCGTGGGGTGATGCTGATGCGCGAGCGGTCTTATCGCGCCGCCCGGCGCGACTTCGATGAGGCCATCCGGCTTGAGCCCGATCTGGGCGAGGCCTTCGTCAACCGGGGCGTCCTGCGGATGGCCGACCGCGACTACGCCGGGGCCCTGCGCGAGATCGATCATGGCCTCAGCCTCGGCGTCGATGAGCCGGCCAAGGCCTGGTACAATCGCGGCCTGGCCCATGAAGGCCTGGGCGACGCCAGGGGCGCCTGGACGGCCTATCGCAAGGCGCAGGCGCTCGACCCGGAGTGGGCGGCGCCGGCCCGGCAGCTTGAGCGGTTCCAGGTCAGCGGAGCGGCGGGCGGGTAGCAGGCGCGTTGCTCGCATATCGACAGACGATCAGATGACGGTCCCCCGAAAGCGCCCGCCGTCGCGGCCTCATCTCGGGAAGGCCCCATAAGCAGTGCCGACCGGCAAGGGTCTCGTCATTGGAGCCATGACCCCGGTCGAACCGGGCGAGAGCGGATCATTGCAGAGACAGACGCGGAGGGGCGGGCCGGGCGCAGGATCGCGTCGCTATCGCTCAGGACCGCCGCAAAAATTCAATCAGCCGGATCTTGCGCTCAAGGTCGACAATGTCGGGATGGTCAGGCGGCAGCGTGCGCCGCCGGATGTCGAGGGCCTCAAGCCAGGCGGCGTGGGCATCGTCGAACGCGCCCCGCTGGCCGTGGACAATGCCGATGTTGTTGAGACTGTTGGCGATGTCGGGATGGTCGGGCGGCAGGGCTCGGCACCGGATGTCGAGGGCTTCAAGATGGGTGGCGAGGGCGCCGTCGAACGCGCCCCGCTGGCCGTGGACGACGCCGATGTTGTTGAGGCTTTCGGCGATGTCGGGATGGTCGGGCGGCAGGGCGCGCCGCCGGATGTCGAGGGCTTCACGATGGGCGACGAGGGCGTCGTTGAACGCGTCCCGCTGGCCGTGGACAATGCCGATGTTGTTGAGGCTGGCGGCGATGTGGGGATGGTCGGGCGGCAGGGCGCGCCGCCGGATGGCGAGGGCTTCGAGATGGGCGGCGAGGGCGTCGTCAAACGCGCGCTGCTGACTGTGGACGATGCCGATGTTGTTGAGGCTGGCGGCAATGTCGGGATGATCGGGCGGCAGGGTGCGCCGCCGGATGTCGAGGGCGTCACGGTGGGCGGCGAGGGCGTCGTCGAACGCGCGCCGCTCATCATGGACGACGCCGATGTTGCTGAGGCTCGTTGCTATGTCGGGATGGTCGGGCGGCAGGGCGCGCCGCCGGATGTCGAGGGCTTCAAGATGGGCGGCGAGGGCGTCGTCGAACACGCGTCGCTGACAGTGGACAATGCCGATGTTGTTGAGGCTGGCGGCGATGTCGGGATGGTCGCGCGGCAGGGCGCGCCGGCGAATGTCGAGGGCTTCAAGATGGGCGGCGAGGGCGTCGTCGAACGCGCGCCGCTCGTAGTGGACAAGGCCGATGTTGTTGAGGCTCTGGGCGATGTCGGGATGGTCCGGCGGCTGGGCGCGCCGCCGGATGTCGAGGGCCTCACCGAGGGCATCGCCCAGGACGTCTATCAGACGGATTGAAACATTCTGCGGCCAACCCCAGGATCCCTTCCCCGCCAGCGCGCGGCAAATTTCGGTCTGCCCATAGGCGAAGACCGCCTCGACCCGGTTCATGCCATGCGGCGTATCCTCGAAGCGGGAGTCATAGACCCCGATGGCGCTGTTGAGCGTCGCGACCCGGTCCGGGTCATTGACCGTGCTCGCCAAGGTCTCGGCGACAAAGCGCGCCATCGTGTGAGCGCCAAACTGGGGGATGGGGGTGATGAAGCTCAGGGAAAGCAGAGAGTCGATTTCGAGGGTGTTGAAGCCGAGCTGAAAATCCAGGCAGAGCTTGTGAATGATCCCGGCGTCGAAATAGCGAAGACAGGACAGGCGACGAAGCAAGGCCTCAAGCCCGGGCAGGTCCTGATAGCTGCGCATGAAGCGGGCGAACAGCTGGTTGCGCCGCGCATCGAAGCCCTTCGCCGTGAGGGTGAAGTCTTCGACCGAGGGCGTCCGACCCAGGGCCAGGGTGTCGAAATAGATCTGGACGCCAAGGTCGAGGAGCACCGGAAAGGCGGCGGGCTGACCGTCCGGATCGGTGACCGATGCGGCGCTGATCATGGCGCTCCGCAAGGGCGCTTCCCTGACGCCCGCTTCCTCCAGAAAGCGCCCGGCGTCGGGGGGCGAAAGCCCGCCCAAAAGGTGTTGCCGGCCCTTCAGATCGGGAGCCCAGCCCGCGTCGATCTCGGGCCAGCGCAGCTTCTCGCGGCCGAGGATCACGAACAGCGCGCTGACGTCATATCGGTAGCAGCCGGTCTGAAAAGGCGGCTGATGGCTGCCATTGGCGCAGGCGGAGATGAACTCCCGGAGCGTGGCGTCCCAGGTCGTCGAAAAGGCCGGACCCTGACCGCCGCCGTGCGGCAAGGCGTTTTCGTACTCATCGATGAAGATGACCGGCTTCGGAAGGCCGGGTTTGCGCCTCTGGTGCAGGGCCAGCTCATGGGCGAGGATGTCCGGCAGGCTGTCGATGATGATCTGGGGATGCGGGGTATAGTCCCGTTCGTAGACGGTCTTCAGGGCCGGGGCGTGGGCCTTGATCAGGGCGGCGCTGGTTGTCTGGATCGTCCACTTCGCCAGCCGCTTCAGCGTTTGGCCGAGGAAGGGCGCGCCGCCGAGAACGTCGGTGGTCAGGTCTCCGGCGGCGCCGATGGCGATTGCAACGGCTTTCGCGGCGACGCCCGCCGCGAGGTCGGCCCCGGTCTCACCGCCGATCTCGCCGAATGTGTTGATCCGTGTCGCCCCCAAAACGAAGGCGGGCTTCTCGGGATTGGAGCGCGACCAGTAGTCCGCGTAGGCGAGATCGAAGGCGGGAAAGGACACCCCCATGGCCTGCGCCAGGGCGTTCCTCAAGGCCACGAGGGCGTGGATCGGCCCGGCGGGCGGGTTTTCGTGAAGGTCGATCTGACCACAGCCAATATTGAAGGGCTTGAACCGGGGGCTCCCTGACTCAGCGATCAGCTTGCGGCAGAGCGCGGTTTTCCCCTGGCCGCCGACGCCGTGATAGACGAGCAGGTGGGGCTTGCCGGGCTGCGCAAGAAGCTCTTCCACGGCCGCGCGATAGGCGGCTCTGAAGGTCTCGCGATCCACGAAGAGGTCGGCGGCGCGGCGCTTTTCGGCAGCGTAGCGATTGTGCTTTGACACCGGCGGCATGGCAGCCCCTCCCGGGGCCCAGACTTGCACGCATCGGATGTCCGCGCCAACCTTGCGTCTCGGGGGATCCGGCTCGGCCCTATCCAGAGCGGGACCTATCACCCCTGTCGCGCGTTGCTCTGGACGCGTCGACCGGTTCGGGTCAGCTTGGCGGGACACAGGGCTGGGAGAAGGCTTCATGGAATGGCGCGGCGGCCGCAGGGGCGGCAATATCGAGGACCGGCGCGGGATGAGCGGCGGGGCCGCGGCCGGCGGGGTCGGCATCGTCGGTATCGCGGCGGTTCTGATCGGGGTCTTTGTCTTCGGGATCGACCCTCAGGATATGATGCAGGTCGTCAGCCAGGGCGGCGGACAGGCGTCCCAGCAGGAGGGCGTCAAGGGCACGCCGGAGGACGAGGCCGGGCAGTTCGTCGATGTCGTGGAAACCTCGACCACCGACGTCTGGACCGCCATCTTCGCGGCCGACGGGCTGGCCTACAAGAAGCCTGCCTCAGTGGTCCTTTATGATCAGGCGACCGGAACGGCGTGCGGGGCAGGGCAGTCGGCCATGGGGCCGTTCTACTGTCCGGGCGACCAGCAGGTTTATATCGACCTGACCTTCTGGGATGAGCTGGAGAGCAAGTTCGGGGCGAGCGGCGAGTTCGCCCGGGCCTATGTCATCGCTCACGAAGTCGGCCACCATGTGCAGAACCTCAAGGGCGCGATGGGACAGGCCCAGCGTCAGGGCATGAGGGGCGAGGAGAGCGGCGCCGTGCGGCTGGAATTGCAGGCCGACTGCTACGCCGGAGTCTGGGCTTCACGCGCCGAGGCGACGTCCGGCGGCAAGATCCGGTTTACGGCCAAGGACATCCAGGACGGGCTTGGCGCGGCCTCCGCAGTCGGCGATGACACCATCCAGCGGCGCACCCAGGGGCGGGTTGTGCCGGACGCCTTTACACACGGGACTTCGGCGCAGCGGATGCGCTGGTTCCGGCAGGGCTATGAAGCCGGCGATCCTGTAGCCTGCGATACGTTCCGGGCGCGGGATCTGTAGGGCGGCGGGTGCGCGGATTGGCGCGGCGGTATCGGGTTTGCGTGCTTCGACACGCGGCGTGCGCCGTTCCTCAGCATGACGATGTTGGTAGGGGCGGTTGCGATCGCTGTTAGCCGGCGTGGCCGTTCTGGATTTTCGTCATCCTGAGTAGCCCGTCAGGGCGTGTCGAAGGACGCACGGGCGGCGGGTGCGCGGACTGGTGCGGCGGCATCGGGTTTGCGTGCTTCGACACGCGGCGTGCGCCGCTACTCAGCATGACGATGTTGGTAGGGCGGTTGCGATCGCTGTTAGCCGGCGTGGCCGTTCTGGATTTTCGTCACCCTGAGTAGCCCGTCAGGGCGTGTCGAAGGACGCACGGGCGGCGGGTGCGCGGATTGGCGCGGCGGCATTGGGTTTGCGTGCTTCGACACGCGGCTTTCGCCGTTCCTTAGCATGACGATGTTGGCAGCGGCGGAGAGCTACTCCGCCGCCGGGCGCAGGCCCTTGTCTTCCGGCTCGTCGGCGTACTCCTCGTCCTTCTTGACCTCTTCACCCTGGCGTACGCGGTCGCTCCAGGCCTGACGGCCCATGGCGAAGCGGTAGATGTTGCCGAAGCGACGGATCAGGGTCTTCGGCGCGGCCAGGGCGGCGGGGGTCAGGAACAGGGTCAGGAGGGTCGAGAAGCTGAGGCCCCAGACGACGGCGCCCGACAGCTGGACCCACCATTCCGAGCCAGGCGCCTTGTATTCGAAATGCAGGCCCCGGAAGTTGGGGTGCAGCTGGAACATCAGCGGCAGCAGGCCGACGACGGTCACCACGGTGGTCAGCATCACCGGCCGGAACCGCTGGACGGCCGAGCGCATGGCCGCCTCGTCGGCGGGGTAACCCTGCCGGCGCAGCTGGTAGAAGGTGTCGACCAGCACGATGTTGTGGCCGACCACGACCCCGGCGAGGGCGATGATGCCCGTCCCCAGCATCAGGATGGAGATGTAGTCGAAGGTGTGGGCGAGGTTGACCACCACCCCCAGCAGGACGCCGACGACCGACAGCACCACCGCCGAGAGGGTGACGATGATCCCGTAGAAGCTGTTGAACTGCCACAGCAGGATCACCGCCATCATGCAGAGGGTGGCGATCATCGCGACCAGGAAGAACTGGGCCGCGGCCTGACCTTCTTCGTCGGCGCCGGTGAATTTCCAGCGGACGTTGGGGTTGAGCGGCGCCTTTTCAAGCCAGGGCCTGAGCTCGGTGATCTTCTGGTTGGCGGCGACGCCGTCGATGGTGTTGGCCTGCAGAACGACAAGGCGCTGGCCGTCACGACGCTGGATGCTGGTCACCTGCTGACCGGGGGTTTCCTTGATGAAATAGCTGGCCGGCACCGGCCCGAAGGGGGTGGTGATCTTCAGCTGTTCAAAGGCGGCGAGGTTACGGTTTTCCGGCGTGAAGCGGACACGGATGTCCAGTTCGTCCTCGGCGTCGTCCGGGCGGAAGCGTCCGGCAAGGACCCCGGTGGTGACAAACTGGATCGCCTGACCGACCGACAGCACATCGACCCCGTAGCGACCGGCCGCGGCGCGGTCGACGGTGAGGTTCAGCTCGATGCCGGGGGAGGCGCGGTTGTCTTCCTGTTCGATCAGTTGCGGATCGGCCGCCAGCTTGGCCTTGATCAGATCGGCGGCCTGGTTGAGGGCCACAGGATCGGGGCCGCGAAGCTCGACCTGGACGTCCTTGCCCTGGGGTGGGCCGCCCTGGGGCAGGCGCACCTCGGTGAGAACGCCGGGCACATCGGCGACCCGCTTGCGGATATCGTCGGCAATGTCCTTGCCGCGCAGGCCAAGGGCCTTGCGGTCCTCGAAATCGAGGAAGTCGACCTGGATGCGGCCGACCGAGTCCGCCGGGGCGCCGCCGCGACCGCCGCCACCGCCCATCTTTCCCGAGGACACATAGAGGGAATCCACGCCCTTGGTTCCGACCAGACGTTCCTCGACGACCCGGACAAGGCGGTCGGCGGATTCAGGCGTCAGGTTGCCGCGCGCCTTGACGTAGACGGCCACATACTCGGGGTCCTCATCGAGGAAGAACTCGGTGCGGTGGGGCTGTGACATGAAGGCGAAAAGGACGGCGGCAATGACCAGCAAGGCCGCGCCGGTGACCCGCATGGGGTGGTGGCCGGACCACCAGAGGACGCGGGCGTACCAGCCCATGAAGCCGCTCATCTGACGCGGATCGCCGTGCTCGGACTTGCGGATTTCCTCCAGGTGCTCGAGATCGACGCCGGTCTTGCGACCGAAGATCGAGCCCAGGGCCGGGGTGAAGATCAGGGCGACGAAGATCGAGGCCGACAGCACCATCATCAGGGTGATGGGCAGGAAGCTCATGAACTTGCCGGGGATGGAGTTCCAGAACAGGAACGGCACGAAGGCGCAGAGGGTGGTCAGGGTGCCGTTGACGACCGGCCAGAACATCCGGGTGCCGGCGGCGGCGAAGGCCTCTTCGCGCGGCATGCCCTCGGCCATCTTCCGGTCGGCGTATTCGACGACGACGATCCCCCCGTCGACCAGGATCCCGACAGCGAGCACCAGGCCGAACATGACCATCTGGTTGAGGGTCAGGCCAAAGGCGTTGAGCAGCAGGAAGCCGATCATGAAACAGACCGGGATCGACACCCCGACCATGATCCCCTGACGGATTCCCAGACTGCCGACGATGATGGTCATCACCAGGATGGTGGCGATGATCAGTCCGCTTTCGAGAATGGTCAGGCTGCGCGAGATGAACTCGCTTTCGTCGAAGGTGTAGGCGACCTGGATGGTCGGCGGCCAGCGCTTCTGCTCCTCGGCGACGGCGGCGCGGACTTCCTTGACGCTATCGAGGATATTGGCCCCGGAGCGTTTGACGACATCGATCGAGAAGGTTGGCTGGCCGTTGAACCGCGTGATCCTCCGGGCTTCCTTGAAGGTGCGGCGCACCTCGCCGATATCGCCGACAGTGATCAGGCGATCGCCGTTGCGCTTGATCGGCAGGGCCAGAATGTCTTCCGGCTTTTCGACGACGCCGGGAATCTTGACGGCGAATTCGGTCTCGCTGGTGCGCAGGGCGCCGGCCGGGATCAGCTGGTTGTTGCGACCGATGACCTGGGCCAGTTCGGTGGCGCTGACGTTGGCGGCCTGCATGCGGGCCGGGTCGATGGTGACCTCGAGGACTTCCTCGCGGCTGCCGCCGAGATCGGTGCGCAGGACGCCGGGCAGGGTTTCCAGGCGGTGCTGCAGCTCCTGGGAGGTCTGGTAGAGGGTGCGTTCGGGGGCGTCGCCGAACAGCATGATGCCGATGAAGGGATTATCGTTGACGTTGTTCTCGCTGATGATCGGCTCTTCGGCATCAGGCGGGAAGCGGCCACGGGCCATGTCGACCTTGGCGCGGACGTCCTGAAGGACCTTGTCCTTGTCGAAGTTGACCTCGAACTCCAGGTAGATCAGGGCCGCGTTCTGGACGGCGACGGCGTTCATTTCCTTCAGGCCCTCAAGGGACTGAAGTTCGGTTTCCAGCGGGCGGACGAGCAGGCGCTCGGCGTCCTCGGGCGAAACGCCGGGGTAGGGGACCTGGATGCTGACGAAGGGCACCGGGATGTCCGGCGAGCTTTCGCGGGGCAGGTTGAGGTAGGTGATCAGTCCGAAGAAGGACAGCACCGCCGCCACCCCCAGCACCACCTTGCGGCGCTGGATGGCCATATGAATCAGGGCGGAGATCATGGGCGGTCGCTCGCGGTCGAGGCCTTGATCCGCACGGTCTGGCCTTCGGAGACGTAGGACTGACCGGCGACGATCAGATTGACCGGGCCGCCGAGGCCCGAGACCCAGACGCCTTCGGGGGTTTCCTCAAGCACCTCGATGGCCTGGAACCCGACCTTGCCGTCGGGGTGGACAAAGCGCACGCCCTGCTTGCCGTCGGCGCCCAGCACCAGGGCGGAGGACGGAATGCGGTGGGCGGCGGCCATGCCGGTGGCGATGCGGACATCGGCGGACAGGCCGGAGCGGGCCCGACCGCCGGGGTTGGAGGCCTGGATCTCGACCCGTTAGGTGCGGGTTTGAGGATCGGCGTCACGGCCGACCGAGCGCACGCGGCCGTTGAGGATCTCGCCGGAGGTCAGGGTGGCGGTGACGCTGTCGCCGACATTGACCTTGCCGATCTGGCTCTCTGCTAGGTCGGCGACAATGACCAGCGGGTCCAGTTCGATCATGGTGCCGCAGGCGCCGCCGGGGGCCAGATAGGCGCCGACCTCGGCCTCGCGACGGTCGAAGACGCCGGAGAAGGGGGCGCGGATATTGACCTGGTCCAGGAGGACCTCAGCCTGGCGGACAGCGGCGTTGGCGGCGTCGAGATTGGCCTGGTCCTGAAGCACCTGGGTCTGGGAGCGGTAGCCCTGTTCAGCCAGGCGGGCGGAGGCTTCACGCTGGAGCTGGCGGGACTTCTGGTTGGCGCGGGCCTGGTCGAGGCTGGCCTGACGGGCATCGACGGACAGGCGGCAGAGGATGGCGCCGCGACGCACGAAGGCGCCTTCCCGGGCCGGTGTGGCGGCGACCGGGCCGGCTGTCTCGGCCCGCACGACGACGGCGCGGGCCGCCTCGGTGCGACCGCGCAGGATGATGGTGGCCGGGCGGAGTTCCGGCTGGATCAGGGTGGTGGTGACCAGAACGGCCGGCGCTTTTTCGGGAGCCTTTTCCGGCTCCTTCTTCGGGCCGAAGATTGCGCTGAGCGCGGCCGAGATCAGAAACAGGGCGATAACCCCGCCCAGAATCGAGACGGCGGCGATATGAGAGGTCTTCAGCTTCATGGTGTCTTCTGTGGCCTTCGGCGCGCCCGGTCGCCGCGCAGCACACGCGTCGCCCCCCGAGTTTGCAATCTGAACACTGTTAGATATGCGTCGGCGCCCAATCCGGGCAAATGAATAAATGGACAGGTGGGGCGATTCTGTCTGTTTTGGGGGAGTGGTTCGGTCGGGTTGCGGCTTGAACTTCCGGGCCGGGGGCCTAGGCTAGCGTCCATGAAACGCTTGCTCCCGGCTCTGGCCACCGCTTTCGCCCTCAGTGTTTTCGCGCCCGTCGCCGTTCAGGCGGCGCAGTCGGCCGGAAAGCCCGCCTGCATGTTCGGCTATGTTCCGGCGGACGTGCGCCAGCAGCTGCTGACCAAGCCGCTGGGCGAACTGGGAACCGTGGTCGGCGACTGGCTGGCCGCCAGCCCGGGCGACCTGAACAAGATGCTCACCGCCTGCGGCATCGCCAACGACAACCAGAATGCCGCCGGCGAGGCCTTCATCGGCTACGCCATGCAGCAGAACGCCGTCCACAATCTCTCGGGCGTGTGGACCGCCGAACAGATGGACAAGGCCTTCAAGGCCACCCCTCCGGCAGACCTCGCGCTGATGAGCGGAATTCTCGGGACCAAGGAACAGAGCGCCGAGCAGACGGCGGCGGTGTCGCGCTTTCGGGACCGGGTTGGCCGCAAGACGGTGACGCCGGCCCAGAACGACATGCTGTTCCGCTATCTGCTGGCGCGCCTGATCGTCCTGCGGTCCGAGCCCAAGCTGTAGGGCGCGAGGCGGCGGGCGGGGGCTCGCCGATTTGACGATCGCCTCTGGTCTTGGACCGGTGCGCGCCGCATATGTCGGGCCATGAACCGTCTTTGGGACATCACCCAGCCCCTGCGCGCCGGCATGCCCTGCTGGCCGGGCGACACGCCGTTCGAAGGGGCCAATGTCTGGGCCATGGGACCGGGGACGCCGGTCAATGTCGGGCGGTTTTCAGGGTCGGTGCACACAGGCACCCACGGGGATGCGCCGTTCCACTATGACGCGGGCGGGGCGACGGCGGAGGCGGTGGACCTGTCGCTGTATCTGGGTCGCTGCCGGCTGATGGATGTGCGGGGCGCCGGGGCGCGGATCGAGCCGCAGGATGTGGCGCCGTTTCTGGACGGCGTTCCCGAGCGGGTGCTGCTGCGCACCTACGAGCGGTTTCCGCATGACGTCTGGGACAGCGGCTTCAAGGCCGTTGCGCCGGAGACCATCGACCTGCTCGACGCCCATGGCGTGCGGCTGATCGGGGTGGACACCGCCTCGCTCGATCCGGAGACCTCCAAGACCATGGACGCCCACCGGGCGGTGGCGCGGCATGGGATGGCCATTCTGGAGGGTCTGGTGCTGGATGCGCCGCCGCCGGGGGACTATGAGCTGATCGCCCTGCCGCTGCCGCTGGTCGGGCTGGACGCCTCGCCGGTGCGGGCTGTGTTGCGTGAGCTGTGAGATGATGACCGACGCCGAGATCGCCGACCTGGACGCCGCCGATCCGCTGGCCGGATTTCGCGACCGGTTCGAGTTGCCCGAGGGGCTGATCTATCTGGACGGCAATTCGCTGGGGCCGCTGCCGAAGGCGGCCAAGGCGCGGATGGCGCAGGTGGTCGAGCAGCAATGGGGCCAGAGCCTGATCCGGGGCTGGAACGACCATGACTGGATGGGCGCGCCCAAGCGGGTCGGAGACGCGATCGCGGGGCTGATCGGGGCGGAGGCGGGCGAGGTGATCGTCGCCGACTCGACCTCGGCCAATCTCTACAAGCTGGCGGTGGCGGCGATGCAGGCGCGGCCGGGGCGCGGCGTGGTGCTGAGCGAGCCGGGCGACTTTCCGACCGACCTCTACATGCTGGAGGGGGTCGTGCGGTCGCTTGGCGGCGGGCGGCGGCTGGAGCTGCGGCCGGGCGACGAGATCGAGGCGGCGCTGAACGAGGATGTGGCGGTGCTGGTGCTCTGTCACGCCCACTACAAGACCTCGCGGGTGCGGGACATGGCGCGGCTGACGGCGGCGGCGCATGCCGTGGGCGCGTTGGTGATCTGGGACCTGAGCCATAGCGCGGGCGTGCTGGAGGTCGATCTGAACGGCTGCGACGCCGATCTGGCGGTTGGGTGCGGCTACAAGTATCTGAACGGCGGGCCGGGCGCGCCGGCGTTTCTGTTCGTCGCCCGGCGGCATCAGGAGAGCCTGGTCTCGCCGCTGTCGGGGTGGATGGGCCATGCGGCGCCGTTCACCTTCCAGGATGATTATCAGCCGGCCGGAGGGATCGGGCGGTTCGCCTGCGGCACGCCGCCGGTGCTGGGCGTCAGTGCGCTGGAGGTCGGGGTGGGGATCGCCGCCGAAGCCGGGGCGAAGGCCATCCGCGCCAAGGCCGGGGCGCTGACCGATCTGTTCATTCGCCGGGTTGAGGCCGGTCCGGCCGGGGCCGAGCTGGCGCTGGTCACGCCGCGCGAGGCGAAGGAACGGGGCGGGCATGTGAGTTTCCGCCATCCGGACGGCTACGCCATCGTCCAGGCGATGATTGCCCGGAACGTGATCGGCGACTTCCGCGATCCCGACATCGCCCGCTTCGGCTTCTCGCCCCTGCCGCTGAGCTTTGCCCAGGTGGCGCGGGCGGCGGACATCCTGGGCGAGGTGGTCTCGACCCGGGCCTACGACGATCCCCGATACCGCGCACGCGCCGCCGTCACCTGAAGGAGCTTTCCCATGCAGTATCTCCACACCATGGTCCGGGTCGCCGACCTCGACGCCGCTCTCGACTTCTATTGCGCCAAGCTGGGTCTGGCCGAGGTGTCGCGCTACGACAATGAGGGCGGGCGGTTCACCCTGGTCTTCCTGGCCGCGCCGGACGATCTGGACCTGGCCAAGGAGCGCAAGGGGCCGATGGTCGAACTGACCCACAACTGGGACCCCGAGGACTATCAGGGCGGTCGCAACTTCGGCCACCTGGCCTATGCGGTGGACGACATCTATGCGGTCTGCCAGCGGCTGGCCGACGGCGGGGTGACCATCAACCGGCCGCCGCGGGACGGGCATATGGCCTTTATCCGTTCGCCGGACGGCATCTCCATCGAACTGCTGCAAAAGGGGCCGAACCTCGAGCCGGCGGAGCCCTGGGCCTCGATGGCCAACACCGGGGTCTGGTGATGAAGCTGGAGGGACGGCGGGCGCTGGTCACCGGCGCCGCCCATGGCATCGGACTGGCCTGCGCGCGGGCCTTCGCCGCCGAGGGCGCTGATGTGGTGCTGGCCGACATCGACGCGGATGGGGTGAAGGCGGCGGCGGCGCAGATTGCCGGGGAAACCGGCCGCAAGGTCGTGGGTCTGGCCTGTGACATCGCCGATGCGGCGGCGGCGCGGGCGATGGCGGCTGAGGCCGAGGCGGCGATCGGGCCGATCGACCTGCTGGTCAACAACGCCGGGATCCTGGCGGCGGGCGACATCCTGACCGCCGAGCTGGAGGACTTTGACCGGGTGCTGGCGGTCAATATCCGGGCGGCTTTCGTGGTCGGTCAGGCGGTGGCGCGGCGGATGGTCGAGGCGCAGCTGAAGGGCGCGATCATCAACATGAGCTCGATCAACGCGGTGATGGCGATCCCGGCGCAGCTGGCCTACGTGACCAGCAAGGGGGCGATCAACCAGCTGACCCGGGCGATGGCTCTGGGACTGGCGCCGCACGGCATCCGGGTCAATGCGATCGGGCCGGGGACCATCGCCACCGAGATCCTCAAGGGGGTGATGACCACGCCCGATGCGGCCAAGGGCATTCTGGCGCGTACGCCGCTGAAGCGGTTCGGCGAGCCGGAGGAGATCGGCAAGGTGGCGGTGTTCCTGGCCAGCGACGACTCCAGCTACTTCACCGGCCAGACCCTGTATCCGGATGGCGGACGGCTGGCGCTGAACTACACCGTGGCGGTGGACTGAGCCCGCCTCGCCGTCAGCAGCAGGGCTATGGCCAGAAGCCAGGCGGCGACGATCAGATGGTAGAGATGCCAGCTCACATCCGGGCCAAGGGCGGCGGAATTGCGGACCAGGACCAGGTTGGGGATCATCAGCGCTGATCCGATCACCGCCGGAAGGCGAAACCGCCAGACGCAGGGCGCCGTCGAGGCCAGCACCGTTGCGATGACCAGTCCCAGCAGGAAGACCGGCGCTATGGCGGCGGGCAGGAGAAGGGCGAGCCCGCCACCGAGGGCGGCGACGAGGAGCCCTGGCCAGGGATTGCCTGTCCAGCCCCGGCTGCTGACCAGTGCGGACAGCAGCAGTAACAGCCCGATCAGTCCCCCGGCCTGGGAGACCAGTCTGTGGATCGGGGCCAGGCCTTCGGCGCCGGTGGAAATCCGGATGACGCCCAGAAGCGCGGCCAGGGCGAACAGCAGCATGCCCCCCGCGGCCAGCGGCTGCCGGCGCCGCAGAAGGAGACCGGCGCCGCCTGCGGCGACAGCGAGAACAAGGGCGTCGGTGATCACATAGTGGAGGGGCATGGCTCAGGCCTCGACGGCGGACGCGTCAGCCGTCGGCGCCTGGAAGCCGCGAACGCCGTTGGCGCGCATGATGGATTCGCTGGTTTCCCGCGAGCCGTCATGGCTCCAGCCGGGGGGCGCGAAGACATAGGCCAGCCGCTGGCCAACAGTCAGACCGCGCCGCAGCACGTCGCGGCCGATGCCGATGTATTCGTGGAACAGGATGACGAAGGGATTGTAGGTCTTCAGGTTCTTCACCAGTCCATAGACCGGCGGTTCGGCCCGGTCCTCGCTGACAAAGGTGCCGAACAGGCGATCCCAGACAATCAGCGTTCCGGCGTAGTTGGCGTCGAGATAGCGGGGATTGTTGGCGTGGTGCACGCGATGGTGGGACGGGGTGTTGAACACCGCCTCGAACCAGCGCGGCATCCGATCGATGGTCTCGGTATGCAGGAAGAACTGATAGGTCGCGTTCAGCACGCCGCAGAAGGTGACCAGCAACGGGTCGAAGCCGACCAGGACCAGCGGGATCTTGAGCAGCATCGTGCCGGTGAAATGCTTGGTCCAGGATTGTCGCAGGGCCACGGGCAGGCTGTAGTTTTCGCTGGAGTGGTGGACGACGTGCATGGCCCATACCCAGCGGCAGCGGTGGGCGATGCGGTGGTGCACATAGAACCTCAGGTCATCGAGGATGAAGCAGATGACGAAGGTGGTCAGGGTCACCGGCAGAACAGCGAACTGATACCGCGCCGCCAGACTGAGAAAGCCGAAGGTGATGAAGGCGGTCAGGGCGTTGGCCGGAAGGCTGGCCAGACCGAGAAAGATGCTCACGGCGCCGTCCTTCACCGCCAGTCTGCCCCGGGCCTTGAACAGGCCAATGGCGATGCTTTCGATCACCACCATCGACAGGAACAGGATCAGGGAAATGGCCCCGATATTGAGGCTCATTGCTTCGCGAACGGTCATGGATGGAACCCTCCCGGTGAGTTTCGGAGAGGATCAGGTTACGGAAATCGGAAAACAATTGAATTGATGTGTTGGATTGTGCACCAAATGGAACAAGATGATCGATCTGGTGCTCCTTCAGCGTTTCGAGGCGGTCTGTCGCCTGCGCAGCTTCTCCCGGGCGGCCGATGAGGTCGGGGTTTCGCATTCGGCGATGACCAAGAGCATTCGTCTGCTGGAAGACCTGATCGACGCCCGACTGTTCGATAGATCGACCCGGTCGGTAGTTCCGACGGACGCCGGCGTCCGCCTGGCCCAGAGAGCCAATGATCTGCTCCTGCTGGCCGAGGATGTCAGGACGGATGTGCAGGTCGCCGACCGGTCCCTGAACATCGTCTGTGGGCCGCTGGTGGTGGACAATGTTGCGCTGCGCGGGATGGTCGGGGTCCGGCAGGCCTTTCCCGATGTCAGGGTGGCGATCCAGGCCATGGCCCCGGGCGCGGCGCTTGAAAGCCTGACGCGCGGCCTCTGCCAGATGCTGCTCTTCCACGGCAACATTGCCCGGGAGTTGTCACATCAGCGGTCGCTGGATGTCGAGGAAGTCTTCTCTGAACCCTATGTCGTGCTGTTTCGTCCCGGCCACCCCGCGGAACTGACCGACCTTTCGCTCCAGGCGCTGCTCGGGTTTGACTGGGTTGTCGCCGGATATGATCCCCTGTTCGAGGCGGGGGTGCCGCGGGCCCAGAGAGAGGCGCTGCGGACCTCGGGATTTGCGCGCTACCGGCTGCCAAGTCAGGCGGCATGTCTGGAGATGGCGGCGACAACCGATGTTCTGACCATCGCGCCGGCCTCTTCGGTTCTTACCGCGCCTTGGGCGGAGCGGCTCCGCTCGACGCCGTATGGCGCCCCCGCGCGGTTTTCGGTCTGCGCGATCACCAGACCAGGCTGGAAGATGTCCAAGCCCGCCGAAGCGTTTCTGAAGGCGATCAGAATGGTGAGGCCGACAGGGGTGATCGGCTGATTGCAGGCCGCGGTGAACAGCGCGCCGACGCGAAACGGCGGCCATGTCCGCGTTGTCCGATGGCTGAATCTCAGGTCAGCTCGTGACGGTCCAGCCAGAAGACCGTTCCACACAGTATGATTGACGCGATGACGGCCGGAAGGATGGCCGACGGGCCGATGCGGCCGTAGACCAGGGCGCCCGACCAGGCCCCGCCGGCCAGGCCGGACCACAGCAGCAGATAGGGCAGCCAGTCGAGGGGCGGGCCGCCGCGAAGCGCCCGGGCGATCCTATGGCCCGTCTTGACCAGGGCGCCGGTCATATAGGTGACGCCGAAGGCGACCTCGCCATCGCGCTCGAAGGTGGCGTTGGCGGCGCCCATGGCCATGGCCAGGAAGAGGGCGCCGATCAGGGGCTGCGACGGGAAGACGGCTATCCTTATCAGTGCGGCCCAGGCCAGCAACAGCATGACCAGGATCAGGACCATGGGGCGGCGCCGGCGCCCGCTCGTCTGGACAACCAGCGAACCGAACACGACGCCGAGGACAAAGCAGCCGATCAGGCCGCCGGCGGTGGCGGCGGCCGATGTCTGTCCGGCCAGCCCGACCCCGAAGCGGGTCGAGTTACCGCTCATGAAGGAGACGAAGAAGCCCCCGACATCGAGAAAGGCCACGGCGTCGACGTAGCCGGCCAGGGCGGCGAGGGCGACGGCGACGGCCTGAAGCGGTCTTGAGGTCTGCTGCATTGAGAGATTCGATTCCGGTGTCGCCGTCAGTGTGACAGCAACACCGGGATCGGGGGAACGGTGATGAGCCTCTGGGTGGCGCCGCCCAGGAGAAACTCGCGCAGCCGGGTGTGACCAAAGGCGCCCATGACCAGCAGGTCGAAGCCCCGGTCCAGAGTCGCCTGTTCGAGGACCTCGCCGATGGAGAGGCCGGCGGCGGTGTATTCCTCCGGCTCGGCCTTGATCCCATGGGCCTGCAGATGGCGGGCCAGATCCCAGGCCTGGCCGCCGGTCGTCGAGGCCTTGTCGTCGAGGACGGTCAGGATCCGGACCTCGTCGGCGTCCTTGAGCAGGGGCATGGCGTCCTGGACGGCTCTGGAGGCGGCGCGACCGCCATCCCAGGCGATCAGGATGCGCCGGATGGCGCGGGGCGGGGTCTGGTCGGGGCCCGTGCGCAGGATGACCACGGGCCGACCGGAGCCGAAGACCACGCTTTCGGCCAGGCTCGTCTGGCCGGCGACCGCGCCATGGTAGGGGATAACGCAGAGGTCGCGGGTGCGGGCGAGGACGGTCAGATCATCGACCCGGTCGTCGTAGTCAGCCTCCGGCGAGAGGGTCTGGTGTGCGACGCCGAGGACGCCGGCCTGGGCGCTGAAACGCTCAAGCACCGCTTCGACGTTTTCACGACTGCGCGCTTCCTCGTCACGCGCCAGATCGCTCAGGCCGAGCAGTCTGTCGGCAAGGGCGTTGGCGCCAATGGGGATGCGCACCTTGAACGCCACGGCCGTCAGCGAGGCGCCCAGAGCCGCGCTGAAGGCCACGGCCTGATCAATGCCCTCCGCCGGGGCGATGTCGGGGTAGGTGTCGAGATGAAGCAGGACGTCCTGATAGGGCATGGCGCATCTTTCGCTTGCAGGGACTATAGCCTCGGCGCGGACCGAAGCGACAGGTCTAGTGGGAGAGCAGAAGCGGCACGGGCGGGTGGTCGAGCATTTCCCGGCTGACGCCGCCGAGGATCAGTTCCTGAAACCGGGGGCGACCGTACAGGCCCATGACCACCATGTCGGCCTTCATCTCCTCGACATGGCGGCGGATGATATCGGAGGCCGCCTCGTCAGGGCTGCGGTCGACGACGACATCGGCCTTGCAACCATGGCTTTCGAGGTGACGCTGCAGGCGGCTGTCAGGGCCATCGGCGCCATCGGGGGAGACGATCAGGATCCGGGTGTGATCGGCGTCGGTGATAAAGGGCCAGGCGTCCCGAAGGGCCCGCGCCGACTCCCGCGATCCGTTCCAGGCCAGCAGGATGCGCCGGCCGGTGGTCGAGGCGTAGCCCTTGTCCGGCGTGACCAGAACCGGACCGCCCACGGACATGGCCAGATTGCCGGCCGGGATGCGGTAACGAGCCATGCTGACCCGGGCCACCGTTGGAAGCACGGTCAGATCGGAGCGACGGGCGCAGGCGGTGAGGGCGCGATCGTCATCGCCGGAAACGAGCAGCCATTCCGAGCGCACGCCCGCTTCAGCGGCGGCGGCTTCGAAAACCTCGCGGGACGCCTCAGCAGCGTCGCCAACGGCTTTGGAATGGTCTTTCAGAAGGGCCTCGATCTCAGGCGGCGACATGTAGGCCAGAACCTCGGCGGCCATGTAGTCGCTGAGGAAATGGGACTCGAGGAAGGCGCCGGTCAGCACGCCCTTGTTGCGCCGGGCAATATCAGCGGCGGCGGCGACGCGCGCCTTTGCCGCCGGTTGCTCGTCCACCTGAACCAGAATGTCGCGATAGGTCATGAGCTTGTCCTCCAGTGACGATGGACGATGCGCCGCCCGGGACAACCCGGCATTGATCCCTGTCAATAACCGCGGGCCGCCGTTCAGGCCGCGGCAAGCCGCTCCGCGAAGGCGCGGCGACGGGCCATGGCGGCCAGGGGAAGGGCGAGGAGGTCGATCGCGGCGATGGCCGCCGAATGCCGGGTCTCGGAAATCGTCAGTGAGGACCAGACCAGGACGATGACCGACGCCGGACCCATGAAGCAGAGGAGGGCGGGAAGGCGCGCCCGCCATGACGCCAGCCACACCGGGGCGGTCATGGCCAGCAGGGCCAGAAACTGAACGATGGCGGCGACCATCAGCACTTCCGTGGGATCGGGTCCCTCATAAAGATCAAAGAAGAACAGCCGAACGCCGACGCCGGCCGTGGTCAGGCTCCAGACCAGGGCGGTCCACAGGACCGCGCCTTCCAGGGCATAGCAGACGGCGGCGACGGCGCCGCCCATCAGACAGACGCTGAGCAAGGCCGGCCCACGGTCGCCGATGAGCGGCGCCGTCAGCGCGATCAGGGCAAGAAAGACCAGAACGCCCAGCGACGGGCGGCCGGCGGGATGACGGTGGTCGCGGACCGTCACGGCGTGACGCTCGATGAGGGCTATGAGGGTCGGCATCAGCGGGTTTCCCTGGGAAAATGGGCGGGGCCTGATCCTGAGTCCGGTCCAGGACCGCCCGCGCCGTTCGGCGACCGACCGAAGAGCCAGGGGGCGAGCAGGAGAAGGATATACAGACCGATCAGGGGCCATCCGGCCGGAGTCAGCCAGCCGGAGAGCGTTTCGAGGGCTGAACGGCCGCGAAACAGGATCCCGCCAAGTATTTCGGCCAGGATGACCCATGTTAGGGCGAGAAGCCCAAGGGTCAGGCGCGGGGCGCCGCCCTGGCCCGCCAGGAAACGGGCAACGGTCCAGCGGGCCGCCAGAATGATCGCGATAGCCATCAACGGCGCCTCGGCCCAGACCGCCATCACCGGTCCCAGCCTTGGCTCGATCAGCAGGACGCGGACGGGACCAAGCAGCCATCCGGCGGCCAGAAGCAGCAGGCTGTAGACGGCCGCCGCGCCAAGAAGGCGAACCAAAGGCACGGTCAATCCAGGCTCTCGATATAGACTGCGAGGTCGCGGATATCGGCGCGCTCAAGGCCGGCGCGCGGCATCTCATAGTGCCCCAGTTCCGACACGCGAAGCAGACGTCCCTCCAGGGCAGGCCCGCCGACCCCCGCCGCCAGGCGCCGGAAGGGCGGCGCCATCGGCGCCGGACTTTCTCCGGAGAGCGCAACGGCATGACATTGCGAGCATTCGCGCTGGGCCAGGTACTGACCCCGCTCGATGTTCGCCGGCGTCTGAACAAGGGCGGTGTCGGCGGCGGGGGGCGCCGCCGGAACGCCGGCGCAGCCACTGATCAGCACAGCGGCGGCGAACCCGGCGAGGAGAGGGCGAGGGGACCGGGGCGTGGGTGGCGAGATCCTCATTGGGGCGACTCCTGAGGAAGGCGGCGAAGATGGCCCGGACACCCTAGGCATCCGCCTTCGGCAAGCGCCTTGATCGGGGTCAAATTTCAGTTTCGCAGCTGGGCAAACGACAATCGCCCCGGAAAGCGGCGGGCTTTCCGGGGCGACGCGTCGGTCGACAACCTTGGGGGATGGGCGCCGACGCGCGGGCGGAAGGCTAATCCGCCTTCTGCTTTCTCTGGGAAATGGCCAGGCCGATCAGGGCCACCGCCGCGGCGGCGATGGCCGCCGTTTCGGCCGGGTGCTCGCGGATTTCCTTGCCAGCCTTCGTGGCAAGCGATTTGGACTGGGCCTTGGCGCTCTCGATCAGGTCCACGGTCGAGCGCGACAGGGCGACGGCGGTGTTCGAAAGCGCGTCGCCGGTGTCCTCTCCGAGATGCCGGGTCATCTTCTTGAGGCTTTTGACAACCTCATCAAAGACATCGTCGATGTCTTCAGCGATCTGGTTCACGACAGACTGGGTCATGGGAGTCTCCTGTGGGAGCAGCGGGTTCCGCAAGGTTATCCTGCGCCCGGATCGGAGACGCCGCCTTGATCTCGATCAAGCGCCTGCTCGGCGCCGAGGGTCGCCATGAGGCGGCTGATCACGGCCTCCCGGGCGACATCATCCGGCGCCCGCTCAAGGGCGGCGTTCAGGGTGATCAGGAGTTGGGCGCGACGATTGTGCCAGTCGAGCCTGGACGGGGCGTCCGCGGGCAGCCTCGCGCGGCCGCCGGCCAGGCCCTCGGCGCCGCCGGGTTCAAGCCTGAACACCTGGTCGAGGGTGGGGATGTTCAGTTGAGATGATGGGAACCCGGCCGTGATCAGCCGTTCCTGCAAGGCCTTCGCCGCTCCAGGTTCGCCATGGGTGATGAAGACCGAGCCGGACACCGGTCGGCGGGCGGACGCCCAATCGACCAGGCCCGTGGCGTCGGCATGACCGGAGTAGCTTTCGACCGTGCGTATTCGCGCCCGCACCTTCAACTCATCGCCCTCGATGGTGACGCGTTCGGCGCCCTCTACCAGAAGGCGTCCCAGGGTTCCGACGGCCTGAAATCCCGAGATCAGCACGGTGGCGTCGCGCCGCCAGAGCAGGCGCTTGAGATGTTTGCGGACACGCCCGGCGTCGCACATGCCGCTGGCCGCCATGATGATGTGCCAGCCCTTCAGCCGCTCCAGACCATCGCTTTCGGAGGGCTTTCGCAGAAACCGCAAGTCTCCCGATTCCGTCAGACGACTGAACGGATTGCGGCCGGCGGACCGGTTCCATCCCCGGTCAAGGAAGACCTCTGTCACCCCGATCGCCAGGGGAGAATCGAGGAAGACCGGACCCTTGGGGATCTGGCCATCGTCCATCAGATGGAGGATGTCCGACAGCAGTTCCTGGCTGCGCTCCACGGCGAAGGCCGGGACCAGCAGCGGGCCGCCGGCGTCATGAGCCTGACGTATTTCCCCGGCGAGGATGCGGCGGCGTTCGGCCGGATCCACCACAACCCGTTCGCGGTCGCCGTAGGTGGACTCGATGATCAGATGATCGACCCCCGACGGCGCCTCCGGTTGAGTGACGTATTCATTGTCGCCCGGGCCGAGGTCGCCGGAGAACAGGGTCCGGGTCACGCCGTCCTCGCCCTCGAGATCAAGGCAGATCGACGCCGCGCCGAGGATGTGTCCGGCCGGGGTGAAGAGGGCGGTGACATCGGGGCGAACCTGGACAGCTTCCCCAAACTTCACGGTCTCGAACTGCTTCATCACCCGCTTGGCGTCCCGGGCGGTGTAGATCGGTTCGACCAGGGGCCGCCCCCTGCGTTGATTGCGGCGGTTGAGGCGAGAAACCTCATTTTCCTGGATGCCGCCGGAGTCCGCCAGCATCAGCTCGCACAGGTCGCGGGTCGCGGCCGTGGCGTAGATCGGCCCCTTGAAACCGGCCTTCATCAGTTTGGGCAGCAGACCCGAGTGATCGATGTGGGCATGGGTGAGGCAGACGCCGTCGATCGAGCCCGGGTCGAAGGGAAAGGGCTCGTAGTTGAGCGCCTTGAGGGTCTTGGGCCCCTGGAACATGCCGCAGTCGACGAGCAGGCGACTTTGGCCGGTGGCGATTTCCGCGCAGAAGCCCGTTACGCAGCCCGCCGCGCCGTGGAAGGCGAGGGTGGGCGTCATTCCGCTGTCGACCGGCGCAGCGCGTGCAGGCGCTTCTCGATCTCGGCGAGCGGGGCGGCGGTGCGGTCATGCGGCTCTGAGCCGGCCAGCTTTCTGGTCAGCCCGGTCGACAGGCTGCTTCGCAAAGCCCCGAGGGCGCGCGGCGGCGCCATGATCACCAGATGATCAAAGGACTCCCGGGCCATGACGGTTTCGAGGTGAGCGGCGACGGCCTGGAGAAAGGCCAGTTCAGACTTGTCGTTTCCCGCCCCGCTGACCGTGCCGTGCGAGGCAAAGCCGTGGCTGTCATGGACACTGCCCGAGGGTCCGCCATGAACGGCGTGTCCGGGCTTCACCTCGGCGATCCATTCGGGATGCTCGCTCAGCGGTCCGCCGTAGCGGGCTTCCTGAAGCAGGCGTGCGTGGCGTCCATCAACCACAGCGACGAGGGTTCTTCCATCAATCATCATCGGTTTGTCCTCCAACGCCGCCAGCATGGAGGAGGTCGGGCGTGAGGAATGTGACCCAGATCAAACCGGGGATGGATGATCGGGTGCAGGGTCGCCGGACCTGCTTGGTGAGGAGTCCACAAGTGATGAGACACACCGTCATCCTGGCCAATCCCCGGCCCGACAGCTTCTGCGCGGCGATCGCCCGGCAGGCGGTGCACACGCTTCGCGCCCTTGGCCACACGGCCAGTGTCCGTGATCTTTATCGTCTGGGGTTTGACCCCTGCCTCGCGGCCGGAGAGATTCCCGGCCATGGGCCCTATGCGCCGGGCGCCGACGTGGTTCTGGAGCGCAACAGGCTGGCGGACATCGACAGCCTCATCCTTGTCTACCCGTTCTGGTTCAACGCGCCGCCGGCCATTCTGAAGGGCTACGTCGACCGGGTGCTGAGCATGGACTTCGGATACCGCCCCGGAATCGGCGGGACCGAACCGCTGCTGGGGGACAGGTGTCTGACGAGCATATCGACCTCTGGCGCGCCGGGGGCCTGGGTTGTGGGAACCGGGGCGCTGGACGCCCTGAAGGTGGTGTTCGATCAGCATCTCGCCGCGGTGACGGGGCTGCAGCTTCGCGGCCATCTTCACCTTGGCGGCGTACGTCCCAACCTGGGCGAGGATCCGGCGCGCGAGCGTCTTGGCGAGGTGGACCGGATGCTTCGCGAGGCCTTTGGCGACGGGTCTGGCGCCTGACGCAGGGGCTCTGACGGACGCGGGGCGCCTGCTCCGGATTGTCGCGGATCGGCCCGGACAACCGGCTCATGTCCCTAAGTAGTTTCCCTTAAGGGGGCGTGCTTAAGCGAGCGACACGAATTTCGAGCGTCCGGGGCGCGGCCTAGGAATGGGTCAACGCCAAGGAGACTCCCGATGACCCTCGCCGCCAGCACCATCCCAGGCCCGCACTGCAACGGAGGGCCCGCCAGCCTCGAGGAGGCGATGGCCGTGGGGGTGAAGATGGTCTTTGCCGCGGGCGAGGAGATCTACGCCCAGGACGAGGACACCTGCATGATCTACCGGGTCCTGCGCGGCGCGGTGCGCACGACCCGCCTGCTGAGCGACGGACGCCGCCAGATTGGCGACTTCTATTATGCCGGAGACTTCCTTGGCCTGGAGACCGGCAACCTGCACCGGTTCTCGGCGGAGGCGCTCGGGGACTGTGAAATTCAGGTGATCAAGAAATCCGCCCTTGGCCTGTATGGCGAGGAAGGCGCGCGGATCGAACGCATGATCTGGGCGGCGACGGGCCGTGAACTGGAGCGGACCCAGGAGCATCTGATGCTGCTCGGCCGCAAGACCGCCAGCGAGCGGGTGGCCAGCTTCCTTCTGGATGTCGCCCGTCGCTTCCGGGGTGACGATATCCGGCTGCCCATGGGCCGGCAGGACATGGCTGACTATCTGGGTCTGACCATTGAAACCGTTTCGCGCATGGTCAGCCAGCTGCAGGTCTCGGGCGTGGTGCAGTTCGACAGCTGCCGGCATTTCCACATCCGCGACCGCGCCCGGCTGGAATCCCTGGTCATCGCCTGATTTCAGGCGCGGGGTCGCCTTGAGGCGAGTCTGCCGGCCATCCGTCGTGCTAGGGTCTGCTTCACGGAAGCAGGAGCGGCGGCGCGGGTGAGCGGACTGGAGACCTGGAAGCAGTGGCGGGCGCGCGATCCGGGCGCCGCCTATGGCTATGGCGTCGCGGTGCTGGGCGCACTGGGCGCCCTGCTGTGTCGGGTTCTGCTGACGCCCTATGTCGACGACCGGGCGCTGCTGGTTCTGTATGTGCCGGTCGTGCTGGTCGCGGCGGGACTGGGAGGGCGTGGCCCGGGCGCCCTGACGATTGTCCTGGCGCTCATTCTGACCGGGAGTCTGCTGGGGCCGGCGATGGTCGGCCAGCCTTCGAACCTGATCGACGTCGCGGTGTTCCTGATCCTGGCGCCGCTGATCACCCTGGGCGGCGACCGCCTAAGAGCCCGGACGCGGGACGCCCAGGCGCAGCAGGCGCATCTGCAGTCCATCCTGGCCACGGTTCCCGAAGCGATGATCGTCATCGACGAGAATGGCGTCATGCAGTCGTTCAGCGCCGCCGCTGTTCGACTGTTTGGCTGGGAGACCGAGGAGGCGATCGGTCGCAACGTCGATATCCTGATGCCCGAGCCCTACCGTCATGAGCACGACCGATATCTCGAGCGTTACCGTCAGACCGGGGAGCGGCGGATCATCGGCATCGGGCGCATCGTGGTCGGCAAGCGCAAGGACGGGACGACCTTCCCGATGGAGCTGGCGGTCGGCGAGGCGATTATCGGCCGCGTGCGGTTCTTCACCGGCTTTGTCCGTGACCTGACCGAGCGGCGGGACCAGGAGCGGCGACTGCAGGAACTGCAGTCCGAACTGGTGCATGTGTCGCGGCTGACGGCGATGGGGGAGATGGCCTCGTCCCTGGCGCATGAGCTCAATCAGCCGCTGTCGGCGATCGCCAACTACATGAAGGGGTCCGTGACCCTGCTGGGCTCCGAGCAGCCGGACCTGGAACGGTTGAAGGACGTGCTCGGCAAGGCCGGGGATCAGGCCCTGAGAGCCGGGGACATCATCAAGCGGCTGCGCGAATTCGTGGCCAAGGGCGAGACCGAGCATACGCTGGAAGACCCCGCCAGGCTGATGGAGGAGGCCAGCGCCCTGGCTCTGGTCGGGGCCCGGCAGAAGGGCTATCGCGTGACCCTGGAGTTCGCGCGGGAGCTCGGTCAGGTCATTGTCGACAGGATCCAGGTGCAGCAGGTGGCCCTGAACCTGATCCGCAACGCCATGGACGCCATGGAGGACACCGGAAAGCGGGAGTTGACCATAGCGGTGAAGGCGGGCGAGGCGCACACCGTTGCGGTCAGCGTGGCCGATACGGGACCGGGAATCAGTTCCGCGGTCAGCGACAAGCTGTTCCAGCCCTTCGTCACCACCAAGGCCGCCGGCATGGGGGTGGGATTGTCGATCTGCCGGACGATCATTGAAGCCCACGGCGGGCGAATCTGGGCAGAAGCAAACGATGCCGGCGGGGCCACCTTCACCTTCACCCTGCCGATTGCCGAGGAGGAGGTCGCGGGTGTCCGATAAGCCGGTTGTTCATGTGATCGATGACGACGAGGCGATTCGCGACTCGATGGCCTTCATGCTGGACATGCAGGGGTTTGACGTCCGGCTGCACGACTCAGGCACGGACTTTCTGGAGGTGGCGGCCGAGGTCGAGGCCGGCTGTATCGTCACCGATGTGCGGATGCCCGGCATGACCGGCCTTGAGCTGATCCGGGCGTTGAAGGCCCAGGGCGTCGGGATGCCGGTGGTGGTGATGACCGGTCACGGCGATGTTCCGCTCGCGGTCGAGGCGATGAAGGCCGGGGTGGTCGACTTTGTCGAGAAGCCGTTTTCCGACGAGGTGATGGTCAAGGCGGTGCGGACGGCCCTGGCCGCGCCCCCGACGGCCGACGCCGCCCGCCAGGACGCCTTGAGCAAGCTGGAAGGCCTGTCGCCGCGGGAGCGGGACGTGCTGCTGGGCGTGGTGGCCGGAAAGGCCAACAAGGTCATCGCCCATGATCTGCAGATCAGCCCCCGGACGGTGGAAATCTACCGGGCCAATCTGATGACCAAGACCGGCGCCCGGAACATGCCCGACCTGATGCGGCTGGCGCTGGCGGCGGGGCTTTAGCCTTCGCGATATTGCGGTTGCGGAAATTTGCGCTGGATCAAGGCGGGGGGCTGGACGGGTGAGGAAAATGCCCGGGCAAGATCACGCCCGCGTTTCCGAGGAATCCGCCCTGTCCCTCTCCGCCGCCCCGACGATTGTGGTTGTCCAGGATGACCTGGCGATGCGCAGCGCCCTGGCGTTCGCCCTCGAAGTCGACGGCTTCCGGGTGATGCCGTTTGAGTCGGTCGGATCGGTCGAATCAGAGGGGACCGACCTGCGGGATGTCGATTGCCTGGTCATCGACCAGTCGGTGGGCGCCGAGTCGGGCCTGGATCTGCTGGAGCGCCTGCGGTCGCGGGGGCTGTCAGGCCCGGCGGTGATCCTGACCTCCGGATCGGCGAAGACCGTCGGACCCCGCGCGCGGCTGCTGGGCGCGCAGATGGTCGAGAAGCCGCTGATCGACAACAGATTGTTTGGAGCGATCCGCACGCTGCTGGGCCGGACCGCGAGCGCCTGACCCCTTTGGGGCGGCGGAGATCCGGCATGTGCGGGAGGCAGGCCAGCGGCCTGAAGTCTTCTGAAGTGGCTCCCCGGGCAGGACTCGAACCTGCGACAAGTCGGTTAACAGCCGACTGCTCTACCAACTGAGCTACCGAGGATCATCACTTCGGAAGGAGGCGGCGTATAGACCGGCCACGAGGCCTGTGCAACCCGTCGCCGCCGGAAAAAACACCGGGCGTGAAAGCCGGGCCGGGGAAAGCCCGCAGGGGCGGGGTCTTCTCCGCAAACGGGCGCTCAGAGCCGTGAGCAATGGCCTGTCCGGGCTCAGGTTCCGGGGGGCGGCGAGCGTCCGATTCGGCGGGCGACGACGGCGGCGGCGATCATCAGGGCGCCGACCGCCAGGAAGGAGCCGGCGCGGGTGACGCCATCCAGCCTGCCCATGTCGAAGACCAGGACCTTGCCGGCCGTGGCGAACAGGATGAGCAGGGCCGACCAGCGCAGGGACCGCTCGCCGCGCCATGACCCGAGGGCGAGAAGACCGGCGCCCAGCAGGGCCCAGAGCGCCGAGAAGGTCCAGGTCTCGATGCCGATGACGGTGGAGGAGCCAAGGTCGCCGGGGTGGAAGGCGAAGCGGATGGCCAGGGTCGCCAGGGTGAAGGCCAGGCCCGTGGCGATGACCAGGGCCGCTTCTCGCGTCAGGCCCTTGAGATATCGGGCGTTGAGGACGGTCAGGCCGGTCGTTGCGGCGAGCAGCAGGGCGGCGAGGGCGGGCGGGCCGAGCGCCATCGCGCTCAGGCCCCACCAGGGCGTGAAGACGGCGCACAGGCCAAGGGCGGCCAGGGGCAGGGTGACGACCGCCGCGCTTTCCGCCGCCTTGGCGCCGTCATCGCGGGCCGACGCCGGTGTCCCGTAGCGCAGGGCGAGGGGCAATCCGGTCAGGATCAGGCCATAGGCGCCGATCTCGGCAAACCGGGTCTCGCCGAGGGTCAGGATCGGTCCGTGGAACAGGTGGCGGACTTCTAGCACCGCCCAGACAAAGGCGAGACCGGCGCTGATCAGGCCGTAGAGGCGGGCGGGAGCGGTCTGGCCTCTCCGGTTCAGGCGCAGGGCGGCGACCATGAAGGCGGCGGCGGGGGCGAGAAAGGCGACCAGCAGGGTGTCGAGCAGGGGGATGGCTTCCAGCGGCTGCGGGTCGACGCCCCACCAGGGATTGAACCAGACCAGCTGCAGGGCGGCGATCGACAGGGCGGCGAGGCCGAGCAGGACATGGGGGCTCCAGCGGGCGATGACGCCTTTCAGGTCGCGCAGGATCAGCAGGGCCGAGGCGCCGGAGAGGGCGAGCAGCAGGGACCGCAGGGAGGCTTCCATCAGCGGGCTGAGGATGGCGTCGTCGCCGGTGGCGGCAAGGCGGAGGCCGAGGAAGGCGCCAAGCAGGGCCAGGCCCGCGGCGGCGGCGCCCAGCACCTGACGCCCGGCGGCGAACGGCGCGGCGGGCCTGAAGCGCCAGGCGGCGAGGGCGAGCAGGGCCGCAGCGGCGAAGCAGACGCCGAGGCCGACAGGGCCCGCCGCGTTATCGGGAGTCCCGGCGAGGACCCGGGCGACGAGGTCCGGACTGAAGGCGGTGGCGACCGCCATGCCGGCGGCGATCAGAGCGCCGAGGCTCAAGCCCCGCCAGGCGAGGCGGCGTTGGAGCAGGGCGACGCCGAGGGCGGCGAGGGCGAAGGCGGCGGGCTGGGCGATATCCTGCACGCCGATGCGAATGGCCAGCAACAGGCCGGCGATGGCGGTCAGGGCCCAGGCGTCGAGGTGAAGGTCCGCGCGGGGATGCTGCGAGCCGCGGGCCAGCCAGGCGGCGGCGAGAGCGGAGGGGACGGCGCCGAAGAGGGTGACAAGCGCCTGTGTCTGGATCGGCAGGGCGAAGCCGGCGATCAGGGACAGCAACAGGACCGCGACGGGACCGATGGCGACAGGCGGATTCTCCGGGCTGGCCGAAGGTCTGGCGTAGAGGGCGGTGAAGGTCAGGAGGGCGGCGGAGATCAGGGCGCCGATCCGGCCGATCATGATCGTCTCCGGACCATGGACGAACACCGTCAGGGCAAGGCCGAGGATCAACACAGCGGCGGGCGCGATGAGCAGCCAGGGGCTGGCCCATTGGCGGCGTGCGGCGAGCCCGGTCATGCCGAGAAGGGCGAGGACGGCGGCAAGGCCAGCCAGGACCGGGAGTCGCTCTTCGGGGTGGCCGAAGGGGATCAACAGGCAGAGGGCGGCCAGGGCGACGGATACCGGGCCCACGGCGGCGGCGGGACGCGGGGCGGCGGCTGTGGCGCGGGCCCGGTAGGCGATGGCCAGGGCTGCCAGGAGGATGGGGACAAGAGCCAGACGCCAGGTCTCGCCCTGAGGCGCCATCAGCAGGTTGAGGGTCAGGGCGCCGGCGGCGGCTGTCAGGGCGGTTCGCGGCCACTGGCGGCGCAGGGCGAGGCCCAGGCCGGTGGCGGCGATGGCGAGGAGATGCAGGGCCAGGGCCGTCTCGCTCCAGGCCTCGGGGCGGGTCAGCAGGGGCGCGGCGAGGGCGCCCGCGATGGCCAGCAGGGCGAGGGGCTCGCGCCGGCCGATGGACAAGCCCAGCAGCAGGGCGGAGACGGCCAGCAGCAGGAGGGCGGCGGCGGCGGGGCCGATGTAGCCATAGAGGGCGTGGGCGGCCCAGAGGGTAGCGTAGAGGGTGCCGGCCCCGGCGCCGGCGAGGACAGCGGAGGCGAGGGCCTGATTGCGGGGCCCGGGGCGGCGTCTAAGCACCTCGGAGGTGAGGAGCATCAGGCCGGCCAGGCCGACAGCGGCGATCAGGCGCACGACGGGCGTGAGCAGCCCCTGTGTGGCCGCGTAGCCGACGAGGAAGACGCCGCCGAGCACCAGCGCCGCGCCGCCCAGCCAGGCCAGACCCTTTTCAGCAAGCAGTTCGCTCAGGTTGATGGCGGGGCGCACCGGGCGGGGCGGCGG